>Ga0105047_10004968_pt1 | contig 23002 bp, 21 predicted proteins | sample MAT04_FD_78384 | JGI IMG/M metagenome (GOLD analysis project Ga0105047, IMG submission 78384) | Freshwater microbial communities from Lake Fryxell liftoff mats and glacier meltwater in Antarctica - MAT-04 (megahit assembly) | ecosystem: Environmental > Aquatic > Freshwater > Ice > Liftoff... | reverse complement strand
TGATCAACGCCGGGGCCTTTGAACTTGTCGTAGCCGGTTCGGCCGCAGTGGACGGTCCCACCCTGTTCTTGCAAGGGACCATCCTTCTGTTGTCGTTGCTGTGTGCCCTACTGATGGCAGAGCGAGGGTTAGATCCCAGCGGTGACGCGTTCGCTGCACGAGCATCGGCAATGCCGGGTTCTGAAGCTGAACGTCAGTTCACCGCCCGCGGAATCCTGCAAACAGAGATCTGGCCGCTGTTCCTTTTCGCGGTCGGCGGCATGATGTTGTTCCCTGCCGCTAACGATCTACTGCTCATGTTCATCGCTTTGGAGATCATGAGCCTGCCGCTTTACCTGCTAGCCGGTATGGCGCGCCGACGGCGTCTGCTCAGCCAAGAAGCCGCGATGAAATACTTCCTTCTGGGCGCGTTTTCGTCTGCCTTTTTCCTATATGGCGCGGCACTGATCTATGGATTCGCCGGTACTGTCACGTTTGCCGGAATCGCCGACGCAGTGTCTGCGCAACCGCAAATGAGTGGACTCTTACTAGGTGGCATTGCTTTGCTGAGCCTCGGCATGTTTTTCAAGGTGGCAGCGGTGCCGTTCCATTCGTGGGCGCCGGACGTCTATCAGGGCTCGCCTACGCCGATCACCGCCTTCATGGCGGCAGGGGTAAAGGTCGCGGCGTTCGGGGCCATGCTGCGACTGATGTATGTTGCCTTCGCCGGATCGGTTTGGGACTGGCGACCAGCCTTCTGGGTTGTGGCGGTGCTGACTTTCTTTGTCGGGGCCATTGTCGCTTTGGCGCAGTCCGACATCAAGCGCATGTTGGCTTACTCATCGATTGCACACGCTGGATTCTTATTGCTTGGCGTTATTGCTGTCAGCCCAGACGGACTGTCATCCACGATGTTCTATTTGCTGACTTACGCGCTGGCTACAGTTGGTGCGTTCGGCATCGTCATGTTGATCCGGGACGATGCCGGCGAGAACAACTCTATGGACTCTTGGCGCGGGCTTGGTCGCGATCACCCGTGGCTGGCGGGTGCGTTTGCCCTCTTCTTGTTGTCGTTTGCAGGTATTCCGTTGACTGCCGGCTTTATTGGCAAGTTCGCTGTGTTTTCCGCCGCTGCCGCAGCGGGGCAAGGGTGGCTCGTGTTGTTGGCGGTGTTGGCTAGTGCGATTGCAGCGTTCTTTTACCTGCGGGTCATTGTGATCATGTTCTTCTCCGACCCCGTTGGGGACGGACCCAGCGTGGCGATTCCGTCATGGACAACCAAGGCGGCGGTGACCATCGGGGTCGCAGCGACGGTAGCTTTGGGGATCTTCCCGCAACCGGTCCTCGACTTGGCCAGTCGCGCCGACATTTTTGTTCGCTGAATCTTTCGAGCTTGCGGTTTGGTGTCCCGTTAGGTCACAGTTCGCTCACGGCGTCGCGTCGTTGCGAAATGTGCTGGTCACTTCAGTATCGTTCAGGAGAACTTGAGAGTCAGGTCAAAATAGGAGAAACAGATGCGTAAAGTCATCATCGCGGCCGCGGTCGCACCCCTCATGGTGTTCGGAGTTGCTTCTTGTAGCAGCAGTACCACCACCCCCAGCGAATCAAGCGCCAGCCCAGCGGCGAGCGCATCCGACATGATGAGCCCATCCGAAGCGATGAGCCCAGGTGCCAGTGGCGCCACCGAGAACGCAGCCGCAGTGGCAGCGTTCTGCAAGAAGGCCGATAAGTTTGCCGCCAAGGTCACCAAGTGGGATCCCCCCACCTCCGCCCAGGCCGCAAAGTTGGCCAAGAAGTCGGCTAAACTCGCCAAGTCCAGCCAAGGACTTGCCACCGCTGTCGCGGCCGAGCCAGAGTTGGCGTCACAGGTGACCGAGTGCGCTGGCAAGGTTGCTGGTTCGGTTACACCAGGCTAGTAGCTAGCCAAGTCACTGCAGCCTGGGAAAACCCTCTACGCTGGACCTTATGGCTTCGACTCACCTGCGCTCGTCGGTGGGCCTGCCCATATCTGATCCTGGCTTGGAGTCCCGATTAAGTTCGGGATTCCAAGCGGTAGAAGTTGGACTCGCGGATGCGGTCAAAAGCAGTGATGCTTTCGTTTCGGAAGTTTCACGACATCTCGTAGAGGCCGGAGGCAAACGCTTCCGGCCTCTCTTGGTTTTGTTAGCCGCTGAATACGGCAACACGGCGGCTTCAGGTGTCGTTCCCTCTGGTGTGGTTGTCGAATTAACGCACCTTGCCACGCTCTATCACGATGATGTGATGGATGAAGCCCCCCGTAGAAGAGGCGCAGAATCGGCGAATCTGAGGTGGGGGAACACGGTGGCAATCTTAACTGGAGACTTCCTCTTTGCTCGATCCTCTGCAATCTTGGCCGATCTAGGTCCAGAGGCGGTTCGCCTGCAAGCGCAAACCTTCGAACGGCTGTGTGTTGGGCAAATCCGCGAAACCGTCGGCCCAGCCGAAGGTGTGAGCGCAGTCGATCACCACCTCGCCGTCTTGGCAGACAAGACCGGCAGTTTGATCGCAACATCGACCCGTTACGGCGCCTTGGCCAGTGGCGCCGCTGAATCTGTCGTTGATGCATTGACCCGATTCGGTGAACGTATTGGTGTTGCTTTCCAACTCGCCGATGACCTCGTGGACATCACCAGTGACTCAGACGAGTCCGGCAAAACCCCAGGCACGGATTTGCGGGAAGGGGTGCAAACGATGCCCGCCTTACTCGCGCTCAGCGCGGGCGACGACCCCCGCTTATCGGAGCTCCTCAGTAGGCCGTTGTCCGACGACGCCGAGCACGCCGAGGCATTAGCACTGATACGCGCCAATCCGGCGTTGGCTGCTGCCCGCCAAATTGCCTTGGACTGGGCGGAGGATGCTCGCGAATGTCTCCACGGACTTCCGGACATAGCGGCGACCCGGGCTTTGTCTGAGTTGTGCGATTACGTTGTCGCTCGCACCGGCTAACATCTCACACCGGCTAACACAGACACGATCGGGCATGATGGCGCAATGACCTCGACAATGGCGCGGCAGCTTTCGTTGCTGATGCTTGCCTTCGTGGCCGTCGCCATTACGTTGTCGGGTTGCCGCAGTACCGCGGCCCCGTTGCCTGCCGTCACTGTGACCGAGACCTTCACGGTGACCCCAGCGCCGAGTGGTCCTACTTCTTCGCCCACTACTCCGGTCGGGCCCTCGGCCACCCCTTCCCCCCGCCTGTCCTCGCCAGTATCTGGGGGCGCCGCACAAAGTGGGTTGGCTACCATCGCCGTTTCCCAGTTGCCTGCGGAAGCGCAACAGGTCCTTGCCATGATCGATGAAGGCGCCGACTTTCCCTACCGCCAGGATGGGCAAACATTCCGCAACGATCAGAAGTTGTTGCCAGCCCAGTCACTTGGCTTCTATCGGGAATACACGGTGGAGACCCCTGGCAGTTCGGATCGCGGGGCGCGTCGGATCGTGGCTGGGGATGACGACTCCCGGTTCTATACAGCCGACCACTATCGGTCGTTCAAGGAAGTACTCCAATGAGCAACGACCTACCCACCGGGATTCTGCCGCTGGATCCCCAGATCAGTGTTGTTGATATGGCAAATCGGGACCAAAAGCAGCTGATCATCATTGACAGTCGAATTCGCTGGGACAAGCAAGCCTTCTTAACTCAGTGCGCACACTCATTCGCTTTCCCGGACTACTACGGACGCAACTGGGATGCTCTGACCGATTGTCTGGCCGATGTGCGCACGGACGCCACAGGTGGCTTGATGGTGGTGTGGCGGGGCTGGGGCGGTATGGCGCGGATGTACCCCACCGATTACGCAATAGCCACCAGCATTCTCAGCGATTTCGCCGCCCGACAGGCTGATTGGGGACTAGGCGTCACCATCTACCTCCCCACCCCCACTGTCTGATCGGACCCAGTTGGCAGGCTTAGGCCACAGTCCAGGCGTCTTTGCCGTGCAGCAAATTCGTGAGGGCATCAGAGTCGGCCGGTTCGCCAGCTTCGGCGAGTTGTTCGCGGGCAAGTCGATCGTAGGAAGGGCGCAATACGTCGCGAAAAACCCCGATAGCAGTGTTATCGAGCGTTACGGTGTCAGCGAGTCGCGACAAAGCGAACGCTTTACCTGGGTCATGAGCATGAGCGTCATGCACCAGGAGGTCGTTGGCGGGGACATCAGCCACCTCCACGACCTTTAAGGTGCCGTCGGAACCCTGGACTACCCCGCGATGTCCATCGGCGCCAAACACGATGGGTTCGCCATGCTGCAAGCGCATTAGATGTTCTTCTTTGATGCCAGCGTCCTTCAACGGTTCGAACGCTCCGTCGTTGAAAATATTGCAGTTTTGATAGATCTCTACCAACGCGGTGCCTTCATGCGCCGCGGCTTGGGTTAAAACTTCAGTCAGATGTTTGCGGTCGGAATCAATGGTGCGAGCAACGAATGTTGCCTCTGCGCCCAACGCCAGCGACACGGGGTTAAACGGGTAGTCCAAGGACCCCATTGGAGTTGACTTGGTTATTTTGCCGACTTCGGAGGTTGGTGAATATTGGCCCTTGGTGAGCCCATAGATCCGGTTGTTGAACAACAAGATCTTCAAGTTGACGTTACGCCGTAGCGCATGGATCAGGTGGTTTCCACCAATCGACAGGGCATCTCCATCACCAGTGATCACCCACACCGAAAGGTCGGGTCGGCTCACCGATAGCCCCGTGGCAATCGAAGGGGCCCGACCATGAATCGAGTGCAGGCCGTATGTGTCTAGGTAGTACGGGAACCGGCTCGAGCAACCAATGCCGGAAACGAACACGATGTTTTCGCGCCGCAGACCCAAACTGGGCAGGAAACTTTGCACCGCCGCCAAGATGGCGTAGTCACCACAACCGGGGCACCACCGGACTTCCTGATCGCTCTTAAACTCTTTGGCGGACTGAGGGCTGTCTGCCTTTGGCACCAACGTTAAGGCTGGGATGTCGACGCTTCCGGTGGTCATGTGAGGCTCCCTTCGGTCAGTTCTGTCAGGTCAGGTTGTGATTCTGGTGGGCCCGACATCTCCGTGATGATCACATCAGCCAACTCTTCGGAGCGGAAAGGCATTCCGCGCACTTGGTTATAAGCCCGGGCGTCCACCAAGTACTTGCCGCGGATCAGTAGTGCCAACTGCCCCAGGTTCATCTCGGGGATGATCACGCGCCGGTACCGACGCAAGACGTCACCGGTGTTGGCGGGGAATGGGTTCAGATGACGCAAATGCGCTTGTGCGACGTGATGACCAAGTGCACGCACGTCGCGGCAAGCGGCAGCAATAGGGCCGTACGTCGACCCCCAACCAAGGACCAGCACGTCGGCTTCGCCGGTGGGATCGTCCACGGTCAGTTCCGGGATATCTGCGGCGATGCCATCGACCTTCGCTTGGCGGGTTCGCACCATGAAGTCATGGTTTTCGGGGTCATAGGAAATGGCCCCAGTGACATCTGCCTTTTCGATACCGCCGATGCGATGTTCCAATCCAGGGGTGCCAGGAATCGCCCAAGGGCGGGCCAGGGTTTCCGGGTCGCGCAGGAGCCACGAGTGGCCGCCACCCTTGATGGTCACGAGCGTTCCGTCGGTGCGCTCGGCTGCCTCGCGCGACGTCCGCAACGGCACGGCGATGTCGCGATCACCGTGCATCACGAACACCGGCACCTTGTTGTCGGCCAGCTGATTGAGGGCGTAGCGGCTGGACCGCGACCGCAGGATCGACACGATGGGGGCCAGCAGCCGCCACGGGTGGGTGGCGTCACTCCAAATGGTGGGAAGCACAAGGCGGAACAACTTCACGGCTTGGCGGGGATCGCGCCACACCGGCAGGATCGTCAGGCTGTCGAGCATCAGCGCGGCGCCCACCACGCCGAGCAGCGGCGGTGCGAGGCGGAAGGCGTAGACCATGCGATCCCACGTGTCGCCCACAATGGCGTCGACGAGCATCACTGCGATGGTTCGATCGGGTCGGTCGGCGGCCAACTGAGTGACCAGGCGCCCACCCATCGAATGACCGGCGAGCACGCAGCTGCGGATTCCGAGTTCGTCGATCACCCGGCCGAGCAGTTCGCTGTACGCCTTGAGGTCTTGACCGTCGGTGGGCAGGCCGCGGGTTCCGCCGTGGCCGGCGGTATCCACCGCGATCACCTTGAAGCCCATGGCCACCAGCCGCGACAACGTCTGCGCGTACAGGAATCCCTCGACCGAGAAACCGTGAACCACGACCAGTGGGATCCCGGCGCCGGCCACGGTGATGCCCACCCGATGCCCATCGGCCAGTTGGATGGTGTGGCGCGCCATTCGGGGCGCAGCGACCGGCGCTCCGTCCGCTGGACCGCTTTCGGGGGCGGGACCCGGGATCGGTTCGATGACGTGACTCACCTGGTGAGCTCCTTGGCCCTCTGACAGTCGATGGCGAGCTGGGCGGTCAGATCCTCGATGGTGTCGAACTTCTGGTCGCCCCGCAGCCGGTGCTCGAAGCGAACACGGACCGCTTCACCGTACAGATCTCCGCTCCAATCGAGGCAGTGCACCTCGAGCAGGGTCGCGGCCTGATCGTCATAGAAGGTGGGTCGGGTCCCGAGATAGATGGCGGCGGGGAGCGACTCGCCCGATTCGCTCACCAGCCGCCCGGCGTAGATGCCGTCAGCGGGGAGGAGGATCTCGGAGCGGATCGCCACGTTGGCCGTGGGGAAGCCGATTTCGCGGCCGCGCTTGTCGCCATCGACCACGGGGCCGCGCATCTCATGGGGCCGGCCCAGCATCTCGTTGGCATCACGAAGGCGGCCCTCGGCCAGCGCGCGGCGGATGGCGGTGGAGGACACCTGCAGTTCGGGCCGGGCATCGGAGCCGTCCGCGCCGACCAAGTGGTGGCCGATCACTTCGAACCCGTGCTCGGCGCCCATCTCGGTGAGCAGTGCCACGTTGCCCAGGCGGTGATGGCCGAAGTGGAAGTCTTCGCCCACAACCACCAAGCGCGCCCCGAGGGCCTCGACCAGCACGGAGCGCACGAAGTGCTCGGCGGACTCCCGGGAACGCTCCTCGTCGAAGTGGATGACCAGTGTCTGATCGATGCCGGTGCGGTCGAGCAGCTCGAGCTTCTGCTCGAGATCACACAACAACAGCGGGGCACTCGCCGGGCGTAGCACCTGGGCGGGATGGCGGTCGAACGTGACCACGGTGGTGGATCGACCGTCGGCTTGGGCCCGCTCGATGACCGAGGCGATGAGCGCCTGATGACCGAGGTGCACACCGTCGTAGAAGCCGATGCTGACGACGCTCCCGCTCTCGGGCGCGGTGACATCGGCGAGATCCCGGGCGATACGCATCGCGCCTGAACCTAACCGACCAGCACCACGACGGGCTTGACCCGTCCGGTGTCATAGGGCTCGTACATGGCCAACAGGTCGCCCTCGGGACCGAGGACCGGCCACGGCCCCTTCCCCGAAACGCCCAGCAGTTCGGCATCGAGCACGGCCCCGACCCGAATCTGGGCCTCGACCTCGGCATCGACCCTGACCACCGGGAACCCGCGCACGGCTTCGGACATGGGGATAACGGTGACGTCCTCGAGCGTGTGGCAGTCGGCAAGGGTGAAGGCCCCCACCGAGGTGCGGCGCAGGTTGCGCAGGTGCGCTCCCCCACCCAGCGCGATGCCCAGGTCAGCGGCCAGGACCCGCACATAGGTGCCCGACGAACAGTCGACCACGGCGCGGTAGACGAGCGGATCGTCGGTAGGCGTCACGTCGTAGCGGTACACGGTGACGGGGCGTGGGGGCCGCTCGACCTCGATGCCCTTGCGGGCCAGCTCGTGGAGACGTTTGCCGTCGATCTTGACCGCCGAGACCATCGGCGGGATCTGTTCGATGGCGCCGACGAACTGGGCCGTCTGAGCCGCGACCTCGGCGGGGTCGAGGGCCATGTCGTGGGTGGCGGTGACCTCGCCGGCGGCGTCGAGCGTGTGGGTCTCGACGCCGAACACGATGTCGCACTCGTAGGTCTTGGGCAGCAACTGCAGGAAGCGCAACAGCTTGGTGGCCCGGCCTACGCCGAGGACGAGCACGCCGGTGGCATCGGGGTCGAGGGTGCCCGAGTGGCCGATCTTGCGGGTGCCGAGGATGCCGCGGGCCTTGGCCACCACATCGTGGCTGGTCCAGCCGGGCTCCTTATCGACGATGGCGACGCCATGGATCGGCCCGTCGCCGGTCTCCTTGTTACGGCGTCCCCCCATGCTCAGGCGCTCTCATCGGTGGGCGCGTCGCCGGTGGACGCGTCGCTGGTGGACCCGCCACCGACCGGTCCGGCCTGGGCCGAGCTGGCGGGACCGTGGGAGGCGTCGATCTTCTTGGACGCGCCGATGACCGGCCGGGCATCCGCGGCCGGCACTTCGGCGGTCGAGTCGGCCGCAACGGACTCTCCGGCGGGGAAGACCCGGTTGTTCAAGATGTCGTCGATGCGCAGGGCCGCGGCGAGCACTTCGTCGGTGTGGAACTCGATCTGAGGCGTCTTGCGGGCGCGGATGCTGCGGTTGACGATCTGCTGGATGGGCCAGCGCAACTCGGCCAGCGCCTCGGGCACCTCATCGAGGCGGTTCTCGGACTCGGCGACCAACGCTGAGTAGAAGATCTTGGCCACGTTGAGGTCGTTGTCGACGGTGACCCCAGTGACGGTGACCAGTTCGACACGCTCGTCGCCGAGGCGTTCGAGCTGGGTCGCCACGATCTCACGGATGGTCTCGGAGATGCGGTCGGTTCGGTTGTACTGATGTCGGGCCTGGGCCCGCTGTCGTGGTCGTGCCATGACGGCCTCCTTCAGGGGGCTTCCTTGCTACCACCGTAGTGACGGCGGATTCGAACGAATTGCCAGCTCCTCGCACCTTCTGTGGCGTAGAACTCGACAGTTCTGTCGAGTTTTTCGCCACAGAACCGAGCGATTCTTGTGGCGTCAGTCGAACTCGGTCCAAGTGCGGACCACTTCGATCACCTCGAGATCGGGGATCGACCACACGAAGCGCTCGATCTCATCGGCGACCTCGATACAGATGCCAGCCTCGGCCGAGACGAGGGCAATACCCAGCGCAGCACGTTGGTGCAGGTCTTGGTGGTCGACCTCGGCCACCGAGACCCGGAACCTCGCCCGGATTCCGTCGATCACCGGCCGCAGTCCCGCTCGGCGTTGCTTGAGCGAGCGGGACTGGGGCAGATGGAGTTCGATTCGGACGGCGAGAACGTGCACCGGTGTGGACTAGGTGCGGGGGATCTCGCGCAGGTCGAAGGTCTCGATGATGTCCCCGGCCCGAAGGTCCTGGTAGTCCGAGAGTCCGATACCGCACTCGAAGCCGGCTGCGACCTCGCGGACGTCGTCCTTGAACCGGCGCAGCGAGTTGACCTCGCCCTTCCAGATGATGGTGCCCTCACGGATGAAGCGGACCTTGGAGTTGCGGGTGATGACGCCGTTGAGGACGTAGCAACCGGCGATGGCACCCAGCTTGGGCACCTTGAAGATCTCGCGTACTTCGGCGTCGCCGGTGACGACCTCTTCGTACTCGGGAGCCAACATGCCGATCATGGCGGCTTCGACATCGTCGAGCAGCTTGTAGATGACCTCGTAGGTACGGATCTCGACACCTTCGGCATCGGCGAACTCGCGGACTCGGCGGTCGGGCCGGACGTTGAAGCCGATGACGGTCGCCGATGACGTTGCCGCCAGCTGGATGTCGGATTCGGTGATGCCACCGACGCCGCGGAGCACGAAGCCGATCTTGACCTCGGGACGCTCCAACTTCTTGAGCGACTCGATGAGGGCCTCGAGCGAACCGCTCATGTCGGCCTTGATGATGACGTTGAGTGTGGACGCCTCACCCTTTTGGATCTGGTCGAAGATGTCCTCGAGGCGGGCACCGCCGGACATGACACTGGAGTCACGACCGCGACGGGCGTCGCGCTGCCAGTGCTCACGGGTCTCGGCAACCGACTTGGCCTTGCGCTCGTCGGGTGCGACCACGAAGTCGTCACCGGAGTCGGCGACGTCGGACAGGCCGAGGACCCGAACCGGGGTGGACGGGCCGGCCTCTTTGACCTGCTCGCCGTGATCGTTGATGAGCGCACGCACCCGGCCCCAGGCGGGACCGGCGACGAGCGGGTCGCCGACCCTGAGGAGGCCTCGCTGCACCAGCACGGTGGCCACGGGGCCCCGACCGATGTCGAGGTGTGATTCGAGCACCACACCGGTGGCCCGGCCTTCGGGCTTGGCCCGCAGGTCTTCCACCTCGGCGACGATCAACAGGTTGTCAAGCAGTTCGTCGATGCCGATGTTCTGTAGTGCGGACACCTCGCAGACGATGGTGTCACCGCCCCACGACTCGGCGACGAGGCCGTGCTCGGACAGCTGGCTGAGCACCCGCTGGGGATCGGCGCCTTCGCGGTCGATCTTGTTGAGGGCGACCACGATGGGGACATCGGCCGCCTTGGCGTGCTGAATGGCCTCGACCGTCTGCGGCATGACGCCGTCGTCGGCTGCGACCACGAGGATGACAATGTCGGTGGCATCAGCACCGCGGGCGCGCATAGCGGTGAACGCCTCGTGGCCCGGGGTGTCGAGGAACGTGATCGGCTTGCCGTTCTTGACGACCTGGTATGCACCGATGTGCTGGGTGATTCCGCCGGCCTCGCCGGCGACCACGTTGGCACTGCGGATGCGGTCGAGAAGCTTTGTCTTGCCGTGGTCGACGTGGCCCATGACGGTGATGACGGGCGCACGGTGGGGCCAATCGTCGTCGTCCTCGTCGTCTTCGGGGATGTCGAGGACACGCTGGAGCTCGACCTCCTGCTCCTGGCCGGGATCGACGAGGGAGATCTCGGCGCCCACCTCTTCGGCGAACAGCTCGATCATTTCGTCGCTCAGCGACTGGGTGGCCGTGACCATCTCGCCGTTGGTGAGCAGGAACCGCACCACGTCGGCGGCGGTGCGGTTGAGCTTGGCGCCGAGGGACTGCGGCGTCGAGTTGCGCTCGATGACCACGATGCCCTCGGGCACCGCAGCGTCTTGGGGCGTGTAGCTCGGCATGCCCATCGGCTGGAGCTCTTCGCGGTTACGACGACGACGACCCTTGCGACGGGGAGGACGCTGCTGGCCGCCACCGGGGCGACCGCCGCCGGGACGTCCACCACCGGGACCGCCGGGGCCACCGGGGCCGCCGCCGGGACCGCCACCAGGGGCGCCACCGTAGGGGCGTCCACCGGGACCGCTGGGAGCGGCACCGCCGGGACGGGGCCCGCTGCGGTAGCCGCCGGGAGCACCAGCGGGGCCACCGGGACGGGCCGCGCCGGCACCACGGCCGGGCGGCATCATCGGGCCGCGGCCACCAGAACCGGGGGGCGGCGGAATGGGCTTGCCAGTACGCGACACGGGCGGCCCGGGGGGCGGCGGTATCGCCTTACCGGTGCGAGACGTGGGAGGGGCGCTAGGAGCGGCGCCGGGAGGCGGGCCCGAAGGAGCACCACCAGGACCACCGGGACCACCGGGTGCCGGGCGGGCACCCTCGGGACGAGCGGCGGGCGGCGGGCTGGCGGGCGCCATGCGGGCAGCAGGCGCGGCCGCGGGGGCCGGCGCCGATTCGGCGGGACGAGGACGAGGCGGTTCGGCCGGCTTGTTCGAGATGACCCGGCCACCCATGGGAGGGCGCGGCACCTCGGGTGCGGGCGGAGCGACGGGCGCGGGCGGCGCGACGGGCGCCTCGGCCGCAGGTGCTGGCACAGCCGCGGGCGGAGCCGGGCTCGTCGCCGGCGCCTCGGCGACCGGTGCGGTCACCTCCGCGGGAGCGGCCGGCGCGTCGGAGGGTGCAACCGCATCGGGCACCGCGGTTGCGGGCGCCTCGGCGGTTCCGGAGTCGGCCGTGGCCTTGGCCGCGCCCTTCTTGGCGGCGGCCTTCTTGACCGGCTTGGGCTCTTCGGGCTGCTGATCGCGGGTCAGGCCCTCGCGCTCGGCCTTGCGGCGTACGCGGTCGGCTTGCGCGTCGATGATGCTCGACGAGTGACTCTTGACGCCGATACCGAGCGCCTCACACAGGTCGAGGGTCTCCTTGTTGGTCATACCGAGCTCTCTTGCGAGCTCGTACACACGGAGTTTTGCTGCCAAGTTCTGATCTCTGTTCTGGTCTGGTCCGGAGTCGACTGAGCGCCGATCCCGGTAATCACCCCGTTGGCCGCTGGTGCGACTCAGCAGGGCGTCTTCTCATCTTTTCACGTACGAGCCGTCGAACGGAAACGCGGTCCCATCGATGATCGTTGCCCGAAGCTCTTCGAGAGCCTCGAAAGGTACTTCTGTGCGGAGCGATCTGGGGATCGCTCGGCGCTTGTCGGCGAGTTCATAGCACTCGATCCGAGGGCACATCCATGCACCTCGACCCCCGGCCGACCGACCGGTGGTGAGCTTCCCCTCCTGCATCGCCAGACGGACCATCCCCTCGGGAGATTGCGCCGTTCGGCAACCGATGCAGGTCCTGATGGGCGCTATGCGGCTCCTCCTTCATCGGTGTCATTGCTGTCGGAATCGCCGTCGGCGCCGTCACTGACGGCATCGTCGGAAACGTCGTCGGCCGATGCAATGACGTCGAGGGTCTCCTCGACGCCGTCGGCGGCGATGGTGGCGTCGTCGTGACCGATGACCTCGTCATCGGCCTCGTCAGAGGTGGCGTCTTCGTCGGGAACGAGGTCGACATCGTCGTCGGTGGCTGCCGTCACGGGAGCGTCGGCCTCGTCGGCCTCGTCGGCCTCGTCGGCGCCGGCCTCGCCGGTTTCGGCCTCGTCGGCTTCGGGCGCCTCGCCGCTGGACCACTGCTCGGCAGTGATGGCGGGGCCGCCGTCGGCGGGCTGCCACATCTGCTCGCCGCTGTCGGGATCGGTGATCCACTCGCCTTCGGCCCAGGCCTCGCCGGACTCTTCCTCGGCCAGCTGGGTCTCGCTCTTGATGTCGACCCGCAGGCCGACGAGCCGATGCGCCAGACGGGCGTTCTGGCCTTCCTTACCGATGGCGAGCGAGAGCTGGTAGTCGGGGACGATGACCTCGGCGGTGCCGGTGGACTCGTCGATGCGAACCTCGGTGACCTTGGCCGGAGCGAGCGCCTTCATGACGAACTCGGGGAGGTCTTCGGTGAACGGGACGATGTCGATCTTCTCGCCGTTGAGCTCGTTGACGACCATGCGCACACGGCCGCCACGGGCGCCCACGCAGGCGCCGACCGGGTCGACGTTGGGATCGTTGGAGAACACGGCGATCTTGGTGCGCTGTCCTGGTTCGCGGGCACACGCCTTGATCTCGACGATGCCGTCGGCAATCTCGGGAACCTCGAGCTCGAAGAGACGCTTGATGAGGCCCGGGTGGGTACGGGACACGACGATCTGGGGGCCCTTGGCGGTGCGGCGCACCTCGACGATGTAGGCCTTGACCCGCTGGCCCGGCTGGGGACGGTCGTAGGGCACCTGCTCGGACTGGGGCATGAGCGCCTCGGCCTTACCGAGATCGAGCAGCGTGTAACGGGCATCGCTCTGCTGGATGATGCCGGTGACGATGTCACCCTCGCGGCCCGAGTACTCCTCGTACTTCAGCTCGCGCTCGGCCTCGCGGATGCGCTGGCCCATCACCTGCTTGGCGGCCTGGGCGGCGATGCGACCGAAGTCGGTGGGGGTGACGTCGAACTCTTCGCCGATGGGCTCGAGGTCTTCGTCGAGTTCTTGGGACATGACGCGGAACTCGCCGGTGTCGGGGTTGATGACGACCCAGGCGTAGTCACGGGCGCCAGGCATCTTCTTGTAGGCCGACTCCATGGCATCGGCGAGCACCGAGAACAACGTGTCGACCGAGATTCCGCGTTCGCCGGCAAGCGCATGCAGCGCGTCCATCATGTCTGAATTCATGAGTTCTCACTCTCGTTGATGGCCGCTGGCGGCTTCACGGCTTTGGGCTGTTTGCCGGGTTTCGGCTGCGGACCCCACACGAAAACCGTGCGGGCCCGATCGATCTGTGAGAGCCGACAGCTCACCGGGGTGCCGTCGACGTCAAGCGTGACCACATCGCCCTCGACACCGCTGACGACGCCCTCGAAACGGCGCTCGCCCTCGAAATCGGGTGTGGCCTTCACCCGGACGGTGTCGCCGACCGACCGCACCCAGTGCTCGCTGGTGCGCAACGTGCGCTCGAGTCCGGGGCTGGTCACCTCGAGGGTGAACTTGCCCGGAATCGGGTCGTCGAGGTCGATCTGACGGGAGATCTGACGGGTGGCTTCGGCCACCGTCTCGAGGTCAATGCCCCCGGGACGGTCGAGCGTGACCTTCAGGACGTTGTTGGTGAACTCGAGGTCGTAGATGTCGGCATCGAGACTGCCCACGATGGGTTCGACGATGGCATGGAGGTTGTCGACATTGGCCACGATCTCACCCACTTCCGAATCTTCGAGGAACACCGGCGAGCAGTTCTGCACCGGAAATCGCGGCGTCCCGCCGTGCCAAAGCACCCATACGAAAGGCGTGGGCAGAGCCCACGCCTTCGGAGGTACCTCGTGGTACGCGAAACGCTACGGCGGCCAGTATAGAACAGGAGCGGTCGCACTGGGTGATCAGTCACAGCGGTGGACACGGAGAGGGCCGAGCGGTCGATGCCCACGATCAGCCGAGTGCCTTGCCCCCGAAGTCGACACCGCTCGTTGCGGCGCCCACGGCCAGCTCGAAGAGGCGTTGCCCGCTCACGCAGCCGGCGTCGATATCGGTCGCCGTGCCCGCTCCTTCGAGGTCGCCGGCGGCGAGCGCATCTGCGACCTGTCGGAGCTCGACGAGGTCCTCCGGCGTGGACAGTAGGCACAGGCGCTCGTCGTTGGACACCCCGACGGCCTGAAGGCTGCGATCGATGGCGGTGAGCTGGAACTGGGCCAACCGTTCGGGTGGCACGCAGATCAACTCGATCATCTCGGGAAGTGCGGCGAGCGACGACAGGCGGGCCGGAGCGCGGCGGAAACCGCGTTCGAGACAGGCGATCTCGTCCTCATTCGCGCCCACCGAGCGGCGCTGTTCGAGGTAGCGGGGTAAGTCGTCGTCGAGCACCGCGGCGTCGCCGGCCGCCCCATCGGTGACTGCGAGGCGTTCGAGCATCGCGGCCGGCGCACAGTCGGCGGCGAGCGCGGCGAGCATGATCCGTTCGACATCGGTGCCGGTGACTGCCGACAGCGGAATCTCGACGCGGTGATCATCGGATTCGAGCACCAGCGGATCGGCGGGAGTCGCCCCTGGGGTGGCGGTGAACTCGTCGTCGACACCCGACCTGGCCACGCAGGCGGCCTGATTGGGATCGAGGCCGGCGTCGAGATAGGCGTCGGTGTCGCTGACCTCGTCGCCCACAGCGGTGGTGGTCGGCCCGAGACCCGTCATCTCCGACGCTGCGGTGGTGCTACTCACGGCGTCACGACCGCGCACATCGGGCACCGCCTCGTCGCTCGAGCACGCCGTTGCGGCGGCACCGAGTACCAAGAGCGCCGCCAGGGCAGACATCGCCCGGTGCGGTGAGTGGGGGCCCATCAGAGTTTGCGGATGAGCTCGACGCGCTGCTCGGACGCGTTGGCGTCGTCGCCCTGTTCGGCCATGAGGGCGTCACGGTCGAGATCGGCAGCTTCCTTGGCGGCCTTGAGGTCGCCCCGTTCGAGGGCCCGCTCGATGCCGTTCTCCATGATGAACTCGGCCCACTCGACGAGGGTGTCGACCATCTCGTCCTCGGGGACGACGGCGACGTTGGTACCGCGCACGAACAGGTGACCGCGCTTGTTGCCCGCGGCGATGCCGATGTCGGCGTCGCGGGCCTCGCCGGGACCGTTGACCACGCAGCCCATGACGGCTACCTGCAGGGGGATCTCGCGGTCGCCGAACGCCGCCTGGGCGGCCTCGGCCACCGCAATGACGTCGATCTCGGCGCGACCGCAGGAGGGACAGGCGATGAGGTCGACGTTCTTGCGCTCGCGCAGCCCCAGGGCCTCGAGCAGCTGGCGACCGGCACGGGCTTCCTCGACCGGATCGGCCGTGAGCGAATAGCGGATGGTGTCGCCAATGCCTTCGGCCAGCAGCGTGGCAATGCCGGCGGTGGCCTTGAGCAGCCCGGCCGAGCCCGGCCCGGCCTCGGTGACCCCGAGGTGCAACGGATGATCGGTGACTTCGGACAGCTGGCGGTAGGCCTCGATCATGAGGGGCACGTTGGAGGCCTTCACCGAGATCTTCACGTTGTCGAAGCCGACCTCGTCGAAATAGCGCAGTTCGGTCATGGCCGACTCGACCATGGCCTCGGGCGTGACCTTGCCGCCGTAGCGCTCGTAGAGCTCGGGGTCGAGCGAACCGCCGTTCACCCCGATGCGGATGGGCACACCGCGGTCGCGGCATTCGGCGGCCACCAGCTTGATGTGCTCGGGTTTGCGGATGTTGCCCGGGTTGAGGCGCAGGCAGTGCACGCCGGCCTCGAGCGCCGCGAGGGCCATCTTGTACTGGTGGTGGATGTCGGCGACGATCGGTACCGGGCTGCGGGGCACGATGCGGGCCAGCCCCTCGGCCGCCTCGGTGTCGTTGCAGGTGCAGCGCACAATGTCGCAGCCCGCTGCAGCCAGTGCGTAGATCTGCTGCAGGGTGCCGTCGACGTCGGCCGTCTTGGTGGTGGTCATCGACTGCACCGAAATGCGGGCGCCGCCGCCCACGGCGACATCGCCCACCATCACCTGGCGGGTTTCCTTGCGGGGAAAGGTGAGTGATCCGGCGTCCACGTCAGACCCGGATCGGATCGGCGAGATCGAGGTAGATCGCCATCAGGCCGATAATCAGCGTGAAGCTGATCACCGCCAGTGCGACGGGCATGAGCTTGTTGGCATCGGCGAAGTAGCGCTTGCCATCACGGCGCAGCAGTTCGCGGATCTTCTCGTAGGTGCCGATCACCACGTGGCCGCCGTCGAAGGGTGGCAGCGGCGCCAAGTTGAAGATGCCCAGCGCCATGTTGAGAAAGGCGAGGAACATCAAGAGGTTGCCCCAACCGCTGGCGGTCAGGTCGCCGCCGAGCAGCACGACGCCCACGATGGAGACGATGCGCTTGCCGTCACGCTCTTGGGAGGCCTCGGCCCCGGCCTGAGCGGTCTGGGCGGTATCGGACACCCGGGTTTCGCCCGGCGTTGTGGAGAAGGTGCGCTGGGCGAAGTTGGACAGGCTCGACAGCGAGAAGAAGCTGACCATGCCCGACACCGTCTGCTTGGCGGTGTCGCCGAACCATCGGAACGATTCGGGCACGGCCTCGATCACGTTCAACTTGTTGGGGACCAGATCTTGGCCGACCCCGAAGAAGCCCTTGGGCGCCTCGGCGTTCAACGTGGTCCCGAGGTCGATGGACACCTGATCGGTAGCCGATTCACCCTCGTGAACCACGGTGGCCTCGAAGGCACCGGTGTCGGCGATGGCCGGCGAGAGCAAGAGCTTGCGGACCGACTCGATGGAGTTGACCGTGGTGCCATTGATGGAGCGGATGACGTCGCCGTCGCGCAGCCCGTCGTCGGTGAGCGTGCTGGACGACGACAGCGACACCGCCTGGTCACCCTCGGCCGTCTCGTAGATCTGCATGTCTTCGCCAACGGTGCCGTAGACGAGGAAACGAGGGGTGATCGTGGAGGTGAGCGTCACGTCGTTGCCGTCGCGTTCGACGACAACGGGGATGGTCTCGCCGGGACGCTGCTGGGCGGCCTTGGCCATTTCGCTGTGGGTCTGCACCGCCACGCCGTCGACCGAGACCACCTTGTCACCGGCGCGGATGCCGGCGACCTGCGCGGCGCTTTCGGGTGCAATGGTGTCCACGACCCAGTCCTTGGCGTCGGTCTGGCCGACGAACACGAACGACGCCACGACCAACAAGATGGCCATGATGAAGTGCATGGTCGATCCGGCAACCGCAACGCCCATACGGGCCCGATAGCTCTTTTGGCGGTAGGTCCGCGATTCGTCGTCGGGCGGCACCTCCTCGACGTTGGCCATGCCGATGATCTTGACGTAGGCGCCGGCGGGGATGGCCTTCAGGCCGTACTCGACCTCGCCGCGACGGAACGAGAAGATGCGCGGCCCGAAGCCGATCATGAACTCGGTCACCTTCATCCCGGCACGACGGGCCATCACGAAGTGGCCGAGTTCGTGGAAGAAGATGACGACGATGATGGCGACGACCATCACGATGGCGGGCAGGCCCCGCGACACCGCCAGCAGGGTGAACAGCGCAATGACGACCGCCAACCGGGCGGGTCGCACCAGCGGTTTGCCGATCTCGGCCCGTTCGCCCGGAAGTCCGGTACGGCCGAAGCCATCGGGGTCGTCGACGACGACCTCATCGGCCACCGGGCCGGGATGCGGCTCGGGCTGGGCGCCCTCGGGCCGCTCGCTGGTTTCGATCATGAAGTTCGCTCCCTCTCCCCCACCAGATCGGCGGAGACGCGCCGGGCGTGAGCATCAGCTCGTAGAACGGCATCGACGTCGGAGGCGGCTTCGCCGCTCCAGCGGTCGAGTGCGTCGTGGTTGACCGCCGCAATGTCGACCCAGCGGATGCGACCAGCGAGGAACGCCTCGACGGCCACCTCGTTGGCGGCCGAGAACCACGCCGGGGCTGTCTGGCCGGCACGGCCCGCCTGATAGGCGAGCGCCAGGCACGGAAAGGCGTCGAGATCTGGCGGTTCGAAGTGCAGGTCGAACGGTTTGGTGAAGTCCATGGCGCCGAAGGCCACATCGAAGCGATCGGGCCATGACAGGGCGTAGCTGATGGGCAACCGCATGTCGGGCAGCGAGAGCTGGGCGATGGTGGCGCCGTCGGCGAAGGTGGCCATGGAGTGCACGATGGAGGTGGGGTGCACGACGACCGCAATATCGTCGTAGGCCACGCCGAACAGCTCATGGGCCTCGATGACCTCGAGGCCCTTGTTGACCAGCGTGGACGAGTCGACGGTGATCTTGGGGCCCATCGACCAGGTGGGGTGCGCCAGTGCCTCGCCGATGGTGACCTGCTCGAGATCGGCGCGAGTGCGACCCCGGAACGGTCCGCCCGAGGCGGTGAGCACCACCGAGGCCAAGCGACGGTCGGCGGGTCCGTCGGCACCCGAGCGAAGGCACTGGTGCACAGCGCAGTGCTCGGAATCGACCGGGATGAGCTCGGCACCCGGCACCGACCGCAACGGCTGCACGACGGGACCGGCCGCGATGAGCGATTCCTTGTTGGCCAACGCCAGGCGGCGACCGGCCGACAACGCAGCGAGGGTCACTCCGAGCCCGGCGAAGCCGACGACGCCGTTGACGACGACCTCGGCGTCGGCGCACACCGCCGCCAGCGCTTCGGGGCCCACCTCGAGGTGGACTCCGGAAGGCAGGAGCTCTTTGAGCTCGGCGGCGCGGGTCTCATCGGCGAGCGCCACCAGCCGGGGCCGGAACTCGCGGGCCTGGGCGGCAACCAGCTCGATGTTGCCATGCGCGCCGAGCGAGTCGACCTCGAATCGTCCGCCCGAGGCCGCGACGACCTCGAGGGTCTGCGTGCCGATCGATCCGGTGGAGCCCATCACGGCGAGAGTGGTCATGTCGTCAGGAATCGTAACCGTGCGGCCCGGCACTCGGCAGGCGGCGCACTGAGCAGCGACTCAGCCGTGCGCACCAAGTGCACGAAGAGCTCCCCCGGTCAGAAGAACGCCGGGGCGCCGAGGTTGAGAAGATGCGCCATGAAGAAGGCGGTGGGCAGCACGAACAACATGGCGTCGAATCGGTCGAGCACTCCCCCGTGGCCCGGCAGCAGCGTGCCCATGTCCTTGACGCCGAGGTCACGCTTGATCGCCGATTCGCACAGGTCGCCGACCGGCGCCATCACCGCACAGATAAGAACGAACTTGATGACCGTCGCCCAATCAACTCCGACCGGGTCGAGCTTGGCGAGCCACAGGATCAGGAACGGCACGATGATGGCCACGGCGACACCGCCGATGAGGCCCTCCTGAGTCTTGTTGGGGCTGGCCGCACTGAGGGGGGTATGGCCGAAGGCTTTGCCCAGGAAGTAAGCCCCCACGTCGTAACTCACCGTGACCAGCACCGCGGCGATCAGCACGCCGATGCCTTGATTGGTGGTGTTGTCGCCGATGTCGAAGGGACGCGCCACCCCGACCATGAGCGTGGCAAACGACCCGAGGCCGCCCACGTAGGCAATGCCCAAGAGAGTGACGCCGAGGTTCATGACCGAGCCCTCGCCCGGTTGCACGAAGAGGAACCACGCCAGACCGGTGAGTGTCGCCACGCCGAACACGATCGGGTAGGCGAAATAGCCGTGGTAGAGCGGGGCGATGGACAGCCCGGCGACGCCGACAACACCGAGGAGACCGGCGGGGCGATACCCGCTCTGTTCGAGCGAGGTGAACAACTCGACCGCACACAGGCACAACACGACGGTGATGAACACCATGGTCGCTGTGGCGCCGAGGTAGAAACAGCCGCCGGCAACGGCGATCAGCCCGACGCCCACGGCCAAGGCGAGCGGCAGGCTCCGGCCGCCACCACCCGAGTCGGCGCCCAAGGCGCGCTGGCGGGGTGGACCATCGGGAGCGGCCGACGCCCGACGGCGCTTGGGCCCGGGCGGGCGGCGGGTGGCATCGTCCTCGCCCTCCGCGCTCTCGTCGGTCTTCACCACGTTAATGGCCCGCTCCTCGCGCGACGGGGGGCCCGCGATGGTGGGGACCTTGTCGTCGGTGAGGTCGAGGTCGGCAAGGAAACTGCGGTGCTGGCCGGTGTCGCCGAGGGCGCCCAAGCGAGGGCCGTCATCGGCAAGGCTCTCGAAACCGCCCTGCTCGTCGAAGTGGTGTTCGGTGTCACGCCACCGAGGCTGATCGGCCAGGCCGGACCAGCGCGAATCAGTCTCCTCGCCGATGACCACCTTGGGCACCTGGCCGGTGGGCGGGTCGGAGTAGTGCGGCATCTCGAAGGACTGCTGCGGCTCGACCGGCGGAAGCTGGGAGACCTCCTGGGTGGGGGCCGGGTCGGCGAAACGAGGGGCCGCGGGATCGGCAACACCCGGGCCGGAGCGCTCGGTCGAGGTGGTCTCGAACGCGGCCTCGGGGTCGAGCTCTGCTGGGTCCGGGGTGACGGCTTCGGTGCGAGTCACCGAGCCTGCGGCCTCTTGGGCACCGATGATGCGGACGCCCTCCGGCTGGGGTCGCGGCGATGCCGGCCCGGTTGCGCCCTCGTCGTCGAACGGTTCGTCGGCCATCAGCCCTCCATCAGTTCGACGGTCTTGGTCTCGAGCGCCGCGTCGATCTCGGCTTCGTGGCGTTTGGTCATCTTGTCGAGATCCTCTTCGGAGCGTCGTAGCTCGTCTTCGGTGATGTCGCCGTCCTTTTGCAACGCCTCGAGGTCCTTTCGGGCATCGCGGCGGGCGGCACGCACGGCAGTCTTGCCGTCCTCGGCCTTCGAGCGGACCATCTTCACGAACTCCTTGCGACGCTCGGCGGTGAGCGACGGAAAGGACAGTCGGATCTGCACGCCGTCGTTGGACGGGTTGAGTCCCAGGTTGGCTTCGCGGATAGCCCGTTCGATGGCTCCGACGGAAGCCTTGTCGAAGGGGCTGATGACCAGCATGCGGGCCTCGGGGACCGAGAACGACGCCAGTTGCTGCAGCGGTGCCGTCGACCCGTAGTACTCGACGGGCAGGCGATCGACGAGTCCGGAGTTGGCCCGGCCGCTGCGCACTCCGGCGAACTCGGAGCGGGCGTGGGCCACGGCCTTGTCCATGCGCTCCTGGGAGTCCTCGTGGACGGCCTCGATCAACTCATTCGACATGGCGACAGCCTGACACAACAACGACGCGGAGTGGAGACAACGGGGTTCAGAAGTCGACAGCCCCGACGGGGCGCGCCGAAGCAGCACCGCCACTGGCGGCCAGACCTGAGATGGGGATCAGGAGACGAGGGTGCCGATGATCTCGCCGGAGAGGATCCGGCTGATCAAGCGGTCGCCCATGAGGTCGAACACGACGATGGGTACGGCGTTGTCCATGCACAGCGTGATCGCCGTCGAGTCCATCACCTTGAGGCCACGGTTGAGCACATCGATGTAGGTGACCTCATCGAGCTTGGTCGCCGTGGCATCGGTGCGGGGATCGCCGGTGTACACACCGTCGGTGCCGTTCTTGCCCATGAGGATGGCCCCGGCCTCGATCTCGACGGCTCGCAGGGCTGCGGTGGTGTCGGTGGTGAAGAAGGGGTTGCCGGTGCCGCCGGCGAAGATAACCACGCGGCCCTTCTCGAGGTGGCGGATGGCACGGCGACGGATGTACGGCTCGGCCACCTGGGACATGTGGATGGCCGACTGGACCCGGGTGGGCTGGCCGAGGCGCTCGAGGGTCTCCTGCAACGCCAGGGCGTTCATGACCGTTGCGAGCATGCCCATGTAGTCGGCCTGGGCGCGGTCCATGCCGGCGCCGGCGCCCGTCATGCCCCGCCAGATGTTGCCACCGCCGACGACCACGGCGATGTCGACCTGCATTTCGGCCTTCACATCGATGATCGACTGCGCGAGCTGCGCGACGATCTCGCCGTTGATGCCGAAGCCCTGGTCGCCGGCGAACGCTTCGCCGGACAGCTTGATGAGGACTCGGTCCCAGCGGGGAACGATGGTTCGCACCGGGTCGGAGGAGACGTTGGTCGCCACGCTGTCGGTTGACACGAGGTTGGTCAGGAACCGATGACGGCGAGTTCGAAGCGGACGATCGAGCCGTCACCCAGGCGATCCTGGACCGTCTCCTTGTCGCCGAACATGCCCTGCTCGGGCAGCACCCGCTCGGCGAACCACGAGTTGACGCGGCCTTCGACGATCTTGGGAATCGCCTGCTCGGGCTTGCCTTCCTTGCGGGTCAGCTCCTCGAAGCCTTCACGGGCCGTGGCCACGAGTGCCGCGTCGACCTCGTCGCGCTGTAGCGCCGAGGGCTTGGCG
>Ga0105047_10004967_pt1 | contig 23007 bp, 13 predicted proteins | sample MAT04_FD_78384 | JGI IMG/M metagenome (GOLD analysis project Ga0105047, IMG submission 78384) | Freshwater microbial communities from Lake Fryxell liftoff mats and glacier meltwater in Antarctica - MAT-04 (megahit assembly) | ecosystem: Environmental > Aquatic > Freshwater > Ice > Liftoff... | reverse complement strand
CTGTCGTCGCAGCACGCGGTGGCTGGAACGGAACGAGAAAGCACGACTCTATTTCCATCGCTCGCGTAAACTGTTGCCAGCATTGAAGAACGAACTACGAATCTAGGGAAACAGTAGAATTAACCAGAGTACCATAAATGCGCAACGCGCAAATAACGTGCCGAACGGGATAGGGATAAACCCCGTGGCTCGCCCGATGCGCCCCCACTGCTTCTCATTTCTCCGCCTTCACGAATTTCGCGATTCGGCCTTTTGGCCCGACGGCCCAGCCCTCTCCCGTCGCGGTGAAGGCCACGCTGTTGTACTTCTCCCTGTCCAGTGGCTTCCAGGTCGCACCGTCGTCCAGCGACACATCCGCTCCCGATGTGCCAACAATCACCCATCGATCTTTCGCCCAGGCGACGCAGGATCGGAACGGCAGCGGCTTCTCGATGGGTTTCCACGTCTTGCCGCCGTCGGTCGTGACCGCCCCTGTTCCCTCGGTTCCGTCCGGCTTGCGGTAATCCCCGCCGACGATCACGCCATGGTTGCGATCCCGGAACGCGATCGAGAACACACCGGCCGATTCGATCCCGGCGAGGAGTGGCGTATCGCTGACACTCCAGGTCTTCCCGCGATCTCCCGAGTGGAACACGCGCGCCGCTTTGGCCCCGCCCGTGCAGAACCAGACATCGTTCTCGCCGCGTGTGATGAGGCAGGTTCCGCTCGCCGCGAAGCAGCCTTCCTTCGGCAGCGATTCGGGCCGACTCTTCTCCGGCAGCGGGGTCCACTTCACGCCGTCGTCGGTGACGATCAGTTGGAACCGCCCATCCACCGGGTCACTCAAAGCGATCCCATGAGTCTCGTCCCAGAAGGCGATGGCGTTGAAGAACGCCTTGGGTTCGGTGTTCTTGAACTGGAGGCCCCAGGTCTTGCCGCCGTCGGTCGTCTTGTAGATGCGCGACTCTTCGCCAGAACCGGCACTCAGCAGGTAAGCCGTGGCCTCGCTGAACGCTTCGACATCGCGGAAGTCGAGCTTATCTGCATCGGGCACCGTGCCAGCGGACCACGTCTTCCCGCCGTCCGTGGTGCGGCCGAAGGTTCCCTTCGTGCCGCCGACCCACGCCACGCTCGAGTTGACCGCACACAGGCCCCGGAAGTCCGCGTCCGTCTTGATGGCCTGCACTTGCCACTGACCAAACGCGATGGATTCGCCCAGCCCGCAAAGCAGCACGGCGATGAAGAATGGTTTCATGGGTATTCCCTTTCGCGCCTTGCGAGCCACGGGGTTCATCCCCGTGGTCTTGGGAGATGCAAACCACCACGGGGATGAACCCCGTGGCTCGCCTCGACCTCTTCCACATCGAGTGTATTCCGACGCAGGTTTAACGCATCGGTGTGCGCACATTGACACCGGGATGTCAGGCCGCACATAGTCGCGGGTTGCACCATTGTGGTAACGTGTGGTGGTGTGCCACACCCCGTGTTGAACTGCTTACGACAACTTCGATGGCCTCTCCCGCTCGAATCGGTCTGGTGACCTGCGATGCCGCCAAGCTGCGGGATTATTTCCCGACGGTTGCCGAGCCGGACTTCGTGCCGACCGAACCGCCGTTCACCCCGGACGACCAGATCCTCGTTGATGAACTCCGGCGGCATGGTCATGAAGTTGTCTCGGTGATCTGGGGCTGCAACATTTCCGCACTGGTGGGGTCTGTCGATCTGCTCATCATCCGGTCGCCGTGGGACTACATGGATTCCCCCGCGCTTCGCCAGCGATTCTTGAAATGGATTGCCGAACTGGATCACGCCGGCCTCGCGGTCGAAAATCATCCCCGCGTCATGATCTGGCTGAACGACAAGCGATATCTCAAAGACTTCGAAGCCGAAGGAGTGCCCATCGTCTCGTCGCGATTCGTCGCGCCGGGTGAGGTGGTGCGACTTGCCGAGCTATTCGCGACGAACGGTCCACTCATCGTGAAGCCCAGTGTGTCCGCCGCGGGGGTGGGCCTCATCCATGTAAACTCCCCCGAGGCGGCCCAGGCACTCCAGCTCGCGTTCGACAATTCCAGCAAGCACGAGTGGCATCTGATCCAGCCGTTCGTTCCTGAGATTCAAACCGCGGGTGAGTGGTCACTGATCTACCTTGGCGGCAGCTACAGTCACGCCGTCCACAAGCTGCCAGGCGCAGGAAAGATCCTGGTCCATGCTGAGCAGGGTGGTTCACTTCGCTTCGCGGACCCACCCGCTTCGATCCGGGCCGCCGGGGACCACGTGATGTCCCGTTTCCCCGCAGCCTTTGCTCGCCAGGGCGGAGTCGGGGCTCCCGCACTGCCGCTCTATCTCCGGATCGATCTGATCGAAACTTCCGCTGGGCCGCTCCTCTCGGAATGCGAGGGGGTGGAGCCAGAACTCTTCTTCCGAGCACGCCCGGGAAGCGAACGACAGTTCCGGTTGCTACTTGAGAAGCGAATGGTTCGTTGAAATTGCGATGCGTCGGAAACAAGCGACTTCCAGGAGATTGATGAATGCTGAAAATACGATTACGGCCATTCTTTGCAGTGTGCCTCGCACTCACCGTCACTCTGGTTCCATCGCCCACAATCGGAGCAGATCCGAAGGTTCAGCAAGGCGAGATGGCGGGCTATCTTCTCGTGCCACATGAGAAGGTTCCCGAAACCTACAACGCCGGGTTCTCGCTGTACGTGGCCGCCTGGCCACTCTTGAAGGAGTACCCGGGTCAGCGATTCCAGACCGGACTTTTCGGCACATGGATGCACGCCCAGTACGACGGCCCCGACCCGGCGAATCACTACTCCGACATCGAAGGTGGACTGGGCTGGTGGCGCGACACACGGTTCGCCACCGAGACGCCAAAGTTCATCATGGGTGGCGTCGCCCTGAACTTCAGCGAATGGGCCAACGGTCCCGGCGCAGGCAAAGGCCGCGACTGGAAAAAGCCCAAAGGTCACTACGCCATAGCCCAGCTCAGCCCATGGGTTCTCTGGCCGCCCGACGGGCTGAACATCAAGCAGGGCACCTGTGGCGAACTCGTTGGCTACGGCTATCTCCCCCTGCCGCTCACGGAGGCCAAGGCGACCACGGCCGGTAAGGATGTGCCCACCGGCAACCACTCCTGGACCCTGTTCATGAACACGGGGAACTTCAAGGGACCGGTCGCGTTCTTCACACCGTACTTTTGGTCGCGTGCGTCTGTCGAGGATCCGAAGCTGAGCGGCTCGTTCCTGGATAGCCGGCCTTCGAAGCCGAACAAGGCATTGCAGATGGAAACCCAGTACGTCCCCGCGTTCCTGAATGCGGACGCGAAGGGAGAGACCTACGCTCGAATCGCCCCGACATCGTTCCCCCGGAATGAGAAGGGCGAATCCGTGGTGGTTCACCGCATCACCGCGTACAACAAGGCCGCGCTCTGGGATGGCGTGAAGGCATGGTTCGACGGTGGGCCGGCGGCCACGGGCGAGATCAACGGCAAGGGTGCCAGCGTGCACACCTTCAGCGGCAAGGGAGGCTCCACCTGGAGGATCTATCCGCCCAACGCAGCCAAGGATAAGAAGGTGTCCCTGGCCTGGAATTCCTTCGCCACTCCCGTTGCTCTCGATGAAACCACGTATGGGTATCGCTGGAACAAGGACATGGTGACGAACACCGATACCAAGGACGGACCGCTCGTGACGCTGCCGGAGTATTACCACCTGGGGAAAGATCGCAACAACAAGGAGCAGTGGGCGGTTGTCAGCCCCAAGGATGTTCCGGCCGAAACCGGACTGGCAAAGGCAACCTTCACCCGGCCCCGAACAGCTCCCTCCGAAGCCTATGTCACCCCTGACGAGCCAACGAGTTCCTGGAAGAAGCCGGGGCCGGCGGCAGGGCCGTTTGAGGCAACCCCGGGCGATGGCAGCGTGGTGACGTACTACTGGTACCGCTTCGCCGACCAGCCTGCGTTGCTGAACGCCGACCTGACGGACGCCGAGCGAGAGAGCCTTCAGAAGCGAGTGGAGAAGCTCCACCAAACCTGGAAGAAGGACCGCGAATACCTTCCCTCGCCGACAGTCGGGAAGCTCGCGGACATCGACCCGGCGTTGATCGTCACCCCACCAAAGGGCATGGAGATCGGCTACGTGCCCATCGTCACCCGGCAGGCCGCGAAGAAATAGGTTGTGCGAGCCACGGGGTTCACCCCCGTGGTGTCTGACATCTCCACGCACCCACGGGGATGAACCCCGTGGCTCGCGTCGCGTTATCTCCGCAGGGGCGGGAGGCGATCCAGGCGCCCAAAGCAGTCGTCGCTGTTGCGTGGCAAGCGGAAGCGGAACGGATCGTTGCTCGTGCCATTGCCGATACGGTCCACCAAGCCGTCCTTCGCGGCACGCGCCAGCCACTCATACAGGAGACTTGCCGACGGTGGTACCCGGTCTGTTGGCCAGTCCGAAAGCAACTCCTTGTGTGTGGCTGCCTGTCTGCGAGTTTCCAGAATCGCATGGACCGTCGCCCAGTTCTCCCGGAATCGAACGGCTATCGGATCTGTGACCACTCGAAACTCTGGCGTGTTCACTACCCACTCGTAAACCAGCGAACGCGGCGTTTGCGGCCGTCGCGATATTCCCACGAGTCGCCGACGGCACGCATCCGTTGCCAGTGGTCCGCAGCGGTGCAACTCGAGAATCACATCGGCGTATCCGAGCAACGCTCCACTTCCCCGTGCCGTGCTTCCTTCCTCGGCAGCCCGCTTTCGTGGGTGATGCAAGACCAGCACGGCAACCCCGCTGTCCGCAAGCCGACGGAGCGGTCGCAACATGTCGAGAAGTGTGCCTGGGTCGCTCTCGCTGTGGCCAGGGAGGAACGACGCGAGCGTGTCCACGACAACTGCGTCGAGTGCGCCTTCGGTCCGAAGGTCTTCGGCCCGACAGATCAATTCGTTCCACTGCTCCGGAGTCGGTCGGCCCACGAAGGGACGCGACACAAGACGTGCGTGCGGCCCAACCGGGATTGAGCGTGTGCGTTCGATCCAGTGTGCAGTGGATTCTTCCGACACAACTAACGCCTTGGAAGCAACACAGGGATGGTCGAGGAACGATCCGCCGGGTCCAAACGCACGAAGCAATCCGGCGAGGAGCGTTGTCTTTCCAGACTTCCACAAACTGGTAAGGATGGTGATGTTTCCACGGGCAAGATAGCCATCCCAGAGCCAGTCATCAGTCACAACTGATTCTGGCGTTTGAAGTTGATCCATTGGAAAGGGATCGAAAGTGAGTGTGTTCATGATGTGATCCTTCGGTCTGATAGTTATTCTTCCAGGCGACAGTAGGTAGTTCCAGGGCTGAAATGATGGTTCCAGACGTGTTTTGCTCGGTTCCAGACATGGGGTGTGCATATCGCCTGGAACCGATGTGAACATATGTACCGTATCTGCACAATGTCGGTAGCGGGGCAGATCCTCAAAAGAATCGCGACACACTTCTGGCGATTCGGCTACGGGGAGAACATACTGCTGAGTGGACGCTGTATCGAACCGGAGCGAGTTCATGACCTCCCGCCACCGAATCGCAATTCTCGCAACTTTCATGCTCGTGTTGCCGGGTTCTGCAAGCGCGGAAGATGCGGTCGCCCCGCCTGTGAGTGAACGCTTCAAGGCCGCATCCGAAGAAGGGCCGAGCTTCCAGCGTCACGTTATCCCCCTGTTCGGCCGTCTGGGGTGCAATGGGCGAGCATGTCACGGTTCGTTCCAGGGGCAAGGGAGCTTCCGGTTATCACTGTTCGGCTACGACTTCGCCGCGGATCTCGCCGCGACCACAGGGGGCGAGTCGCCGCGCGTGAACCGCAAGTTGCCCACCGAGAGCCTCATCCTTCGCAAGCCCACGCTCGACGAACCGCACAAGGGTGGCAAGCGAATGCCGGCCGACGGCTGGGAATACAAACTCTTGTTGCAGTGGATCAAGTCCGGCGCGGCGGGGGCGAAAGAAAAGGATGCGGCGTTTGTGTCGCTGGCCGTGGAACCCAAGGAGATTGTGTTCGGCAAAGCGGGCGACACCGCGAAACTGCGCGTGATTGCAAAGTGGGCCGACGGCAGCCGGGAAGACGTGACCCCGCTGTGCCGCTTCCGCTCGAACGACGAATCCGTTTCGACCGTGGACGCCGCCGGTGTGGTGACGGCGATCGGCAAGGGCGACACTGCCGTCGTCGCGTTCTACGACAACGGCATCGTTCCCATCGCGGTGCTGCTGCCGGTGTCCGACAAACTCGGCGCGAAATATCCCCCGGTGCCGACGCCGACGAAGGTCGATGAACTCGTGGTGGCGAAGCTCCGCAAGCTCGGGATCGTGGCGTCCGAACTCTCGACCGATGCCGAGTTCCTTCGCCGTGTGAGCTTTGATCTCACGGGCACAATACCCGCGGTGGACGAGGTGCAGGCATTCCTCGCGGACACGACTGCCGATAAACGTGCGAAGAAGGTCGAGGAGTTGCTGGCGCGACCAGCTTACGCCGCATGGTGGGCGACGAAGATCTCCGACTTCACGGGGAACAGCGAGCGCACCGGTCCGCTGGGTGGCGAACAGGCACTCAACCGTGAGAAGGCAGGTCAGTGGTACGACTGGGTGTATCGCCGCGTGCGCGACAACGAACCTTACGACAAGCTCGTCGCCGGGATCGCGCTGGCAGTCGGTCGTCGCAGTGAGCAAAGTTTCAAGGACTACTGCGGCGAGATGAGTTCGTACTTCCGCAAGGACAACCCCGCCGACTTCGCAGCCCGCGACACGATGCCGTACTTCTGGACGCGACGCACGCTCGGCAAGCCGGAAGAGCAGGCGCTCGCGTTCGCTCACTCGTTCCTCGGCGTCAATCTGCAATGTGCCCAGTGCCACAAGCATCCCTACGACCAGTGGACGAAGCAGGACTTCGACCAGTTCACGGCGTTCTTCTCCGGCGTGCGGTACGGTGTGGGAGCGCGAGCCGAGACGCTGGCGATGAAGAAGGGCACGGCGCTGGAGAAGCTCGACGAAGATTCGGGCAACTACAAGCGGAAGTTCGTGGAACTGCTCGCGGGCGGAACGGTGCTGCCGTTCAAGGAATTGCACATCCCCGCGAGCCAGAAGCCGCGACCGGGCACGAAGCCAGGCGTGAAAGTCGGCGGGCGTGTGATCACGCCGAAGCTGCTGGGCGGCGAGGAACTGGTGAACGCAACGTATTCCGACTCACGGCAACCGGTCGTCGACTGGATGCGAGATGCCGAGAACCCGTACTTCGCGAAGGCATTCGTGAACCGCGTCTGGGCGACGTACTTCGGCAGCGGCCTGATCGACCCGCCGGACGATCTGAACCTCGCGAACCCGCCAACGAATCCGGAGTTGCTCGATTACCTCGCCAGCGGGTTCGTCGCGAGCAAGTTCGACATGAAGTGGCTCCACCGCACGATCGCAACGAGCCGCACATACCAACTCAGTTGGCGGCCGAACGACACGAACCGCCTCGACGAACGGGACCTGAGCCGGGCCGTGTTGCGGCGACTCCCGGCGGAAGTGATCTACGACGCGGTCGTGATGTCGAGCGCATCCGACGACGAGCGGAAGAGGTTCGATGCCGACCCGACGGCGCTGCGGGCCATCGGTCGATCGAGTGGCTTCGCAGGGAGTCGGCAGAACGACACCTACGCGGTGATGTTGCTCGGCAAGCCGGTGCGACTGACGAACTGCGACTGCGAACGCTCGAACGAACCGGCACTGCTCCAGACAGTGTTTCTGCGGAACGACCCGGAAGTGTTGAAACTGCTCGATCGCCCCGAAGGCTGGCTGAAGCAAGTGGCGAAAGGGAAGACCACAGACACCGAGAAACTGGTTCAGCAAGCGTATTTGCGAACGCTGAATCGCATGCCCGACGAACGCGAGACCGGCATCGCGAAGAAGTACGTGGCCGACGCGAAGGACACGCAATCGGGCCTGCGCGATCTGCTCTGGGCGCTCATCAACACGAAAGAGTTCATCGTAAATCGGTAATGTTTAGCCGCGACGCGGAGTCTTCGGAGCGGAGCGCGGTGGCGCTGTGAGCGCTCCGCTCCGAAGACTCCGCGTCGCGGCTAAACGATCCCGCCTCCAACCCCACGGGTTCCCAATGAACACGCACCGTTTCTGCGATGGCATCACGCGGCGGGATTTCGTTCGCGTCGGGGCGCTCGGCTCCGGGCTGACGCTCGCCGACTTCCTCCGCACCACACACGCGGCGGATGCGAAACCTGCCAAGGCCACCTCGGCGATCGTCGTGTTCCTCGGCGGCGGGCCGTCGCACATCGACACGTTCGACCCGAAGCCCGACGCACCCGCCGAGATTCGCGGTGAGTTCAAGCCCACCGACACGAACGTCCCCGGCATCCGCATCTGCGAACACCTGCCGAAGCTGGCGAACATCGCCGACACATACACCATCGTTCGCGGCGTCAGCCACAACATCGCGGCACACGAACTCGGCACCGAATACCTGAGCGCTGGCAACCGGCCGATTCCGTCGCTCGTGTTCCCGGGTTACGGTGCGGTCGTCAGCAAGGAACTCACGGGCGACAAGGAGTTGCCGCACTTCGTCGCCATCCCGAACACCGCACAGAAAGCGGGTTACCTCGGCGTGCGATACGCCCCACTCCAGACCAGCGATGTGCCGAAACCGGGCGTGCCGTTCTCGGTCCGCGGCATCACCCTCGGCAACGGCCTGACCGTCGCGGAGTTCGAGAAGCGGAACAACCTCCTGAGCGAACTGGATACCACGTTCAAGGGTGTGGAAGCCGACAGCAAACTCATTGACGGAATGGACAAGTTCGCCCACCAGGCGTTCGACATGATTCGCTCGTCGAAAGCGCGTGCGGCATTCGACGTGAGCACCGAAAAGCCGGAGGTCGCGAAGCCGTTCGGCGAAGGGCGATTCGGCATGAGTTGCCTGCTGGCGATGCGGCTCATCGCGGCCGGAGTACGGTTTGCAACGGTATCGTTCAGCGGGTGGGACACGCACGGCGGCAACTTCAAGGCACTGCAAGGTGGCCTGCTGCCGCAACTCGACACGGGGATATCAGCGTTACTTGCTGGCTTGAAGGAACGCGGGCTGCTCGCCACGACAACGGTATATGTGGTAGGCGAGTTCGGCCGCACGCCGAAGATCAACGACAAGGCGGGTCGCGATCACTGGCCGCGAGCGATGACAGCACTCCTGGCGGGCGGTGGTGTGAAGGGTGGGCAGGTGATCGGTGCATCCGATGCTCAGGGAGCAGGGCCAGCGGCGGAACCGATTACACCCGATCAACTCGCGGCGTCGTTCTATCACACGCTCGGCATCGACCACCGCAAGGAATACCACACCGCGACTGGCCGCCCCGTGATGATCGTCCGCGAAGGATCGGTGATTCGCTCGTTGTTTGGGTGATGCCGTGAGTTCTGTCCATTTGCAATCAGGATCGAGTGTAACCGGTCGAGCTCGCTTGAACGATTTGCAGAAGCCAAGTCCCCCTCTCCCGCCCGCCGCTGTGTCACTTGTGTTGATTTCGTGCTTCGTCCTTCGGATTTTGAGGCAAAGCCGGGCAACGGTGACAACATTTCCGCCACCTTCTCGGTTCCGCGTAATCGCCAACCCGAGTTTTGCCGAACAATAGCTAGTGTGGCGGGTTTGGAGTAAACTCGGGTTGTTGGTAAAATGGGCGAAATACATAGGACAGTATCGACTGGCACGATTGCCGGGGTCGCCCGGATTATCTCCCCAATACTGGAACGTGACTACAGTGACCCTTTGCCGCGGAGTCACGGAATGGACGGAATCCGAGAACTTCTCTCGGCAGTCCGCGATGCCGGGTTACTGACCGGTAACTTTCGCGGGTTGCTTCACATCGCGATCGGCCGGAAATTGTCCCGGCTCGATGGTTCACCGGTCACATCAGGAGTCACCTGGCGTGCTCTGGCGACCGAACTCAAAGCCATGCGCTTCGATCAGGAATTGGTGCGCGAGTATGGGGCCGACCCCGACGCGCTGACGGCACGCGATCGTGAGCGGTTCTGGTATGCCGCCATCGCGGTTGCGAAAGTCGATTCGGCCGAGGCGATCGCGGAAGCGGATCGCCTCGCTCCGAAGCTGAAGGCGCTGGGATACGTGGTTGGCCCTTCTCCCGGTAGCCCGGCCGTGACCCCGGCACCCAGGTCGAAAACTCCCGAGGCGAAGCCGAAGGAAAAGGAGAAGGAAAAGGACGACAAGGGTGCGAAGAAAAAGAAGAGGTAGCGGGCCTACTGTTTCACCTCGGGCCGCGTCGCTGATCGCCCGATCACCAGCGCACTCATCGCCTTAAATTTCGGGTGCGCCGCATCTCGTGTCCACTCGAAAGCAATTGCCTCGACAGTTGTTGGAACCGCGCCGGCCTGTTCGAGCCGTCGTATCGCGGTGTCGTGGTCGATTGCCACACGCGCTGCCAGTGCATCGACGGGAAGGAAGACGTGCAATCCCGCTTCGATCAAATCCAGCGCCGTCTGGGCGACACAAACATGCGTCTCCATCCCGACGAGCACGATATTGGGCCGTCGAAGCATCTCGAGTTCTTCCAGGAACGTGCCGGCTCCCGAGCAACTGAACGTCGTCTTCGAGGGGATGGTCGGCGGCAGTCGCCGCGCGAGTTCGGGTGTTGTCGGCCCCAGGCCCTTCGGGTACTGCTCGGTCCCGAGCACGGGTATCTCATGCAAGGCGGCGACATCGATCAAGAACCCGGCATTCGCCACGAGTGCCGCGGCCGTCGGGATCTTCACCAGCAGTTTGTCCTGCACATCGATCACCAAAAGAACCGAGGATTCTGCCCGGAGTCGTCTCACTGTTGAAGTCACGTTTCACCTCGAAGGTTGGCGGCGTTCAGGGAGCGGTCTAACGCACGCAACTCCGTGTCGAGCATTTCGAGCCGTTCAGGCGAGAGTTCGCGACCGCCAAATCGCGCCTCATAATACGCATCCACGTAAACGCTCGTGACCTCAGCAACGCCTGCCGTTCGGGGGTTCGCGGTCAGTTTGCTGGCGAGTCTGCGGGCGAATTCGTGAAGCGTCTCACCCGGTCGCGGAGCCAGCCCATGGGTACCCAAGACGGCGAGCAAGCGCCCGAGCATGGGCGATTCCTGGCGTGCGGGAACAACCTTCACGCGCCGCCGACGCTGAATCAACACGGCGAGCAAGACGCACAGCACGGCCAGGATTTCCCAACGAAGCAAACCCCTCGCGAACAGCGACAGCCGCGACTGTGCATCTTCAACTGTCCCCTTCAAGAGGGTCTCCTTGACGACAGTCTGTGCCCAAGTTCGGGCATCCGCGGCCCATCCACCGGATGGATCATCCTCGCTAGCCTCTCCGCCCGGAGTCGGATCGAGTGTTCGCCATCGGCTGATCGGTCGTTGCTGCCCATCGGCACCCGCAGGCTCGTATTCGAGGATCAGGGCATCGACCCAGGCGTGTGCGTGTTCCTGCTTCACCACGTATCGTTGCGGGTCGAGCGTCGGTTCCTGGCCCTTAAACCCGAGAACCAACACTGTGGGAATCCCCTGGGAGCGTAGGAGCAAAGCCAGTGCCGACGCGAACCGTTCACAGTGGCCCGCTCGCGAGTGAAAGAGGAACTCCTCGATCGGATCCAGGTCTTTCCGATTGCGACGCAGTTGGGTCGTGTACCTGAACTCGGGCGACGTTGAGAGGTGATGGCTAAACACCTTCGCGATTTGATCGTGAAACTGGCGGCGGGGCAAACCCTGATCGCGACAATCCGCAGGCAACATCCGTTCGTGAATCAGCCGATCGACAAGTTCGTCGGCATACGCCTTCACTTTCCGCACGGGGTTCTGGGTGAGCAGCCGAATCTTCGCGGTGGGGTCCGCATCGACGATGTGAAACTCCGGGCTAAGATCGGGTTCCGCCTTCGGTTGCCACATCTGAATGTAATGGTGCGTTTCCGCCCGCGAAATGCGCCCGGACCAGAGGAACGTCCCGTCGCCTCCCCACAGCCAGGGTTGCGGTCCCGAGGCCGTGAGACTCGCGACGGGTACGGGTTGATCGACGGCCCACGTGATTGGTTCAGCGAGGAACTGGCCGGGCAACGACGAGGGCACGGAGAATGTGAGGGCACACTGCCCCACGCCAAGTCGAGGGGGCGACCAGTTCAAGTGGTTCCGGGGTGCGCCGTCCACCCCGGGGAGGGGAATATCACTCGGCTCCCAGGTCCCTCGGGTGTAGGTTTGAAGCACTCGTCCTCGCCACAACTGGCCATCTCGAAACTCGGGGATCAATCCCATTTTCGCCTCGATGGCGACCTCGAACGCGGGCGCGGGGTTTCCCTTCAGGTTCCCGGTCTGGTTCAAGTCCAGCATCTGGCTTGCGGCGTACCCAATTTCGACCCGGGGTTCCCCGAAGTTCAGTTTCTCACCGGGTGAATGCGGAGTCACGAGATACAGCGGAACGGCAATCGCCACACCAGGAACGATCAACCCAAGAGTTTGCTGGACTCCTCTCCAGGGTTGATGGCTTGCCACGATCCCCGCAACGGGAGTAGCCGGACGATTGGGGATTGGAGCAACACCGCCCGCTGCCCGATGAAGATGGAACAGACCGAGGCTCCAGACCGCCGCGATCGCGTACAGAGCAATCAACGTGGAACAGACGGCATCGTCCTCGATCGCACCCGCCAGGCACACGGCGACTAGCCCCATGCCCTGCAATCCCCAGTAGTCGCCGACGTGCTGTTCACGCCGGGCGAGCTTCGCGGGAATGAGCATGAGGAGCAGCGGACCGAACAACGCGATAAGAACAAGTTGAACCTGCGATTCGCCCTTATCCTTTCGCTGACTGACCTCGATAATCCGGAACACGGCCCACACGAGGCTCAACAGCCCGACGATCAATCCCAGTCGATTCGCGTCGGGGATCGAGAACATCTGGATGCGGGATTCGAGCCGATACAAGATGGCGAGCACGCAGACGACCACCGCCGTGATGAATGGCATCTCGGGGAGCAAATCGTGTTCGGCGTAGCCGACACAGATGCACGCCAGCATCAGCGTCAGGTACAGGCTCAGCCGAAACAACTTGTCGCTGGGCATGGTGAATCAACAATTCCGAGAATCGGATTTGACTTCCGGTCGGTCGTCCGGCATAGATGAATATATGTTCATATCAATCGCAGGCTTACCCCTGTTTGGCGGCTTCCTCATTGTAGTCGTCCATGAACCAGCGCATGACGCGGTCGGGTAACCAGCGGCTCAACTTCACCATCATGTGGAGTCGCCACGGGAAGTTGTAAACCTTCGTGCCGCGTTTGATTGCCCGGATGATCTTCCGTGCCGCGTAGTCAGCGGTCATCAGCCCGGGCATGTGGAATTTGTTCGCTTCGGTCATGGGGGTTGTCACGAACCCTGGGCACACGGTTGTGACCTGAACGCCGGTGCCCCGCATGTGAATCCGTAGTCCATCGAGATACGCATTCACCGCCGCCTTACTTGCACAATACGCCGATTCGCCAGGCAACCCGCGATAACTCGCCAGGCTCGAAATCGCGACGAGGTGCCCGGTCTTGCGACTCAACATCGACGGAATCGCCGCGGACAGAGTGTAGATCACCCCCATCAGGTTGATCCGGATCATGGCTTCGACATCCACCATATTCACCGGGTTGAGAAGTGTCGCCTTCCCCACACCGGCGTTCGCGATAACCAGATCGACCGGACCGAGTTGCTCCTCGAAGGTCCGGAACATTGCTTCGACCTGCTCCCGATCGCCTACATCGGCAACCGCGATTCGAGCTGTACCGCCCGCATCGGTGATGAGTTTCTGAAGTGCGTGAAGCGGCTCCGAACGGCGTGCAACCAGCCCGACTTTACACCCCTCGGCTGCGAGTTGACAGGCGAGCGACCAGCCGATCCCGCTCGATGCCCCCGTGATCACCGCGACCTGGCCGGAAAGTGAACGCGCCATCCTGGTCTCCGAGAACACCGGCAACTCGTCATCCTCGGGCTGAGCTTATCGTCGAAGACGCAGCCTGTCACCGGGAAGCCGGAACTTGAGCAATTCTTGTGACAAATTCCGGAATGCGGGCGAAGTTGCTGTCATTATCGGCACAGGATGGAGTATGGAAGTGGGTCGAGAAGTGTTCAGAAGAGTAACAAAACACACCAGAGTATCAAAATGCCCGCCTCAGTAGCACACAACTGCGCACAGATTAAGCAGATATACCGGCGCTGCCAAGAATATCGGATTCTCAAGCGGTTGCGGAGTGCGTCCAGTCGACGCTGCGAAACTGCTTGATTTCGTGGCGAATCGACGGCCACATCCGATTATATGGCCGGTCCCGTGCCAATCTGGACACAGAAAATGTCGTCCGGCACGTAAGATGTATTGTAAAGTTCTTATAGATCGCTATCAGGCGATCTCAACACCCGGATCCAGCCGGATCGCTGAGGCCGGGCCGACCGCTTTCCTTCCTGTTGCTCACCGCAACCGGTTGGAATCCCCTCCATCGTCGGCCGCCCGCCCCTCCCCGACCCGACACTACGTGTCGATCAATCAAACCCGTCTCACAGACCGCACAGGCTGGTCGCGGCTCACGTGCGCGCTGTGGACGAGGAGGGCATTCAATGGCTCCCACAGATCTCTTCTTCGCAACCGTCTTACTGTCTGCTCCTGTTGGCACTCCCGAACAGGTTCCTGTTGCCGAGCGCTGGGCCGTGGTCCAGTCTGCAATCCACCAGATCGCGATCGATTGGGAGATCCTCGATCCGCGAGAAACCCGGTATGTGTTGGCGAAACCCGAGGATTTCCAGGTCGATCTCGACTTCCTCCGGAAACGAAAAGCCGACCTCGAAGACGCCCCGAAGCTCGTCGAAGCGGCCCGGCTGCCGGATCGCCGGTTGATGGATGACAACATCCAATTCAATCGGGCGTATCGGAAACACCTCGATACGCGTTTGCTCTGGGAAGCCGACCGCGCAGACATTCTCGGTGAGGCTGCGCGAGAAACCGACCGCCTCTATCGCCTGTGGGATTCGATGCGTGAAGCGAAGTGCGATTTCCACTATGTGACGTATCGCCGTCTCGCGCTGAAGAAACTCCAGGACGCACTTGGTGACGAGTATACCAGCGGGGAGTTGCCACCTTGCGTGCCCGAGTGGCGATTCGTTGCCGCTCGGTGAGCGCACGAGGCTTCTCGAATGGGTGTAACCAGTCCGGCTCGCGTGGGAATACCAGGAAAGGGTCTCCTGGTATTCACCTCGAATGGGGTGGACACCATAGCCCGGTGCAAGACAGCCAAGCTGTCGCAACCCCGGGTCGCAACTGCAGAAGATTTAGCACTCTCAAAGAGAGCGACAGCAACCACTCATCCTATCGTCCCACTCTTTCAGGGTGTATGTGCCTAACATGCGTTATCCGGCACTACGCCTGTGAGTTGTCCCGGGCCATGTTGTCCTACCCCATTCGGGGTGAACACCAAGCGCGTTACCAGACCGCTGGCCTGTGCTGAGGGAGCATGGCCCTTCAGGCGAAAGCCGAAACGGGCTGACACTGGCCAGTTCCAAAAGTCTGGTACATCATTTTCCTGCTAACCACCAGAGGTCAGGTTTCAAACACAGGGCACGCGGCCCTGTGTTCTTTTTACCTGGTAATAGTTGCAACTGGGTGAATCGAAATTACAACTCGAGGGCCATTGTTCAAATCGTGGAAATCCGGATTGCTCCAAAACACGTTATGAATTAAGGCTTTCCGTCAATTGCAGAGGTGACCGCGATGATTTGGCACACCACATGCTTTACACTCTCTCGTCGAAACGTTCCCCCAGAACCTTGCGACATGCGGACGGAAGGGTTCCCCCAACCACCCTCCGGTCAAGCCGGCTTCCCCCAAGCACCGGCTTTGAATCAGTTTTCTATCCCCCCAAGTAAGCCGCCTGGTCCCCCCCAGGCGGCTTGCTCGTTTCCCTGAACAGCACTCAGCTCAGGACACAACACTCGTCGCTCGCGCATGATTACCTGAGTGAAGTTCCCTGTTCCGCGCTTTCGCCCTGGCTGCTTGAGCCTGTATAATCACAGCAATAGCCCAACCGCTTCCGCACGGCACGAATACGCCAATGAACGCTCCGATTTACGTGACTCCGCCACCCATAGTGCCCCTTCCCGATGCAGTGCCACAACCAACCGGTGTGGTGCCCCAGTTGCTTCGGCAACTGATTGGCCTTCAACAACAACAAGTCGGACTACTGAAAACGCAGGTTGCGAACCAGGATAGTGGAGCACGCTGGCGAAACTTCCTCGCACGCTGGTCGGAGGAATTCCCGAACATCGGAAGCGCCTGCAAGCAGGCCGCTCCAGTTCTGGAACGAGCGTATCTGAACCTGCTCAAGGAACTGACCGATCGCGTGAACTCTGCCGATGCCGACGATCTCGATAACGATTTCGCGTTGGGTGAGTTTCTGGACCGATTCGGAATGCGACTGGGCCAGTTGAGCAATATCCTCGGGCAAGTGGGTCCGCTTGCCGATGCCACACCTGCACCCGCCGCCGCGCCGCCACCTTCATCGGAAGGTGGTTGACCTTCACCAAGGGCCGGATTTGAAGTGGAGTGGAAGAGCACGAGCAGAGAAGTGGGGGAGAAGCACGGTGTGCGTTTGTGTCTTACCCCGTCTCCTGTGCTCATACTCTCCCACTCCATTTCGGCGCATCGAGATGAAGTCTTCACCTGAGCCTGAGTTGCTGCCGCATGGACCTCGCACCCGCTGATCTCACCCGAATCCGCGACCTCTATTCGCAGGGGTTGTATCGTCGGGCATACGACGCGGCAGTCGCTATCGGACCCCTGCGTACCTGGACGAGCACACCAGCACGGCTGATTGGCGGTCGGCTCGCGATTCAACTCGGTGCTGCGATCCTCGGTCGACGGATGCACCTGCTCGCGTTCCGAAATACTCCATCACATCCGGAAGCAATCTACTACCACGCTCGCTACCGGATGGAACGGTTTGGTCCGCTGTCCACATGGGAGTTCATGCGGCAGAACCCGGACTGGTCCGAGGCATCGCCAGAACTCCACGCCGACTGGTTGGCCCTCACAGCGTTCACCGCGGCCCGATTGCGGGATTTCGACCGGGCCGAACGTTGGCTGAATCGTGCCAACACGGTCGCGCCCGATCGCCCGTGGCCCTGCATCGAACGATCGAGCGTTTACGAACTGGCCGATCGAACAGAAGACGCGCTGGTGGCGGCTCGTCGATCTCTGGAAATCCACCCGTTGTTCCGCCCGGGTGTCCAATCGGTCGCGCATCTGCTCACGCGAATGGGCCGTGAACGCGAGGCGCTCGATTTCCTGACCGATGCCGAATCGCAACTGGAAAGCGGCCTGGTCTCGGCACAACTTGCCGCTCTCCAGAATGAACTCGGGCACCACGCCGATGCACGCCGCACGCTGGATCGCTACGCCGAGTTCTCGCCACTGATGGAACCGGAAACCGCAAAGTGGCTCGCGGCACGCCGGGCTGATACCGCGTATTTCCTTGGCGAATATGCTGTCGCTGCCAAACATGCTCGGGCCGTGAAGGACGAATTCTACGATCAGTTCGCCGGTCGCCTGGAGTCGGGGAGCACCACTGCGAATCCGGATTCCGGGAGTCTTACTCCCGGTCGGAAGGTGCTCACGGCCGACACGACTGGCACGCCGTCGCCGACGGTTGCCGAAGTTCTCACGCGATTCTGGAAGTATCCGCTACCAAACGCGGGGGCAGAGTCCCTTCCCTCGTTCGACGGACTGCCCGATGCGGCCGAACGAAACCGGGCGGAACAGGCGGGTTGGGCATGCCGCGAGTTCACGCTTTCACTTGAAGCTGCGGCCGAATTCATCGGGCGAGGGATCCCGTTTGTCCTGACGCTGGTCGAAGCCGGCTTCTCGCAGGCGAGGTTGTGCGTCGGTGCGGATTCCCAGCGTGGCAGCGTGTTCATGGCCGATGGACTGGACCGTCGCCCGGTCGAAGCCCCCGTCTCCAACTTGTTGGAACGCTTTGGCGCATTCGGGCCGCGCTGCCTGGCACTCGTACCCAAAGAACACGCCGCGAAACTGGCCGAGGTCCCGCTCCCCGAATCTGTCGAGCGTGAAGCGCTGTACGCGGTGAACAAGCCATTGCTGACGCACGATCGCGCCGAAGCAATCGCGGCCTTCTCGCGGATGAAGGAGCAGTTCCCCGACCACAAGTTCACCACCTTCGCGGAATTGATCCTCGCCCGCTACGATGCTCACCCGGTGAAGTTGCTCGCGGTTTACGATAAGCTCCTGGCAGCCCACCCGCACGAGGCGACATGGGTGCTGTCGAAGACATCGGTGTTCCGGGAACTGAACCGGATGCCAGAACGAATCGCGATACTCGAAGCCGAGTGCGACTCGCTCACCGCCGACCCACTGCTGATGCAATCGCTGGCGCAGGCGATCTTGCCGTTACCGAAGCGGCAAGCCGAAGCGGCATGGCTGCTCCGGCGTTCCGTGCGCAACCGACCCGCTGCGGCGGCCGGCTACTTCCTGCTCGCAACGCAGTGGTGGGAACATCGACGGTTCGACGACGCGGCCGAGTTGTACCGTTTCGCCACCACTCTGGACGACCGCGAAGATCAGTTCGCCGAGGCCTATTTCCGGGCGGCTCGCGCCACGGAGCAGGTTCCCGAAGTCCTTCGATTGTTCCAGCAGAAGGCCGGCCGTGCCACGATCCCTGCCCCGGCCGCGACCCGTGCGTTGTTCCATGCTCTGATGGACCGCGACGAACCCGAACAAGCCAACGCCGCACTCGATCAGGCGATCAAGAAGCTGCACGAATCCGTTGCGGCGAACCAGAAACCCGATGCCGAGTTGAGCGGCGATTCCGGCGGAGTCGCGAACCGACAGGCCCTCGGCGACCTGCTTCTGTTCCGGGCGGAATGCCATGCTGCGGCCGGTCGCATGACGGAAACCGATGCGGACCTCGAAGCCGCTCGCCCACTGGTGCCCCCGGTGATGTGGCACAAGGCCGCTGCCCGCGTGTGTCGGGTGAAGCCTGATCTCGCTTCGGCGGGAGCGCACTTCCTGGATGTCGCACGCCTCGATCCGCTCGCGACCGATACGCACCGCACGCTCACGGCGCTGCTCGCTTCGACAGACGGCCGCGCTGCCGCTCGCACGCATCTGGCCCAGGTGTGCCAGAAGTTCCCGCACCACTACCCGCTCCTGAAACTGCGGGCCGAGTTTCTCTCCGGCGATCCTGATGCCGATGCAGATCGATCCATCCTCGACATGCTCGCGGATTGCGAAACCGACGCCTGGGCACTTCGCCAGCGTGCGCTCGTGCTGGCCGACCGCAAACGATTCGACGAGGCGTTCGCCGAACTGGACAAGGCTGCGAAACTCGAACCCAACCATCCGTGGTATCACGCGGTTCTCGCCCAGGTTCAGAAGCGTGCCGACAAAACCGAGGAAGCCCTCGATTCCATCCGCTCTGCGCTGCTCGCGAATGTGGATCAGGAACCGATGGTCGCCGAGTTGGTGCAACTCAGCCGCGGTCGAACTGAGAAGCGGGCCGCGCTCGAGTTTCTCGAGGAGCAACTGCACCGGCAACCCCACACGGGAGAGGGGTTGGTTGCATTCGTGGATCAGGCCCGGCAGGTCTATACCGATCCCGATGAACATGGCGAGTTGCTCACGACACTGGAAGACATCCTCGACGATCGCCCGGATCTCTGGCAAGCGTGGTCGGTGGTGATTCAACAGATGGCGGGGTTGATGCGGCTCGAAGAAGCGCACTCGCTGGCACGCGAAGCGACGGGTCGGTTCCCTCTCCTGGCGAAACTCTGGCTCGATCTCGCCCAGATTCTCCAGGGGATGGCGAACGCCGAGGGACGAATCGACGCACTGCGGCAAGCTGTAGCAGTTGCACCGGGATGGTCGGTGGCCGCTCGCGAACTCGCCGATGCGCTTGATGAATCCGAGGAGCAAGAAGAAGCGATCGCGGTGATGGAGCGGGCCGCCATTCGCTCGCCGCTCGACCCGTTCGCCCACGGCTTCCTCGCGGAACGACTCTGGGACGCGGGCCGCTCCCGCGAGGCTCTCGACCGCGTGAAGATCGCCGTTCGCCACGAACCGGGATACGACTGGGCCTGGCACGCGGTGCAACTCTGGTCAGATCGCCTGGAGGTTCCCGATGAACCCGCCGAGTTGGTTCGCGAACTCACCCGCGACCGTTCCGGCGATCCGCGTGTCTGGCTACGCCTCGCCCGGATGCTGCACCACCCACGGTACAACGACGAGGTTCTCGCCGCACTCGACAAGGCCACCGCGCTTGACCCGAAGAACGTCGAAGCACACGACCTGAAGGCCGAGCGACTCGCGGAAATGGGACGCTACGAAGCGGCACTCGAGGCGGCGCAACCGCCCGAACTCATCGCCGAACTTCCGTTCATCCTCCAGGGTCGCGTGGCGTGGGTCGAAGCCCGTCGTGGGAACTACGCATCCGCGATTCCGCCGATGCAGGCGCTCGTCGCGATCGACCCGAACTACCTCTGGGGCTGGCACCAACTCGCCGAGTGGTACAACGACACCGGCCGCACTCAGAGCTACCTCGAAGCCGCATCGGAGTTGGTCCGGCTCCAGCCCGGCCACCCGGTTTCGCTCACGATGCGCGGCGAGGCCAAGATTCAGAATGACGACCGCGAGGGTGGTAAGGCCGACCTGCGAGAAGCTCTTAAAGTCAGCGCGGGTTACTCACCTGCCGCAGCGATCCTGTTCGATGCGTGCCTCGCCGACGACGAACTGAACGACGCTCGGAAAGTGCTCGCCGTGTTGCAGGAACACGCGGCCGTGCCAGAAGTCGCCGTAAAACAGATCCAGCTTGCGACCCGCACCGACGATGCCGAAGGCGCCCTGCGTGCGTTCGCTGAAGTGTGCGAAGGGATGGGGCAGTCGCCGTTCCCCGTGCAATCGGCGTTGAACGAACTCAGGACGGCAGGCTGGGAAGAACGTGCCGAGCGCGTGCTGCGGGAAACGTGGCAAGGCGGGGGGCCATTTCAACCGTGGGTTCCCATCTTCTGGGTCGAATCTGAAGAGGGGCGTGCCGCCGAACCCGGCGAGCGGCTTCGCGCGGCCGAGGCGTGCATCAAGGCGTATCCGAAGTTCATGCCGGGGCACGACTGCAAGGCCGAACAACTCGCGCTCGTCGGTCGTTTCGACGAGGCCATCGCCGCGTGCAAGCCGCCCGACTTCGACGCCAATCCTCCGCTGGAACTTCGTGGGCGTGCCGCGTGGATCGAGAACCGCCGGGGGGATCGCACCAAGGCCATCAGCATGATGCGGCAACTCGTGGCGGAAAACCCCACATTTGTGCTCGGCTGGCGACAGCTCGCAGCATGGTACGACACCGCGAACCGGCCACGCGAGTGCCTCGAAGCCTGCGAACAGTATGTGAAGTTGGAGCCGACCAATCCGGTCGCGTACATCTACCGAGGGGAAGCCCGTCGCAGCACGGCCGACCGGCGTGGCGCGCTCGCGGACTTTTCACGCGCGTTTGAGCTTGATCCCTCATTCGAGGCGGCCGGGTTAAATCTCATCACCGAGCAACTCGCGACGGGTGATGTGTCTGGTGCGGCTCGAACCCTGACCGCGGTATCCGAACATGCCGATGGCCCGCTCGTGAAACTACGAGCGGTCCAGGTTCTGTGTCGGCAGGGCGAGTTCGAGCCAGCCCTGGCGAAGTTCCGGAGCCTCGCACAGGACACGGAAACCTCGCGGGGGTTGCTCAAGGAAGGTCTGCTTGCCTTCGATGCCGAGGGATGGGGAACCCGCCTCACGCCAGAGTTGGAGGAGCTTGCGTTCGCGCCAGAAGGCACTCCAGAGTTGGCTGGTCTCTGGGCCGAACGCGCTGTGGCGGCCGGTTCCCACGACACGGTTTCCGATCGACTCTCGGAGTTGCTCGCCTCCAACCCGGCTGCTGGGCGAGAAGTTGCGGTCGCGTATGTGTGGGCGCTTGCCGAGGCCGGGAAGCCGGTGCAGGGCGCGGTGACGAAATACAGCGAGGCACTCCGTTCGACCGTGGTGGCCTGGGCACGAGCCGGCGCAGCGCTGGTGGAAGCGGGATCGCTGGCACACGCCGCGGCATGGCTCGCCGACTGGCGAGATCGCGATGGCGTGGAGGCGTGGATGTTGCGCCCGCTCGCCATTGCGTATCGTAGCCTCGATCAGGACGACAAGGCCATTGAAGTGTGCCGGGCCGGGGTCAAGCTCGGGGGGCCGGACGATGTGCTGGCAGACTTCCGTGCGTGGCTCGCCCTCGATTTGGCGCTTGCCGGGCAGATCGACGAGGCAACGGCAATGGTGGGCCGCGTCGATAGCGTCACCATCCCGGATGGAACGCGGCTCGTTCTCGCGATGGCGGAAGCCGTGTTGATGGTGACTCGTGCGGGTCCGGCTGGAAAGACGGCCGCACTGGCGGAAGCCAAGGATCATCTGAAATCCGCAGCCGCGATCGGGCCAAAACTGTTCCCCGCAGGCGCGGCCCGGGCCTATCGCAAGGTTGTGAAGAAGCTGGCATCCGACACGGGCACCATCGCTTCCACCGTCTGGGCTACCTGGCAGCGATTCTTCCCCCTCGTGGGTTGAGGCTTGCGGTGATCTGGTGCTCATCGTTTCCAGACGGATACACGTCTGGGAACGATGTAAACAGCCCTGGTGTGCCAAATCCACCACCCATTTCACGCCAACAAGCAGACATCATTTCCGATAGGGCACATCTGTGCAGTAGTCGGGCAATCATGTGGAGCTGTCCATGATATCGACTCCTGCAATCGAGCGAATGGAGTTTGATGCTAAGCATAAACCCCACATATTCACTTGGAAGCTCTCTCAAGACCTGGGCGCCTCAGGGCGTACGCATCAAAGTTTGCCTAAAGTAGGGAGTCAGCCTTTGAGGATCTTTTCCAGGTAATTGGTGTCGAGGGCGGCGGCAAACCGCTTCTTGGCTACGCTCATTTCGGACTTCTCG
>Ga0105047_10004966_pt1 | contig 23009 bp, 23 predicted proteins | sample MAT04_FD_78384 | JGI IMG/M metagenome (GOLD analysis project Ga0105047, IMG submission 78384) | Freshwater microbial communities from Lake Fryxell liftoff mats and glacier meltwater in Antarctica - MAT-04 (megahit assembly) | ecosystem: Environmental > Aquatic > Freshwater > Ice > Liftoff... | reverse complement strand
CGATACCTGCTTCGCCGCGTCCCAGAGCATGCGGACACCTGTGGCACCCACGGGATGCCCGCCCCCGGTCAGTCCACCGCCGGGGTTGATCGGCGTCGAGCCCCCGAGGTCGACAACGCCGTCCTCGATGGCGCGCCACGACTCCCCCGGAGCAGTCAACCCGAAATGATCGATGGCGGCGTACTCGCTGATCGTGAAGCAGTCGTGGGTCTCGATGGCATCGATCTGGGCGACGTCAGCGATTCCGGCGCGCCCGAACGCGTCGTCGATCGTTGCCTTGACGTGTGGCAGAACGAACGGATCGTCGGCGTGGTCAGCGAGCTTTCCAGCCATCGTCATCCGGGCCGTCCGATGCCCCCATCCTTCGATTCGCGGCACATCATCGAGAGTCAGGCCGCGGTCAGTCGCCCACGACCGAGCAGCGACCTCGGACGCCAACACCACCGCTGCCGACCCATCCGTGACCTGTGAGCAGTCGTACCGGCGGAGCATCCCTGCGACGAGTGGATTGAGGTCGTCGTCATCGGCGAAGTTACCGTCCACCACGTTCCACTCGCGGGTCTGAGCGACCGGATTCTTGGTGGCATTGGCAAATGCCTTCCGAGCGAGGGCACCGAGATGCACATGGTCGAGCCCGTATCGTCGGTCGTATTCGGCCGCCAACAAACTGAACAGGTGCGGCCACGGGTACTCGACCCCCTGCGTCTCCTGCGGTACCCACGCCGCAGCGCCGAGGGCCTGTTGAGCGGCGAATCCGCCATCCGCCCGCATGAGTTCGACCCCGACGACCAAGGCGACTTCAGCACGGCCGGCGTCGAGCTCGGCGGTCGCAGCCAGCACCGCCATCGAGCCGGAGGCACACGCCGCCTCGTGGCGTGACACCGGGATCCCCGCCAGCTCCGGCGTCGACTCCACGAGCAACCCACCCAGATGACCTTGACCTGAGTACACCTCGCCCAAGAAGTTGCCGACATGGGCCGTGCCGATGTCGGCCGCAGTCAGCTGCGCCGACTCGAGCGCGCCAGACGTGGCCTCGCGGAGGAGGTCGATGAGGGTACCGCCCTCGCGATGGACATTGCGGGCGAAATCGGTCTGCGCGCCACCCAGAATGAAGACAGGCTCACTCCGGGTCATGCTGGGCGCTGACCAGCCAGTTCGGCCGCCGTGATCCACCACGCGTGGTAGCCGGCCGGAACGCGTACCGGGACGGACAACCGGCACACCGTTTCGTCCTCCAGACGGCTGGCATCGACCACGTGCACCTCGGTCGCTCCTGTCGCCTCCTCGACGACGAACGTCACCAGGTAGCCGTCGTTCTCGGCAGTGGCGCCAGTCCGAGGGCAGAACACCGTCTCGCCACCGAACCAACCCTCGGGCCACAGGTGTGCCGTTGAGTTCCCCGTCGACAGGTCGTGTCCGACCACGGCATCGAAGGCCAGCGTCGACCGGGGAGCGAACCGCTGGAGGTACGTGTATCGGGATGGTTGACCGAGGAGACGGTCGTCCATACGGGGGAACTCCGCTGCTACATCGACCAACTGCTGATGAACGAGTGAACCCGTGCGCAGGTTGAAGGTCCACTGGGTGAGATAGGGCTCGAGGCGCAACATCCCGAGGGTCGGCGCGTCGTAGGTCGATTCGTTGTCGGGATCATCAGCGAGTGGTTCGATGCTGCGACAGCCCACGAGATGGATGAGGTCGTCGCCCTCCTGCCAGGCGTTGACGACGTGGTACATGAAGCACGGGTCGGTCTCGAACCATCGAACCATCGTCGAGGCTCCTCGTCGCGGCGCCAGACCGAATCGGGTGGGCTGCTCTCGTTGGAACTTCAGCTGCGACCGGCCGCTGACCATCGAGTCCGTATCCCATGTGAACGAGAAGTCGAACAGGATCATCCAGTCATCGGTGAACGCCACGTCATGCTGCAGTCGCGGACCGGTGAGCTCGACACTCTCGGATCGGGTCACCTCACCCGCCGCCGAGATCGCGCCGTAGGTCAGGTAGGGCGGCAGCGGGTCGAAATCGATGTAGAGCATCTCACCAGTGCGTTGATCCACTTTCGGGTGCGCTGCCATTTTGGTGTGGAGGGTTCCGTTGAAGTCCTGGATGCCTCGCGTCTCGAGGTCGGGTAGGCCGATGCGATACGCATCGCCGCCGAGCCACCAGAGCGCCAGAAGTTCGCCATTGAACCAGACGAGATCGGTGTTGGCGGTGTCCTTGAAGACCTCCGGATACTTCGTCAGGTCAGGCCGCTCCATGATTCCGCTCCACAACGCCCTGCCGGCGTCGGCCTCCTTCAGGAAGCCGTTGGTCTGCACATAGCGGTTGCGATAGGTGGCCTCACCGCCACCGAATTGGACGGTGTGGATCATGCCGTCGCCGTCGAACCAGTGGTACCGGCCGGGTGGGTCGAATCGAGGGTTGGCCCCGTTTCGGGCGAAGACCCCTTCGAGGTCGTCCGGAAGGGCTCCGGCGATCACGGTCAATGTCTGGATGCTCTCGGTGTCAGTGGGGGCATAGATGCCGTCGAGATACCGAGATCGCTGTTCGGCATGTCTGGGCGTGGTCTCGAGGCTTGTCATCTGCGGTGATCCCTGTCGTCGGTCCGTCACCACTGGTGACTAGAGTGCCGTTGTCATCATTGTAGAGAGTGAGGTCACCAGATGTCGTCACGTCCAGCGCTCGGCGGCGAGAACGTCGGCGAACGGTTCGCGTACTTCCTCGATGCGTCAGGGCTGACTCGGGAGAGCTTCGTCGTCGCAGTCAAAGGAGCCATCGGGGAGCGGAGCCTCTACGCGGTGCTCGGCGGACAACGTCGACCATCGCGGGCGCTGGCCGTGCTCATCGAATCGATCTGGGGCTTCCGCGCCGACTTCCTGCTCGAGGGATCAGGGCCGATGTGGGCGACTCCTGCCACCTCGCCCGACAACGCGGACGGGCTCTCTCGAACCGAACGAGAGGTCGTCGACTTCATGCGAGAGTCCGTCGAAAACGCCAAGAGCATTCGAATCGAGCTCGACAAGGCGCGTTTGTGGCAACGCGTCTTCGACCGGACGCTGGCCTCGTTGGGGACGCTCGAACATCGACGAGATCGTCGCCACGAACTCGCCTCGATAGCGCTCGTGCTCGACGACAGCCAACGATCCGCACGCGCCTTCGAGCGGTACATCGTGGCGCTCCATCGACGACGTTCGATGCGGCTCACGGAGATGTTCGTCAACCACTACGCCGCCGAGGTGCGACTCCCCGTCACGGCCACTGGCGCCGCAGCGCTCCGAACCACGCGCCAGCGAGTCGCCCACGCGGTGATTCAACTCGACACCGAGATCACCGCCATGCGCCTGGCGTTGGTGGCGATCGCTGACATGCCCAGCACCAACGATCTTCGAGATCCAGATCCCGACGTGGCGGCTACCGCCCTCAGCGGCATCGTGGTGTCCACCACCTTCAGCTGAGTCGCTGTCCGACGCGACTGGTTCGAGGCTCAGATGCCGGCGCCACCGAGCAGCTCGGCGGCGCGCAGCAGCACAGCGGAGAGGTCCGGATGGTTGTTCTCGAAGGCGATCGCCTCCTCGGTCAACCGCTCCCGGAGTCCATGGGGTGCGCCGTCGGCCATCTGGGAGCGCACCTCGGCGCCCAGCTTTTGCGCTCGATCGGCGTCCTCGCCGGCGTGGGCATCGAGTTGGGTCGCCAGCTCTTCGAGGTGTCGTTGCACGTCGTCGTTCATGCCACACCCTACCCAGGGTGCCCGAGCAGGATTCCCCCATGCTCAACGCGACGACGGTGAACAGGGTTAACTGGTCGTTTCGACAGAGAGGTTGTCCGTTGAATATCGAGCTCGAAGAACTGATACGCCACCGCCTCGACGAGGAGGAGCAGCGGACAGCGCCACCCGATGGGTTCCCCGCACTGCCGCCGATAGCGGCCGGTCGATACACCGATCCGAGCTTCGCCGCCTTGGAACAGGACCACGTCTTCGGATCGTCATGGCTCTTCGCTGGCCACACCAGCGAGCTCGGCCGTCCGGGCGACTATCGGGTGGCGGAGCTCCCCATCGGTCCTGTGATTGTGATCCGTGGCAACGACTCTGTCGTACGTGCCTTCTTCAACAGTTGCCGCCATCGTGGGGCGCCGGTCGCTCGTGATACCTGCGGTACCGCCAAGCTGCTCATCTGCCAGTACCACAGCTGGGCCTACGACACGGCAGGGCAGTTGAAGAACGTTCCGGACGAACGCGACTTCGCCGAACTCGATCGCGACGACCGGGCGTTGGTGGCGCTTCGTTGCGAGGTCTTCGACGGCTGGGTCTTCGTGTGCGCCTCGCCGGACACCGAAGCCCTCGAGTCATGGTTGGGTCCGATCCCCGACCAGCTCGCCGAGCTCGACGGCGCCTCGTTGCGTTTGATCGGCCGACAGGTTGCCGACTTCACGTGCAACTGGAAGCTCGCGGTTCACGCGTTCATGGAGGTGTACCACATCAGAACCGTGCATCCGGAGAGCGCGGCCCTGCTCTACGACTCGCGGCGGACCTCACTCGCGATGTTCGAACGCGGCCACAATCGACTCACTGTCGACAAGAAGCCCGACATGGCGTTTCTCAACCAGGCTCAGGGTGCCCCGTTCGACAACGACTCGGTCGGCGAGCTCATCCGCACGACCTCGACCTCGTATTCGGTTTTCCCGAACGTGACGATCGTTCCCGACCCCGCCTCGTTTCCATTCATCGTGGCGTGGCCCACCGGGGTCGATTCCTGCCGCCTCGAGCTGACCTGGTTCGGAACGGACTGGGGCGGAGGAGACCCCCCTCGGGAACACACCGAGCGGATGGAGCTCTTCGAGACCATCGTCGCGCAGGACACGGCCAACCTCGCCCCGATGCAGGAATCACTCCGCTCGGCGGGATGCCCCGACATCCTCGTTGGATATCAAGAGCGGCTGCTCTACCACTTCGAACGCCATGTCGACGCGGCCATCGGCACCAGCGTTCCGTCGGAGTACCGGGTGCCGCCGGTCCTCGATCACTTGATCGAGCACCCGACCCCGGCACCGGTCGAGGCATCGGTCGCTCGGTGAGGCGGATCGCTGCGTGCTGCGGTGCGCTGCTGGCATCGTTGTCGGCGGATGTGGCAGCTCGAAGTCGGTGACCACTCTCGAGAGCGGCAACAGCTCCTTCACCACGACCGACCCGCCATCAAGCCGGTCAGCACCCCGGTTGCAGTACCCAGATCTCACCAGGAGGCCGATCATCCTCAAGAACGTTGATCCCTCGTGGGATTGCACCAAGCTCATGTCGGAACGCCCGACGATCTTTCCGCCAACTCCGTCCGTCGACTGGTAGACCGGCTTCCATGACCGAACGTTCGATGGCGCCGGATTGTCCGTCGCCGATTCGTCAGGCCGTCATGCGACAGGGCTGGTACGACATCGCGTATGTCCATTGGCGTTACGACCCAGCAGTCGTCGCAGGGCTGCTCCCGCCAGGCCTCGAGGTCGACACCTTCGACGGTTCGGCCTGGGTGGGGTTGATCCCTTTCTCGATGCGGAACATCGGCCTGCCGCATCTCCCAGCGGTGCCGTACTTCGGTTCGTTTCCCGAGGTGAACGTGCGCACCTACGTGATCCGCGGCGGCGTGCCCGGCGTCTGGTTCTGTTCACTCGACATCAACCGGCTGGCACCCACGATCGTGGCGCGAACCACCTATCGACTGCCGTATTGCTGGGGGCGCGCCTCGCACCAGCGAGTGGGCCGCATGCTGACCACCTCGGTACAGCGCCGATGGCCGAGCTCCGGACCGCGGACATCCATCTCGATCGAGGTCGGCGACCCAATCGAGGAACCAAGCGATCTCGACCTGTTTCTCACGGCGCGATGGGGGCTGTACTCCCGCGGCAGGGCCGGGAGACTCCGATATGCGCCGATCGATCATCCGCGCTGGCCGCTCCGACAGGCAACGCTCGTGGACCTCGAGGACACCCTTGTCGTGGCTGCTGGACTGCCCCTCCCGACTGGCGTCCCCCACGTCTGTTGCTCCGACGGCGTGTCGGTTCGAGTGGGCGTGCCGCGTCGAGTGTGAGCCTGCTCGGCCGCTCAGCATTCCAGTTCCCGAAGATTACGCCAGTAAGAACTGTCACGATGTCGGTGTTTCACGAGTAGCGTGAAGCGCGTCGGCTCACCCCACCGAGCCGCTGGGAGTTCTCATGGAACGTCACACCGTCACCGTCCACGGCCATGAGGTCGCGTATCGCACCGGAGGAAGCGGGCCCGTCACGCTGCTCATCCACGGCATGGCCGGGAGCTCGGCGTCGTGGATTCCCGCTCTGGAGGACCTCGGCGAGCACGCTCGATACCTCGCACCCGACTTGCCTGGTCACGGACATTCCGCCAAGCCCCGGGGCGACTACTCGCTCGGCGCCCAGGCCAGTTTCCTGCGCGACCTCCTGATCACGTTGGGTCATGAGAGGGCGACGATCGTCGGTCAATCTCTCGGTGGTGGGATCGCCATGCAGTTCGCGTACCAGTACCCCGAGATGTGCGAGCGACTCGTTCTCGTCTGTGCTGGCGGGCTCGGCACCGAGGTCATGCCGCTGCTCCGCGGCCTGACAGCGCCCGGAGTCGAATACGTCCTACCGATCGCCATGCAACCCTTCATCCAGAGCTCCGTTGAAACCATCACCGGCTGGTTCGCCAAGGTCGGGCTCCGACCGGCACCGGCGACGGTGGAGATGTGGCGTGCGTATACGTCGCTCATCGATCCGGAGACTCGAACCGCATTCCTTCATACGTTGCGGGCGGTGGTCGACCTCAAGGGACAACGCGTGAGCGCCAGTGACCGCTTCTATCTGACGGACCATGTGCCCACGCTGATTGTGTGGGGTGGCGCCGACCCTGTCATCCCCGTGTCGCACGCGCACGCCGCCCACGAGGCGATGCCGGGAAGCCGACTCGAGATCATGGATGGGCTCGGACACTTCCCTCACTGCGAGGATCCACGTGGCTTCGTTCGGATTCTCACTGACTTCGTCGCCAACACCGAGCCGGCGGCCCTGGGCAACGAGGAGATGGCCCAACTCCTCGCCGCCGCCGCCGGCTGATACCGACCCTTTCTCGGCTACCAGATCTTGGTGATCATGGTCATGTCGTAGCTGCCGGCCGTCGACAGTCCGCCCGACGAGGCAACGACTCGGACCCGAACCTTGCGCATCCACTGGGAGTGGTTGAACCAACCCGGCGGACGGACCCGTACCCGAGTGAGCGGTCCCATGTGCTGGGTGATGTCCGGAGCCGTCGTGGACCCCGAGAACACGATATTGGCATTGGGGTTGCCAGGAACCGGACCCATCAACAGATCCCTGATCTCCCAGGTGTAAGTGATCGGCATCCCTGGAGGGAAGGTGGCGTTGGCGTGGAACCCGTACCACGGCTTGTCGTACCAACCGCTGACTTCGATCCGTGGCTTCTGGTAGACGTTGGCGTACAGCGCCAGATGTGCGCCACGTCGTTCAAGGCGAATGTTGGCAACCACGAAGTCCGGCGAGAGGTTCGGTACCACGATGTCGGTCAGGCTGGCGTCGAGCGAGTTCGATACCGCCGCCACCGCCAGATCGACCGCCCCGCCGAACAGTGGCGTACACAGCGCCCAGATGAGGGAGTGGCACCGCAGGACGTGGGTGTCGCTCCGCATCACGAACGACGGGTCGATGGTCTGAGCCGTCACGGTGTGAACGTCGAGGGCCGCGAACGCGGTCACGCCCAGGATGGCCGGGTCGCCCCAGCCCGAGCCGTCGTTGACCCTCAAGCGCAGATCCGGGATGGCAATCACCGCCTGCCACTTGTTCGGGTTGCCCGGATCGACCGGGACATCGACCATGGCTGGTGCGACGTTGGGCGACATCCGCACGCTCAGGTTCTGGCCCAGCAGCGCGAAGTTGAACTCCTGATCCAGAATGCCGTTGGGAGAGAGCGCCGGGTTCGTGGGATCCGGCCCTGCCGAGCCTTCGGTGACCGATCGCAACAACTGGTTCACGAATCCGTTGTTCAAAACCACGCCCAAGCTGAACGGTTGACCGTTGGCATCGGTGTGGGTGCGAATGAGTTGATCCACACTGGCGGACGAGGAGGCGCTATAGACCTGTGGGAATCTGAACGCCGTTGTAGCGGTCTTGCGATCCGCGGCGTTGAGCGCCAGCGCCGCCTCGATACCCTCAGCTGAGATGGCGACACCACCGCCTTGGCATCCTCTGGGCACACACGTCCGCATCCACCCCGCTCCCGGCACCGTTGGGAAGGTGACGCCGTTGCCGTTGGGGAACTGAGCGCCGGCCTGCATGGCGGAGGTGAGGTCGATGCCCCGCAAGATCTCATCGACCTTGCTCTTGGGTCCGGCATTGAACGCCTCGTTGAGCCCATCCTTGATCGACTTGGCGATCCCCTTCTTCATGGAGGTACGAACGAAGATCCCCATGATGTGACAGATCGGCCGGAGCCACGTTCCGTTGGTGAGGCCCCATTGCCGGGTGCTGATGTCGGCCCAGGTGTCGCTGGCAGTTCGGGGATGCAAGATGCGGGGGTTGGCCGCATCTGGATCGATCACGAACTCGACGCCGGCGTTCGGCGAGTACCAAGTATGTCGGTAGTAGCAGGGGCGGTAACCGGTGAGAAGACCGTTGAACGAGCCCCGGAACGTGGCCTCGCCGATCGTCATGTTGGCGGACACCTTGCGCTCGTCGTCGCCGGCCACGACCGGCTGCAAGCTCAGGTTGGTCGTGACGGGTCGAGTGACAGCAGAGGTCCGAACCGTGACCCACCCGTAGAACGGGAATCCGCTCCACGTGACAGCGCTCGGTCCAGTGGATGTGTTGTTGATCGAGTTGGTGATCGAATCCGACAGTTGAGGTGCCAATATCCCCTCGAGGTCATTGGCGGGGTTGTTGTCGGTGTCGACGATCAGGCTGTCATCGAGTTGCAGGCCGATGGCGTGCTGCACGAGTTCCCGAGCTCCGAGGGGCTTCGGCGCGATGTGTACGACCGCCATGTCGCCACCGAAGAACAACACATGCGGCGGGATGAACGGCGGGAGCGGACGGTTGCCGACGTCAGCTCGCACCTGGATGCCCGGTTCGGCCAACAACGAGACCGGCAGCCATGCACGGACGTAGCCACGGTAGGGGAACATGATGCCAGCGTCCTGGGCGTAGCAGAGCACGTCGACGTTGGCGTTGGACGGGTCGAAGAGTTGCTCCGGTTGGCCGAGGATGCCGACGTGGATCTCGGGCCAGAAGAAGGCCAGGTTGGAGCCAGGCGACGAGGTCACGTTGGCTTCGATGAGGAACTGCTCAACGCCACCCACCCAGCGGGTGCTGAACGTCCCACCGTTGGACGCCCCGCCGTTGGCCCAGACCTGTCGTGGCTGACCCGCAACGGGGGTCTTGGAGGCGAAGGTGTCGGTGGTCGGCGTGAAGATCGCGCCTGGACGTGTCGGCACCGAGGGAGCAGACCGGTTCCCGAGCAGCACGCCGGAACAGGTATCGAAGGGGTCGAATGGGCGCTGAGGTTCCGGGTCGGCGGGCCGCTCGACTGCCGCCTCTTCGGTCGAGCCGTTCACGAGCGCCCACCAACGGTCATAGAGGGAACGGAATGTCCGATACGAGGCAGCGTCGCTTCGATCGGCGTACACCCAGTCAGCACCGGATGACACTGGAGGCTTGATGCGGCCGGTACCGTCCGGCGACGTGGCGTCATCGGCGGCAACATCCGACGCGCTGCCAACCGACGACGTGGTTGGCGCCGGACCGACCACCGGGCTCGGGGTGGGCGCCGGCAATGGATCCGATGCGGGCACGGCGGGCATGTCGATTCGGACGTCCTCGGAATCAATGGTGTCGGCGGGGTCGCCCTCGGTCCCTGGCACCTCGCCCGTCACGGGATCAGCCTCATTGGCGATCGAGTCGGCCGACGCCGACCGGATGGTCGAGATGAGTTCCTTGCGTGCGGCCGGGTCCCGCAGCTCGTCGATTGCGGAGCGTGATCCCTCGAGTTCATCCTTGGTGGCCTCCGGGTCGTCGAGCGACAACTCCGCATCGGTGGCTGCCTGGTCGATGATGGTGGACAGTTCCTCGTCGCTCATCTTGGCGAGGACAGCCGTCAGCGCGTCGGGGGAAGGATCAGCCCCCAACTCGTCGAGCGCTGTGGCCACGATGTCGGTCGCGGAACGCTGGCCAGTCCCGCTCGCGTCGATCGCTGCTCCACCGACCGCTTCGGATTCCAACACGCGTGCGTCCGCCGGCGAACTCAGCACCGCCATGGCTCCGAACAGTGCGATCGTCAGTCCGGTGCCGATCAGTCGTCGTCGAAAAAGCCTCGACATGTCACCCCTCCCCGTACGCCAACGGCGCTTGTGGAGGACAGTAACGATCCGGTCTGGACTCCACAGTCCAGACTCAGGAATACCTCGGCGCCGATCGACTCACTCGTTGGCAGTTCCCCCGATCACTCAGCGGCAGTCGTGAGGTAAGCAGCCATCATCGTGACGATCTCGGAGACCAGGTCGTCGTCGCTCATCTTCATTCCGCGAGAGAAGAACTGCGGCGGCCCCACGGCGCGGAGCAACACCGCGCCGGCAGCCCTGGCAGCGAACTCCACCCGGATGGCCAACGCCGCATCGTCGCCGCGACCCACGGCTTCGAGGTACATGGCGACGACGCCGTTGACGACATCGTCTTGGAGTCGATCGTGGCGGGTGCCGAGCGCTGGACCCTCGAAGGTGGTGTTGGCGGTCTGGAACCTTCGGAGGAACCCGAGATGGGCACGCACCAGTTGCTCGATGAGAATGGCCGGTTCGTTCTCCGACGCTGCCAGGTCGACGGCTGCCAGAAAGGCGATCCGCGCCCGCTCGGTGAACCGCTCGAACAGCACCGGGAGCAGCGCTTCCTTGCTGGGGAACCGGGCGTAGAAACTGCTGCGCGAAACATCGGCCTCATTGATGATGTCGTCGATCGAGACGGTATCGAACGCTCGGGAGTCGATGAGTCGCTCTGCTGCCTCGATGATGCGATCCAGGGTTTCGCGGCTGCGCTCCTGTTGGGGTGGGCGCACGTTGCCGGATGGAGCCATGGGGCCAGTGAATCACGCTTCGGGACGGTCGGCCCACGAAAGCCGATCGACACAGACGCATAGTTGGTCGAACCGATATAACGCTGCGAATCGAATTGAGTCGTACGGCTCTTGGCGATCTTGAATCAATTCCAGTACATTCCATCAGGGCGAATTCACCATCTTGAGGGAGACACATGAAGAAGCATCACATTCGGGCCGCATCATTGATCGGCGCTGCGCTGGCCATCAGCCTCACAGCCTGCAGCCCCAGCGGCGGCGGCTCTGGCCTCGGCGGCGGCCCGACCACCACGGTCAATCCGCGCAACGGCCCGGACTGCAACCCCCCGAACTTCGTCCAAGGCGCCAACTTCGGCGGACAGTGTGATCTCAGCAACTTGACGATCAGTGGTGTTGACCTGTCGCCCAGCGGCACGACGCCGACCTATGGTCCCGAAACGAACTTGGCGGGCACCACCGTCATCGGCTCGAACCTCAGCTACGCCAACTTCAAGTACTCGAGCGCTCCGGGCGCTTCGTTCCTCGACAGCGACATGAACCACGTGGTGCTCGTCGGTAGCAGCGATACCAACCGGAGCAACATGGCTGCTACCCGCTGGACATCAGTCGACCTCTCCTTCGCCGAATTGCAGTACGCCGACTTCACTGACGCCGAGTTCACCAACGTCAGGCTCGAAGGGGCGAACTTGTTCGGTAGCGCATGGCAGCATGCTCTCCTCTCCGGCGTCTCGATGGACACGACCACGGTCTGCCCCGACGGCGCGCCCTACGACACCACCGATCTGTGCAGAGGCTCCATCCCCGGATTCTGAGGCCGAGAGGTATTCTCCTCGCTTCCGACCTGGAACGGGTCGGAAGCGGGAAGGACGTCAGCAATGGCTCAGCTTCAAGATCGGGTGGCGTTGATCACCGGCGGCGGATCGGGAATCGGCGGCGCCTGCGCTGAACGGTTTCGAGCCGACGGCGCCATTGCGGTGACCGTTGACATCGCGGGCGACGTCGATCATCGAATCGATGTGCGAGACGAGCAGGGCATCGCTCGAGTCGTCGCTGACATCGTCGCGGCCCACGGGGCACTCGATGTCGTGGTCAATGCCGCCGGGGTCGCTGGAGGCGGCCCCGTCCACATGGTGTCGCTCGAAGAATGGGACCGCGTCATGGGCGTGAATCTGACCGGAACGTTTCTTGTCTGCAAACACGCCGTCGAACAGATGCTTCGCCAGCAGCGGGGGAGCATCGTGAACATCTCCAGCATCGAAGGAATCGAAGGCACCGAGGGAGGTAGCGCGTACAACGCCTCGAAGGCCGGCGTGATCCTGCTCACCAAGACCATCGCCATCGACTACGGACTGCACGGGATTCGCGCCAATGCCATCTGCCCCGGCGGGGTCGACACTCCCCTGCTCCGAGGACTCATCGATGCCCCCGGGATGGAAACCTACCGCTCGGCCATGTTGGCGGCTCACAAGTTGGGCCGGTTCGGCCAACCCGAGGAGATCGCGTCGGTGGCATCGTTTCTGGCCTCCGACGACGCCTCGTTCGTGACAGGCCACGCGCTGGTCGCCGACGGCGGCATGACAGCCGGCCTTCGCCCTGGCCTCTTCGAGTCATTCTGATGAGCACCACCCTGGACGGGGTTGCCGCCGCCCGAAGCCTCCGCGACATCTCAGCGGCCGAGGCTGCGCCATCGGAGGCCCAACGAACGCTGACCCCTACGATGGTCGATGCGTTGTGGGACAGCGGTCTCATGACCCTGCTCAACGCTCCGGAGGCTGGCGGCACCCAACCGGGCTTCGCCGAACTCATCGACACCTGGATCGAACTGGCATGGCAGGACGGCTCGGTCGGATGGATCGGCATCGCCAACCTGCCGTCGTCGATGGCCGCCTCGACCTTTCTGCCCGATGCGGGTTTCGATGAAGTGTTCGGCGACCCCGCTCGGCGGGTCACGGTGGGCGGACAGTTCTTTCCCAACGGCACCGGCGACGCTGTCGACGGTGGGTATCGCCTGAGCGGCTCATGGAATTTCGGGTCCGGCACCGGACATTCCGCCTACGTGGCCTGCGGTTTCTTCCCGATCGTCGACGGCGAGGCAAGCTTCGACCTCGACCAGATACGGGTGGCGATCGTGCCACGCGGTGACATCGATTTCATCGACGGCTGGAACGTCCAGGGGCTGCGCGGCACCGGCAGCTACGACTACGCCGCCAACGACGTCTTCGTGCCAGAAGCTCGGTGTTTCCCGTTGTTCTGTCGCGAGCCGCAGCGCGGCACCAGCCCGATCTTCCGGATGGGGTTGATGCCGGCTACTGCTGCTGGACATGCGGCGTGGGCGTTGGGTGTATCGAAATCGATGCTCGACGATGTCACCGAACTGGCGATCACGAAAGTCCGCATGTCGGACATGGAGACGTTGGCGTTGCGTCAGACATTCCAACGGAACCTTGCGCACTTCACCGGAATGTGGAGGGCGGCTCGTGCCGGAGTCGTCGAGACGTTCTGCAGGGTGGAGGCAGCGGTCGCTGGCGGCGACGCTCTCACCCCGACCATGCGGGCCGACATGCGAGTGGCGGCGTCATATGCCACCGAGGCCTCCCGTGAGGTTGCACAGTGGGCGCATCTCGCCGCAGGAACGACCGCAATCCGTACGGGGAGCCGCCTGGAGCGCGCCTTTCGTGACCTGTACACGGGCACCCAGCACGCGTTCATCAGTGAGAAGACCTACATCGACTCAGCGAGGATCTGGCTGGGGTTGGACGACGACTCCCCCGGTATCTGACATGGCGACTCCCGACCGGGTGGGGCCGACCGGCCTCCCGATCGAGGAATGCATCGAGGGTCTCCGTGCGGCGCTCAGCCGCGGCCGCGCCGCGGTGCTTCGAGCCGAGCCAGGGGCTGGAAAGTCCACGGTGGTTCCGCTGCGGCTTCTCAGCGAACCGTGGCTGAACGGGCAGCGGATCGTGATGTTGGAGCCACGTCGCTTGGCGACCCGCGCCACCGCCACCCGGATGTCGTCGATGTTGGGCGAGCCCGTGGGCACCACGGTCGGCTATCGGACTCGTGATGAGTCGAAGGTCGGACCTTCGACTCGAATCGAGGTCGTGACCGAAGGCATCCTCATTCGCCGACTCCAGCGAGACGCCGCCCTCGCCGGCACCGGCATGGTGATCTTCGACGAGGTCCATGAGCGCGGCCTCCAGACCGACCTGAGCTTGGCGCTGACCCTCGACAGCCAACACGGACTCCGGCCTGACCTTCGCGTCCTCACCATGTCCGCCACCGTGGACGAGCTCACCCTCGCCCGACTTCTGGGTGAACCGTTACCGGTTCCGATCATCTCGAGTACTGGTCGCAGCCACCCAGTCGACATCCGTTGGCGCCCGCTCGCCGCTCGGCAACGACTCGACGGAGCCGTCGCCGACGCCGTGCGCGCCGCCCTTCGCTCTGATCCTGGAGACGTGCTGGTCTTCCTCTCGGGTGCCGCGGAAATCAACCGAGTGGCGCGCCTCCTCGCAAACGGGCACCTCGCTGCCCAGGGCGTCGATGTTCGACCGCTCTTCGGTGGCCTGACGTCGGCCGAGCAGGACGCTGCGCTGGCGCCGTCGCCACACGGTCGACGACGAGTCGTGTTGGCCACCGACATTGCCGAGACCAGCCTCACGGTGAGTGGGGTGCGTGTCGTCATCGACTCCGGCGAAGTGCGGCGACCCGAGTTCGACACGCGAAGCGGATTGACCCGGCTTCGCACCACGTCGAACTCGCAAGCGTCAGCGACGCAACGAGCAGGACGCGCTGGGCGAACGGAGCCCGGGGTCACCTACCGACTGTGGTCTCAGCACGACCATGAGCGCCGCCGCGAGTTCGCCGAGCCGGAGATCAGGTCGGCCGACCTGAGCGCGCTGGTCCTCGAACTGGCCATCTGGGGAGCGGACGCCAGCGAGCTGCGATTTCTCGACCCGCCGACGCCAGTGGCCATCGAGGCTGCCCAACAGGTGCTGCATCGGCTGGGCGCTCTCGACAGCAAGGGACGTCCGACGGACACCGGCCGCGCCATGTCAGAACTCCCCCTCCACCCACGATTGGCCCGGATGGTCATCGATGCTGATCCCCCTGGCGATGGAGCGGTGGCCACCGTGATCGCCGCGCTGCTCGAGGAGCGCGACATCCTCGGCGGTCGGCCCGGATCGAAGGCGACCGACCTCGACGAGCGGGTACAGATGGTCCTCGACTCGCACCGGACCGCTGGTTCAGGTGCTGGTCGAACGGACCCGGTCGCCGCCGCCCGCCGCCGATCCCGAGACATCGAGCGTCGCTCGGGCCCCGGTTCGTCACGAGGTCGCTCCGTGGAGCTCTGGCCCGGTCAGACCGGTCGAGTTCTGGCGCTCGCTTACCCCGATCGAATTGCACAAGGCATCGGGGGAGGCCGCTTCCGCCTGCGAAGCGGGCAGCGGGTGACGATGGCGGCCAGCGACGCCTTGGCGTCGAGCCCGTTCATCGTGGTGGCTGACGTGGGGCCGGCGCGTCGGCCGGAAACTCCGACGAGCACAGGCGGGGGCCTCGCCGACGAGTCGGTACGAATTGCTGCGGCGCTCGATGCCTCCGACCTCGATGTCGTCGCCGGCGACAGCATCGAATCGACGTCGCGCCTGATCTGGAATCCCAATCGCAACGAACTCGAGCGGAGGGACGAACGTCGGCTCGGCGCCATCGTGCTCGCCTCGTCCACCAGCCGGGTCGAAGCCGGTCCGGCGACTACCGCTGCACTGGTTGAGCGCGTCCGAGAACGCGGCCTCGAGACCCTCGGCTGGGGACCGGGCGCCCGCGCCTTGCAGGAACGAGGCCTGTTCGCCCGCCGAACGTTGGGCGATTCCTGGCCAGACATCTCCGACCAGGCGCTGACGGCGACGATCGACGAGTGGTTGACCCCCCTCCTGGCAACAGGAGTCGGGCGGGCGGACATCGAACGAGTCGACGTGTTGGCAGCGCTCCGATCGATCCTGGGACACCACCTGTTCCGCCAACTCGACCAAGCCGTCCCGAAGGAATTTGTGATTCCGACCGGGCGAGCTCTACGAATCGACTATGACACCGAACCCCCATCGATCTCCGTTCGAATCCAGGACATGTTCGGTGCAGCGCCGCATCCGACGGTTGCCGAGGGTCGCGTTCGGCTGGCGGTGCATCTGCTGTCACCCGCAGGTCGAGTCGTACAGGTGACGTCGGACCTGCCGGGGTTCTGGGCGGGCAGCTGGGTCGAGGTGCGCAAGGAACTCGCCGGTCGATATCCCAGACACGACTGGCCCATAGATCCCTCGGCCGCCACCGCTGGCCGACGTCCGAGTCGCCGTCGATGACGGACCGACTCACGGTTGCGACACACACAAAGGGGCCACATAGGGTTGAGCGGTGAGCTCACCGCAGGTCGACAGTTCTGGTCAAGCGCCACCGAACCTCCCGGCGGGTTCCTTCTCGGTGTGGCTCTCGGGAATGCAGGCGGCGATCGACGGCCGAGGCGAATCCGATGTCCCGTGCAGCGACTGCGTGGCGTGTTGCACGTCGTCGCAGTTCATCCACATTGGCCCGGACGAGACGGATCCGCTGTCAGTGATTCCGGAGGAGCTGCTCTTTCCCGCTCCGATGATGCCGGCCGGCCACGTGCTGATGGGCTACGACGAAAGCGGCAGTTGCCCCATGCTCATCGAGGGCCAGTGCTCCATCTATGAGCACCGGCCGCAGACGTGTCGAACCTATGACTGCCGGGTCTTTCCGGCAGCAGCAGTCGGCTTGAACGACGACGACAACCTCGTCTCACTGAGAGCCCGCCGGTGGCGCTTCGAACATCCCGCCCCTCGAGATGAGCTCGAACACCATGCCGTGCGCGCGGCGGCACGGCATATTTCCGAACACGGCGACGCCCGCGATGAGAACCGGATCCCGACGAACTCAACGCAGCTCGCCGTGCTGGCCATCCGGCGTCACGGCGACTTCCTCAACGGACCGGCGTGACGATCAGGAGCGGGCCCGCCGCGTGATCGTACGAGCGAGGATCCCCAAGGTCGCGCGTAACGCCCCCTCACTCATGATCGGGAAGATCGCTGCCTCGCGCCATACGGGGTCGATGTCGGACCAGTCGTAGTACGAGGTCACGAGCGTGCCCTCAGCCGTGGGTTCGAGTGAATACCCGTAAATATGGCCCAGGTTCGGCTTCAGTGCGCCGACGACAGTCCAGGCGATCTCGCGGTCTTGTTCGAACGCCGTGATCGACACGGTGACGTCGTAGAGCCCGAGCGGGTAGTCGTTGAGCGCCTCGCGGTCCATGTGGACGACAAAGGTGTCGCCGACCGCTGTGACTGGCGCGCCGGTGGCATCGAGAAGCATCCCCGAGCTGTCGATGTCGACGTGTCCCTGCGGGTCGGCCAGCAGGGCAAAGATCTCCTCTGGGGTAGCAGCGATGGTCCGTTGGACCTCGAATCGTTCGTCAGTCATCGGCCCATCATGTCATTCGTGCGATGACAGACGCTGGGCCCGCCGGTCAGCTAGAAACTGTGCGAATTCGGCACCCTGCGAGGATGGCTCCATGAACCGATGTCTCACACGTAGCGCCATGATTGTCGTCCTGCTCGGTGTCAGCGCCAGCGGCTCGGCAGCGTGCAGTTCCGATGACACCACAAACGCGACCACCACGCCGTTGTCGCCAAAGGCAGTGGTATGCGCCGCTCGCGACGATCTAGCTACCTCCGTGAGAGCGCTGACCAACCCCTCGCTGCTGGTCGGTGGCAAGGCTGGGGTGTCGACCGCCGTTGCCGACGTCACGGCGAAACTTGCTGCCCTCAAGTCCGCTGGCGTGACCGCCTATGCAACCGAACTCGACGCAGTGTCGACCTCGCTGGCGGGCCTCTCGTCGGCAGCTTCATCGATCAGCGGATCATCCCTGACCGCCGATGCCCAGCGCGTCGGCACCGCCATCTCGGCGGTCGGCGCCTCCGTGGCAACGCTCGGCGAAGCGATCGGCACGGACTGTCCCTGATTCTCAGTCGTATCGCCACGAGATCTGTAGCGCCGCGAGATTTGTCAGTGAGATGTGTCGATTCGCTACACCCTCACTCGTCATCTCTGTGAGTGGGACGATGGTCCCGCCGAATCACAGGAGACAAACCACATGAAGTACATGCTGTTGATCTACGGGGACAACGAACGCTGGCAGCAGCTTCCCGATGAAGAGAAGCAAGGCTGGATGGGCGAATACTTCGGGTTCACCCAGACCATTGTCGAGTCGGGTGAGATGGTCGCAGGTGATCCCCTCCACGGCATCGAGACTGCCACCACCGTCACCGTGAAGGGCGGCGATCGCGTCGTGACTGACGGGCCGTTCGCTGAGACCAAGGAGACTCTCGGCGGCTACTACATCGTCGATGTCGCTGACCTCGATCGGGCGCTCGAGCTCGCCTCCATGATCCCCGACGTTCGGACCGGCAAGGTTGAGGTCCGCCCGGTGATGGACATGGCCACCGAATCGTCGGCTTGACCCAGGAACGCGAGCGTTTCGAGCGCCTGGTCCGAGAATCATCGGGCCAGGTGCTCGCGGCGCTCATCGGCTGTCTTCGCGACTTCGATCTCGCAGAGGAGTCGCTGGCAGATGCCTGGCTCCTCGCCGCTGAGCGATGGCCACGAGACGGGTTTCCCGACAACCCTGAAGCGTGGCTGTACACCGTTGCCAGGCGACGAGCGATCGATCAGATCCGGCGGGAGAGCACACGGGGAGACCGCCGGTCTGCTGCTCACGCAGCTCTGGTGGTGCGCGCAGAGGGCGACCACGACGACCTCGATCAACGGTGGCGTTTCGGAATCGAGGATGACCGACTTCGGCTCGTCTTCACCTGTTGTCAGCCGTCACTGTCGACCGAGGCGCAGGTCGCCCTGACACTTCGGGCCGTCGGCGGATTGAGCTCCGAAGAGATCGCTCGGGCGTTTCTCGTGCCCTCAGCCACCATGTCGCAACGTCTGGTTCGGGCCGAGCGGAAGACTCGTCTCGCCGGAATTCCGTACTGCATGCCGAGCGGTCACGAGCTGACCTGCACCACGCCCGCCGCGATGCCCGCCTCGACGACAACGGTGACCTGATATTGCTCGAGGCGCAGGATCGCTCGCTCTGGCACTTCGGCGAGATTCAGACAGCGACCTCGCTGCTCGAGCGAGCGCTACATCGCCGTCAGCCGAGCTCGTATCAGCTGCAAGCGGCGACGAAGGACTGAGCCTGGTCTCGAACCCGGCCGAAGTCCGCTTCTTGGCGGGTCGCCGGGCCGCAGTACTGGACCGACGACCCGGCTCGCCTCACATGCCCTTGTAGTTCAGAACCTGGGTCAGGCTGTGCACGATCTCGACCAGGTCACGCTGGTCGTTCATCACCTGATCAATGTCTTTGTAGGCGCGGGGGTCTTCGTCGAGCAGCCGCGTTGCATCGGCCTCGTTCCACGTCTTGCCGACCATCTGGGCGCGGAAACCATCGAGATCGAGCTCGCGCCGAGCTCGCCCACGGGACAGTCGCCGACCAGCACCATGGGAGCTGGAGTGATAGCTGGCGGCGCTTCCCTTGCCACGGACGATGTAGGACCGAGTGCCCATCGACCCAGGGATCACCCCGAGGTCACCCGTTCGGGCGCGGATCGCACCCTTACGCGTCACCCAGACGTTGTGCCCATCATGGTGTTCGAGTTCGCAGAAGTTGTGATGGCAGTTGATGCGCGTCACGGCCACGAACGACTGGCCGAGGAATTCGCCCATTTGCAGGACGACGGCGTCGACCATGGCGTCGCGGTTCGTTGCTGCGTAGTCCTGCGCCCACAACATGGCGGCGATGTAGGCATCGAAGGGCGGCGTGCCCTCCACCAGGTAGGCCAGGTCGGGATCGTCGAGTTCGATGAAGTACTGCTTCATCAGACCCTTCGCTGCTTCGATGTGGATGGTGGCGAGCTGGTTGCCGATGCCCCGAGATCCCGAGTGGAGAACGATCCACACGTGATCTCGTTCGTCGAGGCAGACCTCGACAAAGTGATTGCCCGATCCCAGTGATCCGAGCTGCGTGCCTGCCGTGTGCTCCTGCTTCTGGGACAGCTCGACCCGCGGATCAGCCAAGAGTTCACCAGCGCGGTCTGCGACTCGGCCGTGACCGCGACCAACTCCAGCCGGTACCGCATCCGCGATGCGGGAATGCAGGCCGGCGAGATCGTCCGGAAGATCCATCGAGGTGAACGGAGTCTCGACGGCGACCATGCCGCAGCCGATGTCGACGCCGACCGCCGAAGGGATGACGGCGCCCGTCGTCGCGAGCACCGAACCGATAGTGGCGCCCTTGCCGATGTGGGCGTCGGCCATGAGTGCAACGTGTCCGTGGACGAACGGTAACGAGGCAGCGCGTTGTGCCTGATCGATGGTGGCAGTGTCGATGTCGGACGCCCATGACAAGACGTTGCCGACGCGGGTCGGGCTCATTGGGTACCCCCGGGGTAGAGACCCATCGAAGCACGATCCAGCCCAACTTGGCGATCGAATTTGCCGCCTCCGCAGAAGCTCAGACTCCGTCCTGGCGCAGCGGTGCCGGGTTACTCCGGCGAGGTGAGCGAGACAGAGGGAAAGTAACTTCGATATCTTGCAGCGTCGCGTGTGAGCAGGTGGAGTTCATCGACTGCGGCATGTGCTCCGATGAAGAAGTCGGGCAACGGCGCCGATCGCACGCCACCGGCTCGGCGATACCCGACGAACGCCTTGGCCGCGAGGAATGCCGCCTCCCACGGAATCTGGGCCCGCCGAAAGTCGTCAGACGGCAAGGCATCCTCGAGCTGTTCGATCGAGGAGAACCGGACCGACACCTCGGCGTAGATCACCGGGTTGATGACCAGCGGGCCCTGCTCAGCGGCGGAAGCAAGCGCCTCCAGTGACCATCCGAGCCAGACAGGATCCTCGGTGGCGATGTCGAGGAGGACGTTGCTGTCAACCAGCGTTCCGATGGCCACGATTACTTGGCGGCTTCAGATTCGTCGGAGCGGGTCAGCGCCATGATGTCGTCGGTACTCATGCGCACGTCTCCTCGCCGACGAAGTCGATTGGCAATGAGTTGGCCACGGCTCGGACCGTTGCTGACCTTGTGGACGAACACGCCATCCCCCTGCCGTTCGAACTCGACTTCTGAGCCAGGGCCAATGCCCAGTTCGTCTCGGAGTTCCTTCGGAATAGTGATCTGGCCCTTTTCTGTCACTCGCATGTAGGAATCATACCAGTACGATTCCGACCCTGTTCGGAGAGGTGTCGTCCTCCTGTGGCCGCTCGGACCGAGGGCTCGAGGAATCGGAGTGCAAGGATTCGACCATGGCACCGACCAACGACGTCGTCCTCATCGGAACCACCAACGCGGTTCGCACCGTTACCTTCAACCGACCCGACAAGCTCAACGCCTTCGACACCGGCCTGTACCGAGCAGTTTCCGCAGCGTTGCACGCGGCTTCGATCGACGACGAGGTCTCAGCGGTGGTGCTGACCGGTGCTGGGCGTGCGTTCAGTGCGGGCCAAGACCTCGACGAGATGGCGCTCTTGGCAACCGGTGCTACCTCCGACTCGGGTTTCCCGGACTTCCTCGACTCCCTCCAGTCGTTCGACAAGCCGCTGCTCTGCGCCGTCAACGGTCTGGGAATCGGCATCGGCTTTACGCTCCTGGCCCATTGCGACCTGGTCGTGGTCTCGACCGACGCCAGGTTCCGGGTGCCGTTCGCTCCCCTCGGTGTGCCCCCAGAGGCCGCGAGCAGCTATCTGTTTCCCCTCCGGATGGGATGGCAGCGTGCAGCGCACGTGCTCTTCACCGGCGACTGGGTCAGCGCTGCCGAAGCCGTCGAATGGGGCCTGGCGCTCGAGACGGCCGCTCCCGGCCAGGTCCTTGCCCGGGCGCAGGAGTTGGCCGAGCGCATCGCCACCTCGCCGCTCGACGCGCTGCGCGCCATCAAAACAGCGATGCTGGCTGGACAACGAGACGCCATCTCGGCTGCGCGCTCCCACGAAGATGCCGCGTTTGCCGAACTCCTCGGCAGCGCCGCCACGCTCGATGCCCTCGACCGGTTCGGTGAAGCTGGCAAGGTCTGATCGAATGGGCGGCGGTTACTCGTCGGCGAGGGTGGCCGCGAGCTCAAGGCGGTTCGGTTCATCGACCTCGAGCACGCGCCACCAACCATGGTGCTGCTCGCCCTCCGGGCTGGTCATGAAGTAGCTGACTTTGCCTCCCGGAGTGAGGTCGTGCTCGACCACCGTGGCCGGGTAGATCGGCGGACCCCACCAGCGCTCCAGCTTGCGAGGATCAGCCCAAAGGCTCCACACCTTTGCAACGGGAGCGTCCCATTCGCTCACCACAACCATGGTGCAGGCGGTTGGATCCTTGAGTACTTGGGTCACGGTCATGAGTGTGCACTTTCTGGTCGAGGGGGTTGGTCGGGTTCGGCGAGGACCTCGCCGAACCGTTGGAGGCGATCACGCCAGATGGTCTCGAACTCATCGAGCAACGTGTTGACGTAGCGGATGGTGTCGATCTGTCCTCGAACGATCCGTTCGCGACCGCTCTGGTGTTTGATGATGAGGTCGGCGCGCTCCGGGATGGCGACATGCTTTTGCACCGCGTCGAAACTCATCGGGTAGCGGCGAGCGAGATCTGAGACGGAGTGTTCCCCGCGTAACACCGCTCGAACGATGTCTCGACGCGTGGGGTCAGCGAGGGCCTGGAAGAGACGATCTCAGCAGTGCCGAGATCACTTTCCGTCGGAGTTGTCCGGCATGTCACACGAATCAATCGACGGCTCGGAGCGTTGATCTCTCTCGCAGCGGCATCACCTGAAATCTACGACGGCCTCGACGTGCTACTCGG
>Ga0105047_10004965_pt1 | contig 23009 bp, 17 predicted proteins | sample MAT04_FD_78384 | JGI IMG/M metagenome (GOLD analysis project Ga0105047, IMG submission 78384) | Freshwater microbial communities from Lake Fryxell liftoff mats and glacier meltwater in Antarctica - MAT-04 (megahit assembly) | ecosystem: Environmental > Aquatic > Freshwater > Ice > Liftoff... | reverse complement strand
GTGAAGAAATCGCTGGAGCTATCGCCATCACGCATCAACCTCCTTTGGAAACACGCTCCTTCTGCACAATCGTATACCGCAGCTAGCGCGTTTGCGCATGCAAAACCCCGTGCGCGCCACCCCCAAACGTTGGACAAAAAACGCCCGATCAGGGTATACTAGTCGAACTAGAACTTTTGTTCGGCCGCGTGCACACGCGATATTGCCTTGGAATAGGAAGCGAACCCTATGCCACCGATTCAAGTTGTCAGCGAGTTCCAACCTACCGGCGACCAGCCGCAAGCGATCACAAAGTTGACCGAAGGCGTGCGCGGCGGCCTGCATCACCAGGTACTGCTCGGCGTCACCGGGTCGGGTAAGACCTACACCATGGCCAAGGTCATCGAACAGGTGCAGAGACCGGCGCTGATCCTGGCCCACAACAAGACGTTGGCTGCACAGCTCTACGCCGAGATGCGCGAGTTCTTGCCCAACAACGCCGTCGAATACTTCGTCTCCTACTACGACTACTACCAGCCCGAGGCGTACATCGCGCGCACGGACACCTACGTCGAAAAAGAGTCGCAGGTCAACGAGGAGATCGACCGCCTGCGCCTGGCCGCCACCAACGCCCTGCTCAGCCGCCGCGACGTCGTGATCGTCGCCTCCGTCTCCTGCATCTATGGCCTGGGCAGCCCGCAAGACTACGGGCGCGTCGTGCTGCGCTTGACCACGGGCGAGATGGTGCGCCGCAACAACATCCTGCGCCACCTGGTCGAAATCTACTACGAGCGCAACGACACCGTGCTGCAGCGCGGCCGCTTCCGCGTGCGCGGCGATTCGCTCGAAATCCAGCCGGCCGATAAAGAGACCGCCTACCGTCTCAGCCTGTGGGGCGACGAGATCGAACGCATCTCCGAGATCGACCCGCTCACCGGCGAGATCATCACCGAACACCAGCAGGTCGACATCTACCCGGCCAAACACTTCGTGACGCCCCAAGACCGCCTCACTGTGGCCCTCGAAGATATTCAGAAAGAACTGGATGACCAGGTCGCCACCTTTGAGACGCAAGGCAAACTGCTCGAAGCCCAACGCATCCGCCAGCGCACGAACTACGACATCGAAATGCTGCGTGAAGTCGGCTACTGCAACGGCGTCGAGAATTACAGCCGGCCGCTCGCCGGCCGCCCACCGGGCAGCACGCCGTGGACGCTGCTCGACTACTTCCCACCCGACTGGTTGTTGATCGTCGACGAGAGCCACATGTCGATCCCCCAAGTGCGCGGCATGTACAACGGCGACCGCGCGCGCAAGGACGTGCTGGTCAATTTTGGCTTCCGCCTGCCCAGCGCCCTCGACAACCGCCCGCTCACCTTCGCCGAGTTCGAAGACCACATCACGCAGGTGGTCTACGTCAGCGCCACCCCCGGCCCCTACGAACGCGAACACGCCGAGCAGGTGGTGGAGCAGGTCATCCGCCCCACCGGTCTGCTTGACCCCGTCGTCGAGGTGCGCCCGACCAAGGGACAGATCGATGACCTGGTCAAGGAAATCAATCTGCGCACGGCGCAAGGGCAGCGTGTGCTGATCACCACGCTCACCAAGCGCATGGCCGAAGACCTCACTGAATACCTGGCCGAACTCAACATCAAGGTGCACTACTTGCATTCGGACATCCATACCATCGAACGCGTCGAAATCCTGCGCGACCTGCGCATGGGCGTCTACGACGTCGTCGTCGGCATCAATCTGCTGCGTGAGGGCCTCGACTTGCCCGAAGTCTCGCTGGTAGCCGTGCTCGACGCCGACAAAGAAGGCTTCCTGCGCAGCGGCAACGCCTTGATCCAAACGATGGGACGCGCCGCCCGCCACATCGACGGCAAGGCCATCCTCTACGCCGACAAGATGACCGACTCGATGACGATGGCCATCAGCGAGACCAACCGCCGCCGCGCCATCCAGGAAGCCTACAACATCGAACACGACATCGAGCCCAAGGGCATCGTCAAGAGCATCCGCGACCTGACCGACCGCGTCAAGATCATCGCCGAAACGCGCCCCGGTTACCAGGCCGGCGGCAAGGCCGCCGCGGAATTCGCCCTCGACCCGGTCAGCCTGCCGCGCGCCGAATTGGCCAAACTCATCAGCCAGGTGGACAAAGAGATGAAGGAAGCCGCCAAGGCTCTCGAATTCGAACGTGCCGCCCTCCTGCGCGACCAATTGATGGAACTGCGTCGTATCGAAATCGAAAAGAAGGTCGTGCCGGCGTAGTCGCCGCTTGTTTGAATCCATAGCGCACAGTAGATTACAATCCTGGATTACAATCCATCGTGCGCAATAAACGTACCCACTGAAACGAACACTCATGGCAGAACCAAATGGCGCGGCGCAGGCCGAACGCACCAACGGCGCCGGCAACGTGCGCCCAACCGATATCACCCAAGAGATGCAGGTCGCCTATCTCGACTACGCCATGAGCGTGATCGTGGCGCGCGCCCTGCCCGACGTGCGCGACGGCCTCAAGCCCGTGCACCGGCGCATCCTCTACGCCATGTGGCACGACCTGTCGCTCACCCACGACAAGCCCCACAAGAAAAGCGCACGCATCGTCGGTGAGGTGCTTGGCAAATACCACCCCCACGGCGACACCGCCGTCTACGATGCCATGGTGCGTATGGCCCAGGACTTCAGCCTGCGCTACCCCCTGGTTGACGGGCAGGGCAACTTCGGCTCCATCGACGGCGACAACGCCGCCGCCATGCGCTATACCGAGGCCCGGCTCGCCAAGATCAGCAACCTGATGCTGGAAGACCTGGAGAAAGAAACGGTCGAATGGCATCCCAACTTCGACAACACCCTGCGCGAGCCGGACATCTTGCCGGCCGCCCTGCCCAATCTGCTCATCAATGGCTCCAGCGGCATCGCCGTGGGCATGGCCACCAATATCCCGCCGCACAATCTGGGCGAGGTGGTCGACGCCTTGCTCTTTCTGATCGAGCACTTTGAGAAGGTCGACGACATCACCACTGAACAGTTGATGCAGTTTGTCAAGGGACCGGACTTCCCCACCGGCGGGATCGTCTACCGCTACCGCGAAGAAGGCAAGGGCGAGGAAGACGCCGACGCCATCGCCCAGGGCTATTCGATCGGAAAATCGCGGCTGATCATGCAGGCCAAGGCCCACTTTGAGGAGATCAGCCGCGGCCGCACCCGTATCATCGTCACCGAATTGCCCTACCAGACCAACAAGACGACGCTGATCGAGCGCATCGCCGACCTGGTGCGCGACGGCAAGATCGAAGGCATTACCGATCTGCGCGACGAGAGCGATCGCACCGGCATGCGCATCGTCATTGAGCTCAACCGCAACGTCGAACCCAAAGACATCCTGGCCAACCTCTATAAGTATACGCCGCTGCAACAGACCTTTGGCATGCAGATGCTCGCCCTGGTCGACGGCCAGCCGCGCCTGTTGAGCCTCAAACGGATGCTGCAACTCTTCGTCCAGCATCGCCAGGAAATCATCCGCCGCCGCTCCAAGTTTGACCTGAAGCGCGCCAAAGAACGCGCCCACATCGTGGAAGGCCTGCTGCGCGCCCTGGACATCCTTGACGAGGTGATTGCGACGATCCGCCGCAGCCATACCGTGGACACCGCACGCAAGAACTTGATGGCCGACTTCAAGTTTAGCGAGTTGCAGGCGCAGGCGATCCTGGATATGCAGCTTCGCCGTCTGGCCGCCCTGGAACGCAAACGGCTCCAGGAAGAATTCGACGAACTTAAGAAACGTATCGCCTACTTGGAAGACCTGCTGGCCCATCCGCCCAAGATCCTGGGCGTGATCAAGGACGAACTCGTCGCCATCAAAGAGGAGTACGGCGACGCCCGCCGCACCCAGATCGTCGACCGTACGCGCGGCGCCCTCACTACCCACGATCTGCTGCCCGACCAGATGGTCTGGGTCAGCCTGAGCAAGAACGGCGACCTGCGGCGCCAACCCAGGGTGACCAAAGCCGCCACAAACCTGTTGCGCCAGATCGGCAACGATAGCCAGGTGGCGTTGTTGACCGCCAACACGCGCGACTTGCTCTACGTCTTTAGCGGCGACGGTCGCTGTTCCCGCATCGGCATCCACGAGATCCCCGACGACGGCAACAGCAAACCCGTGCACGAGTTGACCGATTTCCAAGCGCGCGACCCCATCACGGCGGCCATCACGTTGCCCCGCGAAAAGACAAACGGCGACGCCGGCTATTTCTTCTTTGTGACGGAACAGGGCGTCGTCAAACGCATTGCCGTCAGCGACGTGCAAACCACCACCGGCGGCGAATTCACCGTGATGAATGTGGAGGCCGGCGACCGGCTGGGGTGGGCGATCTTGACGCCGGGCAACCAGGAGGTGATCCTGGTGAGCGCCGACGGGCAGTCAATCCGCTTCAACGAAGAAGAAGTGCGCAGCATGGGTTTGCCGGCCGGCGGCGTCGGTGGCATGAAAGTGCGCGGCAAAGACAAGATCATTTTCGCCGGGGCCGTGGAGGCAAATGGTGAATTGCTGACGGTCACCGCCACCGGCTATGCCAAACGATCGGCCCTGGCCGAATACACCTGCCAAGGACGCAACGGCGCCGGCATGGTGGCCCACAAAGTGGGCGAACGCACCGGCCGCGTGGTGGCAGCCCAAGTGGTTTCTGGGCAGGCCGCACGCGAGATGGTGATTGTGGTCACCACCAAAGGCGCCGCCAAGCCGACCGCAGTCGGCGAATTCTCCGTAATGGGACGCGGCGTGCTTGGCAAACTGATGGCTTTCTTGACCGAAAAGGATGCCGTCGCCGCCATCTGGCGGCTGGGCAGCGCCGCACCAGAAGCTGAAACGTCGGCGCCCACGCGCAAGCAAGCGAAAAAGGCGGCAGTTCCCGTCGAACAAAACGAACTGCTGGACGCGCCCCCGGCGCGCACGCCGCGCCAGCCCAAAACAACCACCACGCCCACCCATCTCGATCTGGCGCTGGCGCCCGCCAAAGCGCCCCCGCCGGCCAAACCCCAGGCGACGCCCGCAAGCACCGCGCAAGAACCGGTCAAGCCCACGACACAAGCGGCAGCCGAATCATTGGCGCCTACGTTTGATTTTGTGCAAGAGGAAACACCCGCGGACACCGCCACACCCAAGGCCGCGCGCAAGCTGCAAGCAGTCGTCAGTGTCAATCGCACGCCCGGCGACAAGGGCAAGGGGAAGAAGCCAAGCGAGTCTTAATGGGTCCGTTCCACGACAAACTCGCAGAGTCCCTGCATGGAACGGCGGTAGATATTGTCCGGTAATGCCGCAAGATTGCCAATCGCCCGTTCCAGGAAGACGCGCGCTTCGCTGCGTGCGGCTTCGATCGCCCCACTGCTGCGCAATTCGTGCACCAGCCGGCTCACTTCGCCATGCCATCCGGCGGCATCGCCGTGCTCCGCTTTGAGTTGCGCAAATTCCAACCGCTCCACCACCGCCGGCGCATCCTGGATCATCTGCAGATAGTAGAAGAAGGGCAACGTCAACGTGCCCTGACGCAAGTCGCTGCCCGCCGGTTTGCCTAATGTCGTCTCATCGCCCGTGAAGTCCAAAATATCGTCCACAATCTGAAAAGCCATCCCTAGGTTGTAGCCATATTCGCGCAGATCGTGGATGCGATCTTCCGGCAAACCGGACAACACGGCGGCGCCTTCGGTCGCCGAACAGAAAAGGCTGGCCGTCTTGGCATAGATTCGCTGGTAATAATTGGCCTTTTCCTGCCGGAAGTCGTTGCGATCCTGCAATTGGCGCAACTCCCCATCCACGATGATGCGCAGCGTATCGCTAAACATGCGAATCACCCGAATCGTGTGCGTCTCTGCCGAGAAGCGCGCCGCCGTGCCGAACAAAAAATTACCAGCCAGCACGGTCGAACCGCCGCTCCACGTTGCGTTGAGGGTCGGCGCACCCCGACGCAGCAGGGCGCCGTCAATTACGTCGTCATGCACCAGTGTCGCCGTGTGCAACATCTCAACGGAAGCGGCCAGGGCCACGACCCGGCCATACGCCTGGCTGCCTTGCAGCGACCCGTTGTATTCAGCCGCGAGCAACGCCAGCGCCGGCCGCAAACGCTTGCCACCGCTGCCAATCAGATTCACAAACGCCGTCGCCAACGGGCCAAACAACGACGAGTCTACGCCTTTGAGTTTGCCTTCGACCAGCTTCAAGCCGGGGCGCACAGGCGCAAACAGATAGCTGACGTCGCCGCCGTTACTCTTGACCGGTATTGATTCTACTGCATCGGCGGCGCTACCCACCTCGTGCACCCGGTCAGTCACGGGGGACTTCATTATGCTCTGCGACATCAACACCGAACAGATCCTCCACTTGATAGAAGCGCCGCGCCACCGCCGTCGTGACCTGCGCCACCGCAACCGGCGTGATACTCAACAGACGCGCAAGTTGCTCGCATACCAATGCCACATAGGCCGGCTCATTCCGTTGTCCACGCCACGGCTGCGGCGTTAAATAGGGCGCATCGGTTTCCAGCATCAGGCGATCCAAGCGCAACTGCGGCACCAGCGCATGCAACGCTTGTGCATTTTTGAACGTCACCGGCCCACCCAACCCCAGCACAAAATTCCATCCGTATGCCTCTTCGGCCAGCGCCAGATCGCCGCTAAAGGCGTGTAGGACGCCGGCAAACGGGCGATCGGCAAGCCGCGATTGGCGAAACGCGGCGCTGTTGACCCAGGTGCGCAAGACATCCGCCACATCGGCATTGGCATCGCGGCTATGGATGATCACCGGCAAACCCACTTCAGCCGCCAACCCAAGCTGCAAGCGAAACGCCGTCCGCTGCTGCGCCCGATTGACTTTGTCCCAGTAATAGTCCAACCCAATCTCGCCAATCGCGACCACTTTCTCGCCTTGCGCCAATACCCGCAGTTCGTCAAGCGCCTCCGCACCAAACTCGTGGGCGCTGTTCGGGTGAACCCCCACCGCCACATAGAGTTCCGGCGTCACTTCCGCCAGTTGCAGCGAACCCCGGCATTGCTTGAGGTCGATCCCAGGATTGACGATCATGCGCACACCCACGGCACGCGCCCGTTCGAGCACGGCGGCGCGATCGGCATCGAACTGCGCCAAATCTAGATGGCAGTGACTATCAACCAGGGCAAGCACAGTCATCTACCTCGACACAATCTGCGCAAACACTGTACATACCAGACTCAAACATTACACCGTACTTTGTTAATTTTATCACAGAAGGCGGCGCCGCTTCAGTAGGTCACTGTCCTATTGCCCCACCAGCCTCCGCGCTGCCGGCTTGCGGCCTGAACGCGTAAGTCGGGTCAGTATAGCAGGTTTGACAGTCGCGGTGAAATAGCCGCGATAAAATCGCTGCGGCCTGGTGGGCGGCGCCCATACAAAAGCCCGGCGCTTTGCGTGCGCCGGGCCCAGGGTGCCGTCATCGCCCCGCTACACTGCTCACACGCCGGCCAGTTTCTTACCATCTTCCAAAATCGCATGCACGGCGGCGCCATCGGTCGTCTCGGTATAGACGCGCAGCAACGGCTCGGTGCCGGAGAAACGCACCAGCAACCAGCCGCCATCGTCCATCACGAACTTGTAGCCGTCGAGCGTGACCAATTCCGTCACCTTGTGTCCACCCAAGCTGATTTGGCTGACATCCAGTTTGTCCAGGCGCGCCTTGGCCGCGTTGCGCATCGCCATGTCGGTCAGGCGAATATCGATGCGGTCGTAAAAGTGCTCGCCCACCTTGGCAAACAGCAACGCCAGCAATTCGGTTGGCCGCTTGCCCGTGCGCACCATCAGATCCAGCAGATAGAGGTTGGACAGGATGCCGTCGCGTTCCGGCACATGGTGGCGGAACGCATACCCACCGCTCTCTTCGCCCCCAATCAGGGCATCGTGCTCGATCATGGCCGGCGCCACAAACTTGAAGCCTACGCCCGTGTTGACCACCGGCACCCCATAGAGTTTGCCTAGTTTGTCCAACATCGAGGTCGTGCTCAAGGTCTTGACAATCGTGCCGCGCTCCCCACGCACTTCGAGGAAGTAGTAGGCGAGCAATGCATAGACGCGCAGTTGGTCGACGAAGTCCCCATGCTCGTCGCCAAACCCGCAACGGTCGGCATCGCCATCCAAGATGCATACGCAATCAGCGCCCAGCCGTTTGCCAACGGCCAACCCGGCATCCACGTTGGGCGGGATCGGTTCGGGACGCGACATCTCGGGGAACAACGGGTTCCGTTCGGCGTGTACTTCGATGATCTCGGTCTTGCCGCCACCGAGGATCTCGCTAAGCCACCCCGACCCGTTGCCCCACATATTGTCGACCACGATCTTTAGCCCAGCCTGCTTGATTGGGGTGACGTCGATCAGATCACGCAGGTGCGCGAGATAGGCAGGCTTGGGGTCGAAGTACTCGATCTGCCCGCCCTTGAGCGCATCCGCCAGTGGGATGCGCTGGATTGCGGAGGCATCGTTTGCGCCAGGAATCAGCGCCTCGATTTGCTTGAGGCCGGGCGGCGCGATCGCCCCGCCCATCGCGTCGCGCACCTTGAACCCACAATCTTCGGGCGGATTGTGGCTGGCCGTGATATTGGCGGCGGCCACCGCCTTGTGGAACTGCACGCTGTAGCTAATCACCGGGGTCGGCGTCGGCCCTGGGGTGAGCAAGACATGCAGGCCATTGCCGGCCATCACCTCCGCCGCCGCCGCCGCAAAGTATTCGGCCTGAAAGCGCCGATCGTGGCCGACAATCACGGCGCCCTGCTGTCCCGTGCTGAGCAGATAGCTGGCAAAGCCCTGCGCCACACGCCGCACATTGGCGAAGGTATAGTCGTCGGCGATTCGCCCGCGCCAACCGTCAGTCCCAAACAAAATGTCGTTCATGGTTCCTCCTCCACTGCGTGATTTTTTACACAGTATACCAGGAGATAACCATCTTTGCATGCTACGTTTGCCGTAAACAAAAAGGCCCGGGGTGGCCAATCACCGCCCAGAGCCTTCGATTTTGGACAAGCGGCGTCAGGATCGCCTCTACCCCCTGGTCGCCAAACGCGCTGCGTTTAGCGCCAAGCGAGCGTCGCCGATACCCTCCAGCAGCGCGCGGTGCAGGTCGGGCCGGCCATTGCTGGCGACCAAATTGCCGTCGTAGATCGTCCATGCTTGCCCAGCGTAGGTGGTCACACGCCCCCCGGCCTCGCGCACAAACAAGACGCCGGCCGCCGCATCCCACGGATTGAGCCACCCCTCCCAAAAGCCGGCCAGCGCCCCGCTGGCCACGTGCGCCAGGTCGAGCGCCGCCGCGCCCAGGCAACGCACGCCCGTGGCGCGCGGCAAGAAATAGGCAAACTCAGCCCCATTGTTGTCGCTGGATTCGGCGCTATGATAGGGAAAACCGGTGGCCAACAACGCCGCGCCCAGACGGTCGACGGCGTTCACACGCAGGACGCTCTCTTCGCCGTCGGCGTCGCGCCGCACCACACCCTCACCGGGTCGTGCATAGTAGACGCGCCCCGTATGGATCTGGTAGGTGACCCCCAACAACGTCTGTTCGCGGTGCTGTAGGGCAATCGTCACCGCATTGTAGTCCAAGCCGGCCGCATAGTTGTTGGTGCCGTCGATGGGATCCACCAGCCAAAAATAGTCGGTGGCCGGCGCCTGGTTCGATTCCTCGCCCCACAATGCCACCGCCGGATAGCGCTGCGCCAACGCCTCCCGGATCAACCGCTCGCTGGCCACGTCGGCTTCCGTCACCAGGTCGCCCTCACTGCTCTTGCTGCGCACATTGCGCAGCCCCGCCCGCTGCATCCGCAGCACCAGCTGCGCCGCCGATCGGGTGATCGCGATCACGGCTTCTACATCCTGTTGGGTAATGTCCATCGGTACGTCCTCTTGGGTTTTCTTGTCGGAATGGTCATGATAGCACTTTTTGGAGGAGGGGTGAAACTGCGGTATAGTGCAGCCAAACAAATGTTCCATGCACCGGTCAGAATGCCTGTCTCTGTCGCGGCGCCATCAACTTCGCGGGAGCCTTTATGGAGATTACCTGGTACGGATTGTCATGCTTTCGCATCCGCGAAGGCGGCGTCATTGTGGTTTGCGACCCTTACGATAGATCCCTGGGGCCAGCCCTGCCCAAACTGCGTGCCGATATTGTCACGACCAGCCACGACCGGCCCGGCCACAATGCCGTCGATCGGGTGGCTGGCGAACCCAAGGTGCTGCGCGGACCCGGCGAATACGAAATCAAGAATGTTTTCACCACCGGTCTCGCCACCCATCATCGCCGCCAGAAAGGTGAGACGCCCGAACGCAATGTAGCGTTTTTCTTTGAGTTTGGTGATCTAACCATCGCCCACCTCGGCGACATCGGGGAAGTGCCTTCGCAGTCCGAAATCGAAGAACTCAACATCGGGGAAGTAGACGTGCTCCTCGTGCCGGTCGGCGGTGGTCAAACGCTTGACCCCACGCGCGCCGTCGAGATCGTCGGGATGTTCGAACCGCGCATCGTGATCCCAATGCACTATCGCCACCCCGGTCTGGCCGATAGCCTGACCGAACACCTGGATCCAGTCGAAAAGTTCTTGAAAGAATTCGGCGTCGTGGCGTCCGAACCGGTCGACATCCTGAAGATCTCAAAGTCCAATTTGCCCGAGGAAACCCAGGTGGTGCTGCTCAACCCCTCCAGTTGATTCAGTCGACCAATTTATACGGATCGGCCGGTTGGCGGCGGAAGCGTCCGCGCAACTTGCGCAGCCATGCCTTCCACAGCAACGGTTCCACCGTCTTCCACGACTGCAAGAGTTCGGGATCACCGAGCGCGCCGGTGGCGATGCCGGCATCCAGCGTTTGCCGGGCAAAGCGATAGCGCACATAGTGCTCGGTGATCTGCCCTACATGCGGCTGCGTCTCGGGCAACGCCGTGGCCACCTGTCGTGCATGTTCATAAGGTGTCTGGTTGACCGCCGGGCCTAATCCCAACCGCTGCGTCCAGCTTTGCAAACGATCATACAGGATCAACGGCAGATCGGCCGTAAACGCCGTCGGCCCACTCATACGTGCTCGCCAAATCATCGCGACACCCACAGGCAGCACCAAAACCAACGCCAGCGCCCACACCCACCACGGCAGCATCGGCCCACCGGCCGGCGGCGGCGCCACCAGTTCTTCACCCGTAAAGGGCGGCGGCAGTTCATCGGGGGCGCGATCCGCCGGTGGCGGTTCCAACGGACTATCGGGCTGGTCCGGCTCGGCCTGTTGGCTGGTGAGCGAGAGATCATCGGCGTTGGTGAGGGGACGCTCCAGCGGGCTCTCCCCCGCCGTCGGTTCGAACTCGATCCAGCCATACTCCGGGAAAAAAACCTCCACCCACGTATGGGCATCGCGCTCTGTGACAAAATAGGCGCCGCTCTCCTCGTCGAAGATTCCTTCGGCATAGCCACTTGCCGTGCGCGCCGGCACACCGACCTGGCGCAACATCATGGCCATCGCGGTGGCATAGTAGTCGCAATAGCCCCGCTGAATATCAAAGAGAAAATACTCGAGCGGGTCGCCGCCGGCCGGCGGCGACGCAATCGCATCGTCGTAGGGCAACGTGCGCAAGTATCGCTCGATGGCCTTGGCTTTGGCATAGGGCGTGGCCGCATCGGCCACCAGGCGCTGCGCCAGGTCTGCGACACGCGGTGAAAAGTCCGGCGGCATTTGCAGAAAGCGATCCAAAATCGCCGGCGGATAGGCAGCGCCGGCGCCTTCCAGATCCTGCACCGTTGCGTCGGTGACCGCGCTGATCACCGTGTACTGATCGCCATGTTCCAGGTCGCGGTTGGCCCGCACAATCGTGAACTCGACCGCCGGTCTACCGGCTTCCACCTTGGCCGCGGGAATCGGGTCGGCGCCAGCCTGGTCACGCACCACTGCCTTCATGCGCAGATCGGCCTGTGCGATATCGGGCGCGCCAAACAGCACGTCACCCACCGGCGCCAACAGGCTGATGGTCTGGCTGATCGGCTGGCGGGCGCGCCAACTGGCCACCGGCACGATCTGACCGGCGTCGTAGGAAGCTTCCGCATCGGCCATGTTCCGCCATTGACGACCGTCGAAGGTATCGAACACCACCGCCCGCCAGTAGCGGGCCTGGCTTGCCTGCACTTGGAAGACCGGCGAATCCGTGACATTGCGCGCGCCGCCGAGCGACAGACTATTTCCAAAACTGGACGCCATCTCTTGCGGCTGGCGGTTGAGGCCCTGATAGAGACGCTGCACGCTTTGCGCCGTGGTCTCCCAACTGGCATTGACCGGCGCCAACAGCTCGCGCAGTTGTGGGTTCTTCCCCAGTCCCGGCAACACCCAGGCGAGGGCTACGATCACCATCGTGAAGAGGAACCCATTGCGCAGAAAATCCCACACAATATCTTGATTGAAGTAAATATGCTGTTCGCGCCAGCGCAGTTGCTGCTCGGCAAGGTTGGTGCGCACCAACAAAATCAGCGCAATTCCCGCAAACGCCACCAGAAAGCCGACGGTGGAATGGGGCGCATAGTAGGTATTGATGAGCAACACCACGCCCGCCGGCACAATCGCGCGCCACGTGTACCCATGCCGGAAGATCGACCATGCCCCCAGATAGGTGAGCCACCACATCAAAAAGCAAATCTCGAAGATAAAGACGTAGTTGTCGGCGCTGGCGGCGCCGCTGAACGCAATGTCCACCCAATCCAACAAACGCAGGAGCACAAAATAGACGCGCGCCTGCAATTCAGCGATGCCGTTGTCGAGAAATGGCGCCAGATCGCTGGCCGGCGCCACGCTCGCCATCATGAAGAGAATCCACGCCAGCCCAACAAACATGCTGTGCGACAACGCAAAAAAGCCGTCGAACCGGCTGAAGGACATCAACACCGCCAGCAAGAACGCGCCGAATGTCACCGGCACGACGATCGACAGATTTTCGACATGCCCGGCCGCATCGAGCGCGGCCGCCAGGATCAAATAAAGCGCCGCCGCCAGCACACCACTGAGCCATTGGCCGTCCTGGAAATAGACGCTATCCATATAGCGAAACGGGCGCAAAGGCGCCGCCGGCTTATTTGCCGCTTGATTCACATTCTGTACACTCATGCGCTACTTTCCACACCAATTGCAGGGCGATTTGCCCAATCGCCCTACGCGAGCAACCGCCACAACAGACCAGCCAGCCCCACCAGCACCACGCCCAAACCGGCCACCGCGAGTGCCAACCGGCCGGAGTTGAGCGACTCCACCTCGACATCGAGCATCTGGGGCGGGCTGTCGACCGTTACCAGCCATGTGCGCGCTGCGTCGCCCAGGCTGCCGGCGGCATGTAACGACAACTCGACGTGGCTGTCCCGCGCCAGATGCCGCCAGACCTGGGCAACATGCCGATAATTTGTGGCACGAATCCGCGCCTGCAGCGAGGCATCCAGGGTCGCCCCCTCGCCCACTGCCGTTGACCCCGCCTGCGCTTCGAAGGTCGCCGCCTGGTCTTCCAGGCTCTGCGCCATCGCCGCCCATTGGCCGCCGGCTGTGCGCAAGTCAATCGGCTGTGACAGGTGAACTTGCTGGCGCACGCCGTTCGTCTTGCTGTCGAGCTTCGGCCCCAACTGGGCAAGCAGCGAACGCAGCAAGGCCCAGTCGGCACGCGCCGGCAGTGCCTCCGCCAGGGCAACCCCGGTGGCGCCATTGGGCAGATGCAGGGTTAACCGGAACCCCGGCGTTCCCTCGCCATTGCCCGCAGCCAGCTCTTGCAGCTCAAGCGCGCTGCCGCGCGTGGCAGGCTGGCTTTTCCACGCCTGCACGATCGCTTGCAGTTGGGCGCGTGCCGCCTCAATCTGATCCGTCTGTGCCATTGCCTCGATGCGCAGGTCGATGCCGGCGTCGGTCATGGCCGCGGCGGCCGACCAACGCGTAAACAGGCTCTGACTATCGCCAGGAGGCTGCAGCGCCGGGTCGACGAGCGCGTCGCCAGCCAGCGCCAGTGCCGCTGCACGATCACCTTGCTCCAGCAAGGCCAACGCCTGCTGCACAATCAACGCCTTGCGTTCCCTGGCCAGATAGTCGGCATTCGCCATGCCAGCTTCGGATGCGGCCAGGCGGTCGATCAGTGCCAACGCACCTGCCACATCGCCGCGACGACGTGTGTCGGCCAGCAGCAAGCGCAGCCCTTCCGCCTGCCAGCGATCCAGCACGATCCGCTTGGGGTCATCGGCCATGATGCCGGGTAAGGCAGCGCTGGCTTCCGCCGCCATCAATTCGGCATAATGAACATTCGTGGCGCCATCGGCGCCGACGACACGCGCACGGTAGAGGGTCGCCAGACCGGCATGCAGCCCTGCCAACTCCTGCACAGACGCCCCCGCCGCTTCGCCTTGCCGCAAACCAGTGCTGTAAGCTGCCACGGCCTGGCCGTAGTAGCGCTCCGCCGCTGCTGAATTGCCGGCGCGGGCGGCCTCAGCCAGCACCCCAACCACATCACCCAACGTGGCAAAGTTGCTCAGCGGCGCACCGGCAACGGCGGCCTGTTCGGCCTGCTGCACCTGCTGCCAGGTCTCCGGCCGCACGAATTGAATGACGATCTCCTCCGGCAGGTCACCATCAAACAGCCATTCGGCGGCCGGGTCGCTCGTCACACCCGGCGGGGCATAGGCCCATCCAGCCGGCGCCACGCGCAGCCAACTGGCCGGCGGAATGCTGGCATCGGGCTGCACTTCTGCCCGCAGGCTGATCTGCCCGGGCCAGGCACGCAGACGCGCGGCCGGGTAGCGCACGGTCGGCAGCAGGGCATCGCCCAGCCCAGCCCGATAGACCAACTCCACCGTTACCGGAGCATCAACCCCAACAGCAACCGTGGCCACAAGGGCGCCGTCGGCGGCCGGCTGCGCAACCAGCGCTTCCCCGTCCACCGACAATTCGAAGTTGGACGCGGCCGCCACAGGAATGCGCAGCGTGACGGTTGCCGGTTCTTTGCCGTCGTTATGCAACCGGTAGAGGGCGCGCAACGCCACCCCTGGCTCGCCGGACTCTGCGCGCGTCAGCGCAAGTTCGACAATGTGCGTAGGCAATGAGATCGGGGATGGCTCCACCGGCGTGATCACGGGCAACACGAGGTCAGCGGCGGGTGACGACGCTTGCGCCCCCGGCGCCGCCGCCACGCCGCGCACGGCCAGCGCACCGGCTACCAAGGCCAACGCATAAAGCGCAACGATGACACCAGAAAACCGCCATGAAGTTGCGTTTCTCTTGCCCTTCTGGTATTGTGCCATCTTATCTACACGGATTATACAATGTTATGCTCCAGGCCGAACCACAAGGCGTCAAATCCCTGGTCGCAGGTCTTGGCCGCCAAGGTTGAAAGGGTGCGAAGGACGCATGGTGCGACTATTGATGCAATGGGACATCAGAACGGGGCGAGAACAAGACTTCTCTGAGTTCGTCGTACGTGAATTTGCCCCACGCTTGATGCAGCTTGGCATCGAGCCAAGCGAGGTCTTGTATACCATGTACGGCGAAGGGCCGCAAATGTTGACCCTTGGCGCCGTCGAGAGCAAAGAAAAACTCGCCGAGATTTTGCGGAGCGCCGGCTGGAAAAAACTCCACGCCAGCCTGTTGACCTACGTTTCCAACTATCGGCATAAAGTCGTCATGGACAACGGGCGTAACTTCCAACTATGACGACTTCAGAACCGCTGGATGGCGCCGACACGCCCACACGCGTCGCCCTATTGCACAATGGTCACCAGCACCACCTCAAAGTCGTGCAACTCGTCAACCATTTCGCCGGTGAAACCATCGACGTCAAACTCGATCACAGCCGAAACTCCACCGCTGGGTTGCTGCAGCAACTGGCGGGCTGCGACTTAATCCTATTTGAAGCCTTTGGGCAGATCAGCCAGGAACAGAATGCCGCGCTCAACTGGATCCGGATGACCAGCTTCGCCCCGCTCGTCATGCTAATCAGCGGCGCCCACGTCGACCGCACCATCGATGCAATCCTGGCCGGCGCCGATGCCGTGATGCCCCTCAATACGGCCAACGATGTCTTTGTAGCCCACTGCCGTGCCCTCGTACGCCGCTGGCGCACGCGGCGCGGCGCGGCGCACTGAGGGCCGCACCCCCTCATTTCCCATTCGCTTTTTTACCCCTTCGATCCCTTCGCTTGGTTGAATGCGCCCTTTTCTGTAAGGTAGTGCGTCATTTATCGCTGAATTTCCAGAATACTCGTCAACTGGTCTACAAAAAATACGCTATTTATACGATCCGCAAACCGCATTCTTTGGGTATTATGATCAGTGATAGGGCAAGGTCATGGAGCGCATGAGCCCCATTCGATCTGATCTTTCTCTTACCCAAAAGGACGTGGCACATGGCACTGTATACCCGTAAGCTGAAACAGCAAGAGCGCAAGAATCTTGAGGCACACTTGCGCGCTCCCGAAGAGGACCTGCCCGCCCACCGTCTACAAATTATCATGTTGTCAGCGGCTGGCAAACGCGTGCCCGAGATTAGCGAAGAAGTTCACTTACATCCGATCAATGTCCGCAAGTGGATTCATCGTTTCAATCAGCAGGGGCTAGATGGTCTCCGCAGCGGCAAATCACCGGGACGTCCCCCGGTGTTTGGCGACGAACAACGCAACGAAATCGTGCAGATTGCCAACACCAACCCGCGCGTGCTGGGGCTGCACTACTCGCGCTGGTCGCTGCAACGGCTGCGCCGCTATCTAATGGAACACCAAATCGTCGATCACATCAGCGTCGAGACAATTCGCCAAATCATCCAGTCGCACGAGATCGTCTACGCCCGGCGGGAACACATCCCCGTGTAGGCGAGCTAGCCCAATCCCGATCCCAAAAAAGCGGCCCGATCGCGGGCCGCTCTATTTTCTGGGCCGCCCCCACCGCATGCGCTGGGGATTGCCGGCGTGGGGTTACCTTAAAATACTCTAACTTCCCTCTGACGCCACAGTGTGCTATAGTGAAAATTGCTGCAGTGTGCAGCCGATTTTAGTTGTGCTACCAAAAACAAATCTCAAATCATAAGGGTAATCTCGTCCATGAATAACCACCTGCGGCTTCACCAATGGCGGCTTCTCGCCATCTTCGCCACGCTTGCGTTGCTTGCGCTCGGCGCGACAGCCTGCGTCCGCCCTGTTCTCCCCACCGGTTCCGACGCTGCGGCCACCGACGTGGCCACGGCGCCCGCGGCGGAACCCGCGAGCGGGGACACGACCGCGGCGGCCGCACCGGCGACCGCCCTGCCAGCCGCCACTGAAGTGCGCGACGGGATCCCAGTCGGCTTCACGCCCGAGGGCTACGCCTTCCGCGGCGATGCCAACGCCCCCGTCACCATGGTGGAGTACAGTGACTTCGAATGCCCGTTCTGCGCACGCTACTTCGTGCAGACCGAACCGGCGATCAACGACAGTTTCGTGCGCGATGGCACGTTGCGCGTGATTTTCCGTGATTTCCCGATCGTCGAGCTGCATCCCAATGCGCCGGCCGCTCATCTCGCCAGCCTCTGTGTGGCCGACCAAGGCGCCGCCCTCTATTGGGAAATGCATGCTAAGTTGTTCCAGACACAGTCCGACTGGGGCAATGCCACGGATCCCGCACCGGCCTTCGAACGCCTGGCCACCGAAGCCGGCGCCGATGTGGCTGCCTACCAAGCGTGCCTGGCCGACCCCGCCGCCAAACAAGCCCTGATCGATGTCGCCATCGCCGATGGCGAGGCCGCCGGTGTTTCCGGCACGCCAAGTTTCGAGTTCCAGACCAGCGCCGGCGATCGGTACTTGTTGGTCGGCGCCCAACCCTTCGATCAGTTTGCGCTCTACATTGAAGCGCTGGCCAAGGGCGAAAAACCGCCGGTCGCCGCCGCCGACCCCGCCGCGGAAACACAGGCCGAGCTGCCGCCGTGGGCAACCGCGGCTGGGTGGCAACCCGACCCCGATCGCCCGGGCTTCAACGTCGCCGGCGATCAGTATCGCGGCAATACCGATGCCAAAACGGTCGTGATGGAGTTTACGGACTTCCAATGCCCTTATTGCCGCCAGCATACATTGGAGACGCAGCCTACGCTCGACGAGAAGTTTGTGGATACCGGCGACGTGCTATGGGTTTTCCGCCACTATCCGCTCTCGTTCCACCCGCAGGCAGAAGCCGCTTCCGTAGCCGCCGAGTGTGCCGCCAACCAAGGGAAGTTCTGGGAAATGCACGACCTGCTGTTCCAGGAACAGGAGAGTTGGTCGGTCAGCGAACCGCGCAGCAAGTTCCTGGAGTTGGCCAAGCAATTGAGCTTGGACGCTGCGCAGTTCGAAACGTGTATCGACGACCCGGCCACCCTGCAGAGCATTCAGAGCGACCAGCAGAGCGTTCAACTCAACGGCACCCCAACGTTCGTGATTTTCCTAAACGGGGAACTGGCCGGCCAGCCCATCGGCGGCGCGCTGCCCACGGAGACCTTTGTCGGTATTCTTCAGAAAGTGGTAGACGAAGCCAACAAGTAGAAGCCGGTGCGTCGCACCGTCCCCCTTCTCTCTCAACAAGATGCGTCGCACCGATGGGGTGCGACGCATCTTGTTGTCTACCGAGCCTGATAACGGGCCACGTTCTGCTGATGCTCTTCGTAGGTCGCGGCAAAGACGTGCCGGCCGCTGCCGTCGGGCAACGCCACGAAATAGAGATAGTTGTGCTGTTCCGGGTTGAGCACCGCCGCAATGCTGCTCAACCCAGGCGCCGCAATCGGCCCCGGCGGAAAGCCCACATTCAGATAGGTGTTGTAGGGGCTGTCGACCGAACTATACTCCTCCAGCAGCACCGGCGTCTTCCACCACTGGCCGGTGGCCGGTTGATAGCCCATGGCATATTGCACCGTCGGATCGGCGTCGAGCTTGATCCCCGCCAGCAGACGGTTCAGGAAAACGCCGGCGATCGCCGGCCGTTCTTCTGCCACCACCGCCTCGCGCTCCACGATGCTCGCCACCGTCAACACTTCATACAGGTTCAGGCTGGTCTGGCCATTCTTGACCGCTTCGGCGTAGAGGGGCACCACGCGTTCGGCAAAGGTATCAAGCTGGCGCGACAAGACATCGCCGCCGGTGGCCCCAGCGGCGGGAAGCTGATAGGTATCGGGGAAGAGATAGCCTTCCAGGCTGGCGCCGGCGGGACGGTCGTCGAGAAATGGATACTGGCGGCTGTCGACCACGCCGGCCGCCGCCAGGCTGCGGTAGGCATCGCCCCCCGCCGAATCGGACAACACGCCGGCTTTGATCAGATAGTCGGCTGTCTGCTCGAAACGCCACCCCTCGGGAATCGTGACGCTCACCGAAGCCACCTCGGCATGCTGAATGGCCTCGACAATCGCACGCAGCGTCATCGACGGGTCCAGCATATAGACGCCCGCTTGGATCTTGTCGTCCAATGCGTTGATGCGCACGTACGCTTCGAAGAGCGACGGGTCGCTGATCAAGCCAAAGCGCTGCAACTCCTGGCCGATCACCCGCGCCGGCGTCCCTGGCTCGATCGTAAAGCGCACCGGCCGGCTGTATTGGCTGGCCGCTTTGTCCACGTCGTCCGCATGGTTGCTCAGATAGAATGCCAACCCTGGCTGGCCCAGGCGCGCACAGCCGCCCAGCAGGACGCCGCCCACCAACAGAACGCATATAATCAAAGGCAGCAGCCGAAACCGCCGGCGAACAGAAGCAGGAGTAGCCAAGGGAATTGTCAACCTTTCTGTGGCATGTGGGCGACCCTGCGTTCGGCGCTGCGCGCAAAACGCGGGTCTTGGTCATATAACTTGCGCAGGCCATCGGCCAGATGCGTGCGCGGCTTGTACTTGAGCAGTTGTCTGGCCTTCGCCAGGTCGGCCACCAGATGCGCGATGCCGCCGGAACTTTCCGCATTGTAGATCACATCGGCTTTGGCGCGCACCGTGGCGCCAATCTGTTCGATCAACTGCTCCAGCGCGGTCTCTTCCCCGCTGCCCACGTTGATGACCTGCTGATTCACGTTAACTGCCGTAGCCGCGCTCACCAGTGCCTCCACGACATCGTCGATATAGACAAAATCGCGGGTTTGCGTGCCATCCCCAAAGACCACCACCGAACCCCGCCCGATGATCTGCTGCATAAACTGTGGGATCACGGGCGCATGCGTGGGCGGCAGCGGCTGACCGGGGCCGTAGGCGTTGAAGATGCGCAGCGCCACCGTCTCAAACCCTTCTAAGCGGCCAATCGTAAACAAATAGCGCTCAGCGGCCAGCTTGCTCACCGCATACGGCACACTGGGGTTCGGAATCAGGTCCTCGGTCACCGGCTTGACCTTCTGGTCGCCATACACGGTGGCACTGCTCGCCAGCACGACGCGCTTGACCCCCACGTCGCGACAGGCTTCGAGCAGCGCCACGGTGCCGCCAACGTTGACGTCATTATATTCACGCGGATAGAGCACCGACGCCGGCACGCTGACCAGCGCCGCCAGGTGATAGACCACATCCACCCCTTGCAGCAGCGACCAGAGCTTGGGGATGTCACGCACGTCCCCGCGGTTGAAGTTGATGCCGGGATGCAGACTCGCCGGGTCGCCGCTGCTCAGGTTGTCGAGGATGCGCACGGCATAGCCTTGGCCGTGCAGTGCATTGGCCAGGTGGGCGCCCAAGAACCCGGCGCCACCCGTTACAAGAATTCGCATTCAGCTTTTCTCCGCTTCATCGGCGAATGTCATCAGGGTCGGAAGAACGCTTGGTGGACGAATCCGTCAGATTGTCGGGGCGACCGGGACGCAATGCCGGCGACGACTGGCTGCCGTCCAAGGGCGCCGTAAGCGCATTGAAACTGCGGCAGGCCTCGATTAAGTTGGCCGCCGAGAAATGGCCCATCGTCCACAAGTGGATACGCGGCTCGCCGGCGAAGAGCATTTCCACCATTTCGGCGACTTTGTACCCGCCGGCCTCCAGTTTGAGCACTTCATTGGCCAGTTGGGTCAGATCGCCGATCTTGCCCTGCAGATCGGGCAACGGCGTACGGCGCACACGCCCGCTGCCGGGAAACAGGCGTTCGGGACGCAGGCTGGCCAGCGTGCGCAGGCTGCTGATCGTCGCAAACAGATCGGGTTCGGTCGACCATGCCGTGTCACGCCCGCCAATAAAGGCATCGCCACAAAAAAGCCAGCGATCATTGGGCTCGAAATAACTCACATGGTCGCGGCTGTGACCGGGTGTCTCAATCGCGCGCAACGTAAATGCCGGCGTCTTCACGCGGTCGTCGACTTCGTCCAGGGAGCGCACGCCGGCCACCGGCTGCGGCTTTCCCCACACCCACTGCCGGTAGCGCTGCATGGCCAGCAACGCCGGCTCCTTGATGAACGGCAGCGACAGGCGCGGCGCATAGACCGGCGCATCTGGGTAGCGTTCGCGCACCAGGCTCAGCCCGCCGATGTGATCCTCATGTGCGTGGGTGAGCACGATCTGGCGCACCGGCGTCTCCGCCAGGGCCTGCACGAGTTCGCGTGCGGTGCAGCGTGGCCCCGTGTCGATCAACAGGCCGTCCAGCCAGTAGGCCGCCGTCCAATAGAGCGGGCGCCCCAAGATGGCACGCGCCATGCGCATTACTTTGACTTGCCCATGTTGCTCTACTTCGATCATGCGCATACCCCGCTGTGTTCGCACAACAGACGCCGCCGGCGGCGGTCATCCCCCACTTGCCGATAGTTCCCGGTTCCGCTGCGTGAGCCGCGCCATGCCCACGCCCAGGCGCTCCACCGCCGCTTGCGGAATCTTGGCCATGCGCCCGCTCAAATCGACGCAGATGTGCTCTGTGCTGCCTGTCCCCAACAGCGTGCCGTCGCCGGCGTTGCGCACGGTATAGACAAAGCTCACTTGACGGCTGCGCATCTGGCTCACCCCCACCCTCACGCGCACGATGTCGCCAAAGCGCGCCGGGGTGCGATATTCCACCTCCACCGCAGTGACGGCAAAGTGATTGCCGCCCGCCGCCAGCTCCCCATACGGCATCCCCGCCGCGTCCATCCACGCCACACGCGCCGCCTCAAACCAGACCAGATAGTTGCTGTGGTGCACCACGCCCATCATATCCGTTTCCACAAAGCGCACCGCAATGTCGCAATCGATGGCGGCCAGATCACCGTTCACGCGTTCACCTCTCCCATGCCTACATGTGAATCGGGTGCCCCTCGACCGCATGCGCCGCTTCCATCACCACCTCGCTCAACGTCGGATGGGCGTGCACGTTGCGCGCAATCTCGGCGGGCGTGATCTCCATAAACTGGGCCAGGCTCAGTTCGGGCAGCAACTCAGTCACATCGGTGCCAACCAGATGTGCGCCCAGGATCTCCCCATACTTGGCGTCGGTAATAATCTTGACGAAGCCGACCTTGGCGTTGAGCCCCTGCGCCTTGCCGTTGGGCAGGAAGGGAAACTTGCCGATCTTGACCGTGAAGCCCTTTTCCTTGGCTTGCGCCTCGGTGTAGCCAAGGCTGGCCACCTGCGGTTCGCAATAGGTGCAGCGCGGCATAAAGATATAGCGCTCGGCCGGGATGGGCATCGTCGCGACTCCGGCGATGGTTTCGGCGGCGACCACCCCCATGGCACTGGCGACGTGCGCCAGGGCCAGCTTGCCCGTGCAGTCGCCGATCGCGTAGATATTCGGCGTGCTGGTGTGCATGGTTTCGTCGATTTCGACAAAGCCGCGCTTGTCCAGACGGACGCCGGCTGCCTCCAGCCCCACCTGATCGGTGTTGGGCTGCACGCCAATCGCCATCAGCACCTTGTCGGCTGTGATCGTCTCGATGGCGTCGGTCTTCAGGTTCTTGACCGTGACGGCAACGCCATCTGCCCCAATCTCCACCTTCTCCGTGCGCGTGCTGGTGAGGATCTTGACGCCCTTCTTGGTAAATACCTTGTACACTTCGGCCGCCACTTCGGCGTCCTCTAGTGGCAGGATCTGGTCGAGCATCTCGATGATGGTGACTTC
>Ga0105047_10004960_pt1 | contig 23020 bp, 15 predicted proteins | sample MAT04_FD_78384 | JGI IMG/M metagenome (GOLD analysis project Ga0105047, IMG submission 78384) | Freshwater microbial communities from Lake Fryxell liftoff mats and glacier meltwater in Antarctica - MAT-04 (megahit assembly) | ecosystem: Environmental > Aquatic > Freshwater > Ice > Liftoff... | reverse complement strand
GTGGTAAGTGTGATTGGTGGAAGTCCTTTCCCACCTGGGAAACCCGCTTTACCTAGCAATTGTATGGCTTTTGCAGGATCATAGTGATAGCCTTTAACCAACTCCGGGTTAAACCAGGGAATACCGGCTGGTACAAAACCTGCCGTTCCGGCTTTCCCGATGTTATTCCGCAGGTAACGCATCATTTTTACCCGGTCGAATCCATAACTGATTGCCTGCCTGACGAGTTTATACTTAAGAGGACTTTCGGTGGCAGCCTGAAAATTAGTATCAATCAGTATTCCAAGATATTCCGTATTAAGGTATGGCTGCTTGCTCATGTTAATTTTTGAAGAATATTTTGGCCGTAAATCTCCGTTTTTGGTAAGAAGCTCATCCTTATAACTTGCGTCGATTCCGGATACAAAGTCCAGATTACCCTTGATGAACTCCAGAAATGCGGATTGCTTGTCAACTATAAATGTCACAGCAACAGCATCCAGATAAGGCTGGGGACCATCCTTGCCGACTTCAAAATAATGATCATTTTTCAGCATCACCAGCTTCACACCTTCTTTCCACATACCTAATCTGAAAGGCCCGGTTCCAACAGGGTGCTTCCTGAAATCGGCACCGTATTTTTCGATTGCCTCATGAGGCACAACCGAGCAATATTGCATGCTCAGCAATCCCAGAAATGGTGGAAACGGATCTTTAAGGCTGATTACCAGTGTACTGTCATCAATGGCTTTAAAAGGCATGAAGCCATTTTCTTTTTTTACCTTATCGAGTACCCAGGCACCGGGTGAAGCAAGTTTTCTGTCGATTAATCGGTTGAAACTATAAACAAAATCAGCGGCCACTGCTTTTCTTCCTTTGCTTTGCCCGAAAGCAATATCCGGATAGAAAAACACATCTTTTCGAAGATGAAAAGTATATTGAAGTCCATCCGTAGAAATTTCCCAGCTTTTCGCAATACAAGGTTTTACTTTTAGATTCTCATCCAACTGAACCAATCCGTTAAATAACTGGTTTACAACCCATATACTAGACTGATCCCTGGCAAAAGCAGGATCGAGCGAAGTAATTCCAGCCGATTCGTTATAGCGGAAAACGGTTCTTCCATCATTTTCAAAACGTCCTGAACTACACGAAGTAATCAGGATCAGGAATATAAAAACAAAGGTGTAAAAAATCGATGACAAGAACTTCATTAGGCTTTATAAATGAAGTGTCAAAATTACGGATTTGCCTTATACATCGGCAATTCTGTGATTAAATAACCGCAAAGCAAGAATAAAGCCTAGCTTTTGCTGTAGGATCAATACATTTGATCAAATCCGGAAATAGGTTAAAGAACAAAAAAACCGGAATTTCTCCGGTTTTCTGTTTCAATTACAACAGCGTTAATTTTTCTTTACCAGTGCCAGGTCCAGCACATCAATCATATCTCTCAGGTAATGAAACTTCAAACCTTTGATATATTCAGGTTTTATTTCCATGATATCCCGTTTGTTATCTTCTGATAAGATGATATCAGTTATTCTGGCTCTTTTTGCTGCAAGTATCTTCTCTTTTACGCCACCTACAGGCAGAATACGACCTCTCAGCGTGATTTCGCCCGACATGGCTAGCTTTTCGTTTACCGGCTGTTTCAAGTAGGCAGAAGCCAGCGCGGTAAACATGGTGATACCTGCCGACGGGCCATCCTTGGGAGTGGCACCTTCAGGAACATGAATATGCACATTCCACTTTTCGAAAACTTCATTTTCCAGTTTCATCTGGCTTGCATGCGCTTTCAGGTATTCATAGGCCAGGGATGCAGATTCTTTCATCACATCTCCTAGGTTTCCTGTAACGGTAAGTACACCTTTTCCAGGGCTCAGGCTAACTTCTACAAAAAGTATTTCGCCTCCCACTGCTGTCCAGGCAAGGCCAGTAGCAACCCCGGGTATCTTTCCTGAATAACTCTTCTCACTGTTAAAAGGAGTGAACCCGAGTATTTTCTCCAGGTCTGCACTTGTGAGAACCTCAGGTATTGCTTCCTTCATTGCGATAAAACGGGCACGGTTACGGATTACCTTGGCAATTGTTTTTTCCAGCGACCGAACGCCAGATTCCCTGGTGTAATTTTCGATAATAGATTGAAGCACCGCTTTGCTGAAAATAATCTGCTTTTTATCAATACCATGTTCCTTTAATTGTTTCGGAACAAGGTGTCTTTTGGCAATCTCTATCTTCTCTTCGATAAGGTATCCGCTCAGATCAATAATTTCCATTCTGTCGCGCAAAGCAGGATGTACTGAGTTGAGTGAATTGGCGGTGGCAATAAACATCACTTTCGATAAATCGTATTCTACTTCAAGGAAATTGTCATAAAATGAGAGGTTCTGTTCCGGATCGAGTACTTCAAGCAAAGCAGCAGATGGGTCGCCATTAACAGTCATTCCCGAAACTTTGTCAATTTCGTCAAGTACAAACACAGGATTCGATGATTTTGCCTTTCGTATGCTTTGAACAATACGGCCAGGCATAGCCCCAATATAAGTACGGCGATGTCCCCTTACCTCAGCTTCATCGTGAAGACCGCCAAGCGACATACGTATATAGTTTCTTCCAATAGCCCTTGCAATTGATTTACCAAGAGAAGTTTTACCAACCCCCGGAGGGCCAACAAGGCAAAGAATAGGTGATTTCATATCGCCTTTGAGCTTCAGAACGGCAAGGTATTCAATAATACGCTCTTTGATTTTCTCCATCCCGTAATGGTCTTTATCCAAAACCTTCTGGGCATGATGTAAATCAAAATTATCTTCGGTAAAGGTATCCCAGGGCAAATCAACCATTACTTCCAGGTAGTTAACCTGCATGCCAAACTCCATTGCCATTGGGTTCATGCGTTGCAGCTTAGCAATTTCCTTTTCAAAAACTTTAAAAGCAGCTTCAGGCCATTTTCGTGAATAAGCCTTGGCTTTTATTTCGTTAATTTGCTGTTCATTAGGGTTGTTCCCCAGTTCTTCCTGTATTTGTTTCAGCTGCTGGTTCAACAAGTAATCCCGTTGCTGCTTATCCATATCCACTTTAACCTTATTCTGGATCTGGTTTTTCAGGTCAAGCATCTGCAATTCCTTGGTAAGCAATCCCAATACGCGATTGGCGCGTTCTTCCAGATCAAGGATTCCTAATAAATTCTGTTTTTCAGTAACGTCAACATTTAAGTTTGATGCAACAAAATTGACCAGAAAAACCGGGCTTTCGATATTTTTTATGGCAAAGGCAGCCTCGCTTGGCAGGTTTGGCGACTGGTTAATAATTTGAATTGACAAATCTTTAATGGACCCAATCAGGGCTTCGAAGCGTTTGTCTTTTTTGGATACGAAAACCTTCTGGTCAATTCCATGCACTTCTGCCTTGAAATATGGTTCCGATTGCAGCAATCCCCCAAGTTCAAAACGCTTTTTTCCCTGTATAATGGCTGTGGTATTCCCGTCGGGCAACTGAAGTATTTTGATAATGTAGGCAACGGTTCCTATTTTATTCAGGTCGTCATAGCCGGGATCTTCTATATCGCCATCTTTTTGCGAAACCACCCCGATTATACGCTCTCCCTTATAATATTCCTTTATCAGTCGTATTGATTTATCACGACCAACCGTTATTGGTATTACCACACCAGGAAACAGAACAGTATTTCGCAGTGGTAGTATGGGTAAAACAGGAGGAACATCTTCTGCATTTATAAGTTCTTCATCCTCCGCCGAAAGCAAAGGAATGAATTCTGTTTCATCTTCAAGCACATTCGAAAGATGCAATTCAGCTAAGTTTATAGTGTTGTCCATAAGTATAAATGTGACAGATTGGCATATTCAATGCCTGAATATTTTTCATCGGTTGTTATTCAATAACCATGCCATTACTCAAACAAGGATTACTATGGTATGTTCATCGGAAAAGGTTGCTGAGTTTTACGAAAATAATGAAATTATAAATCTTTAGCGACATGATTTATACTTAAATTCAGAAATCTGTATGAATAATTGGCATACGCTTCAGAATTGGAAACTAATACTTGTCTTCTGATATTTTAACCTTGATCCCCAACAGGGTAAAAAGACCATAATCATCTCCGTAACAGCGGTGTTTCAAATTAAATTTTGATGATTTTACAATAACCGGCTATCACTGGTCATTTCAAACACAGTCTTAAATATATTCTCCTCAATTGTGTCAAATGGCAGGCCGCGTCTGGCGTAAACAGCTTTGGCAGTTTCCAATGCTTCATCAAGTCTGTGCTTTCTGAAACCGGTTGTGCCTCCCCACACAAACGAAGGGATAAAATTCCGCTGGTAACTAACTCCGAAAATATTGGAACAAACTCCCGCAGTAGTTCCCGAGTTGAACATTGTACTTATCCCTGTTTTTGTATGATCTCCAATTACAAGACCGCAAAACTGAAGCCCGGTACTCACAAATTTATTTTCACCATAGCTCCATTGTTTCACAGGTTCATAGTTATTTTTCAGGTTGCTGGTAGTTGTCCCGGCACCCAGGTTACACCATTCGGCTACAACCGAATCGCCCATAAAACCATCGTGGGCTTTGCTCGAATAGCCGAACAATACACTGTTATTAATTTCGCCGCCTACTTTACAAAACGGACCCAAAGTTGTTCCTTTATAAACAAATGTTCCCATTTTTAAAACTGAATGTTCGCATAATGCCACCGGCCCTTCGATATGGCAGCCCTGCATTACTTCGGCATGCTTTCCTATGTAAACAGGGCCTTTCAGTGTGTTTATTGATGAACATTCGATGCTTGCCCCTTCTTCAACAAACAAATTGTTTCCTAAAACCTGGTTAGTTGACGAAATTTCAGCCGATTTCCGGTTTTTGGTAATAAGTTTGAAGTCTTCGGCAATTGCCTTTTTATTATTCCCGAAAATATCCCAGGTATTGGTAATTTTAACACAAGCAGCTTTCAGTTCCTGCACTTTCAAATCGGGAGTAATCCCCTGCCTGAAATGGTTCAGATTTTCGGAAGTTAGATGAATAGCTATCACAGTTTCTCCGTCCATTAATGAGGTGTCAGCATCCAATGCATGGATTTCAGTGATTAGTTCCTGGTTTGGCAAAACGGATCCATTAATAAGGAGGTTGTGATTTCCGACTTTAAGTGGAAATTTCTCTTGCAGGTATGTTTCTGTAAGGTATGAAACCGGCGACTGAAGATGTTTTTCCCACTTTTCACTGATAGCCAGAATGCCTACACGGATACCGCTGACCGGTCTGAAAAAAGTAAGTGGACGTAAGCTGATACGGCTTTGATCATCAAAAAGTATATAATTATTCATTGGCTTTATTTTACTGAAAACGGGCTTTAAAGATACAAGCATAAGTTTATCCGACAATGCAAAAAGTCCTTGGTGTTGATAAATAAGAGATTTGTGCAAAAAAAAAGCTATCCAAACCGGATAGCTCTATTTTTTTTTAAGGATGCTAAGGATTATTGAGCCTTAGTTTTCAGTTGTGCTGATTTTTCCATTTTCTGACGGAATTTGTCAACGCGGCCTGTAGTGTCAACCAGTTTAATTTTGCCGGTGTAAAAGGGGTGCGATGTGTTGGAGATTTCCAATTTTACAAGTGGATACTCTTTACCATCTTCCCATTTAACGGATTCCTTTGTATTTACAGTCGAACGTGTGATAAACGAAAAATCGTTCGATATATCTTTAAAAACTACAAGGCGGTATTCCTTTGGGTGAATGTCTTTTCTCATGATGCTTTCAGCTTTATTTTCAGGGCTGCAAAATTATACATTTTTTCTTCACAAACAAATATTCAGAACAATTTATTAAACATTATTTTGTTAGTATGTTTTTCCCGTGGATTGTTTATTGATCAAGCAGGAACTTCATGGTGCTAATTCCATCGGCATAATCGCTTAAACCCGGGCTTTGAGTACATCCCAATGGAACTGTTTTTGCTCCTGTAAACGCATCTGTAGCAATGCATTGTATAAGTTCATCGTCCTGCGAAAGCTTTTCTTTCAGCATTTCTATATTTTCGTAAAACTGGTAAAAAAGCACTGGTATAGGGGAGAAGTACTGCTCCGATTCTGTTAAAATAAAAACATCATTATCCAGATGTGGAGTTTTATTCATTAGGTAAATGGAACGGTGATAGCTATGATTGTTCATGTATTTGAAATGATCGTTCAGTGCTATTTTATAAGTTTCAATTGCTGAAAAGAGCTTTTTTGGGTCAAACCCAACCGGAATAAAAACCTTGGAAACATTGCGGCAACCCAGTCCGAAATAGGAGCAAATATCCGTACCAAGTTTCCTGAGTGATTCCTCACTTTCATTACCCGCCAATACAGCCACGCCATTCCGGTTTTTACGGATAATATGAGGATATTTAGAAAAATAATATTCAAAATACCTGGCTGTATTACTGCTTCCGGTAGCTATTATAGCATCGAAATCCTTTATGGTGCTTTCGGTAAATTCAATCATCTGGTTAAACCCCGGCTCTATCCTACAAAGAACATCGGCAAAAGCAGGAAGCAATATTTTATCATCCGACGACAATTTTCCAATGAAATAGTTGCCGGACATCAAAACGCACATAAAATCATGAAAGCCTACAATCGGGATATTACCAGCCATAATCACAGCAACTTTCTTTGGATCAGTATTTTGAATGTCAATTTCATACTCAGTGATCCATTTCCTGATTGATTCCACACTTAAAGTTTCGCTCCAGACTTTCATTGCTAAAGCTATTGTTGAAGGCGTAAACCATGAATTCTGTTGGTTGGCCGCCTGTAGCGAATCATATAACTCAGGATGTTGATCATTAAAGACCGAATTTGCCGAAGTATAACCTTCAGCTAACTGGCCCATAATTTTTCCGAGTTCAGCAAATGCCGATATACGTAGTTCAAGTTCAGGTGGTTGGATCATACTTTTAAAGGATTTCAAACGTTTCAAATTATATTAGCGGCGAAATTACCTGTTAATATCATACTTTTGCCATTTACTCATAAATTATTGAAGAATCCCGAAATGAAAATCACAATTCCATCCATATTTATTTCCCTTCTCCTTAATACATATTGCGCTTTAGCACAACCGGTTGGCAACAGTTCAGGGCTTCAGGATTCGTTAAGCAAATTAAGTTCTCTTATATGGAAACAAAAAACAGATTCGGGAAGCCTGAAGGCTAATGAAGTTTTTTTTGCAAAATTTCAATCTGTTCTCAAGTCTGAATCCTCGATTACCGTTCCTCTCGATTCAATCTGGGGAATTACAAGAGTGGCATCGGATAACGGCAAAGTAAGGGTTTTTACTTGGAATGTACCTCTAATTGATGGAACAAACAAATATTTTGGCTTTATCCAATTCATTCAGGATAGTCTGTTTCTGGTTCCGCTGCGATCGGTCGAAAATGATCCCGCGGATTTCGAAACCAGGAAACTTTCACCTCAAATATGGTACGGAGCTATTTACTACAAAATGATTGAGGTTAAGATTGGTTCACAAAAAGCTTACACTTTATTAGGCTGGGACGGTTACACGCCGAACTCGAACCGGAAACTGATCGACATTATGTATGTTGATAATACCGGAAATGTTATATTTGGAATGCCGGTTTTTAAAACTGATCGGGGTCTTAAAAGCCGTGTTATAAAGGAATACGCCGAAAAAGCCAATATGCTTTTGCGCTATGATTACCAATCAATTCTGGTTAAAAGGGGAAAGAAGGTTAAAAAAGAAAACGCCTGGCTAATAGTTATGGATCGTCTTGTTCCTATGGATCAATCCATGAAAGGAATGCATAAATATTTTGTAGCTTCAGGTGAAATTTATGATGGCTATTTATTTAAAGATGGATATTGGACTTTGGTCGAAGATATTGAAGTAGCAAATCAGGAGAAAATTAAAAAATAAAAAATCTTGCTATTTGACTTTATATCTGAAGTTTTCGCTTTTGCAGATTTTGAGATTAATTAAAACAATGCCGTTTATCTAAATATTATTTAATGAAAATGAGATTTATTGATTTGGTTAAGTATTTATATGGCTTGATATCAATGTGAACAATCAGTAAACTCACAATTACCGGAACATATGTTTAACTTTTTCAGGGATCAGATAGGTAAAATTTCAAATAAAAGCAAGTCCTATATTGAAATTGATTAAATATATTCTTATTTTTTTTTGCCCGACCGGTAATAATTTTATAATTTTGTATCAATTTAATACCATGGTTCGGGAGAACCGAAAATAGCGGTATTTTAAATGTAAGATGTAGTAAATCAATAAGATAAAACAATAACTCTAGGAAATGAAAAAACACAACTTTAATGCCGGCCCGTCAATTCTACCACGAATTGCAATTGAAAACACAGCTAAGGCTATTCTTGATCTGAATGGTATAGGAATGTCGTTGCTCGAAATTTCGCACCGTAGCAAGGAATTTCAGGCAGTAATGGACGAAGCTGTCGCTTTATTCAAGGAAATACTTAACATTCCCGATGGCTATCAGGTGTTGTTTCTGGGTGGAGGAGCCAGTTTGCAATTCTGCATGGTTCCATACAATTTGATGAATAAAAAAGCTGCTTACCTCGAAACAGGCGTTTGGGCAAAAAAAGCCATCAAAGAAGCCAAATTATTCGGCGAAGTTGCAGTTGTTGGATCTTCATCGGATAAAAATTTCAATTACATCCCTTCGGGTTGGGAAATTCCTGCCGATGCTGATTATTTCCATATTACAACCAACAATACAATTTACGGTATCGAAATACGTGAAGATTACGATAGTCCGGTTCCATTAGTAGCTGATATGTCGAGCGATATTCTCAGCCGTCCGGTTGATGTATCGAAATATGCCATGATTTATGGTGGTGCTCAAAAAAATGCCGGTCCTGCAGGCGTTACTTTTGTAATTATCCGCGAGGATATACTTGGGAAAGTTGAACGTGCAATTCCCTCTATGCTCGATTACCGTATCCATATTAAAGAAGGTTCAATGTTCAACACTCCTCCATGCGTTAGCATTTTTACCTTAAAGGAAACTTTGAAATGGGTAAAAGAAATGGGTGGCGTTAAAAAAATGGAAGAAATGAACATTGCTAAAGCTGGTCTTTTATATGATGCTATTGATAACAGTACTATGTTTGAAGGTACTGCCGTTAAAAGTGCCCGTTCACTTATGAATATTTGCTTTGTAATGAAAGAACAATACAAGGACAAAGAAGACGCTTTTATGGAATTTGCCAAGTCGCAAGGAATGGTAGGAATTAAAGGTCACCGTTTGGTGGGTGGTTTCAGGGCATCAACCTACAATGCATTACCGGTTGAAAGTGTTCATGCACTTATTACTTGTATGAAAGAGTTTGAAAAAGCAAACAGTTAATCTACATTTTTAGTACTTAAGCCCTTAAAGCTAATCAAATGAAAACAATACTTGTTGCCACCGAGAAACCATTCGCAAAAACCGCAGTGGAAGGCATAAAAAAAATTGTTGAAGAGGCCGGATTCAAGATGGCTCTGCTCGAAAATTATACTCAGAAAGCGGAACTACTTGAAGCAGCTTCTGGTGCTGACGCCATTATCATCAGGAGCGACATTATTGACAATGTTGTATTTGAAGCTGCTAAAAAACTGAAAATTGTTGTCAGGGCAGGAGCAGGATACGATAATATTGACCTGGCTTCAGCCAAATCAAAAGGGGTGGTTGCCATGAATACACCCGGTCAGAATTCGAATGCAGTTGCTGAACTGGCAGTCGGTATGATGGTTTATGCAGCCCGTAACAATTTCAATGGATCATCCGGTACTGAACTCAGAGGTAAAAAACTGGGTTTGCATGCCTTCGGATATGTTGGAAAAGCTGTAGCTGCAATTGCCCATGGATTCGGGATGGAGATTTATGCTTTCGATCCTTTTGTTGACAGGAAAAAAGTTGAAGCCGAAGGAATTCATTATCTGGATAATGTTGAAGAACTGTATAAAATATGCCAGTATGTTTCGTTGCATATGCCGGCAAATGCACATACAAAGAAATCAATAAACTTCAACCTCCTTTCCAGGATGCCTAAAGGGGCAACCCTCATAAATACAGCCCGTAAGGAAGTAATAGATGAAGAAGGATTGCTTCAGATGTTTGCTGAAAGAGCTGATTTTAAATATGTTTCAGATGTTGAACCTGACAGCAAAGGTCTTATAGCTGAAAAGTTTTCGGGCAGATTTTATTTTACACCCAAAAAAATCGGAGCTCAGACAGCAGAAGCTAATAATAATGCAGGCATAGCGGCTGCCAGGCAAATTGTTAGTTTTTTTACTAAAAATGACACTGCATTTCAGGTTAATAAATAGTACATTCTAATAGTTAACACTACTATTTGAGTAAAGCAGGAAGGTTGTTTATTAAGATTTGTTTTTTTTAATCTCAATTTGCAGAAAAAAATGTTTGCAAATTGAAAAAAGAATTACCCACTTAAACAACTTTCTTGTTTTAATGTTTCTATCGTTGTATATTAGCTGAAAATTTCAGAAATTGTGAGTATATTATATTCATGCTAGAGTATTTTAAAAACCAAAAACCACAAACTAATGGAAACTGAATTTGACAAAACTGCTACCTTTTTTCGTTTCGAGGATTTACGGATTTACCTCAAAGCTCTCGATTATATTGATTGGGTATTTAAAAAAGTAAATAAATTTCCAGAAACCGGCTCAATTTCACTGGCTTCACACTTTTATAATTCAGCACAGGCAATAGCTTTGCATATTGCTGAAGGCTCGGCTCGTAACAAAGCCCAGTTTATTCATTACCTAAAAATGGCTAAAAGCTCTGTGCGCGAATGTGTTGTGCATAGTTCTATGGCTTCGAAACAAAAATTTTTCTCTGCCGAGGATCTCGAAGACTCCCGTAATCAATTAATGGAAATGACCAAAATGCTTGGTGCTTTGATCGGGTCTCTTCAACGTTCTGCCGGTATCGTTGATAGCGATGACGATTGATCGGTAACAACCCATCCTTTTTTATTTAAAATCAATTACAATGAATATTAAGTGTTCATTGTAATTTTTTTTGTTTTTCTGTTGTAACATTCATTTCTATTACTGAATTTTGCACACTTCTATTATTCATGAAATTAATTTAGATCTAATTCGCAACCCATGGCAATTCTTAAAGCATTTAAGGGTTTACGCCCACCAGTAGAAATTGTAAAACAATTAGCATCAAGGCCTTATGATGTACTAAATTCGGAGGAAGCCCGCATCGAAGCAAAAGATAACCCATATTCATTACTTCATGTAACAAAAGCTGAAATTGACCTTCCCATAGAAGTTGACGTTCACGGACAAGAAGTGTATGATAAAGTGGTGGAGAATTTTTCCGCTTTCAAAGATAATAAGTGGCTTGTGCAGGATCAAGATGAAAAATTGTACATCTACGCCCAAACCATGAATGGCCGCACTCAATATGGTATTGTTGGCTGCACCAGCATCGAAGATTATTTCAATAATAAGATTAAAAAACATGAACTCACCCGCAAGGATAAGGAAGAGGACCGTATGATTCATGTTCGTATAACAAATGCCAATGTGGAACCTGTTTTCTTTTCGTATCCTGCCAATAAAAGTATTGATGAAATAGTTTTAAAAATAATTACCGATACTAAGCCTGTATATGATTTTGTAACTGACGAAGGATTTGGCCATCATTTCTGGACCATCAACGACAGAGCAACCATCGACAGAATAATTCAAATATTCGAAAAAGAAATTCCAAGTCTTTACGTTGCCGATGGCCACCACCGAACTGCAGCTGCTGCATTGGTAGGCGAAGAAAAACGTAAAAATAATCCAAACCATAATGGCACCGAAGAATACAATTTCTTTATGTCGGTTCTTTTTCCCGATAATCAACTTAAGATTATTGATTATAACCGGGTTGTTAAAGATTTGAATAATCTGAGTAGCCAGGAATTATTAAGCAAACTTAGTGCCGTTTTTCTTGTCGAGAATAAGGGTAAAGAGATATATACTCCTGTTTCTTTGCACAATTTTGCTATGTATCTTGATGGAATCTGGTATGCGCTCATAGCCAGGGAAGGAACATACAATGATCAGGATCCAATTGGCGTTCTTGACGTTACAATACTTTCGTCACTCGTACTCGATCAAATCCTCGATATAAAAGACCTTCGTACTTCGACCCGTATTGATTTTGTGGGCGGTATCCGTGGCCTTGGTGAACTAAAAAAACGTGTGGATAGCGGTGATATGAAAGCTGCCTTCGCGCTTTATCCCGTGTCGATGAAACAACTTATTGATATTGCTGATTCAGGCAATATTATGCCGCCGAAAACTACCTGGTTTGAACCCAAACTTAGAAGCGGCCTCGTGGTACATCTTTTGGCATAAAAAGTTCTAACTCCCCGAAATATTTCTAGCCCTGATTCTGAAGATACTTATTTAGTATTGGAATCAGGGTTTCTGATTTAATAGGTTTGGGAATAAAGTCAACAAAGCCTGCTGTAATACTTTTTTCACGTTCATGAGGCAGAGCAAAAGCAGTATAACTCATCACAGGGATATCAGGTCTTAACTCTATTATTTCTTTCAGGGCTTCATAACCTGTTTTTATGGGTAATTGGATGTCCATAAGTATAAGGTCAATATCAGGCTCCGATTTAACTATATCAATGGCAATTTGACCGTTCATGGCATGGAGTAATCTCACTTCGCTCCGTTTAAGTAAAGCCTCCATAAGCATGTAATTCTGCATCATATCTTCCGCAATCAGAATGGTTTTTCCTTTCCAGTTAATGTTTTGCCAATCCATTTTTAAATCCTTGAGCGGCTGACGCTGATTAGCCGGTTTGTACGGAATTGTAAAAAAGAATAAGGATCCTTTCCCCGGATTCGACTCAATTCCGATGGTTCCACCCAATAAGTCAACCAGATTTTTTGAAATAGCCAACCCCAAGCCAGTTCCTCCATATTTGCGGGTTGTGCTGGGATCCAACTGGCTGAACCGCTGGAATAAGAGCTTCTGTTTGCTTCGCAGAATTCCAATTCCGCTATCTTTAACAAAAAACGACAGCGTTTCATCTTGCAATGTATATCCAAAGTCGATACTGCCAAATTCAGTGAATTTAAGGGCATTGCTGAGTAAATTGGTGAGAATCTGCTGCAATCTCGCAGGATCAGTCAATATCATTAATTTGCTTTTATCTTCGGGCAGCATCAGATTCAGGCTTATGCCTTTCTTTCCTGAAGCATTCTTTAATTCCTCGAAAGTACCCAGTAAATCAGTTAGTAAATGGTTGATATAAAAGCCTGATTCTGATACTTTTAGCTGCCCGGCCTCTATTTTGGCAATGTCAATAATATCATTGATCAGTGCCATTAACGATTGCCCTGAATTTTTGATTTTCGAAATGAAGTCAATTTTATCTTCCGGCGTAAGGTCCTCTTCTGCCAGCAAGTCGGAAAAACCAATTATTGCATTCATCGGAGTTCTGATTTCGTGGCTCATATTTGCCAGGAAAGCCGTTTTTAACCTGTCCGATTCCTCCGCTTTTTCCTTGGCCATTATTAGTCTCTGCCGGGTTTCTTCCATTTCGGTAATATCACGGCTAATCCCTATTATTCCTAATAAGTTATTGTCTGAATCGAAATAGGGCGTTTTGAGAGTATAAAAAAGTGATTTTTGTCCGGTAGTATATTCTATCCAGTTAGTGCTTCTTTCCGCTTCTAATGACTGAATAATTGATTTGTCCGATTTAAGGTATCCGGAAGCTTCAGCTTTTCGAAACAGATCATATTCCGACAAACCGATAATTTCTTCTGACTTTTTATTTATATATTTTTCAAAGGCCTTGTTGCATCCCAGGAACTTACTTTCAACATCCTTGAAGAAAATAAGATCAGGAATGGCGTCAATCATATACCTGAGACGTGATTTTTCAACTGAAAGGACATTCTTTATCCGTTCCCGCTCATAAATCATCTGGTTCGCTGCTTGAGCCAACGTATCGAATTCAGCAAAAGCAAGTTTTTTAGCATCAATAATTTGCATACCCTGAGCTGCTCTTTTGAAAAATTGCAGAAATTGTAAAATACTTGATTTCGCTCTTAATGCAAAAAAACGCATTGTTAGGTAAGCCAATATGCAAAGTATGATCAGGAAAACAAAAAAACGAATTAAATTATTAATAATATCATTCCAAAGTTCAGCATTCAACTCTTTGATGACTGGTTCAATATCATTGGTGAAAAAACCTGTTCCTATTATCCATTCCCAATCATTAATTCCCGAAAAGTATGAAGTTTTTTCGTTTCGATCCATTTCAGGACGATTTCGCCAGAAATATGTACTATAGCCACCTTCTCTTTGTTTAGCATATTTAAGTTCTGTTTCAAATACTTCCTTCCAGTTTGTCTCCACACTGTTTCCAATTTTGATTGGAGGAATCTGCCTTCGGCCTTTCGATAGCAAAGCATAACCATCATATGTGTTAATAAATATGTACTCTTTATTATTAAACTTAACTTTACCCAGGCTGTCAAGTGCCACCTCCTGTAAAATCTTTATCTTTTGATCAGGTTGAAAAATTATTCCGATTTTAATGCCTTTGATTTTGCTGCTTTTAATGAACAAAATTGGCCTGTCAGCTATTTCCTTCTGATAGGATTTTCGTATCAACGAATCTGAAAATTTGAATTCTTCGGGCGTATATGATTTGCTTAACATTTTTAAAGCACTATATCCTTCTTTATATTTAGAAAGAATTTCAGGATAAATTACCTCCTTTTTATCATTTATAATAATAACTTTAGCAACTGATCCTGTATTCAATTGATCTAGCGAATATGTAAGTTCTTCGGGGATTGAAACATTATTTGCGAATTTTTCTTTATCACAACTCCCTAATATAGTTTCAGTTGCATTAATTCTGTTATTCAAAAGCTGAAAAGTATATTCCTCAGGGTGGGACTTAATCCAGTTTATGTAATCTTTTACTAACAGAACTCTTGATTTTAATTCATTCCTCTGCTTTTCAGGAAATTCTGTTTTTAATTTCTCAACCTGCTGATTGTACTTATATACTTGTAACCATGTATAATACGCAATTATCGTACTTAGCCCTACCGAAAAGAAAATTATCGGGTAAATATACAATATCCTGATCAGACTATGTTTTCTCTGCATGTTCCCTTTGCCTCTATAAATAGCTTTTATTTTTATCTTATTTCTCCTACTATCAGTAGTGAGAAATAGTTTGTAAACTAATTGGTATTCAATTATGTGTGCATTAGTTGGTGAACAGTATAGTTAAAGAGTACAAGTTATTTTATAATTTTGTGCTTCAATAGTTTTCTGTTTTTAAGGTAATTCTCATTGCGCATATAACTATCCACATATTAATCCATTTTTTTACTAAAGGTAATACCTGTTTTGATAAAAAAAATCAAATATTTTTCAAATTGATATTTTTATTTTATTAAAATATTGCAAATCAGATTTATACGATTTGGATTAAAATGCGTGAAGTAATATTACTTTCACTATTAATACAACTGGCTTTTTTGAGTTCCCAATTTTATTGATGCGATTAGCGGATTTTCAAAAATTTATGCTATTCATTTTGCGAATTTTAATGAATTCATGTAGGTTTGTAGTTCATAAAAATTATACTATGAATTCCTTCGAGCGTTTAAATGAAATCAGAGCAAAACTTCCTGCCGATATTAAAATTGTAGCTGTGTCAAAAACCAAACCTGCTGCAATGATTGAAGAGCTATATGAAAAGTCAGGACAAAGAATTTTTGGGGAAAACAGAGTTCAGGAACTAGATGCAAAACACTCAATCTTATCAAATGATATCGACTGGCATCTTATCGGTCATTTACAAACTAATAAAATCAGGTATGTTGCACCTTATGTCGGCTTAATTCAAAGTGTTGACAGTTTCAGATTATTGAAGGAAATAAATAAAGAGGCTATCAAAAATAACCGGATTATACCATGCCTGCTTCAGTTCCATATTGCCCGTGAAGAAGCAAAATTTGGTTTTGCAATTGACGAGGCAAAATTGATGCTTGATGATATCTCGTTCAACGCGTTATCCAACATTGCCCTTAATGGAGTAATGGGGATAGCAACATATACCGTTGATAAGCAACAAATAAGAATGGAGTTTAAAACGCTGTATAATTATTTTATTGAACTCAAATCAAAATATTTTAGTCAACAGTCCAATTTTAGTGATGTATCGATGGGAATGACAGACGATTATCAAATAGCTGTGCATGAAGGAAGTACAATAGTAAGAATAGGATCAGGTATTTTTGGAGTTAGATAAATTGAAACTATTCAGATCTTTAAAATCCAATTTGCTGAATTATTCACGAATTTGTTCAGATTTTGAAGTGCTTTCATTATTTATCATAGCAAAAAACAGATCTCTGTCAATGCTATTTATCTGCGTATTCCACCACACATGTTTTTGTTATTGCCAACCCATCAGATTAAACCCTAAATAAATAATAGCAGCAATCACCATCGAAACTGGAATAGTTAAAATCCATGCATATAATAAATTGATGGTAACACCCCACCGAACTGCAGTTACCCTTTTGGTTAGTCCTGTTCCCATAATTGCTCCGGTAATTGTATGAGTAGTACTAACCGGAATACCAAATGAATCAGTTCCAAACAGAAGCAATGCTCCTGCAGTTTCGGCAGCAACACCCTCGAATGGTGTAAGTTTAGTTATTTTGGTACCCATTGTTTTTACTATTCTCCAACCTCCTGACAAAGTTCCTATACCTATAGCAGTATAACAACCAAAAACGACCCAATGCGGGATGGCATGAATTTTACCATCTACCAGCGTGATCTGAGCCCAATCAGGAATTGCAGCAGGTTCAACACCATGAAAATATACCATTAATGTTGCAGCTATTATACCCATTACTTTCTGAGCATCATTTCCACCATGTCCAAGGCTGAATAATGCGGATGATAATAATTGAAGTTGTTTAAAGTACTTATCAAGGATATGAGGATTTCCTTTTCTCAAAAGATTCAACAAAAGAACGGAAATAAAATAGGATAATATCATTCCCAGTATAGGTGCAAGGAATATAAAAGCGGCTATTTTAATGATCTTTTCCGAATGAACAACTCCCCATCCTGCATGGGCAATTGCAGCTCCTGCAAAACCACCAACTAGTGTATGGGATGAGCTTGAAGGAATACCCAGGTACCAGGTCAGCAAATTCCACAGGATCGCTGCAATTATACCAGCAAGAATTACATGCAAGGTTATCGCATTGGTATCAACAACTTTTGCTATTGTATCTGCTATTTTTAGTTCAAATATAGCATAAGCCAGGAAATTAAAAAAAGCAGCCCATAAAACGGCCTGAAAAGGAGTCAATACTTTGGTTGACACAATTGTAGCGATTGAATTTGCAGCATCGTGAAAACCATTGATAAAATCGAACAGAAAAGCAAGTGTGATTATAAGTATAAGTAGATTAAAGTTCATCTTTAATGGATTAATCGGTAATGTTCTGATTATTTGAAAAGTGAAACGGAGACTTCAAAATTGCCGGTATATAGTCTTTGTAATTGTTTAAGTCTGCTATGAACTGTATTGTATTTACAATTTTCCATTAGCTATAGATTTATCCCATTTTAACTGCTAATGTTGAGAATACATTTGCCACATCATCGCATTTATCAATAGCTTTTTCAAGGGCAGTGAGAATATCGCGTTTCTTGATCAAGTCAATCGCATTGATTTCATATTCAAAAAGATTAGCAAGGTATGATTGATAAATATCATCAACCTGGCTCTCCATATCACTTATTTTCTCGCACGAAGCTGCAAAATCCTTAAAGTCGTTCACGTTTTTAACACTCCTCAGAACGAACTGAATTTCCTTGTTGGCAGAGTGAATAATGTCAGCTATCAGCACAAATTCTTCAGGAAATACAGACAATTTATAAAAATGGATTCTTTTCGAAGCCGCATTTATATAATCAACAACACCATCCATTTTACTTACAAGTTCATGAATATCTTCCCTGTCGAATGGAGTAATAAAAGTTCCGTTTAGTTCATCCATCAGTTTTCGGGTAAGATCGTCTCCAACATGTTCAGCATCTTTGATTGCTTTCATGTAATCCTGTCTTTTATTCAGGTCAGATTCCCTTATCAATTTGATTAATAACTCTGAAGCCAACACCAGGTTATCAGCAGCTTCGTTAAATAGCGGGAAAAACTTGCGGTCCTTGGGGACCAGAAAACCAAAGATTTTATCGAGTTTCATTATACTTATGAAATTAGTGAATTGAAAATTTTAATGTGGCGAAATTAAATAATTATTATCATTTTAAGAATTATAAATGATGGTTTGCGAAAACTTAACCAGGAATACAAAAAGAAAATAATTTTGGAAGAGTATTAAACAATATTTATGCATTTTCAATTTCTTTTCACATTGCTATTGTCATTTCCAAAATATCTATTTCTTTGAATCAAACGTTTTAATAAACCTTCTATTCCTCATAAACAATTCGTATTCAAGTTTATAGTAATTAATAAAAATTATTTATTCCTTTGAATATTCGGCAATAAGAAAAATTGTATCTTTATACAAAAAATTGTTGCTTTTGGAACAATAAGTGCCTTCTTGGGAATTGATTGCGCTTTGTCGTCAAAACAGGACAGTTGTACTAAAATGAGAAAATCAGTAAAGCCATAAATTGTTGGCATATTTCTGTTAAACACTGAATTATGACTTATGGTACATTTATTGCTTCTCGCCAACTTTAAAAGTGGATAATGACGGAATGTACTCGGCCGATAAAGTATTAACTTAAATTAAACACTGATGTTAACAACCCAGGATGTTGCAAATCGCTTTTATTAGCATCATACATTATGACAAATGAAATTTGAGCATACAGCCTTTTTAACCGGATTAAGAAATAGATGAAATACCTCATCTATTGAACTTCGTGCAGTATAAACAATTATGGTGAGAGTAAACAACTCATACAAAATTTCGTTATACGACGTTGTTCATTAGATTTTTTATTTTTTAAACTGTAATAATCTTTAATTAATTCACTTTAGTGTAAATTGTATTTCCCTGAAATATTAGTTTTGATTGAAAGAAATAGCATTTTCATAGATTACTAATTGTTTATTTGGCTATTAATTATTGGAAATTCATAATCTGATCAGTCCATTTAAAATGTGACTGAAGGGGCGAAGCTACGTACATTCTATAATTTCTGTGAACCGAAATAACCAAAAAGATAAGAGATTTTCGTGCTATTTCTGATTTGTTGAACTTTCGTGTATTACCAAGGCGAATACCACATTCACATTATTAAACTTAACTGGATTTAGCGTGTTATAGTTAATACTTGAGCTTCAAACAGTTTAAGAATAAACCAACTTAAGTTTGTCATTCAATTCAGAAATTTCTTCAAAGTATTCTTCATCGTTTTAAAAATCACAACATGATAATTTTCAAAAAAACAATTCTCATTTTCCTAACAGGAATCATATTAAGTTTTCTATCAGGTTGTGTATCCCAGAAGGAAGTGGAATACATGCAAAGAACCGACAGAACTCCCAAATCATTTGATGAAGCAGAAGTTCCGGATTATCGGTTAAAACCTAATGATGAATTATATATCAAAGTTAATAGCTTAGATGATCCTGCTGCTAATGTCTTTTCTACAGCAACTGGTCAGCAGTCTTCGAATCTTGAAAATATCTCTCCTTATGGGGCATCACTTTTATCATATGCCATAGATAAGGAAGGATACCTGCAATTGCCGATTGTTGGCAACATTTTTGTGAAAGATAAAACTTTGACTGAAGTAAGTCTAATTCTTACAGATTCTCTTAGCCATATTTTAAGCCAGCCTATAGTAAAAGTGAAACTTGTAAACCGCTATGTTTCAGTTTTAGGCAATGTCAAAAATCCAGGACACTACCCTTATTCTCAGGAAAAACTTTCCATCTACGATGCTATTGGACTTGCAGGTGATATGACAATTTTTGCTAATCGTTCGGATGTCATTCTCACCAGGAATGAGAATGGTAAAAATCTCCTCATTAAATTAGATCTTACAAGACCAGAAGTACTCTCTTCAAATTATTATTATATCAGACCCAATGATATGATATATATTAAACCTCTTAAGAAAAGGATCTGGGGTATAAGTGAATTCCCATTTGGTGTATTACTTTCCTCCCTATCTTTCTCACTTCTCGTTTACTCGATTATAAAAAAATAATTCATTTGTAAAAAGATCGTCAAATGTCACAAATAAATAATTTTAATCTACAAGAAGATAATGACCTTAAAAAAGCAATTGAGTTAATATTAAGGAATTATAAATTTTTTTTAATCAGCTTAGTTATAACATTAGGCATCGCATTTGCAATAAATCGTTACTCAAAGCCGATTTATAAAATTTCTTCTGCTGTACTCATTAAGGAAAATGAACAATCAAGCAGCCAGGTAGTAAAAGACTACATTAATAGTAGCCTGTTTGGAAAAAATCAAAATTTCCAAAATGAATTATGGATTATTAAATCATTATCCATAATTGAAAAAACCTTAAAGACAAAAGATTTAAAGGTTAGTTATTATTTTAAAAATAACTTCCGTGATTTGGATGTTTATGATGAAGCACCTTTTAGGGTTTTATTTTCTCCTGATCATGTACAACCTATTGGAGTTAAGTTTAATGTTAAGTTTAATAAATCAGGGAGTTTTCAAATCAATGCTGAAGCTAAAAAAGTAAGTTTTTACAATTTCAGCACTGAACAGTATGAATATGAAAAGGAAGACTGGTCCTGTTCAAAAATTGGATCAATAGGAAAATTAATTTCAACCGCTGATTTTGCTTTTATTGTTAAGTTGGATAGCAATTTAGTTTTTCCTGTAGAATCTGAATCTGCGTATAGTTTCGAATTTGAAGATCAAAACGCACTAGCCCGTGCCTTTCAAAACAGTTTTGATTTTAAAGTAACTGATAAAAAGGCAACTGTTATAGAATTAAGTTTTGAAACCGAATCTGTAAAAAAAGGTATTGATGTTGTGAATGGGCTAATGGATGTATATACCCGACAAAGCCTAGAACAAAAAAATCACTTGGCCACTATTACAATAGAATATATTGAAAAACAGTTAGGTCAAATATCGGATTCATTAAATATGACTGAAAATAACTTACAACAATTCCGTTCTGCAAACCAGTTATTAAACCTTGCTGAGCAATCAAATGGAATTTCAGCACAATACGTTCAGTTGCAAAACCAAAGAGCCGAGTTAGTTACCCGAAAAAGATATTATGATTATGTGGCAGAGAATCTAAAAAATAACGAAGATTTCTCAAATATGATGTTGCCTTCATCTATTGGTATCCCTGATCCTATATTAACTAACCTTATTACAGAACTTATCGGTTCACAAGCGCAACGATCGAATCTTATAGATAATAAGCAGGAAAGAAATCCATTGGTGAACAAATTGAATATTAAAATTGAAAATATCAAAAAAACAATTACTGACAATATATCAGCAGTCAGACAAACGACAGATATTTCAATTGATGAGATGAATAAAAGGATTTCGAAAATTGAAGGTCAAATTAATAAAATGCCTAAAACAGAACAACAATTGGGCGGAATTGAACGTAAATATCGGCTCAATGACGCAATTTATAATTATTTGCTTGAAAAAAGGGCTGAAGCTCAAATTACTAAGGCTTCAAATTTACCGGATGCTGTTATACTCGAACCAGCAAGAATGGAAGGAGAGGGGCCAATTTCTCCAAATCATAAAATCAATTTTTTAATTGCATTGATCTTAGGAATAGGGTTGCCTTTTGGATATCTGGTTTTTCGTAGAGCACTAAATAATAAAATTGAATCTCAGGATAGTTTAGAACGAATTACAAATGTTCCAGTTTTAGGCAAAATTATTCATAACTCAAGGAAGACTAGTAATGTTGTATTTGAATTTCCAAAATCACCAATAGCAGAATCATATAGAGTACTCCGAACAAATCTGGATTTTACAATGCGGGGAGGCAGCCATAGTGTTATTATGGTAACATCGTGTATAACAGGGGAAGGGAAATCATTTAATGCCTTGAACTTAGCGATGAGTTATGCTCAATTAGGCCGAAAAACTATATTGATTAATTTCGATATGAGAAAGCATGCTTCATATTTTGAAAAACATGAGGAATCTTTAATAGGTTTGAGTTCTTTCCTGATAAACAAAGCAAGTTTAAAGGATATTATTTCTAAATCACCGGATGATAAACTTGATTATATCAATTCAGGCCCCATTCCTCCTAATCCAGCAGAATTATTAGCACTTGAAGAAACTAAAAAGATGATCCAACATCTTAAGTCATTATACGACTATATTATTATTGACACCCCTCCGTTAGCTCAGGTTACTGATGGATTTCTGCTGATGGAAACTGCTGATCTGAAGGCTATTGTTGTTAGGTGTAACTTTACTAAGAGAAAAGTTATATCAATGGTTTTAAAGGATTTAAAGCATAAAGGCATTGATGATATTTGTATTATTATGAATGATAACCGAATAAAGAATGATCAATATGGCTATGGTTACGGCTATAGCAAGAAAGGGAAATAACTTTCATTAATTCTACTTTTACAAGCCTTTTTTCATGCCAAAAAGCTGAATCTAAGAAATCATTCCTGAAATCAGTTTACTGATTATTAGTCATAGATAAATAATTTTCAAAAATGAAAGTTAGCCTTATTGAGCTTCCTAAAATACTCGATCCGCGAGGAAACTTATCTTTTATTGAGGAAGAAAACCATATACCATTTAAAATCGCGCGATCTTACTGGATTTATGATGTTCCTGGTGGCGAATTCAGGGGAAGTCATGCTTTCCAAGAAACTGAAGAGTTTATAGTAGCATTATCAGGAAGT
>Ga0105047_10004959_pt1 | contig 23026 bp, 18 predicted proteins | sample MAT04_FD_78384 | JGI IMG/M metagenome (GOLD analysis project Ga0105047, IMG submission 78384) | Freshwater microbial communities from Lake Fryxell liftoff mats and glacier meltwater in Antarctica - MAT-04 (megahit assembly) | ecosystem: Environmental > Aquatic > Freshwater > Ice > Liftoff... | reverse complement strand
CTCCGCGACATCATCGAGCACGGGGAAATGAAAAACCCGCCTACCGCTCCCAAGCCCCCGCCGATCCCGGACGATCTTTCCAGAAAGCCTTCCACGAAAAAAGCCGAGGAAGACAGGCCGGAGGACGACGGCCCGATCCCGGGTGTGATTGGTGCACCTGCTTGAGAATTCCCCAACGGGGCAATCTGACGAAAGCGTAACGAGAGATCGTTACGCTTTTTTATTTTCTCCAGGTAATGTGCATCCGTCTGCGCTCAGTCGCGGAGCAATTCTACCACCATCATCAAATGAAATTCATTTCCCAATCCTTCCTTCTGAGCGGTTTACTCGCTCTCTCCTCCAACGCGGCGATCACTGCCGGCGATATCATGATCGTAGGCTACCGCGCCGACGCCACCGATGCCATTTCGTTCGTCACATGGACCACGATCAATGCCGGAGAACAACTGTTCTTCACCGATTCCGGATTTTTCGACGACGGGACACTTAGGGACTCGGAAAACATCATGTCGTGGACCGCTCCTGGAGGCGGAATCCTTGCGGGGACAGTGGTAACTTTTTCAGATAATTCCCCTAATGCGACAGCTTCTGTTGGAACCGCATCCGGTTCTCTCTCAGGACTCGCCGCCGGAGGCGATCAGGTATTCGTGGGTTCTTCAGCGTTTCCAAGCGCCAATGATACCGCTAAGCCGGGTAGCACTTATTCGGGGACGCTTTTCTATGGATTCGACTTCAACGGAACTGCGGGCTGGGATTCGGATGCATCTGATTCAAATACTTCTGCTCTACCATCCGCTCTTAATTCGGTAGGTCTGAACATGAGTGTCGCCCACATTGATAATGGGCAGTACACGGGTGCCAAAACGGGTCTTACCGTCGCCCAATATAAAACTGCGATTCTTAATCCGAGCAATTGGACTTTCAATGATGACGGTGCTGCCTTCGGTAGCCTCAGCAACACTGGTTTCACCATCGTTCCCGAGCCTTCCTCCACGCTTCTAGGTGGCCTTGGAGTTCTTGCCCTGTTCCGCCGTCGCCGCTAAACCAATTCCAACCTTGTTAGAAAGAGCCGCTCCTGTCTACAGGGTGGCTCTTTCATTTTCACAGCCACGCCGCCACCCGCTCCGCCGCCCGGCGGTGCGCTCCTGTTTCTCCGAGTTTTGCGCTGACTTCATGCAAGCGTGCAACCAGCTCCATGCGCTTCGCTTCATTGGTTAGGATGTCGCGCACCCATGCGCTGACTTCCTGGGGCGCGGCATCCGCCTGGATGAACTCCTCCACCACCTTCTCTCCGGCGAGGATGTTGACCAGCCCGATGTATTTGATTTTCACCAGCAGCTTGCCGAGGAAATACGTCGTCCATGCCATCTTATAGACCAGGCAGTAGGGAAGTCCGAAGGTCGCTGCTTCCAGAGTGGCCGTGCCGCTTGCGATGATTCCGCACGCGGCGCGTTGCATCAGCTCGTGACTGCCACCATCCGTTAGCGTGATCCATTTTCCGGCTCCCGCTTTCGCGATCATCTCCCGCATCGTCACGGCCAGCTTCGGGGTCGCTGCGGGGACGGAGAATTCCAGATCGCCGCGCCATGCCCGGAGGGTCGCGGCGGTCTCTATCATCATCGGGAAAAGCTTCGCGATCTCCCGCTCCCGGCTGCCGGGAAATAGTCCGACCAGATTTTCCTGACGCTCGCCGCCGGTTTTTTCCGATTCCAGTTCGTCGATGATCGGGTGGCCCACATGGGTTGTTTTGAGTCCGGCGTTTTCAAAAATCGGTTTTTCAAACGGAAACAGGCAGAGCATCTCATCAAGGATTCTGACCATTTTCGGGATGCGTTTCTTGTTCCAGGCCCAGACTTGCGGGCTGATGTAATAGACGATTTTCGTTTCCGGCAGTTCCCTACGAACCGCTTCCGCGAAACGCAGGTTGAAGCCCGGATAATCCACCAGAAGCAGGGCATCCGGCTTCAGCGGTTTGATTTCCGCGAGCATTCTTGCAAAACGTTCCTTGAACCAGCCGTAACGTTTCAAAACCTCGATCACGCCCATCACCGCCGCGTCCTCCACCCAGTTTTCCACCCGTCCGCCACTGAGCGCTTCCATCTCCGGTCCGCCCACACCATGGATCTCCAGCTCCCCGCACATCCCCTTCAGCTCCCGCAGCAAGCCCGCTCCGTGCGCGTCCCCGCTCATTTCCCCTACGACGACATAAATCCGCTTCACTGAAAATAATCTACCCAATCCCACCGCTACTCTTCAACCTCCAATCCACCCGCCGGATGAAGCGGGGAAAATAGTTCAAATAAATCCGATTCCCGGCACGTATCCTACCCAATGAAACTCTTCCTCTTCCTCATCGGCATGGTCGCCGCAGGTATCATCGGCTATTCTTTTGAACCGGATATGCGCTTCCAGCTTACCGGGAAAGCACCTGTCGTCAAAAAATCAGGGGCACGGCACATCGTGGTGGAAACCGGCGCACCCACCAAAAAGATCGATCCCGCGACCTACCCCGCCGACCAGCTTCCCGAGAAAATCCTCCTCCACGCGGATGCCGAGGTCGCCAACAAGGCGGGAGATCTGAAGATGAGCATCCCGGCAGGAAGCCGCGTGAATCTGATCCGTGTCGAGGGCACCAACGTCGTGATCAGTCCCGGAGCCGGTCCCTTCGAGGGCCTGGTGCCGGTCATGCAGACCGACCTCCTCGAGCAACTCATGGCTCTCCCAGCCAATCCTAAGCCGAACATCATCGCACAGGTCGATCCCATGGTCGATCCAGTCGCGGATACCCCTGCCGAAACCGCACCTGTCGATCCATCTGAGGAACCAGCCGCCGAGCCGGAAATGGCCGATAACGCCACAGAGCCTGCCGCAGAACCCGCCGACCCAGTTGCCGACCCCGAACCCGCCGCCGATCCCGAGCCCGCAGTTCCTGATGGTCCCGTGGATGTCGTCGCTGTCATGCAGGCCAGCATCAAGGCAGGTGAGATCAAGGAATTCACTTTCGACAAGGTTCTCGACTGGCAGGCATCCGAGGAACCGGAAAACATCGACGGTCAGAGCTACCAGACCGGTATCGCTTCCTACAAAGCCGAAACCGTTTTCGGAATGAAAACCATCCAGGCCAAAGCACTCATCAAGGGCGGGAAAGTCGCCAAATGGCTCTGGCCCAAGAGCGGCATGGAAATCAAATAGGAGTCGCGTTTTCCAAAGCGCGATACCCATAGTCTCCCCATGACTAGCCGCGAAGCGATCCTTGCCCTCAATCTTCTCCCCAGCTTCGGTCCGGTCCGCATCTCTCGGCTGCTTGAGTCATTCGGCGATGCGGAAAGCGTCCTCCGCGCACCCGAAAGCAGGTTGCGTCAAGTGGACGGAATCGGTCCGGAAACCGCGAAGCTCATCGTCTCCTGGCAGGATCACGTCGATCCCGCGAAGGAACTCGCGGAGGCGGCTGAACGCGGTATTTCCATCATCACCCGTGAGGATGGTTCCTATCCCAAGCACCTCCTCCAGGCCTACGATTCTCCCATTCTCCTTTACGTCTGGGGAGAAATTCTTCCCCGTGACAAGCACGCCATCAGTGTGGTCGGTTCACGCCGCACCACGACCTACGGACTCAGTGCGACGAAAAAAATCACCTACCAGCTAGCCCATGCCGGCTTCACGATTGTCTCGGGTCTTGCGCGCGGGATCGATACCGCGGCGCACGAGTCAGCGCTTGCCGCGAAGGGACGCACCATCGCTGTCGTTGGCTCCGGCCTCGCCAGACTCTATCCGCCGGAAAACCTCGCCCTTGCCCAGAAAATCGCGGACGGAAACGGGGCTGTCATTTCCGAGTTCCCCCTTCACAAGGCTCCGGACAAACAGACTTTTCCCATGCGCAACCGCATCGTCGCCGCATGGAGCCAGGCCCTGCTTGTCACAGAGTGCCCCGCATGGTCCGGCTCGCTCATCACCGCGAACCTGGCCTCGGAATACGGGAAACCCATTTTTGCTGTTCCCGGGCCCATCGACAAAGCCTCCTCCGCCGGTTGCCACCAGCTCATCCGCGATGGAGCCACACTTGTCGCCGACGCCTCACACATCATCGACGATATGGGCGAGCTGCCCTTTTCCTACGGAAACAAAGCCCCCGGGGAAAGTCCAGCGGAACTCCCGGAACTCCCTCCCGAGGAAGCCGCCGTCCTCGCCGCGCTACTACCCGGAGAGGAAACCGCCATTGACACACTCATCACCACCAGCGGCCTGCCGTCCTCCGCAGTCACCGCCGCCCTGTTCAAGCTGGAACTCCGCCGCCTCGTCCGCGCAATGCCCGGCTTCCGGTTTATCCGGAGATAGACCTCAATACCCGATGATCTCCAAGTCAGCAATTCTACCAAAATGGGAGATGTTGTTCGTAACCAGCACTAGATGTCGCGTTTCGCTCCAGAAAAAGGTGCGCCTTCCCTGCTCCCCTCCGCATCTCCCGTTCCAAGTCGATGAGAAAGCATGTATCGAAAAGAAAAGCGCTCATGCCCATGGGTTGTCCGGGGGGGAATCCAGATTCTGTGCTTCTTCAAGATAGCGGATCACATCCTCATCTGCCGCAGGCATGGATGCCACTGCGGAGAGCAGACCACCACAGGTCTTCTTCCCGTCCTCCCACACCGCCCGCCGTATCACCTGCGAAAAGGAGTCTCGGGGATCTTTCCGAGCGGCCTTCAATTTCTCATACGCGACAAGGTCTATCGAGATGGTTTTCGTAGCCATGCATGTAGCATACATAGACGGATTGGCCTGTCAATTCGAGGGTTTCGGCGCAACGAAAGGCGAAGAAGACGATTTTTTTTAAAAAACCTACACTCTCGAGGTATTCCCTGAAATCCAGATTCTTCAATCTGCATCAATCCCGTCTATCTACGGTTGAAAAATCATCCTCCCCTCCTTGACATCAGTCTCCTCCGCGCCCTCCGTCTCAGAAAATGCCCGGATCATGACCCGTCCCCGAAATGCCACGAATTTCGTTTCCTCCTTGCATCCTCCCGCAATCCCTGCCTAGTCCCCTCCAGACACTCACCCTCTCCACGAACCGACTTCCATGGGAAAAACACTTATCATCGCAGAAAAGCCGTCCGTCATGAACGACCTCTCCAAGGCCCTTTCCAAGGCTCTGGGGAAATTCGACAAAGAAGGATCCGGGCGCGACATCCATTTCGAAAACGACAAAGCCATCATCACTTCCGCTGTCGGACACCTCGTCGAGCTGCGCATGCCGATGGGTCCCAACGGGAAAAAACTTCCGTGGAAATTCGACGTTCTCCCGGCCATCCCGGACAAGTTCACGCTCGATCCCATCGAGCAATCCGAAGCCAAGCTCAAAAAGGTTCTCAAGCTCGCCAAACGCAAGGACGTGGATCTCATCGTCAATGCTTGCGACGCCGGGCGGGAAGGTGAACTCATCTTCCGCTACATCATGGAAATCGGGAATATCGAAAAACCCGTGAAACGCCTCTGGATGCAGTCCATGACCACCGGAGCCATCGTTTCCGCATGGGAAAACCTCCGCAGCGACGAGCAGATGAAACCGCTGGCGGATGCCGCGAAGTGCCGCTCCGAGTCCGACTGGCTCGTCGGCCTCAACGCCACCCGCGCCCTCACCTGCTTCAACTCCCGCCACGGTGGATTCAACATCACCGCCGCAGGTCGGGTGCAGACGCCGACCCTCGCCATCCTCGCCGCCCGTGAGGAAGAAATCCGTGCCTTCAAGCCGGAGGCCTATTGCGAAGTCCACGCCACCATGCACGTCGCTTCCGGTGAGTATCTCGGAAAATGGATCGATACGGCCTTTAAAAAATCCGAGGACAAGCCCCACGGTCGCGCCGAGCGCATCTGGGACACGAAACTCGCGGAGACCATCGTCGCCCGCTGCCAAGGGAAGACCGCCGCCATTTCCGAAGAGAAAAAATCCAGCACCCAGATCGCTCCGCAGCTTTACGACCTCACGACTCTCCAGCGCGAGGCACCGTTTTCCGCGAAAGGCACCCTCCAGATCGCCCAGGCGCTTTATGAGAAGCACAAGGTTCTCACCTACCCACGGACCGATTCCCGCTACCTCCCGGAAGATTACGTCTCGGAAGTCCGCGAGACCATGCAGCAGCTCGGCAACAGCGATCTCGACGTGGCGAAATACGCCAAAGCAGTCCTTTCCGGAAAAGGCGAGAACAGCCCGCACCTCCACCAGTCCAAGCGTATTTTCAACACCGCGAAAGTCTCGGATCACTTTGCCATCATCCCCACCGGCACCATCGCCAAGCTCTCGGATACCGAGCAGAAGGTCTATGACATGGTCGTGAAACGTTTCATCTCCGTCTTCTACCCCAGCGCCGAGTTTGAGCAAACCACCCGCCTTTCCACCATCGAGGAAAGCGGCACGAAGGACGTTTTCAAAACCGAAGGCCGCGTCCTTGTCGTTCCCGGCTGGCTGGAAGTCTATGGCCGCAAGCCCGGTGTCGCCGCCGGAAAAGACGGCCTCGTCGGTATCACCAAAGGAGAAACAGCCAAGGCAGATCCCGTGGAGCTCATCAATGAGGAGACACGCCCGCCCGCCCGTTTCACTGAGTCCACACTCCTCTCCGCGATGGAGGGAGCCGGGAAACTTCTCGTCAACGACGAGGAACTCCGCGAAGCCATGGCCGAGCGCGGCCTCGGGACCCCCGCCACCCGCGCTGCAACCATCGAGGGCCTCATCGCCCAGAAATACCTCCTCCGCGATGGCCGCGAACTCCACGTCAGCGCCTCCGGTCTGCGCCTCATACAGCTCGTAAGACAGATGGATATCGAGGGTCTCTATTCTCCGAAACTCACGGGCGATTGGGAATACAAACTCCGCCAGATAGAGCAGGGCGTCCTCCGCCGCCCAGAGTTCATGAAGGAAATCATCGCCTACACGAACGAAATCGTCAGCAAGGCGCACGCTCTCGCCGAGGATGCGAAAAACGAAAAATTCCCCGATGTCGAGATCGAGCACCCCATCCACGGCACCCTCATCCTCAAGCAGACCGACGCCACCTACGAATCGCGCGACCCCGAGTTGTCCATCAAGATCAAGAAGCACATCGCCGGTCGCCAGCTCTCCGAGGAAGAACTCAAGACCCTCATGAAAAAGGGGACCGTCGGCCCGCTTCAAGGCTTTAAATCGAAGTTCAACAAGCCTTTCGACGCCTCCATCCAGATCGATGAGAAATTCAAAACCTCCTTCCTCTTTGAAGGCGATGATGACTCCGCTCCCGATCTCACCGACGATATGATCATCGGCACTGCGGAGACTCCCGAGGGGAAAAAGCACAAGGTCTTTGCCACCGACAAAGCCTATTTCGTCCCGGATATCGTTACAAAAAAGGATCCGCACGGAGTCCGCATCGGGAGAACCATTCTCCAGCTCGAAATCCCCGAGGACCAGGCGCTCAAGCTCATCGCCCTTGGCAAGACGGATGTGCTCAAAGGCTTCGTCTCGAACCGCACCAAACGCAAGTTCGACGCATACCTCACCTTCGATCCCGCGACCGCGAAAATCGGCTTTGATTTCCCGCCACGGCCCGCGAAAAAAGCTGCGAAGACGAAGGAAGACTGAGACGAATCTTTGTGAGCGGTTGACCGGATTCCCCGACGGGGCTACCAAGGCTCGTGCCAAAAAAAACGTCCAAACCAGCAGCCCTGCCGTCCGCGCTCATCATCAGCAAAGATGCGGAAAAGGAACTCAGCCCTGCCCAGGCGGAATTCAACCGCCTGATGAAGCAACTCGAAAGAGCCCGGGCCAAGCACCTCCGCGAGCAATCGAAACTTGATGCGATGCTCGTCACTTCCAGCCGGGATCTCATGCCTCTCATCGAGGCGTTCAACCAGGCGGATCTCGTGATTCTAAAAGTGGTCGTCGATGCCTTGCGGAATGTGAAATTCAGTAAAAAGCGCCGCGAACTTTTACAAGATCTGGCTTACCACAAGGCTGGCAGCCTGCTCAGAGATCCCGCTGGCTTGAACGACGACGACATTTCCGAGCTTGAAGCGATCGCCAAAGACCTTGAACCACCTGACTATGAGGACGAGGCGAGTGACCAGGACGAGGAGGAATTCGATGAAATGGTGGCAATGATCAAGGCGATTGCCGGGCGGGCTGGCGTGGAACTGGATCTTTCCGATCTGAATTTGGAAATGCCACCGGAAGACCTGGAGCGGATCCTGCAAGAGCGGTTGCTAGATGCCATGACGGGTGCGAAGAACGCCCCCAAGAAGCCCGCCCGCAAGCAGACCAAGGCGCAGATGGAGAAATCCAAACGAATCAAAGAGCAGGAGGACGCGAAGAAGCGCGATCTCAAATCCCTCTACAAGCAGCTCGCCAAAGCCCTCCATCCCGATTTGGAAACTGATCCCGAACTCAAAGTCCACAAGGAAACCTGGATGAAACGTCTCACCTCCGCCTACGCGGATGGTGACCTGCGCGCGCTTCTCCAGATCGAGCTGGAATGGCTCGGCGAGGAAGCGACAAATCTGGCGGCTGCCGGAGATGAGAAACTGAAAGTCTATTGCGCCGTCCTGAAAGAGCAGATCAGGGAGCAGAAGCAGCGGACCGATTGGTTGTCCGGAGAGCCGCAGTATTTCACTCTCCGTCGTTTCATCCATCCCTTTACGGGAACAATGGGGAGTCCGGAGCGGCTGTCCAAAGAGCTCAAAGCGGAAGTGTCCCAACAAAACCGCACGATCGCGCAACTGCGTGGAAGCGATGTCGAGAAAAAGAAGACGATGGAACGCTGGGCCGATCAGCACGAACGATCATTGCGCGAGTTGCCTTTCTGACAGGTGTGTTTTTCCACTGGCAAAGTGATGCGCATGGGCTAAACATGTCCTCATTATGACAGCAGGACTTATCGGAGTGATCGTGGTGGTGGGATTGGTGGCCTTGATAGGCCTTTTCGCGATGGGCGTTTACAACGGCCTCGTGAAATTGCGGAACATGTACAAAAACTCGTTCTCGCAGATCGACGTTCAGTTGAAACGTCGCCACGATCTTATCCCGAATCTTGTGGAAACCGCCAAGGCCTACATGGGTCATGAGCGCGAGACACTCGAAGCGGTCATCGCCGCGCGTAACCATGCGGAAGGCGCTCGCGAGACCGCCGCCGCGAATCCTGGCGATCCCACGGCGCTCGGCGAGCTCGGGAAAGCCGAGGCGGGACTTGGTGGTGTGCTTGGCAGGCTCTTTGCGGTCGCCGAGGCTTATCCTGATCTCAAGGCGAACCAGAACATGATGCAGCTTTCCGAGGAGCTTACCACCACCGAGAACAAGGTCGCCTTCTCCCGCCAGGCCTACAACGACTCGGTGCTTGCGTACAACAACAAGCGCGAGGTTTTCCCGAACAACGTTCTCGCCGGCATGTTCGGATTCAGCGAGGCGGCTCTGTTCGAGATCGATGTCGAGGCCGAGCGCGAGGCTCCGAAGGTGTCTTTTTGATTTACCACGTTTCCCGTAGATGAATTTCTTTGAGGCACAGGAGCGGGCGCGGAAGTCCAGCCGGATGCTGGTCCTGTGGTTCGCTCTTTCCGTGCTGGGGGTTATCGTGACGATGTATTTCCTCGCGACGGTCTATCTCCGTTTTTCCAGTCCCTCTCATCAGGCGGAGTTCGATCCGACCCAGACAACGGATTTCGTGGGATGGTGGAATCCGGAGCTTTTGATTGGAACCGGGGTCATTGTCGGCGGGGTGATCCTGGTCGGAAGCTGGATCAAGCTCGCGCAGCTTTCCGCCGGCGGAAAAGTAGTCGCCCAGGGTCTTGGCGGTAGGCCGGTGGAGCCGACGACCACGGATCTCCCGGAGCGGCGTTTGCTCAACGTGGTGGAGGAAATGGCGATCGCCTCCGGAGTGCCTGTGCCGGAAGTCTGGATCATGGATGAGGAGCAGGGGATCAACGCTTTCGCAGCCGGAACCGATCCCAGCAACGCGGTGATCGGTGTGACGCGGGGTACTTTGGAAAGGCTGACGCGCTCGGAGCTTCAGGGTGTGATCGCCCATGAGTTCAGCCACATTCTCAATGGGGACATGAAGCTCAACATGCGGCTGATGGGCTGGATCTTCGGCCTGGTCATGCTTTCGATGCTGGGTCGCATCATGCTGGAATCGTTCCGCTTCATGCGCGGCTCCCGGGACTCGAAGGGGAACGGAATCGTGATCGCGATCATCGTCGCAGGAATCGCGGTGTGGCTGGTCGGTTCCATCGGCGTGTTGTTCGCGCGGATGCTTCAGTCCGCCATTTCCCGGCAGCGGGAGTTTCTGGCAGATGCGTCGGCAGTGCAGTTCACACGGGATGCAGGGGGCATCTCGGGTGCTTTGAAAAAGATCGGGGGCTTTCCGGAGCATGGGAACATTTCCTCACCGAAGGCGATGGAGTCCCGGCACATGTTTTTCGCGGGCAGCGGATTCAGCTCCCTGATGGCGACCCATCCTCCTTTGGACAAGCGCATCAAGGCCATCGATCCGAACTGGAACGGGGAAATGCTCGAAGGCATGGCCGACCCGGTTCGGAAAGAAGAGTTCACCGGAGCGATGGGCTTTTCCCAATCGCTAGAGAACGTGGATACGGGCGACGGAGTACGCTCCCTGGGCGAGAGCGGCCGCCTTGACAGCCATGTCGGCGCGATGATACGCGAGGAACTGAGGGTTGGTAACGTGACTTCGTTTTCCAAGGCGGAAGCAAAAGCCCTGCTTCTCGGACTGCTTGTCGCTGCGGACGCGGACAGGCGAGAGATGGCGAAAGGAATTTTCCTGAAACACGGATACGACGAAGAAACAGCCGGACAGATCATAGGCTGGAGCGTGGATCTCGAAGGTTATTCCTCGTCGAAGAAACTCGCGCTTGTGGACCTGTCGCTTTCCTGGCTGCGGAACATGAACCAGCCGGAGGCCCGGACTTTCGTGCAAACCAGCCAGGCGCTGATCGAGTCGGATGGGGAGGTGAATCTGTTCGAGTTCATGCTTCAGAAAGTGATCGAACGCAACGTCAGCATCGGGCTGGGTCTCAAGCCGGTTCCGAAGATGAAATACCAGAGGCTGGACGCGTTGGAGCGGCAGCTCTCACAATTGCTCACGGGCTTCGCCTCGTTGGCTGGTTCCGACTCAGCCCTTCTCAAAGCCGCGCAGGAATACCGCGAGCACACTGGCAGGGAACTGCCGAGGGTCGAGGCCGGTCTGGGAGAGGTCGCCGCGGCGCTTCTGGAAATGGACGCGGCCACTCCGCTGGTGAAACAACAGATACTCCGTCTGTGCGGGCTTGTCGTAACTGATGACGGCATGGTGGCTGACAATGAGCTGGAACTGCTGCGGGCGACGGCGGAGGCGATCGGCGCGCCGGTGCCTCCCTTGGTAAGATCCGTGATGAAGGCATGAAGCTCCCGGATTCCGTTTCACGAAGGGGATTGAAACTTGCCAACGGCGATTGCCACGGGGATGCTCCGCCCGTGGAAACGACGCGCAAGCCATGGTGGCTCTACCTACACTCGCTGGGCCTGGACGCCCCGCTTGTCGCGGTGCTGTGGCTGCTGCTTTTCGCAAAAACCTGGCGGGTGAACTACCATCCATGGGAGGCTTATGTGGCGCTGGCGCTGGTCGCATGGACCGTCCGCATCGCGGCCAAGCTGCTCGGTGCCGCAATGGAAGGGGTGGCGGAAAGTTTCGAAATGAAGCACAGGACGGCGTTGAAACGGGCGGCGATGGTCACAGGTGCCGCCGCGCTGGTTCTGATCGTCCTGAACTTCCCGCTTTCCGTTTACAGCTATCTGCTGGTGGGCGGGATTCTGGTGCTCGGCTACTTCACCCTGGCTCTGTTTTCCTCACCCTCGGAAAATGAGATCTCCTACGCGAAACACGTCTTGTGCGGAATCGCTTTCGCCTACGGAGTCGCGCTTGTCGCACATGTCTATCTGCCGAACATGGGCATAGTCGCGATGGTGAAATCCAACGAGTTCATCAGTTTCTCGGTGCTGTGCCTGCTCGCTTCTGCAGCGACGGACCTGTGGGCGCATTCCCGGAACACGGCTGATTATGAGGTGAAGGCGGCTGACGAGATCACACTGTCTCTGCCGCTGACCCTGCTCGGTGCCGCCGCACTGGTCTTTGCGGTGAAAAACGAGTCGATGAACGCGCGTCCGTTTTTCTACGGGATACTGACAGGCGCGGCGTTGCTGCAGGTGCTCAACCGGATGAGATCGCGCTTCCGGATGGAGACTCTGAAAATCCTCATTCTCGTCTGCCTCCTCACACCGGGACTGGTTTTCCTAGCGTATGAGCTGAGTCACTGAACCGGAGGTTGAATTGGAAAGTTCCGCCCGTCTCCAGCGGCGACGAAGCCGCCTCCCCCGTTGTCCATGGCTTACCCCACCCTCCTGAACCTTGCGAAGCGCAGCGCCAGCGCGGGTAGGACAAGCAAGGTCAACACGGTGGAAGAGACCAGTCCTCCGACGATCACGATGGCCATGGCCCCCTCGATCTCCTGGCCGGAGGTCTTGGGATGGAGCGCGAGCGGCAGCAGCGCGAGCGAGGTCACCAGCGCCGTCATCAGCACCGGAACCAGTCGCTCGGTGGCTCCGCGCATGGCGGTCTCGTGGTTCCAGGCATGGTTTTCGGAAACGACCAGATGCTCGTAGTGCGAGACCATCATGATGGCGTTGCGCGTGGAAATGCCGAACAGCGTGATGAACCCGACCAAGGCGCCCAGCGAAAGCGGCTGCCCGGTCAGCCACACTGTCACGATCCCGCCGACGAGGCAGAAGGGCAGGTTCGCCAGCACCAGCACCAGATTCCTTGCGGAGCGGAACACCATCCACAGCAGCACCAGCACGATCACCGCCGCCGCGCCCGAGGAAACCATCAGGTCGTTCGTTGCCTGCGCCTCGGCCTCCGCCGTCCCCGTGATCGCGAAGTGCATCCCCGCGTCCAGAGTCATTTTTTCGGAAAAGGCCTTTCTCGCGTCCGCCACCACCTCGGAGACCGAGCGCCCAGCCGCGTTCGCCGTAATGACCTGCCGCCTGCGGAACGCATCGTGATTGATGGCCGGCCTGCTCTCGGTGAAATCGATTCTCGCCACATCTCCTAGGAACACAGTAGTTCCCCCCGGCGCGGTGACCGGGATCTCCGCCAGCGCCTCCGGGTCCGTCATGAAACTCCCGCCCAGCCCCACTTTCACGGAAACGCTCTGGTTCCCCTCGTAGATCTGCGCCGCCTCCGTGCCCTGGCAGGCCGCCTGGATCACATCGAGCACCGGCCCCTGCTGCAGACCGTAGCGCGTCATCTCCTCCGGGATCAGCCCCACCATCAGCTCCGGCGATTTCACCGAGGACTGCACCACCACGTCCTTCGCCCCTGGCACACCGGAAAGAATGCCACCCATTTTCCGCGCCATGACATCCAGCGCATCAAGATCCTCCCCGAAAAGGCTGATCACGATGGCCGCCGTCTCCCCGGAGATCGTCTCGGAAATCCTGTCGCCCAGGAAAGTCAGCACCTCGCTCTGCAAGCCCGGATAGCCCTCCATCAGCTCCCGGATCTCCTCCTGGATCGCCGCCTCGTCGAGTCCCGCCACTTGCTTCAGCTCCAGGTGGATCTCCCCCAGCTCGGGACCGAAAGTATCCACGCCCCGCTCCGATCTTCCGATCTGCAGCTCCACCGTTGCCACCTCCGGCATCTCTAGTAGTTCCTTGGAAACTTTTTCCCCCAGCCGCGTCATTTCGGTGAGCGAGGTTCCCGGCGCGGCTCCGAGTTGGATCACGAAATGCCCCTCGCGGAAGTCCGGAAGGAACTCCGTCTTCAGCCCCGGCACCAGGGCCAGCGCCGCCCCCAGCAGCAACAGGGAAACGAGAGCCATCCCCACCGGCACGCGCATCAGCACCCCGAGGATCGCCCCGTAGATCCGCTTGATCGAGCGGATGTGCACCGGCTCCTTGTGACCGCCCGTCGCTTTCAGGAAAATGGCGCACAGCGCGGGAGTCACCGTCACCGCCACGCCCAGCGAGACCAGGGTCGCCAGCGCGAAGGCCGTCCCCAGCGGCCTGAAGAACGCCGCCTGTATCCCGCTCATCGCGAAGACCGGGATGAACACCGCCAGCACGATCAGGGTCGCGTAAACGACCGCCCCACGCACCTCCACCGAGGCGTCGAGTATCACCTCGGAAACGGCCAGGGGCTTCGCCAGCGCCGCGTTCACACGAAGCCGCCGCACGATGTTTTCCACGTCGATGATAGCATCGTCGACCACCACGCCGATGGCCACCGCGAAGCCCCCGAGCGTCAGCGTGTTCAGCGTCACGCCGAAGGCGCGGAAGATCAGCACCGTCGTCAGCAGCGAGAGCGGGATGGAGATGAAAGAAATCAGCGCCGTCCGCAGATCGAGCAGGAAAAGCACTAGCACGATCATCACCAGCGCCGTCCCGATGAGCAGCGACTCGCGGATGTGCGTCAATGCGATCTCGATGAAATTCGCCGGCCTGTGGAGCGCGGGATACAGCGTGATGCCCCGCGCCTCCAGCACCGGCTTGAACTCCGCCAGCGCCGCCTCCACCGCCTGGGTCACCTCCAGCGTGTTGGTCCCGTATTGGGAAATAAGCGCCAGCATCACGCCCGGCTCCCCTTGGATCAGCGCCTCGCCGAACTTCGGCGCGGCTCCGTAGGCCACCTCCGCGACGTCCCCCAGCAAAATCGAATCCGCCCCCGCGCCCCTCACCACCGTGCCAGCCAGTTTTTCGGAATCGGTCGCCGCGCCCTTCGCCGCGATGGGGATGCGCTGGTTCTGCGTCTCCACGTAACCCACCCCGCGCAACGCGCTCGCGTTGCGCACCGCGTCGGTGATTTCCATCAGGGAAATCTGCCGCCGCACCAGCTTCTCCGCGTCCACCTTGACGTGCAGTTCGCGGACTTCGCCGCCCACCACGCTGATGTCCGCCACGCCCGGCACCGCCAGCAGCAGCGGCCTCAGCTTCCAATCCGCCAAGGTCCGCAGCTCCTCCGGGGAGATTTTTTCCGAAACCAGCCCGATTTTCAGCAGATCCATCGTCGCGGAGACGAGCGGCGAAACGCTAGGCGCCCTCACTCCTGCCGGGAGGTTCCCGGCCAGCTCCGCGAGCTTCTCGTTAAGAAGCTGCCTGTCGGCGAAAATGTCCGTGCCCTGCTTGAAGGTCACCGTCACCACGGAGAGTCCCGCGATGGATTGCGACCGCACCGATTCCATCCCGGGGATGCCGCTTACGGCGGATTCGATGGGAAAAGTCACCAGCGCCTCCACCTCCTCCGGGTTCAGCCCCGGACTCTCGGTTTGCAATGTCACCTGAGGCTGCGTGAAATCCGGAAACACGTCCAGCGGCGCGCGCGCCGCCTGCCACGCGCCCGCGGCCATGAGCAACAAGGCCCCGATGGCGACGATGCCCCGGAAGCGGATGGACTGGCGGATGAGCGAGGAGAGCACTTGGGTAGAAGCTGAAATACTGAAAATCTGAAACGCTGAAATCCGGGGCGTGGTTCAGTCGTCTTCGAGCGGGGTGGAGATCTCGGTGGAAAGCAGCGGCGCCGCTCCAGTCGTCACGATCCCCGTGGTCGGGAAGCCCTCCGACGAAAGTGAGATAAATTGGCCTCCCTCCGTTTTCCTCTCGCCCGGCACCCGCACCCGCTCGAATTTCCCTTCCCCCTCCTCGTGGAAAGCCCACGGGATACCGAGGTGCCAGACGATGGCGGCTGCGGGCAGCAAGTGGCCTTTTTCCGGCTCGCCGGGAAGCGTGAGTCTCGCCGGAACCGTCATGCCTGGCACAAGGCCTTTCCCCTCCGCCACCGCCAGCCATGAGACGTTTTGGAAAACAGGATCCGCGACCGGAGCGCGTGTCAGCCCGCTTGCGGTGACGGGCGGCTTGGATGAAATGATCGCGGAAACAGGCTCCACATCCGGGCTGGCGTGCGTCGAGATTCGGAGGAGGATCGTCTCTGCCGCGAGCAAAGCGTCCGCATTGATTTCCGAACTACTAAGCTTCCCGTAGCCCGCCGTGATGCTGTCCGCGATGGTCTGCCTCGCCGCCTCGTCGGCCAGGAGCTGGGCGCGTGCGGCATCCACCGTCTTCTGCGGGACGAGCTTGCCTTCGTTAAAAAGGTTCTCCGCGCGCTCCAGCGATTTTTGGGAAAATCCGATGGTCGCCGCCGCCGCTTTCTCCTGTCGCAGAAGGGCGACGAGTGGCGCGGGATCGAGCACCGTGGCGAAGCCGGACACACCCGGAGCCAGCTCCGTTTCCGCGAGATCCTCCGTCACGATCCCAAGACGCGCTCGGGTCTCCTTGTCGATTTCTGGCACCTCCGCGATGGCGAAGGAGATTGAAAGCAGGAGGATGAGGTATTGGCGCATGGGATCAGAATTTTGTCCGCGCGGCGTCTTCGAGCAGGCCGAGGGCTTGGTGCAGGGACACGCGGGCATCGAGGAGGGAGACTTCGTCCTGGCGGAGCTGGATATTGAGAAGGAGGGAGGCGGATGCTTCCGTTTCACCGGCGGCGGCAAGTTCTTCGGAGAGGGATATCTCCTTGCGACGGGCGGCGAGGATTCCATCGAGCTGGCCGATGCGTGCGCGGGCGGCGCGGACTTCGGCGAGCGCCTGATCCAGCTCGCCGGAGGCCTTCGCCTGCGTCCGCTGGAAAAGGGCGGCGGCTTCGGCACGCTTCGCGGTCGCTTCCCTGATGGGGGCGAGGTTACGGTCGATGGGTAAAGTGATTCCCACGCCCAGCGCCCATTTGCTCTGCCCCTGATCGTAAGTGTAGCCGGGGCTGAGGTTGAGATCGGGGTATTGCCTCGCGATCTCCAAGCGCAGGGCGGCATCTGCGGCGGCGTAGTCCTGCAGGGCGGCGAGCACGTCGGGGCGCTGAAACATCGCCGCTTTCCGGAGGCGGGAGGTGGAAGGGATTTCCGGGGATTTCTCCAGGGAGCCGTAGGAGAAATCATAGGGACCCAGAGCGCTGACCGGCACGCCGATGGCCGCTGCTAGCTTCGCCGAGGATGTCTGGGAAAGCCTGCTGGTATCCGCGAGATCCAGCTCCGCCCGGCCTTGCAGGGACTGGGTTTGCAAAAGTTCCGTGCGCGGGTTTTCTCCGGCATCCACCAGTGAGCGGAGTCCTCCGACGGCCTTCTCATAATCCGCCGTCTGCGCCGAGAGGATGACGCTGCGGCGGGAGGCGGCTTCCTTTTCCAGCAGCGCGGAGCGGGCGGCAGAGCGCGCGGCCCACATCGCCTCCGTCACCGCCAGCGCGGCGGAGTTCGCGGCAAGTCGGGCCTGCGCGGTGCGGAGCTGGCGTTTCCCCGCCGTCTCGATGGGGAAATCCAGGGAAAAACCCAGCCCCCACGGCGAGGGCACGCCCTCCGATTGACCCAGTTCCGGGGCGAAGGAGAGCGAGGGATTCGGCGCTGTATCCGCCGTGGTGATCGCGGCGAGGGCGGTGGCCGCTTTCGCACGCGCCACGGCCACATCCGGCTGGAAATACTCCGCCGCGGATTCCACGGGGCGGCGCGTCCATGTTTTTCCGGAGGGAGCGTTCCCTGCCTTCACCTGATAGGAGCGCAGCCCGGGATCCGCCAGCGAGCGGGAGTTGAAATCCGCAGCGGAGGACGCCGCCGAGAGCGGAGACGGGCTGAACTGCTGGCAAGCGCCAAGACACAGCCCCGCCACGAGGATGCTGATCGCGCTGGCCGCGCGTTTCGCCGGGGTATTACGTGCCATGGCTTTGCCGGACCCTAGCGGGAGCTTTCTGAGAATACGATGAGAGAATCGATAAGGATGCGGGTGGGAGCGAGAGTGTAAAACGGATGTTTTCCGCCTCCAGACGGGTGGCTGAGAGGGTGCCGCGCATGGCTTGGGCGGCTTCCTGGCCGAGGGTGAGGCCGATGCCGAGGTGGGAGTCCGCCGTTTCCGTGCGGGAGCTGTCTTTGCGGAAAAGGGGTTCGAAGAGGCGATCGAGGTTTTCCGGGAGATCCGTGGCGAGGTTGGTGACGGAGAGCTCGTCGCGCCCGTTGGTCCGCGCGAGGCGGATGGAGACGGTGGACCCGGGCGGGGCGTAGGAGGCGGCGTTGTCGAGGAGGTTGTTGATGATGAGGGCGGCAAGGACTGGATCGGCGGCGGTGGTGAAATCCTTTTCCGGGAGTTCGGTGGAGATGGTGAGGTCGCTCGCCGAGAATCGCTTGGCGAAGGTGCCGAGGGAACTGCCAAGGATTTCCCGGAGGGAAACGGGGGAGATGGAGGCTTTGTCCCCGGGGATGCCGATGCGTGAGAGGGCGGAGAGTCTTTTGACGAGTGAGGCGAGATCGGAAGAGGTCTTCGCGCAGTCGCGGAGGTGGCGGACGTATTCGGCGGCTTCTCGGTCCTTGGAGAGGGCCAGCTCGGTTGTGGCGCTGAGGCTGGCGATTGGCGTGCGCAACTCATGGGAGGCGTGGCGAATGAAGTCCCTTTCCCGGGAACGGATGGCGGCGACGCGGGAGAGGAGGCTGTCGAAGCTTTCCGCAAGCGGGCGCAGCTCAGAGGGCAGGGCACCGGGGAGGATGATGGCGGAGTCGAGCTGGTTCTCCGAGCGGTCCAGCACCTGGCGCGTGAGGGTGGCGATGGGAGCGAGGGCGGAGTTGACCGCGTGGCGGATGACGAGGAAGCCGAGAACGAAAACAAGCGCGGTGCCGATGGCGAGGGTGGCGGCGAGGTAAGCGAGGGTGCGGTAAACCGGCTCCACATCCCGCGCGACAACAAGGGTGTGGGGATAGAGTTTCGGGTTGAAATTCTTCTCCTGCTCCTGCATTTCGGGGCTTTCCCCGGAAATGACGTAGGGGTAGATGACCATGCCGAGCGCGCGGGCGTGCTCCATGCGGCCCGGGATGCTGACATTTTCGAGGTCGGGCCTGCCATCGGGACCGGAAAATTTCGGTAGGTCGGCGGTGCCGAGAGCGGGGGAACGGGTGCTGAGGCCGCTTTTCTCGTTCCAATACTGGAAGAGGGCTTCGTCGGAGATGTCGGAGTTCGTGCCTATGCCTTCCTCCCATTCGAAAACGATGCCGCCGTGCTCGTATTCCATCTGGTTGGCCAGGATGGAGGCGGTCTCGCGGATGGAATCGTCCAGCTCATCGTAAAGTCCCTGCCGGACGACGAAGTAGATGGAAAGAGAGAGCAGCACGGCGAGGATGCCGACGCCCAGCCCGCAACGGACGAGGAGGGTGCGGCGGATGGAAACTTCAAATCTCAAAATTCAAACTTCAAGGAAAAGAAATTAGGCGGGCTCCAGGATGAAGCCGTGGCCGCGCCTGGTGTGGATGAGGTTGGGGCGATCCCCGGTGTTGAGCTTTTTCCGCAGGTAGCCGATGTAGACGTCGGCGACGTTCGAGTTCCCGCCGGAGGAGTCCTCGAAGACGTGCTCCCAGATGTCCGTGCGGGAGACTACTTCCCCGCTGCGGAAGGCAAGGTACTCCAGCAGGCGGTACTCGAGCGCGGTGAGATCGACCGGCTGCCCGGCGCGGGTGACGGAGCGTTTCACCGGATCGAGCTGGAGATCGGCGATGCGGATGACGGGATCTTTCTGCGCGTACTTCCGGCGCAGGAGGGCGTGGACGCGGGCGAGCGCCTCGACCATGGGGAAGGGTTTCACGAGATAGTCGTCGGCTCCGGCGTTGAGGGCATCGAGCCTGTCCCCAAGGCCATCGCGGGCGCTGATGACGAGGATGAAGACGGAAATCTGATTTTCCCGGAGCTTTTTCAGGATCGCCATGCCATCGATCTTGGGCAGCATGAGATCGAGGAGGACGACATCGTAGGGGTGCTCTGTGGCATACCAAAGACCCTCGTCGCCCGTGCCGGTGGAATCGACAACGAAGGAGGCTTCCTTGAGAAACTGGACGAGAGACTCGCGGAGGATTTCGTGGTCTTCGATCACGAGAATACGCATGAGGAAGGGAGAATGCGCCACCGGCCCGGGAAGATCAACGTAAGAAACCGTGGTGGGCATTGCTCGGGATTATCGTTTTTTCGGTAGGCAGGGATTTTCAAACTCCGGCCTTTTCCGTGCCGTGTCCTGAGGAAGCTGAACGCCAAAGACTCCGGCCGACCCCCGGGTGAGAGCGCGATCTTCCCGGCAACGACTGTGCGACCAACCTGCGCCACCCGAGAAAGACGATCCAGCAGAGCAGGGCGGTGACGAGCGTGTGACTGAGGTAGTGGGCGCCCTTGAACATTTGATAAGCTCCCATGGCTGTGCCGAAGGCGATGCCTAAGGAAATTCCGATGGCGCGCCCCCGCCGGGTGGAGGCGAGACCCGCGAGAGCGAAGAGCGCGAATCCACCGCTGGCGTGGCCCGCGGGGAAGCCGTGTCCCCTTTCAGGAGGATGGTCGTTTTCCGGATAATGCTGGACGACCTTCACATATGGCTCGATGCCCCCGTAGCGCCGGATCTGGGCGGGGGTGAAGGTGTTGGTGGTGGCTTTTCCCAGCCCGATAAGCGCTGGCGCGGTGGCGATGGTAAGGACGGCGATCCAGAGATCCCGGCGGGGGAAATTCACTAACGGAAATTTTCCGTATAGAATCGCGGCGGCGAGGAGGGCGAGGCCGGTGAGCCAGACGAGAGCCTTGGGTCCGGTGTAGAAGAGCAGACGCGGGAGGGGCGAGGCGGCATCGACGAGCCAGGAGCGGGTGGCGAAATTGTAGAAATGGTCCTGCACCCGGAGATCGATGCCGGTGGCCTCGCAGACCGCGAAGGTGACGGCGAGGAGGAGGATGGAGGGGATGAGGGTGCGGTCCATCTAACGCTTGAGCTTGCCGGAGTCGAAGAGCCAGGAGGCGGTCTGGTAATATACGGTGGTGTCGTGGAGGAGGTCGTTTTGCTTTTCCTTGCCACGGGCCATGGGAGTGAGCTCGCCGGTGGGGAGATACAGGTTGTAGGAGGAGTGCTTCCTGTTGGGCTTGAGGATGGTCATGGTCTGCGGAGTGATCATGGCGATCTTCTGGTAGTTGCTGACAAAGGAGCGTTCCGGAAGGATGTCCGCGGAGGGGGCGAGGTAGTCGTGGCCATAGCCGAGGGTGGTGTGGGACCAGTTCAGCAAACCGAAGACGGTGGGCATGACATCGATCTGGCTGGCAAGGCGGGTGATCCTCTGTTTCCCGACGAGGGCGGGGTTGTAGATCATACCTGGGATGCGGTATTTCGTGGCGTCGATGTCGGCTTTCCCGGCGGAGCTGGCGCAGTGGTCGGAGACGATGACAAAGAGGGTTTTCTCAAACCACGGTTTTTTGGAGGCTTTCTCAATGAGATCGCCGATGGCCCAGTCGGCGTATTTGACAGCACCGGCGCGTCGGTCTTTCGGCGTGAGGTCGATGCGCCCGGCTGGGAAGTCGTAGGGGCGGTGGTTCGAAGTGGTCATGCAGAAGAAATGGAAGGGTTTTCCTTTGGAGAAATCCTTGTCGGCCTCGGCGATGGTCTTGTTGAAAAGGTCCTCATCGCAGGCGCCCCACGAGGTCTTGAAGGTGGTGTCCTTTTCCTCCCACGCATTGGCATCGACGATGCGGCAGCCGGCGGTGGAGAAGTAACGGTTCATGTAATCGAAGCGCCCGTCGCCGCCGTAGAAGAATCCGCAATCGTAGCCACGGTCGAGGAAGGGGCCGAAGGTGGTTTTGAGATCCGTGCCCTCGGGGCGGTAGATGATGGCCTGCCCGGGAGTGGGAGGGAGATTGAGCGTGAGGGCCTCCATGCCCCGGACGGTGCGGGTGCCGGTGGCGTAGAGGTTTTCGAAAAAGAGGGAGTTGTCCGCCAGGTGGTCGAGGTTGGGCGTGAGACCTTGCTCGCTGCCGACGTATGACATGAAGTCGCCGCTCATGCTTTCCATGCAGACGAGGATGACGTTCCACGGTTTTTCCTCTCCGTTGCAAGTGATGGTGCGGGACAGATCGTCCTTGGCGGGGCTGGAGGCCTTTTCGTTCTCATTAATGAGAAGTTTCCGCGCGTCGGCGAGGGCTTCCTTTTCCGGGAGCTTCGCATACCAGCGCGGGTAATCGAGTTCCATCTGCTTGAAGGCGGCGAAGAAGGACCAGCAGCCGTTTTTCGCGATCTCAGTATTGTATTGGTTGGTGAATGCCGGGATGGCGGACTGGCTGACGAGCTTGAAAGTGAGGAAAGGGACGAGGAGGAGGAGGGCAAGGCCGATGAAACGGTGACGGTGCGGAGTCGCCGGTGCGGAAGCGAAAGCGAAGGCTCCGGCTATTTTCAGCCCGAAGACGACCAGCGCGGCGACAAGGACGATGGCGGGAATGATGAAGACCATAGGGTAGGACTCCGAGATGTTTCCCCAGACCTCCTGGGTCCAGATGAGGTAATCCACGGCGATGAAATTGAAGCGGGCTTCGAACTCGTCCCAGAAGAACCACTCCGCCGTAGTGATGAAGACCAGTATTGCCGTGTAGATGACCGCAAGGATACCGAGAAGCCATTTCACCCATGTTTTTTTAAGCAAGGAGTCCGGCATGACGATGCCAAGCAGGAGCCATGGGATAACGGCGAAGACTGCGGCGGCCAGATCGAATAGGAAGCCGATCAGGAGGGAACCGGGCAATGAGAGATTGAAACTGAACTGGGGGAAGGAAGTCGCGAGCAGCGCTATCCTCGCGAAAACGGAGAAGGCGAGAAAAAGCAGGAACGCGGTGAGGGCGAAGCGGAAGGGGATGGATGTAAGTCGCTTGAACATGGTGGTAGTAGGATCAGTTGATGAGGGTGGTGTTGGCGCGGAAGAGCTGGAAATCCCGCTTGATGAAGAGGCGGTAGTTCACGATCAGAAGCGCGGCGGCGATGGCTCCGATGAGGAAAAGGAGCCGGGCCGGATAGGAATGGATGATGCGGGATCTCATGGGCGGCGGGTTGGTGCGCAGAGAGATAGCCGCGGAAGTGTGAGAGGATCGTGAGAATGGCGAATTTTCTCAATATGTGGGACGCACCGCAAATTCATGGCGGACCGCGCTGTGGCGGCGGGG
>Ga0105047_10004958_pt1 | contig 23029 bp, 17 predicted proteins | sample MAT04_FD_78384 | JGI IMG/M metagenome (GOLD analysis project Ga0105047, IMG submission 78384) | Freshwater microbial communities from Lake Fryxell liftoff mats and glacier meltwater in Antarctica - MAT-04 (megahit assembly) | ecosystem: Environmental > Aquatic > Freshwater > Ice > Liftoff... | reverse complement strand
CGACTGGAACAAGATTGACCAGGATTCCAAGACGCTGCAGGGCCAGATCAAGTAAATCGCGCGTTCGGTGCGTGCAGCAAAAAACAAAGAGCCCGCGACGGAGTTGCTCCGTCGCGGGCTCTTTTTGTTCTTGGTCGTGACGCGGGGGCGCGAGCCTTCGATCAGCCGGCCTGCGAGCGGGGGTGAGCGTCGTCATACTGCTGCTTGAGGCGCTGGGTCGTCAGGTGGGTGTAGACCTGGGTTGTGCTGAGCGACTGGTGGCCGAGGAGTTCCTGCACGCTGCGGAGGTCGGCGCCGTTCTCAAGGAGGTGGGTGGCAAAGGAGTGACGCAGGGTGTGCGGGCTGATGGTGGGATCGAGGCCGGCTTCCTTGAGGTATTTATCGAGCTTGCGACGAACCGAGCGGCTGCTGAGGCGGCCGCCGTGCTTGTTCATAAAGAGTGACTTACCGGTTCCGCCGGCGGCCCAGAGGGCGGCGAAGCGGGGCTCGTTGCGGACGAGCGTCATATAGCGCTGGATGCTGGCGAGCGCGTGCTTGCCGAGGGGAACGATGCGCTCGCGCTTGCCCTTGCCGCGGACTTTGAGAGCCTCGCCGGATTCGTCGAGGTCTTCGACGTTGAGGTCAACGAGTTCGCTCACGCGCAGGCCGGTGGAGTAGAGCGTTTCGAGCATGGCGCGGTCGCGCATGCCGAGGACGTCTTTGTCGCCGGGGGTGACGAGGAGCTTTTCGATCTGCTCGATGGTGATGGCTTTGGGGAGGCGCTTGCCCTGCTTGGGCGTGCGGATGGCCGTCATGGGGTTGGTGGGCGAGACGCCGCGGCGCTCGGCCCATTTGTAGAAGGAGCGGAGCGTGGCGATCTTGCGGGCCATGGTGGCGGCGGAGTAGTTGTTGTCACCGAGTTTGGTGAGGAAGCCGCGGATGACATCCGGGTTGGCATCCATCATCATGCCGCTGAGGGTCTTGGGGCTGATGCTGCCGGCGACTTCGGAGGTTCCGGGTGACTTTTGGCCACGGAGGAGGCGGGCCTCATAGACGAGCTTTTCGGCATCGTCGCTGACGGTCTGGCCGTGCTGGGTCTGGAGATACTCCACGTATTGACGCAGGTCGGCGCCGTAGCAGCGGGCCGTATAGGCCGAGAAATGCCGCTCGTCGGTAAGGTAAGAAATGAATCCGTTCGTGACAGGCAATGTTGACATAGCTCGCTCCAAATCGGGCGAAAATCACTCGGGCATCCGTGCACCGCCAAGCCCTTCACCCCAAAGGACTCGGCATGCGAGCATTCAGGGCGTGGGCGGAGTTGGTCTGTCGGAAACGTTCGGGGACGGTTCGCCACCTTGGGAGGTGGTGGAGGCCGTTCCGGCCAAGCGGGCCCGCTCGGCTTCGAGCAGGTGTCTGACGGCCTGGAACGCTGCGAACTCCGTATACAGGTCCATGCTCACAAGATATTTACGCCAACCAAGGGGATTGGTTCTTTCATATCGGCCCTGGGCGTAACTCTGCAGATCGATCTGGACGCCGTGGTTGGCGGCATCGAGGTAGTCGGAGATGATGGACTCGGGCTCAGTCGAGGTTATCGGAACTGACTGGCGGTCGTTAGGGGCGGTGCTGAGGGTGACGGGGTCGAAGGGTTGAGGGGCGTTGAAGAGCCGCGACTGGGGGCTGAAGAAGAGGCCCAAGGTGAGGCCGACCTTGGGGGGGTTGTAGGGGTCGTAGGCGGTGATGGAACCGATGATGATGGCATCGGCCCCCACTGCCTGGGCGAGGCGACGGGCATCGCTCGGGGAGCGAACGGCGTCCATTCGCAGCGACCGCATGGCGGCGAGGGTGCGATTGAGGGGGATGGTCGCCAAGCCTCGGACTTCGCTGGCTTTGGCGACGATGGCATCGGACACGGCGAGTTGATCGACCGTGGTGGTGCCGCTTTCGTTGTTGAAGGGGGCGACGGCCCAGAGCGGGAGCGGGGCGTTGGCGGAGCTGGCGTAGGGCGCTACGAGTTGATTTGGAGCGAAGAGGGCGGGCTCGCGGGGTTGGCAACCGGCGACGAGGGCCAGCGCGGCCGCGAAGAAAGCGGTCGAGAGGGAAGTCGCGCGGGCGCGGGAGAGCATGGTCTGTACACTTTTCATGGCGTCCCTGCCGGAAACCTCAGACTCCGTCTGAGGGGATGTTCGCATCTGCGAATGTCCGAGATCCATCTCGGCCATGCACAGATTCGGGTTTAAAATCGGGCGGTGCGAGCGGCAGTCGCCGATCGGCCCGGGGGTGATTTATCTGGAAGCCATACGAGCGAAGCCGCTCTTGAGGCTGAGGGTCTTAAGAAACGGTCCTTATTGGCCGGGCGGTTGGTCGGTTTCGGCTTCGGCGGTATTTATTGCGGCCGGGTCTTCGATGGGGAGCGGGGCCTTTTTCGCGGCGTTGGTCATTGGGGACGCGGATGCTTTGCCGGCGGCGGCGAGGGCGCGGTCGGTTGAGACCGACCAGACGTTGTCGAGGCCGGCGCGGTCGGAGACGAAGTAAATGCGGCCATCGCCGCCCCACGTGGCCATGACGTTGGTGAACTTGCCGCCGGTGAGATTGGCGCGGCCGGAGCCGTCGGCGGCGACGATGTTGAGATCAGCCGAGAGGGGGCGACCCGGGGTGGAGAGCTGGGCGGGGACGCTGGAGTAGACGATCCACTTGCCGTCGCCGTTCCACGAACCGTTGATGCAGGCGTAGCCCTTGCTGGAGACGATTTCGGTGGGGCTGCCGGCGCTGCCGGGCTTGTAGTCGATGGTCCAAAGAGAGAAGGCACGATCGCCGCGTTCGCGGCCGCGCTGGAAGAGGATTTTCTCGGAGCCGTCAAAGCCGGAGTTTGCGACGGGGTTCCACTCGGGGAACATGCCGTAGCCGATGAACTCGCAGGTTTGGGGCTGGCTGACGTCCATGACCCAGAGTTCCCAGCGGCCGCTGACCTGGCCGAGACGGCAGAAGACGAGTTTGCTGCCATCGGGCGACCAAGAGGGGTGGAGTTCATGGGCGAACTGCGTCGAGAGCTGCATGGCTTGGCCGCCGGCGGTGGACATGACATACATGTTCCACCAACCATTGCGGTTGGAGCAGAAGGCGATGCGTGAACCGTCGGGGCTGATGGCGGGCATGACCTCGCTGGCAGGGTCGGCGGTGAGCTGGGTGACGGTGCGGCTGCCGACGGGCTTGATGTAAATGTCGGGCGTGGCGCGGTGCTGGGTGCTGGCGAAGACGAGCCACTTACCGTCGCGCGAGACCTTGGGATCAAAGTCTGAGCCTTCTTGTGCGAAGGTGAGCTGGTTGAGGCCTTCCATGCCATCGATGATTGCGGAGGAGGCGTTCTCAACGGGGAAGACGGGGTCGCCCGCGGCGTTGAGAGTGGGGTTGGCGTTTGGGCCAGCGTTCATTCTGGACGCGGCCATGGGCATGTTGACGGGGTTGACGCGGCGCGACTGCTGCTCGACCTGGGCGTCGATATCGAAGGGATCAAAGGGTGCTGAGGCAATCGCTTGGGCGGGGGCTGGGGCGGGTTTGGCCTTGGCCGGGGTGGCGGTGGTGGTCGCGGGGCTGCCCGAGGTGGCGCAGCCCGCAGCGAACAGGCCGGCGGTGCCGACGAGGGCGAGGAAAGCAGCAAGTTTCTGAGATGAGTGGCCGCGGTTCATGGGCAGTTCCCAGAGGGGTTTATCGGACGCTTTTGGCCCCGGTCTTGATAGGCCATGGGGCGGAAATCAGAACGGGCTTTAAGGACCATCGGTTATTTGAGCCGGGCAGATAAGTCGGGGGGTGAGGCGGAGATTGGCTCTTTGGTCCGGCTGTGCGGCCTTTGGGGGCTGCAAATGGCTAAGTAACCCCTTCGAGCGATTCAAGCCGGCGGCGGGCGGTTCAAACCGGTGGCGAGCGGGTCAAACCGGCGGTTCGGCGCCGGTGACGGGATCAGGCTCGGCGGCGAGGAGGTCGGAATAGCTGGAGGAGATGGGCTCGCCGATGACGGGGCCGAAGGCGGTACGGAGCGAGCGGACGGCGGTGAAGCCGAGTTTTTCGGTGTTTTCGCCGCTGACGACGGACTCAAACTCAATGAAGGTGCCGAGGCGCTCGACGGTGTCGAGGTGGATGCGGGTCCAGGCGTGGAGGAGGAGCTCGCGTTTCTTTTTGACGACCACCCAGACGGGGAGGGCGAGGGTGCCGAAGCGGTCCATGGCCTGGGTGTGGGTGTAGATGTTGAACTGCGAGACGCGGGCTTTGGAGGAATCGGGGCGGTGATAGAAGATGTACTCGGTTTGTAGGGGTTCGCCGTCGATTTCGGTTTCGCGCTTTTTGAGGCGACCATTGGCGAGGCGAAAATAGGTGTCGGTCTGCCACATGGTGTGCAAGGCCTTGGCGCCGAGACGGAGAGCAATGCCGCGGGCGAGCGGAAGGTCGCGCAGTTCGGCTTTGAACTCGACGTTTTGCATGTGCAGGTGGGTTTATCGGATGAATCGATGGTGGACCCAAGCGAAGCGGAGCGCGGGCGTGAAGGCTTCATGCGGGGGAACGGGGGTCGTCAGGGTTTGATGTTGATGGCGGCGAGGGCGGCGAGCAGTTGGGGCTCGTCCCAGGTTTCGACGCCGAGCTCGCGGGCTTTGTCGAGCTTGGTGCCGGCGCTCTCGCCGGCGATGAGGAGGCTGGTTTTGCTCGAGATGCTGCCGGACACCTTGGCGCCGAGTTTTTCGAGTACGTCTTTGAGGGCGTCGCGCTCATAACTGGCGAGGGTGCCGGTGAGGACGACGGTTTTGCCGGCGAAGGGAGAACTTGCGAGGGCGGCCTGGGCGCGGGCGGGGTCAACAAAGTCGAGGGAGGTGAAGCTGACACCCTGGGCGCGGAGGGCATCGAAGGTTTTGTGGGCGGGAGCGCTGTGGAAGTACTCATAGATGAGCGGGGCGGTGTCGATGCCGAGATCGGTGGCGACGCCGCCGATGGGGTCGATCGAGACTTGGAGTCGCTGGGCATCTTTCTTGGAGAGCTTGGTGTGAGGCATGAGCTCGCGCAGGCCGGCGGCGAGGAGCGCGTCGAGATCGGGGAAGCGCTTGGCGAGGGCTTTGGAGGTGGAATCGCCAACGTGCCGAATCCCCATACCGGCGAGAACTTTGGCGAGGCCACGGGATTTGGCGGCTTCGATGCCGGCGAGGAGGTTGTCAACTTTCTTTTCGCCCATGCGATCGATGGTGGTGAGCGTTTGGCGGTGTTGCTTGAGGCGGAAGATATCGGCGAAGGTGCTGAGGGGGATGGCGCCGTGCTGGCGGATCTGGTCGATGGTTTTTTCACCCAGGCCTTCGATATCCATCTGCTTGCGGCCGGCGAACCAGATGAGGCGCTCGCGGACTTGCGCGGGGCACTCGGGGTTGACGCAGCGGCGCGAGGTTTCGAGGGCGGGATCGTCAACGCCTTCGGGGGGCTCGATCTCAACTGGGCCGGAGCAGACGGGGCAGGCGGCGGGCGGCACGATTTTGCGGGCGTCTGCGGGACGCTTGGCGAGGACTACGCCGGCGACATACGGGATGACCTCGCCGGCCTTCTCGATCATGACGGTGTCGCCGAGGCGGATATCAGTGCGGGCTCCGCCGGTTTCGGTCTCGGCATCGCAGACGCGTCCGTAGTTGTGGAGCGTGGCGTGCTGCACAACGCTGCCGGAGAGGAGCACGGGCTCCATGGCGGCGCGGGGGGTGATTTTGCCGGTCTTGCCGACTTGATGATCGACGCGGAGGAGCACGGTGGTTTTGCGCTCGGCGGGGTACTTGTACGCGATGATCCAGCGCGGGCTTTTGCTGGTGAGGCCGAGGGCTTCTTGCTGCGCGAAGGCATCGACGCGGACGACCATGCCATCGACGGCGAAAGGCATGGAGGCGCGGCGTTTGCCGAAGTCGTCGATGAGGGCGAGCGTTTGGTCGCAGGTGGTGGCGGGGCGGGCATCGGCGCTGACGGGGAAGCCGAGGGCTTTGAGTTTGGCGAGGAGATCGGCGTGGCCGGTGGCGAAGGGCTTGGCGGCGAGGTCGGTCAATTGGCCGCGGCCGTGGACGAGGAAGCCGAGGCGGCGCGAGGCGGCGACTTTGGGGTCGAGATTTTTGAGCGTGCCCGCGGCGGCGTTGCGGGGATTGAGGAAGACGTCATCACCGGCGTCTTCGCGCTCGCGGTTGACGCGGTCGAACTCTTTGATGGGGAAAAAGACCTCGCCACGGAGTTCGAGGATGTCGGGGACGGCGTCAGGATCGAGCTTGAGGGGGAGCGAGCGGATGGTGCGGACGGCGTGGGTGACATCGTCGCCTTTGACACCGTCGCCACGGGTGACGGCGGCGACGAGTTCGCCAGCCTCGTAGCGAAGGGAGCAGGCGAGGCCGTCGATTTTGGGATCGCAGACGACGCGGAAGGCTGGGGCGGGCGAAGCGCTTGCTGCTGAGGCGAAGAGGCCGGTGCTGCCCCCACCGCTGGCAGCATCGAGGCCCAGGCCGCGCTCGACGCGGGCCCACCACTCGCGCACATCGGCGGGGCTGTAGGTGTTGTCGATCGAAAGCATGGGGACGGTGTGGCGGACGGTTTTGAAACCGTCGAGGGGAGCGCCGCCCACGCGCTGGGTGGGCGAGTTGGGGTCGGCGAGGTCGGGGTGAGAATTTTCGAGGGCGGCGAGTTCGGCGAGGAGGCGGTCGAACTCGGGGTCGCTCATGAGGGGCGAGGCGAGGGAGTAGTACGCGTGGTTAGCGCGGCCGAGGAGGTCGCGGAGTTCGGTGATGCGCGTGTGGGCGGCTGGCACGGGGGGGATGGTACCAAGTGTGAGGAAGGGAGGCTGACGCGTGCTGGTGGAGGGTGGGACCACGGATGAGGGCAGTTGGCTCCCCTGCCCCCTTTTTATCTTGTCCATCCTGTCCATCCATGTCACCGCACACCAATGCTCGACTCCGACACCAAACGCCGCGTCGACACCAACCCTACCCACCGGGAGAAGGAACATGGATGGGCAGGATGAGGAGGATGGAATCGAACCAAAGCCCGCATAGCCCCTGCCCCTGCCCCAAACTATGGGCACACCCCTGGTGAACTGATTCACTTGGCGGGGCCAAAACGCAAACAGGCGACCCGGGAGCGGGTCGCCTGAAGAGCGATTCAAAGCGGGCGAAGGGACTTGAACCCTCGACATTCACGTTGGCAACGTGACGCTCTACCACTGAGCTACGCCCGCAGATTGTCCTTCTTGGCCGGTGAACCCGACTTCGATGGGCCATGAAGATAGACGGCTATCGGCATGTCGTCAACTGGTCTGAGCAGGGAATGGAAACTCGGACGTGGCGGGGAGGGTTTGGAGGGGCCTGGGGTGGCGGGGAAGGGGTTGGGGCGGCGGATGAGGAGATGGCTCAGTTGCCGGCGGCGGTTTTGGCGGGGGTGACGGGGTTGGCTCTTTGGACGGCGTCGAGCAATTGGCCGAGGGTGTAGGCGTTGCTCTGGAAGACGGGCGTGTCGTCCCCTGGCTTGTAGACGGCGACATAGGGGATTCCTTGCTGCTTGAGTTCATCCCTGAGGAGTGCCCAGCCAATAGCGCGGTTGGTGTCGAGAGAAGCCTTGAGGGCGATGACACCATCGGCGCCGAGTTGCTTGAGGGCTTCATCGGAGTTGGTCATCGCATCAAAAGGCTTGCACGAGAGGCACCAGACGGCAGTGAAGCGGATGACGACGACGTTGGTCTTGCGATAATGGGCGAACGCGGCGGCAGAATAGGGCGTCCAGACCGGAGGGCGCGGCGCGAACTCGCCGGACGGGTGGGCGTCGGCGATGGCGGCGGCCGCAGCGGTGGCATCAAAGGTGCGTTTCTCGATCTCTGTTGAGCGCTGGGCCCACCAGTAGGTTGGTGCGAAGAGGGCCGCGCTGACGAGGAGGATAGCGAATCGCTTGGGGAAGGAAGGGGTGATGGCGAAGGTTCGATAGGTGGCCCAGAGACCAGCGATGGCGATCACCGCCGCGATGATCCACCAGGAGAGTGTCGTCGCGAGGTACGGATAGTTGGAAATGAGGATGAGGATGGCGTTGGCGATGAAGAACACGGCGACGGCGACCATGAGCAGGCCGAGGACCTGCTTGAGGAGTTCGCTGCCCGGGCCGGCACGGGGAAGCCAGTTGACGAACTTGGCATTGAGGGAGATGATGAAATAAGGCAGGGCCATGCCCACACCGACGGCGGTGAAGACGAGAATCGCGATGGTCTGGGACTGGGTGGTGGCCCATGCCGCGGCAGAGCCGGCGAGGGGCGCGGTGCACGGGGTGGAGAGCACGGCGGCCATGACGCCCCAAAAGAACGAGCCATGGAGGGTTTCGTGCCTGGGGTTGATGGCATAAACCCAGTTAGGAAGCCCGACATTGAACGCGCCGAAGAGACCAGCGGACATGGCGAGAATGAAGAGGCCGATGGCACCGTTGAACCACCAGTAGCTTGAGAGCTCACTGGTGGTTTTGAACGAAGTGCTGAGCGCGATGACGAGGCCGATGATGGCCCAGAACGCGATGATGCCGAGGCAACTGGACAGGCCGAGAATGAAGAACCGGCCGGGGGTTTTGGCGGCGTGCTGGAGGCCCATGATCTTGAGCGGGATCACAGGGAGAACGCAGGGCGTGAAGTTGAGAAGTATGCCGCCGACGATGGCGCAGAGGACGATGAGGACCAGGCCGAACGAGCCGCGGGTGTCGATGATGATATCGATACCGAAGGGGCCGAGGTTGATGACGCCGGGTTCGAGAGTGCCGGCGGCGTCTGCTGGAGTCGCGGTGGGCGCAGCGGGCTGGGCGGACGCGGTGGGCTTGGCGGACGCGATCTTGTCCCAGACGGCGGGTTCGAAATCGGTGAAGGTGCCGGCCTTGGGGGCGCGGGCGGCGGCGGTGTCGCCGGTGCCGGTGGCGGTGACTTCGATTTCAGTGCTGGCCGTTACGCTGGTGGGCGCGACGCACGTGGCATCGTTGCAGGCTTGGAATGCGTACTCGACGGCGATGGTTTGCTTGCCGAGCGGGGCATCACTGGCGAGTGAGATGGGGACGTAAACGGTGACGGTGCCGCCGTAGGTCAGCACCTTCATGGGTGTACCGGTGAAACCTGCGGACGTGGTTTCGTGAGCCTGGGGCCACTGGACGAAATCGGCGTGGACGGTGTACCACTTGGCATCGCCGGATTTTGCGACAGTGGTCGGAATGGCTTCGAAGTCGCCGAGTTCGGGCGGGATGACGGGCTGGTTGGGCCAGGAGTGCCAGCCTTCGTCATACGCGACTTGCAGGGCGATGACGAACTGGCCGCCGGCGGCAACTTTGGGGGCCGAGGGGGAAGGATCGATCTTGGCCTTCGGCTCCTGGGCCGCACAAGGCATGACGGCGAGGAGCGAGGTGAGAAAGGCGGTCAGGAACGTCAGAAGGGGTGACAGACGTTGGGGCATGGGCGATGGTACGGTGGCGGTTTGGAGAAGGGTCGCAACGGGGAACGGGAAAGTCGGGGGAGAGTGTGGCTGGGAAATGCAAGGGACGGCGAATCGCGTTCAAGCCGATGGCGAACAAAGGCCGATAGTGATAGAAGCGCTGCTTCTCCTTGTGGCCCGTTGCGGGACGAGCGCGATGCCATGTCTGAAGTGCTTGCCCAATCTGAGATCAATGCTTTGCTGGAAGCGGTGGACAGCGGCGCGGTGCGCGCTGCATCGGACAGCACGCGGATTTTTTCGCGCAATCGGCGCGATCCGGCGGGGGTCGAGGTTCGGCCGTATGACTTCAAGCGTCCGGAGCGGGTGAGCAAGGACCAGATGCGGTCGTTGCAGACGCTGCACGAGGCGTTTGCGCGGAACTTTGGCGCATCATTGTCGGGGTTTTTGCGCACCATCGTGGAGGTGCGGGTTTCGAGCTGCGATCAGCTCACGTACGGCGAGTTCATTTCGTCGCTGCCGAACCCGACGTCGTTCAACCTGGTGGATGCCAAGCCGCTCGAGGGGCAGGTGTGCCTTGAGCTTTCGCCACTCATCATCTATCCGATTATCGATCGTCTGCTGGGCGGAACGAATCGCGATTTGTTCATTCCGCAGCGGCCGCTCACGCTCATCGAGACGCGGCTGATCAGCAAGGTGACCACGCGTGGCCTGGCGGCCCTGGCCGAAGCGTGGGCGAGTGTGAAGCAGATTGATTTTGTGGTATCTGCAACGGAGAGCAATCCGCAACTGGTGCAGATCGTGCCGCCCAACGAGGTGGTGGTGGTGATCGGCTTTGAGATCAAGATGGGGACGCGGACGGGGACGATGAACCTGTGCATTCCGTACAACGTCATTGAACCGATGATCGGGGTGCTGGGGTCTCAGTCGTGGTTCTCGAGCAGCCGGGCGGGCAAGTCGGCGCAGACCAAGTCGATCATCGCGGGCTCGCTCAACCGGGCGGTGGTGACGGCCACGGCCGTGCTGGCGGAGACGACGATCACGCTTGAGGACCTGCGGAACATGGCGATTGGCGACCTCATCGTGACTGAGAAAGCGGTGAACAAGCCGCTGGTGCTGTGCATCGAGGGGGAGAAGAAGTTCATCGGGAACCTCGGGCAGTTCAAGGGGGCGCGGGCGGTGAAGATTGTGCGCGGGGTGACGAAGGCGGATCGGGTGTGAGGGCGGAGCGGGGGCGGCGGACGGGGGGCGGGGATCAGGCACGCGGAAGGATGAGCAGCGGACGCAGGAGGCGACTCAACCGGTGATGTCCGTCGGCGGCTTGCCCGATGGCCAGGCGGCGCGGCAGCGCGAACAAACAACACGGGAATCTCGCTCGACCGGGCGCGAGGCGAGGTCTTCGCCGCAGCACGGACAGATCTCACATCGAAGGATTCGGGCCACAATGGTCTGGCTGCCGATCGAACTTCGACCGGTGAGGAACCGCCAACCCATCGCGAAGTAAAAGAAGCAGATCACCCCCGTCATGCAGACGCGGAAGCCGAGTGCAACGAGCGGGGGCGCAGTGAGGCCAAACATGGCGAGGCTGAGAGGCGCGAACCACACCATGTTGAGCGAAACCAAGGCGACGAACCCCGCGCCGAGTAGGCGGCTGATGATGCCGCTGCGTCGGGCTGACTTCCCGGCCCGCTGGCGGCGTTCGAAGGCGGCTGACGGGAGATAGTCGGTCGCTGTCTTGGAGTCGATCCGCCAGATATTGACGAGGCGGACAAAGCGACCGCGGCCGTCGAGCAACACCGGGCCCACAGCGAACTGCTCGCGCAAGAAGTTTGGTCGCGCCAGTGAAGTGCGCCCGCCCAGCGCCAGGACACCGGTATACACGTCATCTTTTTTCCACGCCGCGCTGCATTCGGGACAGATGACCATCGCGTCGTCTGATGGGGGCGTTCCCTCCAAGCCATACCCGCAGGCAGCACAGAAGCCGCTATTGAGAAATGTGCGCCGCTGGTGCTTCGAGTACGGCGGGGTCGTTTTCACCATACCGGTGTACAGACCGACCCCCAACGCAATGAACACCGGCATGATAATCCACATGGTGGGAAGTGCCGGCCAAAATGCGCGGCTTCCAAAACCTGCCACGAGAATCAAGCCAAGCCAGATCAAGAGCATCCACACATCGCGGCGCGAGAGCGGGGTCGTCCCATTGCCTGATCGCATCGCGAGCGCGCGCCGGTAGAGTTCCAACACCAGCGGATCCTCGGCCCAAGCCTGCGCATCGGCATCGCCGCCCGCCTGCCCGATCCGAAACGTCGCGGGCTTGCCGCGGTCGTCGAGGAACTCGTCGGTTATTTCGAGCGGCCATCGCATGGTCGGCTGTTCCTGGCATCTTCAACCGGCCGTCGCGGCGCGTTCACAACTCATCATCGTCGTCACCATCGATGTCGTCATCCTCATCCTCTTCACCCGTCGCGGCCTGCACGACGCGGCCGGGGCTGGGGACGAGGTTGTCGCGACCGGGGATGAGCCAGTCGGCGGTTTCGACGGCTTCGGCGAAGGACGAGCGGGCGGCCTCCATGTCGTCGCAAACAGTGAGGACCTTGCCTTCGGCGAGGTGTTCGACGGTAGCGACGGCATCGCCGCAGACGATGGTGGTGGCCTGAGCATGCTCGATGAGCAGGCCGGCGAGGCCGGGGGTGACGCCGGGAAGCGGGAAGAGATCAACACCCGCGGCGAGGGCATCGGGGGCTTCCTCGCAGCGCTGCAGGTGCGAGATATCGCGCTCGAGCATCTGGCGGAGTTTTTCTTCACCGTCGGCGCTGGCCTTCTTGAGCATGGAGATGAGGCGGATGCCGACGCGTTCGCGCTCGGGGCCGCTGACCCACCACTTGGCGTGCTCGAAGGCGCCGAGGCCGCGGGAGGTGTCGGGCTTGAAGGACGTGAGGAAGACGTGGGTGATGTCGCTGGCGCGGAGGTTGCTGCGTTCGCCGAGGCGGGCGACGACGGCTTGATCGGGAAGGCCGGGGTCAACGAGGATGATCGACTTGCCCGAGCGGATGAGGGTGATGGTGGCGTGGCCGGTGCGGACGGGGACGCGCTCGCCCCAGAGCGGGTGGGCGGCGAGGGTGCCGATGGAGATGATGCGGAAATCGACACTTGCTGGCTTCATGGAGGTTCTCAATCTTGTCGCGCTGGGTCGCGCGGGGGGTCGCGCGGGGGGTCGCGCGGGGAGTCGCGCGGGCGAGGTCGCTCGGGGAGGGGGCCATCTCGACCGAGCGCGGCTTAGCTCTCGGCGGCGCCGTCGCGCTGTTCAGCAAGGCGGGTGAGGACGGGGTGGCCGCGCTTCTTGAGGGCGGCGAGCCGCTCAATGACGAGGGGGGGCACCATGGACTTGAGGGCGCGGAGGTCGCGCCCCATGGCGGTGAGTTGTTTGATGAGCGATGAGGATGTGTACGCGAAGCTCTGACCGGCGACGACGAAGGCGGTTTCGAGGCCGGCGATCTCGCGGTTGGTGACGGCCTGCTGGACTTCGTTTTGCAAGTCGGAGAGGTTGCGGATGCCGCGGAGGAGGGCGGTCGCGCCGCAGGTGCGGGCGAAGTCAACGGTGAGGCCGCTGAAGGCTTCGACGCGGACCTTGGCGAAGTTGGGCTCCTTCTTGACCATCTCGCGGACGAGGACATCGACCATGTCGGTGCGCTCGTCGGAACTGAAGAGCGGGTCTTTGCCGGGGTTGCGGCCGACGGCGACGACGACCTCGTCAAAGAGGCGGCGGCCGCGGCTGATGACATCGAGATGGCCGAAGGTGATGGGGTCAAAGGACCCGGGAAAAACCGCAAGGTGATAGCGCTGGGGTGAGCGTTTGATTTTCACGCCCTGAGCGTACGCGGAGTGATTACCGGTTGCCGCCGGCGTTCATCTGGCGATTGATCTTCTCGGACTGGCGGGCGGCGCGGTCGAGCATGCGCTCGTGCTTTTCTTCGTCTTGAATGACCGAGGTGGTGGCCCAGCGGCAGGCCTTGGCGAGAGAGAGAAGGCCGGCGACCCACATGATGGGGACGATGCTTATGAAGAGGCCGAAGAGGGAGACTGTGATGGGTGAGAAGTATTGATCAAATCCGCCGAGGGGGCCCCAGACGGGCGCGCCGGCGAGGAAAAACCCGAAGAGCGGGATGGAGAACACGGCCATGTGGCAGCGGTTGAGGGCGAGATCGTCCCCCACTACGTAGGCGACGTCCATCAAAATGCGCGAGAGCGCCCCCATGCCGCAGAGGCCGAGCCAGACGCAGACGGGCGCGAGGAACTCAAGCCCGCGGCGGAGCACGCTGGCGTCGGGCGCGAAGATGGCGGCAGCGCCGAAGAGGAAGCCGAGCGAAAGCAGGGGCGTGAGGATTCGGCTGAGCCACATGACCCACTCGGGAATCTCACTCACGACCTGTCGATAGGTGGCTTTGACCTCGTGCCCGTGGACTTTGCCGCCGCCCGCGCCGGCACGGTGGGTAAGCATGAACGCGCCGGGAACGACGAACGCGGCAGCGATTGACGCGGCAATAAGGAGGGCGGCAAAGCCGGGGCCGGGGGTTGATTCCCACCAGTGCTGGAGGGAGAGGAACTCCACCCACACGGCGATCATGATGATGCCGCAGATGTTGATGCCCCAGGCGACGAGCGTGGTGGAGCGGCCAAGCCAGATGAGGTCGGCCCAGGAGAGGTCCATGACGGACTTGAGGATGCGTGTTTTGCGTTTGGCGGAGGAGGTGCCGGGGATCGGGCTCAGCGTGGGATCGGCGGCGTCTGGATCGATGGGCGTGCCGCACTCGGGGCAGGTACCGCTGCGTTTGAGGCCGCGGAGGCTGTACTTGCATTTGCGGCAGGGCTTGTCCCACTCGATGGTATCGCGTTGGGCGACGGCGCGTTTGAGGAGGATGGGGTCGATCATGGGCGAAGTTGCGCGGAGGTTGGGGCGTCACCGCTTCAAGCGACGAGATCGCGTTGGCCGGGCGCGATGAGCCGGGTTTCGCGGGCCATAAGGAATGAGAGGCGGGTGAAGACGATAGCGGTAACAAGTATCCACGCGGCGTGGACGGGGAGGGTGAACAGGTAGGATGCCGCAAACTCGAGCGAGTTGCTGGCCGAGCCGGATGAACTGCTCAGCATCACCAGTTCGACCGCGACTGACCACAGCAGGCAAATTCCGTGGAGAATCAAAGTGAACGCGTTGTACGCCCAGCGGGCGGCGGCGGAACTGCGCCCGTCAACCATCGAGCGCAGAGCATTGAGAGCAATTGGCAGACCGAGAAAATGGACGGCGGAACTGAGCGAGGTGAGCAGGAGCACGGCGAAGACGAGTCGCTCCGAGTTGTTGTTCGTCATGGTGACGGCGGTCGCCGCGGCGGCGCTCCCAAGGGCGACAATGAGCGAAACCATCATGACCCAGCACATGGTCGGGGTCACCAACTGGTTTATTCGCCGGTCATGGCGCGACGCGATAACGAAGCCGCGGAGGAGCCATCCCCAACTGAGAAGATAGACGAGCAGGCCGAGCCCGAAGATCGCGAGGGCAAACTGGCCGACGACGAATACGGCAGGACCGGACGCGACGATGATCCACGCTGCGAGCATCATGCCTTTGACGCCCAAATGAAGAGTGAGGCCGGCATCACCCAGATCTCGGATGAGCGGGCGGGCACGCGTGATCGCGACGGCTTTGCCGCACTCGGGGCAGACACCGTCAACGGGGAGGCCAACAACGTCGTAGCCGCAGCCGATGCAGGTGCGGTGCGCGGTCACCGTCGCGGCAGCGAAGGCAGCGAGGGTGGCCGCTGCGGGCAGGAAGGGCGTGGAGGATTCGAGGGGCTTGGAGGCACCGGCCGCCGCGGGGGTGGAAGAACGATCGGTGGTAACCGGAGTTTCGTGCATGGCAAGGGCTCAGACGCCGGCGCGGATGGCGACACCGGCGGCGATGACGGGCCGTTTAACTGCGCTCTTGGAAGCAGCCTCGACGGCGTTCTTGAACATCATGAGGCCGGGGGTGGGGCCTTGCCGGGTCGAACTGTCGAGCCGCGTCCAGTAGGGATGGCGGTTCCAGTCGAGGTAGCGTTCCGGATGGGGCATGAGGGCGAAGATGCGGCCAGTGACATCGCAGATGCCGGCGATGCGGCTCTCGGAGCCGTTGGGGTTGTGACCTTGGGCGTAGCGGATGGCGATCTGGCCTTGGCGCTCAAGTCGGGCGAGGACGGCGGGTGAATCGGCCACGAAGCGGCCCTCGCCGTGAGCGATGGGGAGCTGCATGACGTTATCGTGCCCGGCACCGCCGAAGGTTTCGGCGAGGCCTTTGGTCCAGATGCAGACTGAGTCGGCAACCGGCTCCATGGTGAGCCAGCGGTCCATGAAGCGGCCGCCGGCGTTAAACGTGAGGGCGACTTCCTGGCTTGGGGGCTCGCCCTCGGGCCAGTCGTCGCCGCGCTTGGCGGGGCCGGGGAGCAGGCCGGCCTGGACCATGGTTTGGAAGCCGTTGCAAGCCCCGATCATGAGCACGCCGCGGCGGGCGGCATCGCGAAGGGCGGGGTAGAGCGAGTGGCGGAGGCGCATGGCAAAGATGCGGCCGGAGGCGATGTCGTCGCCGTAGGAAAAGCCGCCGGGGAAGCCGATGAGATCGAACGCGGCAAGGCGGGAGGGGTCGTCGCAAAGGACGCTAAGGTGGATGAGTTCAACACCTGCGCCGGCGACTTCGAAGGCACGAGCCATCTCCGCATCGCAGTTGGTTCCCGCTGTTCGTACGACGAGTGCTGAAGGCATGAGCGATGGTAGGAGTTGGCGGTGCGATACGCTGTGAGGATGAAGCGACTGGCGAATTAGAGGCTGGGGAATTAGTGAGTGGCGAATCGGCGAGTCAAACCCAACTGAATGCCGGGCGGCCTGGGGTGATCACGCGCGGCGGGGAGCGGGAGGGCGGGGGGGGCGGGGGAAGCCGGGGGCGTCGCGGGCGGTCAGCGTGCCTGGGATGGAGATGGAGCGAGTGCCGGAAGCCGCGGGGAGCAGAAACAGCGGGGAGCAAAAACAACGAACCCCCGGGAGAGTAATCCGGGGGTTCGTGAGTGAAATCAAGATTTCAGCTATCAGATGGAGTACACCAGAGTGTCGATCCGATCTGTCGCAGGAGGCTTTCGCTCGAAGCTTTCGCTCGCGGCCAAGTCCTCGAAACGATTAGGCCCGACGGCGACGCATGGCGACGAGGCCAGCGATACCGACGAGAGCAGCCGCACCCGGGGTCGGGATGATTTCCGTGTTCGACGTGCCCGAGAACGAGGCATTGGCGTTGAAGGAACGGAAGACGCCGCCCGGTCCGATGAAGTTGCCGCCACCAACGGTCGCGATGTCCGTGAGGGTGAAGACGGCTTCCTGGTCGGGAGCGAGGATCCGCAACCCGCCGAGGAGGGCCTGGAGAGCCGGGCCGGCCGAGTACGAGAAGCCATCAGCCGTGCTGAACTGGATGGCATTCGTGCCGGTGACACGGACAAAGGCGCCAGCCATCGACGAACCGTTGAGGATGTCCGTGCGGACATTCCCAGTGAAGTCGTAGATGCTGAAGGTGCCGCTGACCGGGGCGAGCGTGATGCCGCCCATGACGACTGCCGCACCGAGGGTCAGGTTGACCTCAAGGCGAGCGTTGGTGAACGTGGTGAAGCCGAAGCCACCGAGTTCATTGTCATCAACAAGGAAAGCGATGTTGGCACCGGTGTCATAGGTCAGAAGACCAAGACCGGGGCCTGCACCGTTCTGCAGGTTGGCGACTTGACGACCCGGAACCGGGTCGGCGAACGAGAATGCAATGCTGGCGTTGGCGGCTGAGGCCAAAGCGAGGACACTGCCCGCAATCAAAGCTACTTGGCGAACCATCTTAGGTTTCCCTCCCATCACAAAACACAATCTGAGCGGACCGACCGCCCAGAGACGACACATGGCACTCGGAACAAACCGAGCACTCGACACTCCGCCTTAATCATGCCACACGCCGCCACAAAAGCAACCCGTTTGGGCGTAGATTTTGTTTGACCGATACAACCGGAACTGATTCATGCAGTTATCGGTCTATGAAACTGCTTTCATGGCGTTTTGAGGCCAATAACGTGCCTTTTAGCGACAGGCCACCGTTTCCGTCTATGCGCACATTTTGTACTCGGCCGATCAACTCTGCTGGCTTTTGGGGTGCAGGGCAGTCAAAGAACACGATGACATCGCCCTCGGTCCGGCCCGACATCTGGATCCGTCGCTCTTCCGGGACCGCCAGCCGGTCGTCGAGCTCCGGTGTGTCGGACTCGATGTGTGTGCCGCCGCAGCCGTGATCGTCACCACAGGCATCAACTGCGCGGTCAACTGAAAGACTCTTGCCCCCCACCGTGAGCGCAATACCGGCGCTGGCGGGCGCGGGCGCTGGCGCTTGGCGGCGCGCGACCTTCTGCTCGCGTCGGGAAATCCCCTCAACGAAAACTTCGACGGTGTGCCCAACGAACTCCTGGCCAACCTCGGCGCTGATGTCGTTCTGAAGCGCGAGCAACTCGTTATTGCGGCGCCGCTTGATGTTCTCGGGCACGTCATCTGGGAACTTGTCAATGGCGACAGTGCCGGGACGGGGCGAGTACTTGAAGATAAAGCAGTTCTTGTAGCGGGCGCGGCGCACGAGGGCCTTGCTGGCCTCGAAATCTTCGTCGGTCTCGGTGGGGAAGCCCACGATAAAGTCGCCGGCGACGGTGAGGGGTCGGCCGATCTCGGGTTGATGCAGGAACGCGCGGGCGCGATCGAGGAACTCGAGGTACTCCGCGACCGTGTAGCCGCGGTTCATGAGTTTGAGAAGTCGATCACTTCCGCTCTGGGCCGGCACGTGCAAATAGCGGCAAATCCTGGGCTTTTCGCGCATCACCGTGAGAATGTCGTCGCCGAATGAGCGTGGATAACTTGTTACAAACCGCAGGCGTTTGATGGCCGGCACTTCGTCGTGGATGCGGGCCAGCAGGTCGGCGAAGGTGGTCACGCGTTCGCCGCCGGCACCGCTGGAGCGGTAGGGATCTTCGTGCACGCCGTCTTTGTGCGTGTAGACGCGACCCTTTTGCGGTTGCACCAGGCCATCGATCAAGACGGCCGCGCCGTGCTCGAAGCGGTAGTGGTTGACGGTCTGGCCCAATAGCGTGACCTCAATCACACCGGCATCGGCGAGTCGCTTGCACTCATCAACGATGTGATCGGGCGGGCGGTGGACTTCCGCGCCGCGCGTGAAGGGCACAACGCAGTAGGTGCAGAACTTGTTACACCCGCGGGTGATTCGCACATAGGCCGTGCCGCTGTGATCAGTGGGCGAGATGGCGCGCGAGAGGTCGAGAAGCTCGAGATTGTCGGCCGCGGCGGCGAGCGTGGAGCTACGACGGCTGGTGCTGCCTTGGAGGGCGAACTCACGAGCGGAAGTGCCGGGTGCGTCGGCGTATTGGTAAGAGGCGGCCTCAGCGACGAGAGCGCTGCGGGTCCGCAGCGCGTTATCAAGTAGCGAGGGGAGGCGGTCGAGTTCGCCCGGTCCGCACATGACGTCGACCACGGGCATGCGCTTGAAGAGGGCATCGCCCTCACGCTCGGCCATGCAGCCCAGGACCCCCACTACCAGGCCGGGCTCGGTCTGTTTGCGGAGGGCGAGTTCGCCGAGCCGGGACCAGACCTTTTGCTCGGCGTGCTCGCGTACCGAACAGGTATTGTACAAAACCACGTCGGCGGTGGCGGGATCGGGCGTGAACGAATAGCCGAGTGATCGGAGTTGGCCGGTGACCAACTCGGAATCGAGTTCGTTCATCTGACAGCCAAAGGTTTCGAGGTAGACGCGTCCGGCGGGCATATCGGTAAGTTTAGGGCGAGCCGAGCGGCTCTACCGCCTGGCGCTGGTGTGAGCGTCGCGGGTGTGACCACGGATCAGGGCAGTTGGCTCCCCTGCCCCCTTTTTATCTTGTCCATCCTGTCCATCCATGTAAACGCCACCGGAGAAGGAACATGGATGGGCAGGATGAGCAGGATGGAATCGAGCCAAAGCCCGCGTAGCCCCCTGGCCCCGCCCCAAACTATGGGCACACCCCTGGTGTGAGCGTCGCGGGTGTGTCAGCGCCAGCGATTCATGCGGCGAGGGAGATCACTCGACAGTCACTCGACAGTCACTCGACAGTCAGGCCGCGGTGCAGGAAGCGGAGTGGGCCGGCGGGGCGGTATGCGGCGCGGAACATGATGTTGTGAAGAGTGCGGGAGGCCGCGACTTCGGTGGAGAAGATGGCGGAGAGGCGCGACCACTCGGCCTCGGTGGGGAGGCGGTCAACCCAGGCGGCGACGAAGTCGAGATGGGAGCAGTGTTTGATGAGGGAGGCGGGGATATCTTGCCCTTCGTGCTGGCCGACGAGGGCGCCGTAGCGCATGGACGGATTGAAGGCCTTGAAGGCGGCGACGCGCACATCGAGCGCGCGAGCGGTGCGTGTGGAAGGATTGCCGATGAGGCACTCCATCGCGACGCGCGGCGCCCAGCGGTCATCGCCGAGACGTTCGGCGATGAGCAGATCGACCTTTTGCGTCATCGACTTATGGCGCATCATCTTGGCGCCATAGTCGACAACTTCATGCCCCACCGCCAGACGGTGAAAGGCCTCTACCTCCAGGGGCTCGCCGGTGGGAAACGCCAGGGACAGAGCATCCACCACACCGACTGAGAGCGCACGAACAAGGCGGGAATCGACCGAACGTGACGTGGCGCTTGGCATGGATGAATCCTCTAAACTGAATCTGGCGTTTGGCTCCGGGCGGGCAAGACGATCTTCTATTCGAGGATGCATGGGGTTTGGATCGGCCGGTGTGAAGGGAAAATGAACCGCCAACCGTTTGGGAAGTGGCCAGCGGTCTCGCTCAGGCTGTCATGTCGAGCCCGATATCAACCCAGGTGGCTCCGTGGGTGAGCGTGCCGAGAGAGATACGGTCGATGCCGGTCTCGGCGGCGGCGCGGAGGTTGTCTTTGGTAATGCCGCCGCTGGCCTCGAGGAGGATCTTGCTGGAGGCGGCGTCGCGCATCTCGACGGCCTGGCGCAGTTCGGCGGGGTGCATGTTGTCGAGAAGGACGATGCCGACGCCGCAGCCGCCGGCGGCAAGGATGGCCTTGAACTGTTCGAGCTGATCGACCTCGACCTCGACAAACGTGAGCGAGTCGAGCGGGGCTTCCATGCGGGCAGCGCGGACGGCGCGGGTGAGGAAGGCGGGAAGTTCGGCCAGGCCGATGCCGGCGAGGTGATTGTCTTTGATGAGCGCGGCATCGAAGAGGCCGATGCGGTGGCAGAGACCGCCGCCGCAGCGCACGGCGTATTTTTCGAGCATGCGCATGCCGGGGGTGGTTTTGCGGGTGTCGAGAAGTTTGGCGCGGGTGCCTTCGATGATGGCGACATGCTCGGCGGTGCGGGTGGCGACGCCGCACATGCGGCCGAGGGTGTTGAGGAGGGTTCGCTCAAGGCCGAGGATGGCGCGAAGGTTGCCGCTGAGGGTGCCCAGTGAGCGGCCGGGCTCAAGACGCTCGCCATCGTTGGCAGCGGGTGCGAAGTCAACATCGGCCTTGAACACGTGCAGCAGATCATCAACGACGGCGAGGCCAGAGCAGACGCCGGGTCGGCGGGCGACCATCCGGGCAGTGCCGCGGCGAATCTCGGAGATGATCATGGCACGGGTGGTGACGTCGCCCCTCTCCCATGCCGAGCCGCCATCGGGGCCGAGGTCTTCATCGCGGGCGAGTTCAAAGAGCCGGCGGATGATGCCGCTTTCGCGGAGGTGCGCGTAAAGGTCGGGGAGCGAAAGGGTGTTGACATCGATCATGGGCGGATGGTACCGGGAGGCCGGGATCGGGGCAGCCAGCGCGTGCGGATGGGTGTGACCACGGATGAGGGCCGTTGGCTCCCCTGCCCTCTTTTTATCTTGTCCATCCTGTTAATCCATATCAACTCCACCCAATGCTCGACTCCGACACCAAACGCCGCGGCGACACCGACCCTACCCACCCGATGGGGGAACACGGATGGGCAGCATGAGCAGGATGGAATCGAGCCAAAGCCGGCATAGGCCCCTGCCCCTGCCCCAAACTATGGGCACACCCGCGCGGATGTGCGGGGGCGGAGGAGGTGGTCTGGAAACGAAAACCGGCCGGGCCGTTTAAGGCCCGGCCGGTGATTTGCGTTGTATCCACCAAAGGACTAAAACACTCTGCGCTGATTAGCCGCCGCAGGACGCGGGCGAGGAGAAGAACGCGCCGATGAAGTCGGCGAGATCGTCGGGGTCAACGCCGCCGTCACCGTTGAAGTCGGCAGCCGGGTTCGGGGGAACCGAGAAGAACGCACCGATATAGTCGGCCAGGTCGTCGGGGTTCACGACACCGTCAGCGTTGAAGTCAGCAACGCAGTCCGAGGACGTGCGGAAGTTGACGGCGACATTGAGGTTCGAGCCCGAGTCGGAGCGAGCGCCCCAACGGGTGGCCTGGAAGACGACATCGAAGAGACCGACGGCGAGGTAGTAGGTGCCGACGGCGAGGGGGCCGTCCTGACCGTTGTAGGGCAGGCCGTCGCCAGCCGCGGGGCGGGCTGGGCCACCAGCGCCCTGGAACGAGATCTGGGAGAAGGCACCGGGGCCGCTGTCGTCGTCGAGGGTAACGAGAACACCGGTGCTGTCGTAGACACCGAGTTCGGTGTCGGCGACGCTCGACGAGCCGAGCACGTCGATATCGAGGAACTTGGAGAGATCGCCGCTATCACTGATTTCAACATCGTTCTCGAAGGTCAGCCATGTGACGTTTTCTTGACCAGCCGAGACGGTCACGGTGGTGACGCCACCGTGCGGGAGCAGACCAACGGCGTTGGCACCGACGATCGTCGGGGCGACAGCGTCCGGGAGGGCGCAGTTGCCAGCAGCCGAGAGGTTGTGGCTGAATGACACGGTGACAGGACCGTTGCTGCCATTGCTGGCCCCGGTGGTCACCACGTTGAAGCCAGAGCCGAAGCCGGCGCCGCCGGGAGCAACGCCCAGGTAGAAGTCGCCGCCACCTGAGCCGTCGACGAGGGCAAGGTCGCCGCTACGACCGTCGAGGTCTTGGCCGTTGCCTTGGGCCGCGCCGAAGCGACCGATGCCGAAGCTGAGGAGCGAGTCGGTGCCGGTGAAGCCACCAGCGTTGTTGTCATCGCTCTTCTGGAGGGTACCAACAACGTTGTAAAGGCCGATGACGGGATCGATGCCAAAACCCATGGTATCGGCGGCGATGATGTTGAGGAAGGTGCCGTCAGCGATCGAGACGGGGCCCGGGAGAGTGAGCTTGAACCACTGGACGCTGCCGCTGGTGGCGGGAATCGGGGGCATAGCGAGGGGGTCACCGGGGGTGGCGACCGTGATGTCGGCCGTCTGGTTAGCGGGGCTGCTGGTGGTGCAGTCGAGCGTACCAATGTCCGTCGCCGGCGTCGGGGCCGGGGGCGGGGGGGCATCGCCGGAGAGGCCAATGGCGAAGCCAGTGTTGAGGTTGGCACCAGCGAGGAAGCGATGCTCCGGAGCGCCAGCGGCGGCAGCGACGGCGGCACCGT
>Ga0105047_10004957_pt1 | contig 23038 bp, 24 predicted proteins | sample MAT04_FD_78384 | JGI IMG/M metagenome (GOLD analysis project Ga0105047, IMG submission 78384) | Freshwater microbial communities from Lake Fryxell liftoff mats and glacier meltwater in Antarctica - MAT-04 (megahit assembly) | ecosystem: Environmental > Aquatic > Freshwater > Ice > Liftoff... | reverse complement strand
GGTGCTCAAGCGGGCGCGGCTTGGATGCCGTCCACGGTTTTGCCGGTGCTTTGAGGTACGTGGGCTCGATCCAAGGTTTGGTAACGGCTATTTTTGGTATTCGTTCGCAATCAGAAGTAGTATTCTTTAATTAAGGAAAATATGTCGTACCTAATGTTCGTTATCCGTTGCTTTTAGTCAGCATTCTCGTAATACTTGAAAGAGTCACTCAGAGGAATCATGACCGCCCAAACATTGACAGCTAACAACAGCCCCGTCGTGAGACGCCGGCGGAAGGACCAGATACCCCGCGAAAAGACATCGCTTTCTTTACGGGCCGATGTGTTGGAAGCTGCAAAGGAGATCGTTCAGTCAGGCGGAGCAGAGAACCTCAGTGCGTTTGTCGAGTCTGCTGTGCAGGAGAAAGTGAGGCGGACAAAGCGCGCTGCTTTATATGCGTCGTATGAATCAGCTGCAAAGGATGCTGAATTTCGCAGTTCGATGTCTGATGTAACACGCGGTTTTGTTATTTCAGACGCTGACGGTCTCTGACATCCTTCCTCATGGCATATCCCGGAACTGTTTTGCAGTGGGAACTGTATGACGCCGATCTCGATCCTGCCGTTGGTAGAGAACAGGGCGGCCACAGCCGCCCTGTTCTTATTGTATCCAATGATGGTTTCAATAAATCATTCGATGTCGTAACAGTCTTGCCGCTTACCAAGACTGCGAATAGGGCTCGAAGTGTTTATGCATTCGAAGTAGTATTGCCGATGGCCGCAGCGGGCAATCCATTGGAAAGCATTGTGATGCCGCAACAAATTCGAACGATCTCAAAAACCCGACTGCTGTCGCGCATTGGTTTCTTAAGCGATTTGAACATCAGGCGACAAATCGAGGATCGTCTGCTCGATCATCTGGGGATAAGTCTCGACTCTGAAGATTAAGCTGCAAGCGACGCGCGGCGCGCGAGATCAAGTCATGAGTGCGGAAGTGTGGCGCAAGGCGGTCGAACTTGCGCACACCCATCACGCTATCGAAACACCGCCACGTGATACCGCACAATCGGATGTGCGAGTTCGGTCAACAGCGCCGCCTGACGACGAAGCGAAGAACGCGACACATCAGGCGGTGAGTTCTGTGCGGCCACGAATCCGCCAAGTGCGGCTCCAGCAACGGCACCCAACCCTGACGCGACCACGACCTTGCCCGAGTCGTTGCAACTGTTGCACGAATCGTGCGCGATGAAGTAGCCCGCCGTAGCACCGACCACACCGCCAATCACGATGCCCAGCACGATGGCTTTTTTTCGACTGAGTTGTGGCGGTGGTGGTAATGGAGCATTGAATGTCGATGCGAACGGTTCTTCGAAAACCTCAGAAGACTTCGCAAGCGACACTGCGCGAAACGCATCGTGAGATCCAGTATGACTCGATGGCTCAGGCGCGGCGAGTGATGACTGCGCCGACGCTGTATTCGCACCGCACACCAGCAGTATTCCGATCGCCGTACTACTCGCGAGACCACATCGCATCCGCATGTTTCAGGACCTCTCAATTGGTTATCGTGCCGAACTCCGTGCGGAGGCCGCTCGAACCTGCGTCTGACCGCTGTTCAAATATGGCATGCCGCTCATCGATGACGTCATGTTCATCGACATTGTGCTGAGCATTGCCGACGCCGTGCTCGAAAGTTTGCCACTGAAGCAGCGAATCGACGACGAGGAATTGGCCGTGGCGAGCAGGACATAGTGATACGTGCCGTTCGGAAATTCCGGCGTGGCGCTGGTAATGCCGCTGCACTGGTCGAGGTCTGCTGCCGCAAGCTGCCGGCCGTTGATGTCCCGGTCGCCGTAAATGGGATAACCATCAAACGCGATGCCGATGATGTGCGACGGTCCCCCCGCAACATCGACGGTGGCGGTGACGCACGGCGGCAGCGCGTGATAGTGATACATGCCCATTGGCGTCGGGTGTCCGTTGCACGCGTCGAGGAACGCGACGTCTTTGCCCGCCGAATTGCGCACGGTGAAGTTGGATGCCATTGCGACGGTTGTGCCGTCACCCTCGTACGGATTGAACAGTGCCGCGCCTGAAATCATGACCCCAATGGTGCCAAGACTCGTGGACGTGGGTGTGGCGGCCTTCGTCGGTTTCGTCGTGATGGTGAAGTCGTACGACTGCGACTGTGTCGGATCGGGCGCTGCGTACGCCGTCGCCGCACTCGGCACCCGCACACCGGCGTTGGGCAGCGCGTACTCCGCCTGGCGCGTGTGATTGGGCAGGCCGTTCGAACGGTAGCGAATTGATCCGTTCGCAAAGGTGACCGTGACGTTGCTGCCCCACTTGGCGGATTGCAATCCCGTTTCGGTCGAGACACTGGTGGTGGCGGTCGGCTCTGTTTCGGTCGCAGTGACCTTGTCACCGCAGGCAGCGATGGCAACAATGGCGAGGACGCTGGCGGTGATGCGCCGTTGGGTGCGTGGCATGGAATTCGAATGGGTTGAGAAGTCGTTGCACGTTGGACTTGGCAAGACCGCTCCTCATTCCATCGTCGTGAGCGCCTCACCGCGTCGCGGTCACGTACTTCCACCGCCCAATGCCCCGCCCCGTAATCAACCCACCGGCGCCGTTACTCACCGTGAAGGTGAATCGACCAACAGTCGTGCCATCAAGCGTCACGCTCACATCATCCATCTTGAGCGTACCACTGGTTCCAGGCACATACTGCGTGGACGCCTCCACGTTCGCCTGATCTTTCGAGACGAGAAATTGCCAGGTCCCACTCCCCACGCTGTCCGGGAAATGGAATTTGCTGAACGTTTTTCCGGTCGGCACTGCCACACCCGAAGTCACCTGCATCGCAAGCAGCACACCAATCGTTCCTTCGCGCCCAACGTTGGCGCCAATGAAAATCGTGTCGATGCCCGGTTCATCAACTTTGGCTGTGCGCGCCGAAAACAATTCGGTATAGGAATAGTGCCCATTCCTCGGTGTCTTCTCGGGATCCCACGTGCCCGTAATGTCGAAGTCGATAAACGTTGGAGGCGTTACGCTGATGTTGGTTTGGGTTTTGGCCACGATGGTCGTACCAAGCAGCACCTCCACCTTCAACACATCGTCACCACGCACGCCGCCGTGGTAGTTGATCTGTGGCACAGTGGTGGTCACGATGTTGGTTGGTCCCCCAATAGACCCGGCAATTCCAGTAAGTGTCCACTTGTAGACAACACCATCGGGGAGCTTTCCGTCGACCCTGAGAATAAAGAGGCGGTCACTGCCAATTTCGATGGCAGGATTGGATGGCGAAAGTTCGGCCGGCAACTGGAAATGCACCTTCGTGCCCGCTCGGCCAAACTCAAGTCGCTTTCCGCTGCTGGAGTCGTAGCCAATGACCAATACGTCAACCGGTTCGATGTCGGAGCCGAATGTCAGCATGTCGACACTCTTTTTCGTCGTAGTGATCTTGCGGCCGACATTGACTTCGTCGTTGGCCGAGAAGGTGTCGAAGAGCGATGTGTTGCTCCACTCGTATTCCAGTGTGGTACTGACGGGCGCAGTAATGTTGAAAGGAATTCGCTCGCCACGCCCAACCCACGGTTCCTGCGGAGTGATGTTCAGTTTCTGCCGTATCAGTGCGGCTTGCCAGGACTCCGTCAGATTTGACGTCACAAAGTCACTGAGCACCACTCCAAAATCGGCCAGCTGCAGTACTGCTCCGGCAATCAGCAGTGGTTCGAAGACTTTGAGAAATGCCTTGGCTCGCGAGAGCACTTTTGACTGGGTGAGGAAATCGGCTTCGGCCGCCAATGCCGCAGCTTGGGCGGGTCCAACCACCGCCTTCACCTTGGGTTTGTAAAACTGGCTTAGGAGGTCGCTGGTGAGTGCATCCCGGACTGTCTGAGTGAGCGCGATTCTCAGCCCTTCGTCGGTTTCCTTCGCAAGGATCAACGCCATCACGCTCTTGAAGGTGGCGTTGCCAACAGCCGCCGCTTCCGCAATCACCCCTTCAATGACCCCGTACGACGCGACCACCACACCAATTCCGCCCACATAACACACCAACGGAAAAATGATTTCACCAAAGATGCAGTTGGCCACGAGCGCTATGGCATCGGCGCGCCATTTCGCGACCTCGGCAGCGAATGGTGCCTGGCCGTAGAAGATTGGCTCGAACGTATTGCCACCCGCCGTCTGGATTGAGGCACCAATTACCACTACCAGGTGATTCGCGCGATCAACTCCAGCAGGGAGTGTCAGCGGAACCGCGGGGAGCGTGACAGGAGTGAATGGCGCTGTGCGCTTGAATATCGAGCCAATGGCCTGGAACAGTTCGAGACTGCCCGTTGGAGGAAGGCTGAGAGGCCCGCTCACTTGAATGGCTGGATCGTGAGTGACTGTGGTGCTGCCGGTCAGTGAGGAGGTCTTGTAGACGTACGCTCGGCCCGGACGACGTCGGCCATTGGAAATCAACAGTGAAGTGGCGGTCGCCGAATCCTGATTTACCTCGATGCCGGATTGCAGACCGCTCGGTGACAGAAGGAGCAATGCTGGTGCACCGTCCGCGCGCGCAGTCGCATTGTGCGGAGCCACGTTTGACGTTGTCGACGTGAGCATCGTGCGCAACGCTTGCATGACCGCTGGTGCAATTGATGCGGTGCCATTGGCCAACGCGTGCGGGTCGCCAGCAATCGCAGTGGAGAGCGTAGCGGCCACTGAATCTGTGGCCGGATCGGCGGCCAGCAATTTCAGTGCGAGCGACATGGACGGTGCCGGAAGTGCCCAGATGCCCGCACCAAATCCAAGCATCGCCACCGCAGTGGTTTTGGCCGAGAAGTTGTGCGTTGTGGCGGTGGGATCGAGCACCGACATCATCACGACCTCTCCGGCGCTATCGACCAGCGCAGCAAGCGCCGGCCCGTTGTCCGGCGTTCCTACCGTGAAGCTGCCATTGGCTACCTGTACGTATTGTCCAAGGGCATCGACGAAGAGTGCATTGGGGTTGAGCGTCGAGCCTGGTGGCAGCGTAACGGTTCCGCTGACCACGTGCAGGGTGGTATTCGGGCCGGTTACCGGAGGCCCGGCAGGCGGAGTGACTGGTGGCGTTATGGGAGGTGTTACGGGAGGCGTTACCGGTGGGGCGGTGGGGGAGCCGCCGTCGCTGCAGGCAGTGAGCGAACTGAGGCTGGCCGACAGGGCCACTGCGCCGGTTGTCGCCAGGAAGTCCCGTCTTGAAAGGATCGCCTGGAGCAGCGAGCGGGATTTCTGGAGTTCAGAATCGGCGGGCAACATAGGATGTGGCCAGTTGTGTTGACGAGTACGATCGTCTGGACGTGCTGCAGGAGAGTTCTTAGCTCATACGCGTAAACGGCTCGATTTCGAGATCACGTCTGCTCGATGCATTGGCGTGGCGCGCACAAGTTGCGGCGCGCAAATTCACAGCGCACGTGCGACATCATTCTAATGATTCAGGAAACACGATGAAGGCAGCGCTTCGCGTGAGCTTTACCACGCTCGCAATCGTCACGCTCTGGTCGCTGCTGGTGTTCATCGGCACTTCAGAGGGCTGGTGGAAGCGCACTCTCGCTCCACGCAGGGACACAGCCGCGTTCATGAAGGCCGCTGTGGTTACGCGATCCTTCAATTGCTGGTCGAAGAAATGAGCGGTGAGACGTTCGAATCGTACATGCAGCGCGTTGTTTTCCGACCATTGGGCATGGTGCACACCACATACAATTGGCAGCCGGAAAATGGATCAACACTCGCGGCGTTCTACGACGCCGACTCCAAAGCGACACCTCATTTTCGTTACTCCGCCGTTGCCGCCGTGTCACTGTACACGTCGGTGTCCGACCTTACGCGTTTCGTTCAGGCAAACATTCAAGGAAAGAACGCAGGACCGGCCGGCGGCGGGGTGCTTGCAACTGCCACTCTCAACGAAATGTGGCGACCGCACGCATCAAAGTTTTCGGAAGACATCTGGGGCCTTGGAACGAGTCTGTACGCAAGCAATAACAATGGCGGCTTCATCGTTGGTCATGATGGCAACCGGCGCCAGCCACCCATCAACACATCGGCCCGTCTTAAGCCGCATACCGGAAATGGCATCGTAATTCTGGAAACCGGTACGCCACTCCTCGCGACGCGACTCGTCGGCGAGTGGGTCTTCTGGGAAACGGGCAATGTGGACTTCCTCGCGTTCACGATGGCAGTTCCAGGAATGCTTCGCTTGATTGGACTCGGCAGTTTCTTATTCGTACTTGCTGTGCCGACAATCGCGTGGTCACGTCGACGAAGGCACAGCAATCGAACTGGCAATGACGTCTAGCGAGCTTTGTTGAAATACGTACCACGTTTTAGCGATGCGCAAATATGCTGAGTATTGCGACCGCCGTACAACGCACGAGACCGCTCTGCAACCGCATGTTTTCTGGACCTCTCAATTGGTTGAGGTGTGGAACGCCGAACTGATGCGGCCTACTGCGCAGCGTGGTTAACGACTGCGCCGAACCACCGCATCGAAGAATGACCACTCGTCCACGACTGCGCCGCCCGTAGGCTTCGGTCGCGCGCTCCAGACAACGATCACGACGTTGGCCGCCGGATTGATGTACAGGAATTGTCCGTGAATTCCCTCGGCCGTGAACGCCTTGTCGCGACGCTCGGCAGCCGACGTTCCAGGCCACCACAAGAAACCGTAGTCGAGCTTCTTGCCGTTGCGCAGCAGTTTCGGCGTGCTGGCTTCGGTAGTCCATCCGGGTGGCAAAACCTGTTCGCCACCCGCCACGCCGCCGTTCAGAAAGAAGAGGCCGAAGCGACCGTAGTCACGAAGCGTTGCACTGAATCCGCTGCCGCCAATTTCAGTTCCTTCTGGCGATTCGAGCCACCATTTGGCGTCGGCTTCCATTCCGTACTTGCTCCAGATGCGATCGGAGAGATACGTCGCAATCGGCATTTTTACCGCGGCTCGCAGCACTTCTCCCACAACCTGTGTTTCGCCGGTGCTGTAGTGGTTCACCGTTCCGGGTGCACTGCTGCGTGGCAGTGAAGCCATGAGTGCCATGGCCGAACCCGGCTTGAGCGAAATCTGCGCTTCAAGCAACCGGCGGCGATCGGAGGTTGAATCGGTATAGGTTTCCGACCATTGCACCCCGGAGGCCATCATGAGCACATCGCGGATGGATGCGCCGGCGTACGCGCTTTTTGCGAGCGCGGGTACGTACTGCGTGACGGAGTCGTCCAGCGAATGTATGAACCCCTGCTGCAACGCGGCGCCCACCAGCGTTGACGTGATCGACTTTGCAACGGACATCGACATCCACCGCGACTGTTCTGTGTTGCCGAAGCGATAACGCTCGAGTGCAATGCGACCGTCCTTGAGTACCAGCAGACCGGCCACGCGATTCAGTTCCATGAACTGATCGAGTGTGTAGCGGTGACCCTTATCAGCAATGTGCACGTCGGTCAGCTGTGAATCGGCGCGCAGCAGTGGTGTCGGTGTGGCCGAGCGTCGTACGGTGCGCGTTGGGAGGAGGCGGTCGATGTTACGAAACGTGTTCACCGCCATATCGGGCGAAAGCACACCATCGTAGATCTGTCGAAGCTCACCAATGGGTTCCGTCGCGTGCTGATAACGATTGGCTGGTGCGGAATCGTTGGCGAGTTTTGTCGCGGAGTCGGAGGGAACGGCCGTTTTCGTCTGCGTGCACGCTGCAAGCGCTAGTGCCGCGAGTACGACCGTGAGAAAATGTTGTCGACGATCAAGCACTCCGACCTCCGGTGTATGACGAAAACAACACCATAAAACCCCGGAGGTTTGGTAGCAGGCGACCTGCGACGGGATCGGGACGCTGCCCGATGCGCTGTATGTCTGACTATACCATCATGTGACGGGAGCGGGACTCAGCGCTGCGCGCTTTCATGGTTGAGATTGCATGTTTGTACATCAGGAACGAACGTGGCGGTTATGGCGACGCGATACTGCGTGATTTTTCCGTCGCCGAACAGAATTTTCTGTCTGGAAGTCACCTACGGCATCACCCGCGCCCAGTGCGCCGTGTCCGTGTATTGCTGGAACGACACGATCCGGTCGCCCTCGAAGCGGTAGACGTGGCAGAACGGCGCGTCCAGCGCGGCGCCGCTGTGCTTCATCGTGCCACCGTAACGGCCAAAGACGATGACGTCCGCACCGGCGTCGACGAAGCGATCGGGCACCGCGCTGAAGTGGTCAATGGCGGCAAGCAAGCGGCCGAATACGCCTTCGCCAATGGCTTGTGCGCCCACGTAGGGATTGCGGTCGGCCAGCGGGTTGCCTTCCGCCTCGCGCCACTGGATGTCGGGCGACATGGCGCCGAACAGTACAGCGGGGTCGTTGTTCGCGAAGGCGGCATAACCCGCCTGAATAGTTTGGACGTTCATCGGCAGCTCTTGTGGAGGAGAGGAAATCCAATCGTGGCGCGGGATTCATAACGTCGGTTCCCGCGCCCAACAAGGGCGGCGGCGCGGGGGAGAGCGGGATCACCGCGCGGCGACCACTCATCGCGACTACGGTTCCGGTATGCGATTCGCCCCACGCTTAGCTTTCCGTCGGCGCTTCGCACCCCGCAGCACGGTCCCGGCCCGCCGCTCCTGCCTTGTTCAGATCCTCTCCCCACTCAGCGTGACCCTGCTCTCCGTTTCCAACGTCGGCATCTCATTCGGCGCCACCGAACTTTTCAAAAACATCACCTTCACGGTCGCCGAAGGCGAACGCTGGGGCATCATCGGGCGGAACGGCGCCGGCAAGACCTCCATCTTCAATGTCATCACGGGCGAGCTGCAGCCCACGGTCGGGAGCGTAGCGAGGAAACCTGGACTCCGTCACGCGCTCCTCGATCAGCACCGCGCCTTCGAAGGCGCGACCACGGTGTGGCAGGCCGGCGCCGCCGCCTGGCGCGAAGTCATTGCGCTCGAAGCACGCATCGCGGAACAGGCCCTCGAACTCGGCGAGATGGGCGAAAAGGTCACCGACGAGTTTCTCGAACGATTCGGACACGATCAAGAACGTTTCGGCGACATGGGCGGTTACGACTACCACGCGCGCGTAGACGCCGTGCTGCAGGGACTGGGATTCGATGCCGAAGAGTCGAAGACGCGACCAGTGTCATCATTATCCGGCGGCGAGCGCGGTCGCGTGGGACTCGCGGCGCAACTCATCGCTCCCGCGGATTTGCTGCTGCTTGACGAACCAACAAATCATCTCGACCTCGACACCACGACGTGGTTGCAGGACTGGCTGAATGAGGCCGACGAGACGGTGATTGTTGTGTCGCACGATCGTGCGTTTCTCGATGCGATCTGCACGAACATCCTGCACGTGGAAGCGAAAACGAGCGAGTCGTACAAGGGAAATTACAGTCAGTTCGTGCCGCAGCGTGCCGAGCGGCGGTTGACGCGTGAGCGCGAGTTGGAGAAGCAGCGCGCGTATGTGAAGAAGGAATCGGAGTACATCATGCGCAATCTCGCGGGCGTCAACTCCTTTCAGGCCAAGGGCAAACGCAAGCGACTTGAGCGTCTGCCGCGCCTCGCGCCACCACCGGGTGATCCCTCGGCAATGACGCTGCAGTTTGATCCGGCCGAGCGTGGCGGTGATCAGGTGATCGCGATTGATGCGCTGCGTGTGGAAGTACCCGGGCGTGTACTTGTCGACGACTTTACCGCGGTGCTGCGACGCAATGATTTTGTCGCACTGGTTGGTCCGAACGGTGCGGGCAAGTCGTCGTTTATTTCCACCATCATTGGTGATCGCGCGCCGGCACAGGGCACGGTAAGAATCGGCGGCTCGATCACACCGGCATGGTTCCGTCAGGACCTCGCCGATCTTCCTCTGCGCAAGTCGTTGTTTGACGCCATTCAGGAACAGCGCCCACTGTGGAACCGCGGCAATGTGCAGAATCATCTTGGTGCGTTCGGCTTCACTGGTGACGAAGTCCTGCGCGAGATTGGCAGCTTGAGCGGTGGCGAACGCGCCCGTGTCGCGCTCGCGCTCATCGCAATTGCGCGCGCCAATCTGCTGATCCTCGACGAACCAACCAACCATCTCGACGTCGAGAACATTGAAGTGCTCGAGGATGCACTCTCCGACTACGACGGCACTGTGCTGTTGGTGAGTCATGATCGCGCGTTTTTGCGCGAAGTTGCGACGCGTGTCTGGTGGTTTGATGGTACGCGGCTGGTGGATTTCGACGGGCCGTTTATTGAGTGGGAGGAGGATCGGGCGCGAAAGACGGCGGGATGACGGGGAGTTCGCCGCGCTGGATTTTGGTGGCCCTCAGCGCAGCACAATTTCAGTGCAGAATCATGAACGCGTCGAGGCCTGTTTGGTTGTGTTCACCGGTAATCTTTCGAAACGCTGCACGCAAACCGAACCGGAGTGAGTGATGAAGATTCAGGTGTTTTCAGACATCGTCTGCCCGTGGTGTTACATCGGCGAACGCCGGTTGACGCGCGCACTTGAATCGGTTGCCAGCGATGCAATCGAGGTTGAGTTCAGGCCGTTCCAGCTTGATCCCGCAACTCCGGTCGAGGCGCTGCCGCTCACGCAGTATTTGGAAAAGCGATTTGCTGGTCGTCCAGTTGACAGCATGATGAATCGCGTCACACGCACCGCCGCCGAAGAAGGCATCACCATAGCGTGGGAACACGGCCAGATCGCGAACACGCGCACGGCGCATCGCCTCATGGCATGGACCATGAAGGAGTACGGCGAGAAAGTGCAGCGCGCGTTGGCGGAACAGTTGTTTGCGCTGCATTTCACGAACGGTGGGAATATCGGCGACGTTGACGAACTCGCGACCGCAGCGGCACTCGCTGGCGTTAACGCCGATCGTGCGCGCGCGCACCTGAACTCAACTGACGGTGTGCAGGAGCTGGATGATGCATTGGCGTCTGCGCGTCGGGGTGTGCAGGCCGTTCCGACGTACGTCATTGATGATCGCTTTGTCATTCAGGGCGCGCAGCCACTCGCTACGTTTGTTGCCACACTTGCCGAGGCCATCAGAACGCGCCAATGACGCGATTCGCGTTCGAACACTGGCGGGACGGGAGAAGCTGCGTATGACGGCATGGGCTGACTGGTGGAAGTGCTTCGTCGCATGCTTTTCGGGCGAATCGTCGCAACAGCCAACGTGCCCGCAGGAGAGGCAAAGTCGCAGATGCACCCAGCGCGTCCCATTTTTCAAGCATTCCTCGCACCCGGCTGGGGTACGGGGCTGCACGTCAAGGACTTGATCAAGATGCGAGCACGGTGGTGTCGACATAGGATGGTTTGCCCTTGAGTGAAGGTTTGATCGCGAAAAATGTCAGTGGATTGCGCCGATGTGGGCGTGCACGAACGTGACGGCCATCGCACCTTCGCCAACGGCCGACGCGACTCGCTTGACAGAGCCGCTCCGTACGTCACCGACCGCGAAGACACCGGGCAGACTCGTTTCGAGAAAGTGCGGACTACGATGCACCTGCCGCCACGCATCGGAGTTCAGTGATGCGGACGACAGCGCGGGTCCGGTCACCGCGAAGCCGGCGCGATCGCGCTCGACACAGTTCCTGAGCCAGTCAGAGTGTGGCACGGCGCCGATGAAGATGAAGAGCGCGTGGGCAGCAATGGTCACGCGCTCGGCGGTGTCGACGCGTGCGATGGTGATGGTCTGCAGGCGATCGTCCCCAGTTAGCGATTGTACCACGCTCGACGCATGGAGTTCGACATTTTCCAGGCGTGCAAGCCGCTCCACCAGGTAGCGCGACATACTCGCGTCGAGATCGGTGCCGCGAATCACCACATGAACGCGTCGTGCCACACGGGCCAGACAGACCGCCGCCTGCCCGCCGGAGTTTCCGCCACCGACGATGACTACTTCATCACCGGCCGAGAGTCGCGCCTCCATTTCGCCGGCCGCGTAATACACGCCGGCCCCCTCGAACTGGGGGAGTCCGGGAATGTCGAGGCGGCGGTATTCGACGCCCGTGGCCACGACGACCGTCCGCGCACGGATGACGGCACCGTCGCTCATCACCACGCATCGGTCGCCGCCTTCAATTCGCAGCCCGGCGGCGGTCTTCGGCACGGACAGTTGCGTACCGGATTTTTGCGCCTGCAGTAGCGCCTGACGGGCAAGTTCGGCGCCGGAGATGCCGGTCGCAAAGCCCAGATAGTTTTCAATCCTTGAGCTGGTCGCCGCCTGTCCGCCTGGTGCAACGCTGTCGAGGAGCAGCGTGTGCAGGCCTTCCGATGCGCCGTACACCGCGGCACCAAGTCCGCCCGGACCAGCGCCGACGACGATGAGATCATACGGGATATCCGTCTCGATCGCGGTGTCGAGTCCCACGTAGTGCGCCAGCTCGTTGACCGACGGATTCCGCTTGAACTTGCCGTTCCGTCCGATGACCAGCGGTGTTTCGTGAATGCCGACGCCAAGTTCGCGCAGCAGCAGATCGGCCTGCGGATCGGACTCGACGTCGAGCCAGGTGTGTGGAATCGAGTTGCGGTTCGCAAAGTCGCGCAGTGCATGGGCGGCCGGCGAGAATCGCGAGCCGATGATACGGATTCCCTCGTATCCGTCACCGACGAGAATGGCGCGGCGCATGAGAAACGCGCTCAGCAACGTCTCGCTCACTTCTGGGAGCTCCGCGATGACGCGGCGGAAATTTGCGGGCGTGATGGCGAGCACGCGTCCCGCCTCAATGACGCGCGCGGTGACGAGACTGGCGCGGCCGCTCAGCAGATCGGCGTCGCCGACGAACTCACCGGGACGATGCACCGTCACGGTGTGAATACGATCTGGAAAACCCGTCAGGATTTCTACCGATCCCGTGAGGACCACGTAGAATGAATACGAAGTATCCCCTTCCGAAATGAGTAGCTCGGATGATGCGGTGTCATGCTCTGTGCCCCGCGGCCGAAGGGCACGGATTTGCTCGTCACTGAGCTGCGCAAACGCGATCTCGTGTTCGTTCATGGTTCTCTGTGTAATCGGCGTGATCGACTCGGTGTGCCTAATCTCTGCAGTGCGTTGCGGCAAAAACATATCCCCCGAAAGACCAATCATCGGGCTCGCGCCCTCTTACCACCACTTGTTTCGGTGCTAATTACCGTCGACTCTCAGAAAGGAACTCCGTATGTGGCGCTGGACCGGTCGCGAACGCCCGCCGTTCGCCGATGCAGTACAGGCTGGACAGGAATCGGTGTGGGATTATCCACGCCCTCCAGCACTCGTACCCGACGCACGCGAAGTGATTGTGCGCGTGGGCGGCGTTGAAGTTGTGCGCACCAAACGCGCAATGCGCCTGCTCGAAACCGCCAGCCCTCCAACGTTTTACCTGCCGTTCAGCGACGCGATGCGCGACGCGTTCGTTTCGTCCACCGGCTCGTCGATGTGCGAATGGAAGGGCGCGGCTCGATACTGGACGATTGTTGCGGGCGGCGTGCGCCTGGAGCGCGCCGCGTGGTCGTACGATGCGCCACGCGCGCCGTATGCCGCCCTCCGGGATCACGTTGCGCTGTACGCCACCTCCGCCGAGTGTTTTGTTGCTGGCGAGCGCGTGCAGCCGCAGGACGGGGGCTTCTACGGTGGCTGGGTTACATCCGACGTTGTTGGGCCGTGGAAGGGCGGGGGCGGCACCTCGGGCTGGTAGCGCCGCCGCGCTACGTGAGTGCTGCGTGAGTGCTGCGTGAGTGCTGCGTGAGTGCTGCGTGAGTGCTGCGCGAGTGCTGCGTGAGTGCTGCGTGAGTGCTGCGCCGTTCGCCGCGATATACGTTCGCCGCGTTACACGAGCGGCGCCAGCTTGCCGAGGATCGTGGGAAAGAACTCTGTCACCGTGGGATGCACCGGCAGAAAATCGCGCAGCACCTGATACGGCGCGTCGGCCGCCATCACCGCGCTGATCGTCTGAACAATTTCGTCGCCGCCGATTCCGAAAATCGTGGCACCGACAAAGCGATCGGTGTCCGCATCGACCAATAGTTTTATCACGCCGACTGTCTCACTCTCCTCCTTGGCACGACTGACGTTGCGCATCTCGTGCGTGACCGTAAGAAAACGTCGGCCTTCTGACATCAGTCTCCGCGCCGCGGTCTCGTTCATCCCGACACGTCCGACGGGTGGATCGGTGAACAACGCGTACGTAGGAATGCGTCCGTCTACAGTACGCGCCACACCGCGACGGTTGGCGAATACGATCTCGTAATCCTGATAACTCGTATGCGTGAACGCACCACGCCGATTCACGTCACCCACTGCCCAGATGCCAGGCACGTTCGTCTCCAGTGTTCCGTTGACTGGCACATAACCCTGCGCGTCGAGCGTGACGCCGACGCTGTCGAGTCCGAGAGCAGCGGTGTTCGGGCGGCGGCCGGTGGCAACAAGCAGGTGCGTCCCGCGAACAGCAATCGCAGGCTGCTCGGCGCTCACCTGCACGTCCACGGTGACCTCACGGCCGGACTGCCCGCTCACACGCTGCACCTTCGCGTCAGAGAGGATCTGTATGCCCTCGCTCCGCAGCAGAGCCGTGAGTCGCTCACTCACATCGGCGTCCTCGCGGGACACGATCATCGGCGACGACTCGATCACAGTGACCGCACTCCCAAGGCGTCGAAAGATCTGGCCCAGTTCGAGGCCGATGTAGCTGCCGCCAAGAATGATCAGGTGCCTGGGAAGCACTCGCAGCGCGAGCAGTGCGTCATTGACCATCGCGCCCGATTCGTTGAGCCCGTCAATGTTCGGCATGACCGCGCTCGTTCCAACATTCAGATAGACACGTTCGGCGACGAATCGCTGCGAACCAGTCTGAACCACAAACGCCGCGCGCTCCCCCTCACCATCCCGCCCGTCCATTCGCGCCCACTCGCGCACGAGCGTGACGCCGCCGGTTCCAGTCATCCATTTCGTCAGTCCAGCGCGCGAGGCGTTGACCACAGTTTCGACGCGCGCCATTACGGCTGGAAAGTCAACGGTGACCTCGCCAACGTGAATGCCGAATTCACCGGCGCGTCGTGCCAGATGCGCAATGCGCGCGCTTTTGCGCAGTGTCTTGGTGGGCGTGCAGCCGGTGTTCACACACGTACCGCCCACAAGATGCCCCTCAAACAGTGCGATGGACTCGCCCTCAGCGGCAAGAGCGGCGGCCAATGACGGGCCGGCCTGCCCGCTGCCAATAATTGCGGCGTTGACGTGGATTGTTTTCGTATCGTCGTCCGATTTCGCAGTCACACGACAACCCGCACGCCTTTCCAAAAGGCGACGCGATCCGTCACCGCTTCCGCGCCTTTTTTGGGCGACGGATAATACCACGCCGCGTTGGCATTCTCCTTGCCATTCACGCGCAGCGTGTAATAACTCGCTTCACCTTTCCACGCGCACGTGGTGTGGTGCGCGCTATCGACGACGTAGTCGCGCACGAGCGACGACATCGGAAAATAGTGATTGCCTTCGACCACCACGGTGTCGTTCGATTCCGCGATCACCGTGTCGTTCCAGAGTGCTTGCATGCGATGAACTCTCCAACGTGCGTGCGCCGAAGCACACAGTCAAATGGTCAAACGGGTTCGAGCCAGGCGACCCAGAACCACTGATTTTCATCCGTGAAGAGTTCCACAATGCGGAATCCACCATCGGCGACGACCCGCTCGAGTCGCGGCCGGTCGTACTTGTACGAACATTCGGTGCGCACACTCTCACCGGCGGCAAACGTGACCGATTCCCCGTCAACGAGAACATGCTGCGGCGACACGGCATCGAGATGCATTTCGATGCGACTCAAGCTGTCGTTGAAGTACGCGCGATGCCGGAACGCCGACTTGGAAAACGTCGCGTGCAGCTCACGATTGAGATGCAACAGCGCGTTCAGATTGAACTCGGCGGTCACACCCGCCGCATCATTGTAGGCCGCGTGCAACAAGCGCGGATCCTTGCGGCGGTCCACGCCCAGTATCAGGCCACCGTCGTCACCCACGCATTCGCGTACGCGTCGGAGAAACGCACTCGCTTCATCGGGGTGCAGGTTGCCGATGGTCGAGCCCGGGAAAAAACCGATGCGACGCGCGCCGTCTGGAATATCCGGCAATTCGAACGGTTCGGTGTAGTCGGCCCACACCGGCAGCACCGGAATGTCCGGAAACTCCTGCGCACGCTGGGCCGCGACGTCATGCAACTGTTCGCGAGAAACATCGACTGGGATGTACGCCGACGCTTCATGAAACGCACGCAACAAGTGGCGCACCTTGATGGCCGCACCGCTACCGAACTCGATGATCGCGGCGTTTGATCCGACCAAATTGGCCAAGTCGCCCGAATAGCGCACCAGAATGTCATGCTCCGTGCGCGTCAGGTAGTACTCGGGCAATTGCGTGATGTCCTCGAACAGCGCCGCACCACGTGCGTCGTAAAACAGCGCGGCCGGCAATGTCTTCGGCGACGATCGCAACCCTTCGCTTACAACTTCACGCAGCGATCGGGTAGCGACATCGGGCGGCGTGCGGTAACGCGGTGGTGACGCGGTCATGCAAATTCTCCCGCAACATCGCGTGCGAGACGGATGCCCGTGAACTGCCAGCGCGCATCACTTGGAAAAAAGTTGCGGTACGTGACGCGTGCATGCGAAGCGGGCGTGGCACACGACGCACCGCGCAGCACCCACTGGTCGCTCATCCACTTGCCGTTGTATTCGCCAAGCGCGCCCGCCCCCGCGCGAAAGCCGGGATACGCGACGTACGGGCTTTGCGTCCACTGCCACACGTCGCCAAACAGTTGCTGCAATCCCGTCGTGCCATCGCTGTGTGGCTGCAGCAATTCGGCATCAGCAAACCGGCCAACCACTGGCTGCGTTCGTGCGAGCACTTCCCACTCGGCTTCAGTGGGCAAACGTTTGCCGACCCATCGTGCATACGCATCCGCTTCGAAGTAGCTGAGGTGCGTGACGGGCGCGTGCGCGTCGACGGGTGCGGTTCCGGCCAGCGTAAACTCGTGCCAGGTGTCATCGACTGACTCCCAGTACAACGGTGCACGCCAGGTGTGTTCACGCACTGTGGCCCAGCCTGCGCTGAGCCAGAATTCGGAGCGACGATATCCACCGTCGGCGATGAACTCCGCGTACTCGCCATTGGTGGTGAGTCGGTGCGCGAGCGCCGAAGGCTGAATGTACTCGCGATGCGGCGGGGCTTCGTTGTCGAAGTGGAAACCATCGCCGTTGTAACCGATGTCGCGCACACCCGCGTCGATCATCGTCCAGCCCTGTCCGGCGGGCACAGACGCCGTGCGAGTTTCAGGTCGGTACGCGGGTCGCATCGGATTCATCCAGAACACGTGCTTGATGTCCGTGACCAGCAGTTCCTGATGTTGCTGCTCGTGGTGCAACCCAAGTGCAAGCACCGCGCTGGCCGGGTGATTTGCGTCGTCATCGATGTCAGCGATGAGCTGCTGCATGTGTGCATCGACGTACGCACGATATTCATACACCTCGGCGACCGTAGGACGCGTTACCAGGCCACGCTGGGCCCGGCAATGCCGCTCACCGGCCTGTACGTAGTACGAATTGAAGAGAAAGGCGTACTTGGGATTCAGGGCGCGATAGTCGCGGTGGAACGGAGCCAGGACGAACGTCTCGAAAAACCAGCTTGTGTGCGCGAGGTGCCATTTGGTAGGACTGACGTCGGGCATGCTGCTGACGACATAGTCTTCGGTCTGCAAGGGCACGCACAGGCGCTCCGTGGCGGCCCGGACAGCAGTGTAGCGATCGGCGAACGATGGTGTCGCACCAGCTCGGGTGAGCCAGGAGGTGGTTAACGTCATGGATCCTCAACGAAAACGCTGTGCATTCCGCACGTGTGCCGGCGCACAGACGGAGTCGAGGGCCGGTGTACCCTGCCCCAGATTAACCGATCCCGACGTCCCAAAGTTCCAGTCAACTGCCCCGTTCGAGATATTCTTTGCATATGCCCACCAATCTCCGCGTTGTTTCCCTCACGCATCGGTACGGAACCGTGACCGCCTTGCGCGACGTGTCCGTCACTGTCCCGCAGGGTACGCTGCTCGCCATTGTCGGCGAAAGCGGTTCGGGCAAGACGACGCTGCTGCGCGCGTTCAACCGTACCATAGAGCCGGCCGCGGGGTGCGTCTTTGTTGATGGCGAAGATGTGACAACGCAGGACCCGGTCGCGCTGCGTCGTCGTATCGGTTACGTGCCCCAGGCGGGTGGTTTGCTGCCGCATTGGACTGTTCACCGCAATGTCGCGCTGGTGCCCACGCTGTCGGGCCAGGCCGATCCGTCCGCTGCGGCCGACGATGCACTGTCGCGGTGCGGCCTGGCACCTGAAATGTTCGCGGCGCGGTTCCCGCATGAATTGTCAGGCGGACAGCGACAGCGCGTCGCAATCGCTCGGGCGCTCGCCGCGAAGCAGGGACTCGTGCTGCTCGACGAATCGTTCAGCGCTCTTGATGCGATCTCACGCAGCGAGCTGTGGGACACATTCGCGGACATTCGTCGTGCGCTGGGCTTTACCGCGGTGCTCGTCACGCATGATCTGGGCGAAGCCGCGCGCCTGGCTGACTCCATCGCGGTTATGCGCGCCGGTCGTATCGAGCAAATCGATACGCTGCATGCGCTGATCGATCATCCGGCGACACCGTATGTCGCACAGTTGGTGGACCGGGCGCGCTTGTCGGCGCGATTACTGGTGGACGCGTGAGCGCGCACCGTGTCCGTGCGTTCTTCAAGCACCTGCCGTTGTGGCTGGCACTCGTCGTGTGCGTTCGCACTGGCGATGCACAGGTGAATCCGTCGCGCCCAATTGTCGTCGCATCCAAGCCATTTGGTGAATCGTTCTTATTGGCCGAGATGTTTGCGCAGCTGCTGGAACGATCGGGACGGCGGGTGGAACGGAAGCTTGGGCTTGGTGCAACGGAGGTCGCGTTTCAGGCGCTGCGATTGGACGCGATCGATGTGTATCCCGAGTACACGGGCACGGGTTTGCTCGCGGTGTTGGGAGATTCCGTTACGCCCGCGATGCGCGCCGACCCGCGTCGCGCGTACACGCACGTTGCGACCGAGAGTTTGAAGCGGTTCGGTGTGACGTGGTTGCCTCCGCTGGGTTTTCAGAATGGCTACGCCATTGCTGTTCGCGCAGAAACCGCGCAGCGTTATCGCTTGCGGACATTGTCCGATTTGGCAAAATCGGACGCACGATTGAATGGCGGATTCACCTCCGACTTCATTGGGCGGAGCGACGGCTGGCCGGGCTTGCAACGCGCGTACGGATTGAAACTCGCGGCCGTGCGACCGTTGGCGCCGGCCATCAAGTATGAGGCGCTGGCGCAGGGTGCGGTCGATATCATTGACGGCTATTCGACAGACGGATTACTCGCAAAACATGCGCTGATCACGCTCGAAGACGATCGACGCTTCTTCCCGCCGTACGATGCAGTGGCGGTCGTCTCACCCGGCTTGGCGCGTGAGGACCCCGGAGCGCTGGCCGTGCTGGCGACGCTCAGCGGGCGTTTGACGGAAGTCGATATGCGCGCGTGGAATCGCGCGATCGAAGTGGAGCAGGAGCCGATTCCGCAGGTCGCACGTCGTGCGCTGGCGTCGCTGGGCGTTGGCGACTCGCTGGCGGCAGTGGCGACGACAACACGGTCGACGCAGACGGATGCAGGATTCTGGTCGTTCTTCTGGGCGCGACGCATGGAGACACTGCGGCTGGCCGGCGAGCACCTGTTGCTGGTTGGCATCTCGCTCGCGCTCGCGCTGCTCGTGGCCGTCCCACTCGGTTTGTGGCTGTCGTCGCATCCGGTTGCGGCAGAACCGGTGTTGCAACTCTTTGGCGTGTTGCAAACGGTGCCCAGCATCGCGCTGCTGGTGTTCATGATTCCACTGCTCGGCATCGGCGTCGTGCCGGCCATTGTCGCGCTGTGGGCCTACGCGTTGTTGCCCATCGCGCGCGCAACCTACACCAGTGTGCGACTCGCCGATCCCGATGCAGTTGCCGCCCTGGCCGCGATGGGTGCGACGTCATCGCAGCAACTATGGTGGGTGCGGCTTCCACTCGCGGCGCCGGTGGTGTTCGCCGGTGTGCGCACGGCCGCGGTGCTCACCGTCGGCACCGCAACACTGGGCGCATTTATTGGCGCGGGGGGATTGGGCGAGCCAATTGTGGCCGGGTTGGGACTCGCCGATGCACGACTCGTGTTGTCCGGTGCCATTCCCGCGGCCGCTATGGCGATTGCGGTGGATGCGCTGCTGGGGTGGGTGAGCCGACGGTTGGCGCCGGCGCATTTGCGGGGTGGGGGGCGGCGGGGGTAGGGGTACGCGATGTTCGGTTTACGCGATGCCACCGGTGTCCGCTACGGCAAAAGTGTTACAATAGTGGGCCGTGGCACTCACGTGCGCATGCTGTCCACCGTTCTGCACTGATGACCACGCAATCGCCGCAGTTGTCCGCCGTTCTGCTTTCCGAACTCGAATCGCATCTCTGGGAAGCTGCGAATATCGCGTTTTTCCCGGCGTCGATCGCACGCTGTCAGGCTTCGAAGGGCTGATGGCTGCGCAGGAGTGTCTGCCCAACAACGCGGTGCGTGATGCGTTCGGCGCCGAACATTCGGTGCTGAGCACGTTGTGGGAAGCGATTTCGCCGGATGTTGTCGTGGTGCCGTTCGAAGCTGATTACAAGTGGCTCACCAAGGTCTGTCAATCGGTGCAGCCCACCAGCGGGACGGGAAAGCTCTTCTGGCACACGCTTGGCGCGAAAACCATCGAGCTGATTCACCAGAACGTGCACGTGGAAGAAGTGCGCGACGATCTTGAGACGCTGGTGCTCGACGCGGAGTTGCTCGAAGCGGTGCTCGGCTCACCGAATCCGGACAGCGGGCGAAGGAGTACGAGACCAAGCTCGTTGCGCGGTTGCGGAAGCACATGGGAAATTTGCGGTACCAGCAACTGTCTGAGCGATTGGGAGCGCTCAAGGATCGTCATGAGCGCGGGTTGCTCAACAGCATCGACTTCCTGAAAAGTTTGCTGGAGCTGGCGCGCGAATTAGTGGTAACGGAAAAGGAAACGCCGCCGGAAGCCGTCGAAGATCGCGCGAAGGCTGCGCTGACCGAACTGTTTCAGCAGGTGCGCAACGAGAGGACGCCAGTGGTGGTGGAGCGCGTGGTGGCCGACATCGACGAGATCGTGCGTCTGGTGCGGTTTCCGGGAGGCAGCAAACGGCGGCCGGCGAGCGCGAGGTGAAGAAGGCGCTCCGGAAGAGTCTCCTCAAATACCAGCTGCATCAAGATGTGGAGTTGTTTGAGCGGGCGTACGGGTATGTGCGGCAGTACTACTGCACGTGCGCTTCGTCAGTCAACTCCAAACCCACTCACCGCACCGAACCCGTCCAATCACCCACCACCAGTTCGCCTCTGATGTGTTTCTTGATGTAATAAAAGCGACGGTCGCCGGTCTCCGTGACGGGATCGAATGACTGCATGCCGTCGGCGAACCAATCTTCCACAATGGTTGCCTGCTGCTCGGCACCATAATACTTCCACGGCTTGAGCTGCGTGGGATCGTACTGGTACGCGTCGCCCTTCAGTAGCTGGTCCTTCAGCGAATAAATCATGTATGCCCACGACCAAAACGCATGGTTTTCGCCCTGCCACACATGCGTCAATTCGTGAATGAGGAGACACTGATCTTCTTTCCGGTGACTCAGGCCAGCGTACCCGTCGCCGACGTGTATGACGTATTTGCCGCCGTTCACGTTAAAGTTCGGCACGAACGGGACGTTCATGGGCACGTTGGTCGGCACGGTGAATGGCCGATCGTTTCGACCAAGTCCGTCGCTCACCACCACCTGACGATACGGGATTGTGTTCCCGAACACGCTCTGTGCAATCTGTTCTTCCGCCGCCGTAAGCGGCCGCGTGTTCTTTACTCCTCGCATCGGCGTGCCTCAAGATGGTGTGCAGCGCAACGTGACAACAACGTATTTTGCACCGACCTCACTCCTCACTACAGGATATCCGTATGTCCCCACCGAAAACTGTTCTCCTTGTTGGACTCCAACCCACGCTCATTGATTATGCCGCACCAGACTATGCCGCGTTTCCAGGAATGAACGCCAGCAAGGTTCAGGCTGGACTGGACGCCGATGTCGCGTCACTCATCAGTCTGGGCTACGACGCAGCGTTATGCCTCACAGACTTCGGAGAAACGTCCGAAGCAACGGTGACGGCGGCGCTGGACGCCAAAGCGTACGACTGCGTGGTGATCGGCGCCGGTGTGCGGACCATTGGCAAGAACTTCCTGCTGTTTGAGAAGCTGATCAACGTCGTCCACAACAAAGCACCGCAGGCGAAGATCTGCTTTAATACCGGGCCGAACGACAGCCTCGCCGCGGTTCAACGCTGGATCTGAACAGCGCGAGACGCCGAACCGTTTCATCGATGAGCGTCCCGCCCGACATTTCATTCCATGATGCCTGATCAGCTGTTCATAATTCATCCGCGCGGACTGCACATTGAAAAAAGTCTGCCGGAGCGACGAAGCGGTGGCTGGCCGATGTTCCCACGCGAAAACCCCGGATCGTTGTCACTGATTCGCCCATGAACGCAACGCGCCCCAGACGATGGCTGCGCAAAGAACAAGCATGCCAAGCGCGGGGAGGGATTTCTTCACTGCATCGCCGATCTTCCCGTGCATCGCGAGCGCGCCAAGCATTAAGATGCAGACCAGTGACGCCGCGGGGAGTACCAGCGCCGGACGCCAGATGCCGGCGATCAGCGCGAGCGCTGCCCCGATCTTGAGTGCGCCGATCAGGTAGCTGAACCACGCCGGCAGCCCATAGGCAGCAAATTCCTCTACCATGTTTCGCGCGCCGCCACCACGATAGCTGGTGCTCTGACCGAATCGCATCAGCCATACGTTCAGGAGTCCGAGTGCAGCCGCGACCTGCAGGACGACCATAACCGTTTTCATGCTTGTTCCGCTGCCTGAGGAATAAGGGTCGCGCTCCGCACCGGTTGAACACTACCCCGACATCAAGGCAATGCAACTCG
>Ga0105047_10004956_pt1 | contig 23042 bp, 22 predicted proteins | sample MAT04_FD_78384 | JGI IMG/M metagenome (GOLD analysis project Ga0105047, IMG submission 78384) | Freshwater microbial communities from Lake Fryxell liftoff mats and glacier meltwater in Antarctica - MAT-04 (megahit assembly) | ecosystem: Environmental > Aquatic > Freshwater > Ice > Liftoff... | reverse complement strand
CAGGCCGCGGGGGCCGCGGCGACCTCGGCGAGCCGGTTGCGGCTCAGGTCACCGGCGACGAAGGTCGGGTTGTTGCACTTGGTCGCGTCGCGGTTGGCGACATCCACGGCGGGGTCGGCAGTACCGAGCTTGGCGATCTGCTCGAACCCCGCCTGGACCAGGTTGAGGGGCAGCGGCGAGTACCCGTAGGCGCCTGCCTTCCCCTGGCCCTCGCACAGCGAGTAGAACATGAAGTCCACCAGGGTCTGGCGCTTGTTGGTCGTCATCCGCTGGTCGCTCGCGCCGGTCGGCAGCAGCATGTAGCTGTACGAGGACAGCGGGTAGGTGCGCGGGTCGGGGTTGGTGTAGACCCCGTCGAGGATCTGGGTGAGGTAGAGGTCAGACGCCTGGTCGGTGTTGATCCGCGCGGCCGTGAGCGCGACCGCGACCGCGTACTGGGTCGGCTCGACGTAGAAGCCGGCGGCGTTGAGGACCTTGACCACGGGGTAGCCCTTGTTCACCGGGTAGGAGTACTCGACGTAGGCGATCGTCCCGTTGCCGGCCGCCGAGGCCACCGTGTTCATCACCTGGTCCGAGCCCGCCGCGCCGATCATCCGGCTGCCGCTGGGCTTGGGGTAGTACGAGGTCAGCCCGGACCGGCCGAAGTACGGCCGCCAGATCGACGGGTACTGCTTGTCGAGGTAGGTGGTGAACTGCGCCGTCGTCCCCGAGCCGTCCGAGCGGACCACGGGGACGATCGGGGTGTCGGGGAAGCTGCGGCCGTTGTTGTCGGCCTTGATCGCCGGGTCCGCCCAGGTGGTGATCTGGTTGGTGAAGATCTTGGCGATCGTCTCGCCGGACAGCCGGATGTCGCGGACCAGCTCGCCGGCCGCCTCGAGGTGGTAGGTGAACGCGGTGCCGCCCGCGACGATCGGCAGGTAGGAGAACTGCCGCCCACCCGAGGTGTCGGCGTTGCCGTACTCGTCGGTGCCCTGGTACGGGATCTCCGAGATGCCGAAGTCCGTGACGTTGGCGGCGAAGTTCTTGCGCCCCTGGGACGAGCCGCCGCCGTTGTAGGTGACCGCCATGCCGTTGGCCGAGACGTCGGCGATCCACTGGTCCACGATCACCTGGCTCCAGGTGGACCCGGACCCCTCGATCTGGCCGTAGGCGGCCCACGCCGGTGCCTGCACCCCGACCATCAGGCTCAGGGCCAGCAGGCCCGCGACCGCCGCGGCGTGGCGCAGGCGCGTGCGCGCCGGACGTCGGCGAGCTCGTCGGGTGGTCATGGGTCCTCCAGGGACGCGGCGGGGGACGGTCATCGGCCGATGCGCGGGCGGGCGACCCACCGCGCGACGACGAAGAGGACCAGGACGAGGGAGAGCAGGATCGACGCGGCGGCGAAGCCACGCTCGATGTAGTTGGGCTCACCGCTGCGCACGGCGCTGTAGATGAACAGGGGCAGGGAGTTCATCACCCCGTCGAAGGGGTTGAGCACGAAGAACGACGCCGCTCCGGAGGTGAGCAGCACCGGTGAGGTCTCGCCGACCCCGCGGGCCACCCCGAGGATGAGCGCGGTGGCCAGACCAGGCCGGGCCGTCGGCAGGACGACGTCCCACACGGTGCGCCACCGTGACGCGCCGAGGGCGAGGCTCGCCTCGCGCAGCCCGCTGGGGACCACCCGGAGCACCACGTCGGCCGCCCGGGCGATGATGGGCAGCATCATCACCGACAGGGCCGTCGCGGCCGCGAAGCCCGACCGAGGCACCCCGAGCCCGATGATGAGCGTGGTGTAGATGAACAGGCCGGCCACGATCGACGGCAGGGCGGTCATCGCCTCGACGACGGTGCGCACCACGCGGGCGAACGGGCCGCCGACCTCCGTCATGAACACCGCGGTGCCGAAGCCGAGCGGCACCGACACGGCCACGGCGATCGAGATCTGGATCATCGAGCCGACGATCGCGTGCGCCACCCCGCCCTGGGTCAGCGGGTCGCGCGGACCGACGCCCGCCATGTCGTCGATCCACATGTTGAGGTGCGGCAGGGCCGGCGCCCCGCGCACGAAGGTGTAGATGACCGTCGAGGCCAGCGCCACCCCGACGATCGCCGCGCCCCCGGTGATGACCGACTGCGCCAGCCGGTCGGTGACCAGCGGACCGTCAGAGGTCATCGCCGTGGCCGCGGTCACCACGGCGAGGAAGGCGAGCATCGTCACCAGGACCACGGCGAGCACCGACCCCCACGGCAGCAGCCGGAAGCAGATCACCCAGCCCAGCGCGACGGCGGCGACCACGGAGCCGGCGACGACGAGCCGGTCCTCGGCCGTCGCCCCGCCCAGGGTGCGTCGGGTCGGCGCCGCATCGGTGCTGTGGCTGCCGTCGAGGTCACGGACCCAGGTGGCGAGCGCCGCGTCGGCCCCCTCGGCGCCCTGGGGGCCCTGGGGGGCCGCCGGCACCGGGTCGCGGGTGTCAAGGGTGGTCATCAGATGTCCGTCCCGGCTCCGGAGCGGCTGCGCGACACGACGATCGCGGCCAGCGTGTTGACGACGAGCGTGGCGAGGAAGAGCACGAGACCGGCGGTGAGCAGCGCGGACAGCTGGGCGTCGGTCGCCTCGCCGAACCGGCCGGCGATGAGGGCGGAGACCGTGTTGGTGCCGATCTCCAGCGGGGCGAACTTGAGGTCGAACGACGGGGAGATGATGAGCAGGACGGCGATCGTCTCGCCGAGGGCCCGTCCCAGCCCGAGCATCGCCCCGCCGATGATGCCGCCCTTGCCGAAGGGCAGCACGACCGACCGGATCATCCCCCAGCGCGTCGAGCCCAGGGCCAGGGCCGCCTCGCGCTCGCCCATCGGGGCCTGGGAGAACACCTGGCGCATCACGGCCGCGGCCATCGGCAGCACCATCATCGCCACCGCGAGCCCCGCGACGAACGCCGAGGCCGTGTACCGGGACTGCTCCCAGACGGCTGCGTGCGGGTCGGTGTCCACCCGGAAGAACGGCAGCCACCCGAGGTAGGCGTGCAGGAAGCGCGCGACATCGGAGGCGTACGGCTGGAGCAGGAAGAAGCCCCACAGGCCGTAGATGATGCTCGGCACGGCGGCCATCAGGTCGACCATGGAGACGAGGAAGCCCTTGAGCCGGGCCGGGGCGTACTCGCTGATGTAGAGCGCCGTCGCCAGCGCGAGCGGGAAGGCGAACGACATCGCGACCAGGGCGACCGTCGCGGTGCCGACGAGCACCGAGGCGATGCCGAGCACGTCGGCCTCGGGCTGCCACTGGGTCTCGGTGAAGAAGGACCAGCCGTAGCGCTGCAGCGTCGGGACGGCCTGGAGGGCGAGGAAGAAGCCGATCCCGCCGGTGATCGCCAGGACGGTGGCGCCGATGCCCCGTGCCCCGAGGACGAAGACGCGGTCGACGCCGGTCTCGGCGGTGGACAGCACGCGGGGGACGGGCGCCGCGCTGGCCGGCGCCTCGGTGTGCAGCACGGTCATCGGGCGACCTGCACAGACCGATGGGGTGCCTCGCGGCGCCGGTAGGTGTGCACCGCGCTGTCGATGGCCGCGCCCGCGGCCACGGCGGCGAACCGCTCGGCGGCATCCTCGCAGCGCACCCGGCGGTCCTGGTCACCGCTGCCGAGCACGATGACCTCGCCGTCGCGCCGCATGGTCCAGCGCCACCGGTTCTCGGCCGTCGGCCGCACGAGGACGCTGAGACCGTCCAGGGCCGTGACGGTCGCGGCGATCGCAGTCCTGGCCTCGGCGGCCGATGCGTAGGGTCCCGGGCACTGGGCGAGGAAGCGGCCGTTCGAGCTCATGAACCGCCACCAGACGAGGTCCTCACCGACGAACGTGTAGAGCTGGAAGACGTACCGCACCGGCCGCATCCCTGTCCTTGTCCGTCGCGGTGCCCCGGCGGGGCACCCAGGAGGACAGAACCGTCACGGCATGACACATCGGGTGGAACTGAGCGGCCAGGGGACGACTCACGGGTGAACGTGTGACGTCGCGGGTACGAAAGTCACCCGTTCGGGGCCGGTGGCGGCGTGCCGCCGGGCTCGGACGGGCCGGGGCTCGGGGTCGGTGTCGGGGTCCCGGACGGCTCGGGCGTCGGGCTCGGCGGGGGGGTGGTGAGGAGCTCGACGCTCGCGCCGAGCGTCACCCGTCCGCCCGGCTCCGGGCGGGCGCCCAGCACCAGCGAACCCTCGGGGGTCGAGGACGCCGGGACGACGAGGCCGGCGGACGTCAGCGCGGCCCGCGCCTCGGCTGGGGTCATCCCCGCGACCTCCGGGACGACGGTCACCCCCGAGGCGAGCACCAGCGCGACCACTGCCCCCGCGGTCAGCGCCGCACCGGGAGCAGGGTCGCTGGCCAGCACGGTCCCGGTCGGCGACGGGCCGTCCTGGAAGACCGCCGTCCCGGGCACCAGCCCGGCGGCCTGGAGCCTGCGCTCGGCCTCCGACCCGTCGAGGCCGAGCAGATCGGGGACGACGACAGCCGGCACCGGGTCGGGCTCGGCGCCGCGCGTCCGGGCGACGGTGGGCGTGGAAGTCGGCGTCGGCGTCGGCGTCACCGCTGCTGCGGACTCCTCCTGGGTGACCGCTGCGGCGGTGCCCGGCCCCCCGGAGGTCGCGGCGACGACGGCGACCACCCCGAGCATGGCGGTCGCGGCCAGCACGGCGAGGGCGGCGACGCCCCGCGCCGGGGCAGCGCGCCGGTCGACCGGCGCGCTCTCGGCGGCCGTCGCCGGCGCGACGGGAGCGACCTCGCGGGTCGAGACCGGCGAGCGCCATGCCGCGGGACGTGTCGTGGTCACGGCCCGCCCGGCGTTCCGCACGACCAGGACGCCGCGGGCCCGCACGACCGCGACCGACAGCGCGGTGGCCGTCGGCGGTCGGTGGTCCGGCGACTTGGCCAGGCACCAGGCGACGATCTCGTCGACCTCGCGGGACAGGCCCGGCACCAGGTCGGAGGGCACCGGCGGCGGCGCCGACACCTGGGCCCGCAGCACGTCCAGCGGCTCGGCCGCCTCGAACGGCGGCTGCCCGGTGAGCAGGTGGACGAGCAGGGCGCCGGCCGAGTAGAGGTCGGCTGCCGGGCCGACCGCCCCGCCGGTGGCGACCTCCGGCGAGGCGAAGCCGGGACTGACCCGCACGGTGCCGGGGCCGTCGGCAGCGGCGTGGCGAGCCCCGAGGTCCAGCAGCCGCGGGCGGGTGAGGTCCGGACCGCGCCCGGTCCACGGCACCATGACGTTGCGCGGGGACAGGTCAAGATGCAGCACCCCGCGCAGGTGGGCGTGGGTGAGGCCGGCGAGCACGCCGGTGAGGACGCCGAGCGCGTCGGCCTCGGACAGCGGGCCGCTGGACTCGACGAGCTCGTCGAGGGTCACCCCGTCGACGATCTCGGCCACCGACCAGACGATCGAACCGTCGGTACCGACGTCCAGCACCCGGACGAGATGCGGGTGGTCCAGACCGCGAGCGGCCGCCGCCTCCTCGAGGAACTCCGCGACGACATCCGCCCGCAACGCCAGGTGCGGGTGGAGCAGGCGCACCGCGACGTCCTGCTCGGCGACGACGTCGTGCGCTCGGAAGACCGACGCCGAGCCGCCCGCGCCCAGCAGGCCGCCCAGGCGGTATCGACCGGCCACCAGGTCCCCGGTCATGGCGAGGCCGCGGCGGCCGCCGCCGCGTAGCCGTCGGCGCGCGCGAGCACGTCGGCGACGTAGGTGTCGGAGTGGTTGTAGGAGCGGACCGCCGCCCACCACCCCGCGCCGCTGGTGAGATCCGACCCGCCGGCGCACAGGTAGCGGGCCGCGGCCAGGGCGGCGTCGTCCACGTCCTGGGGATCGGCGGTGCCGTCACCGTCGCCGTCGGCGCCCCAGCGCTCCCAGGTGGACGGGATGAACTGCATCGGCCCGACGGCGTGGTCCCAGACCGCGTCGCCGTGCCAGGCCGTGGAGGTCGCCGTGGCCCGGATCGCCGCGACCCCGTTGCCGTCGAGCGCGGGGCCGACGATGGGCGGCAGCGGTCGGCCGTCCGGCTGGAGCACCGAGCCGCCGTGGCTGCCGTGCCCCGACTCGATCGCCCCGATCCCGGCCAGCGTGGTCCAGCCGACCCGGCAGGTCGGGGACTCTGCCGTCAGGGTGAGCGCAGCGTTCCCGTAGGCCCGCACCGCGACGCCGGGGATCGCCGTCACGGCGGCGATCGCGGCCACCCAGGTCTCGGCCGCCCGCGGCGTGCTGGGCGTGGTCGGCGCGGTGGGCGGGGCCACCTGCGCAGCGGTCAGCTCGGCCCCGGGCGCGATGCCGGGCACCTCGAGCGGCACCTCGTCCGACGGCGTGGCCGGGGAGGTCACCGGCGGCACCGTCCACGGCCGGGGCTCGACGGACCCGACGGCGGCCCGGCCGGTGAGCACGACGACCCCGAGCGCGAGCGCGACGAGGACCCACCGTGACACGGAGCTGGCTCTGGACATCGGACGCAGGTTCCACGGTGCCGACGGCCGCTCGGGTCACCCGGGATGAACGGGGGACGAACCATCGGCGCCTGGGCGCCGTTGCGCCGGGTTGCGGCCCAGCGTTCGTCGACCCGTCATCGGGGCGTCACGCCGCGGTCGCCGTCCGGGCCCCGTCGACCTGCTTGTCTCGGACCGTGCGCGTCGCCATCGTCACGGAGTCCTTCCTCCCCCAGCTGAACGGTGTCACCAACTCGGTCCTCCAGGTGCTGGCGCACCTGGAGCGGGCCGGCCACGAGGCCCTCGTCCTCGCGCCGGGCGAGCCTCCGGCGTCGGTGCACGGCGCCCGGGTGGTCCCGCTGCGCTCGGTCCCGCTGCCGGGGTACTCCCCGGTCCGGCTGGGCGTGCCGACGGCGCGCGCCGTCGCCCGCGAGCTCCAGGCGTTCCGCCCCGACGTCGTCCACCTCGCCTCGCCGTTCACCACCGGCGGCCCCGCCGTCCGGGCGGCGGCCCGGTGCGGGGTGCCCTTGGTCGCCGTCTACCAGACCGACGTCGCGGGGTTCGCCGCGCGGTACGGCTGGGGCCCCGCCGCGGAAGCCGCCTGGCTGCGGGTGCGGTCGATCCACGAGCACGCCGACCGCACGCTCGCACCCTCCCGGATCGCGGCCGCCGACCTGGCGGCGCACGGCGTCGAACGAGTTCGCCTGTGGCCGCGCGGCGTCGACACGGGCGCCTTCCGGCCGGGGCACCGCGACCCGCTGCTGCACCGCCGGCTCGCCCCCGGCGGCGAGGTGCTCGTCGGCTTCGTCGGACGGCTCGCCCCCGAGAAGCAGGTCGAGGACCTGCTCGCGCTGCACGACGCGCCGGGTTTGCGGCTCGTCGTGGTCGGCGAGGGGCCCGAGGGCGCGTCCCTGCGACGCCGGCTCCCCCGCGCGACCTTCACCGGACAGCTCACCGGCGACGCCCTGTCGCGGACGGTCGCCACCCTCGACGTCGCCGTCCAGACCGGTCCGTTCGAGACGTTCTGCCAGTCCGCGCAGGAGGCGATGGCCAGCGCCGTCCCCGTGGTCGCCGTCGGTGCCGGCGGGGTCGCCGAGCTGGTCGACAACAGCCGTACCGGCTGGCTCTACCCACCCGGCGACCTCGCCGCGCTGCGGGCGCGGGTGCTCGACCTCGCCGGCGACGAGACCAAGCGCCGGGCGATGGGCGGCGCGGCGCAGCGCGCGGTGCGGTCAAGGACGTGGCCGGTCGTCTGCGAGCAGCTCCTCGGGCACTACGCCGACGCGATGGCCCGCAACCTCGCCCAGACGGCAGCGAGGTAGCCGCGGTGCGCATCGTGCACCTGACCAACGCCTACGCCCCGCGCAGCGGCGGGGTCCGCACCACGGCTCACGCGCTCGGTCACGGCTACCGCGCCCGCGGCCACGACTTCGTCCTCGTCGTGCCCGGTGCGCAGGCGATGGACGAGACCCACGACTGGGGGCGTCTGGTCCAGGTGCCCGGCCCGCTGGTCCCCGGGAGCGGCGGGTACCGCGCCCTGGTCGGCCAGGACCGGTTGTGGCGCACGGTCGCCAGGCTCGCCCCGGACCGGCTCGAGGTCTCCGACCGGTTCACGCTGCGCCACCTTGGCCCGTGGGCCCGCGAGCACCACGTCCCCGCGGTCCTGCTGGCCCACGAGCGGCTCGACGGGGTCCTGCGCGCGGCGCTCCGCCTGCCGCCCGCCGCGGCCCGCGCCGCCGCCGACCGGCACAACCGACGGACGGCAGCGATGTTCGACGCCATCGTGGCCACGACCCGGTTCGCCGCCGGGGAGTTCGACCGGATCGGCGTGCCGACCTCGCTGGTCCCGCTCGGGGTCGACCTCGACGTGTTCCGGCCGCCGCTCGAGCCGCACCGGCGGGCCGAGGACGGACCGCTGCTCGTCCTGTGCGGCCGCCTGTCGCCGGAGAAGCGCCCCGACGTGGCCGTGGAGGCCCTGCGGGTGCTGCGGGCCGGCGGCCTGCCGGCCCGGCTGGTGGTCGCCGGGGACGGTCCGGCGAGAGCCGGCCTGGAGCGTCGGGCCCGCGGGCTGCCGGTGACCTTCCTCGGGCACGTGACGGACCGGGGGTCGATGGCCGCGCTGCTCGGCGCGGCCGACGTCGTCCTCGCTCCCGGACCGATCGAGACGTTCGGTCTGGCCGCTCTCGAGGCGATGGCCTGCGGGACCCCCGTCGTCGCGGCCGCGACCAGCGCGCTGGCCGAGCTCGTCCTGCAGGGTGCGGGAGCCGTCGCCGGACCCACCCCGCAGGACGTCGCCGCAGCGACGGCCGCCGTCCTGGCCCAGCCCGCCGCGGCGGCCGGCCGGGCCGCCCGTCGCAGGGCGGAACAGTTCCCGTGGTCCCGCACCGTCGAGACCATGCTCGCCGTCCACGCAGGAGCAACGAGCGGAGCAGCCCGGTGAGTCGCACCTATGGCATCGAACCCGGGGTCCTGGCGATCGCCCACCGCGGCGGGCGATCGCTCGGCCCGGAGAACACGATGGAGACCTTCGAGCGCTCCTTCGCGCTGGGCTACCGCTACCTGGAGACCGACGTCCGGACGACCTCGGACGGGGTCTGCGTCGCGTTCCACGACCGGACGCTGCGCCGGGTCACCGGTCGGCCCGGCCGGATCGCCGACCTGACCTGGGACGAGGCTCGCCGGCTCCGGGTGGACGGGACCGCCGCTGTGCCGCGCCTCGACGAGCTGCTCGCCGCCTGGCCGGGCGTGCGCTGGGTGATCGACGTCAAGCAGCCGACCTCGCTGGTCTCGCTCGTGCGGGTGCTGCGCCGGGCCGGGGCTGCACGACGAATCTGTCTGTCGGGCACCTGGCAGCGGTGGCTCGACGACGCGGCCGAAGCGCTGGGGCCCCAGGTCAGCACCGCGCTCGGCTGGGGCAACCTGCCGCGCTACCTCGCGGGCGGTGGGCCGTTCCCCCGGGCGCGGTACGTCCACCTGCCGCTCATGGCCGGCTCCTGGCGGGTGCCCTCCCCCGCACTGGTCGCCCGGTCCCACGAGCGGGGACTGCGCGTGGTCGTCTGGGGCGTCGATCGGGCGACCGACATCCACCGGCTGCTCGACGACGGGGTCGACGGGATCATCACCGACCACCCCGACGTGCTGCGCGAGGCGCTCGTCGCCCGGGACGCCTGGCGCGCACCGACGGCGCCGGTCCGCCGACGCGCGAGGCCCCGGACCCCCACGGGGACCGAGGCCTCGACGGGCTGACGCCCGGCGGAGTCGGATGTCGGCCCGACGTCGGGCGGCGCTGCCGGTCAGGCGGTCAGGCGGTCGGGTGGGCGGCGTCGTAGGCGGCGCGCAGCTCGGCCGAGATGCGGCCCCGCTCGTTGACCTGGAAGCCGTTCGACCGGCCCCACTCGCGCACCGTCGAGCTCGAGGAGCCGCTGCGTCCTGCCGGGCGCTTGCCCTGGCGCTGGCGACCACCGGTACGACGCGCCAGGCCGGTCCAGCGGGCGAGGGACTCGCGCAGGGCCGCGGCGTTGGCCGTGCTGAGGTCGATCTCGTAGGTCACGCCGTCGAGCGCGAACGTGACCGTCTCGTCGGCCGAGCCGCCGTCGAGGTCATCGACGAGAACTACCTGAACCTTCTGTGCCATGACGCATCCTTACGTAGCCGAATCCCCTGCGAACTCCGCCACAATACCTCGCGGATCTAGCGCCCGCCCGCCAACAACACGCCTCAGCCGTCGACAGCCGGCGATTCCGGCGCATTCTTCGGATCGGCAGCACGGCGCTCTTCGAGATCGAGACGGGCCATCGCCGCGCGTTCGGTGCGATCCGCGCGGATGATCGAGCGCAACGCCAGCCAGAACAGCAGGCCCACCCCCACGGAGGGGACCAGGGCGGCCAGGGCCTGGAGCACCGGGTGCACGGCGGGGCTCAGACCTGGGGCTTGACGAGGGGGAACAGGATGGTCTCGCGAATTCCCAGACCGGTCATCGACATGAGCAGCCGGTCGATCCCCATCCCCATTCCGCCCGAGGGCGGCATGGCGTGCTCCATCGCGACGAGAAAGTCCTCGTCCAGCGCCATCGCCTCGTCGTCGCCCGCCGCGGCGAGCAGCGCCTGGGCCTCGAAACGCTCACGCTGGATCATCGGGTCGACCAGCTCGGAATACGCCGTGGCGAGCTCGAGCCCGCGCACGTACAGGTCCCATTTCTCGACCACACCCGCGCGCGTGCGATGGTCGCGCGTCAGCGGGCTGGTGTCCACCGGGAAGTCCCGCACGAAGGTCGGGGCGACGAGGTGGTCCCCGACGTGGTGCTCCCACAGCTCCTCGACGAGCTTGCCGTGGTTCTGCTTCTTGGGGTCCACCTGGCTGTCGAACCGCTCGACGAGGCGCAGCAGGTCCGGGACGGTGGCCTGTGGTGTGATCTCCTCGCCGAGCGCCTCGGACAGCGAGTGGTAGAGGCTGAGCGCCGCCCACGGACCGCCGAGGTCGTACTCGGTGCCGTCCGCCAGGGTCACGAGCGTCGAGCCCAGCGCCTCGCGCGCTGCGGTCTGCACGAGGTCCTGGGTGAGCACAGCCATCGTGTCGTAGTCGCCGTAGGCCTGGTAGGCCTCAAGAGTCGCGAACTCCGGGGAGTGCGTGGAGTCGGCACCCTCGTTGCGGAACGACCGGTTGATCTCGAAGACCCGCTCGACCCCGCCGACCACGGCGCGCTTGAGGAAGAGCTCCGGCGCGATCCGCAGGTACATCTCGAGGTCGAAGGCGTTGATGTGCGTGGTGAAGGGCCGGGCCGACGCGCCGCCGTGCAGGGTCTGGAGCATCGGCGTCTCGACCTCGAGGTACCCGCGGCGGTGGAAGTTGTCCCGCAGGGAGCGCATCACCGCGGCCCGGGTGCGGACGGCGTCACGCGCGGCGGGCCGCACGATCAGGTCGACGTACCGCTGGCGGACGCGGGCCTCCTCGGACAGCTCCTTGTGCAGCACGGGCAGCGGGCGCAGCGCCTTGGCGGCGATCCGCCACTCGTCGGCGAACACGCTCAGCTCGCCGCGCCGTGAGGACCCGACCGTCCCGTGGGCGAACAGGTGGTCGCCCAGGTCGACGTCGGCCTTGAACCGCTCGAGGGACTCCGCGCCGACCGCGGCGAGGCTGAGCATCACCTGGAGCCGGGTGCCCTCGCCGTCCTGGAGGGTGACGAAGCACAGCTTGCCGGTGTTGCGCAGGTACACCACCCGCCCGGCGACGCCGACGACGACGTCCGTCTGGGCGCCGGCCCCCAGCTCGCCGTGCCCGGCGCGCACCTCGGCGATCGTCGTGGTCACCGGTACCCCCACGGGGTAGGCCTCGCGGCCCTCGGCGAGGATCCGCTGCCGCTTGGCCCGGCGGATCGCCAGCTGCTCTGGCAGGTCGTCCTCGTGCTCGGCGGGCGGTCCGGGGGTGGTGGTCACCCGCCCGATCCTACGAGGTCGAGCGCCAGGTCCAGGATCGGCGAGGAGTGGGTCAGGGCGCCGACGGACAGGTGGTCGACGCCGGTGGCGGCGACCTCGGCCGCGCGGTCCAGGGTGAGGTTGCCGGTGGCCTCGAGCTCGACCGGGCCGACCTGCGGCTCGCGCGCACGCACCGCGGCGACGACCTCCGCCAGCAGTGCGGTCGCCATGTTGTCGAGCAGCAGGAACCGGGCCCCGGCGTCGATCGCCTCCATCGCCTGGGCCAGGGTGTCCGCCTCGACCTGGACGGGGACCTCGGGGAACGCCGCCCGCACCGCGGCCACCGCCCCGCTCACCGACCCCGCCGCAGCGACGTGGTTGTCCTTGACCATGGCGACGTCGTACAGGCCCATCCGCTTGTTGTCCCCGCCGCCGCAGCGCACCGCGTACTTCTCCAGGTCGCGCAGGCCCGGGGTGGTCTTGCGGGTGTCCAGGACGCTCGCGCCGCTGCCGGCCAGCGCATCGGCCCAGCGTCGGGTGTGCGTCGCCACGCCCGACGCGCGGCTGACCAGGTTGAGCAGGGTGCGCTCGGCGACGAGGAGCACCTGCACGGGGCCTCGGAGCACGGCCAGCACCTCGCCGACCGCGATCGCCGCGCCGTCGGCGACCCTCAGCTCCACGGTGGGCGCCGGGAGGGCGAGCCGGTCGGCGACCTCGGCCAGCACGACCTCGACGACCGGGAGCCCGGCCACGACGCCGGCGGCCCGGGCGACCAGGTGCGCCCTGCCTGCCGCGGCGCGCGCGATCGTCGCCTGGGAGGTGACGTCCCGACCAGGAGCCGGGCCGAGGTCCTCGTCGAGCGCGGCCGTGACCACGGCACGGAGGCGAACGGGGTCGAGACCACGCGAGGCGGCGGGCGCAGCTGTCATCCCCGCAGGCTAGCCGCCGCCATACCCCAGGGGGTATCATCGGACGATGTCCCTCCTCGACCGCATCCTGCGCCGCGACCCCGACGCGTTGCCGCACTCCGTCCACGCCGACCGCGCACTGAGCCTGCTGGAGGACGGCGCCGTGCTCATCGACGTGCGCGAGCAGTCCGAGTGGCGCAGCGGGCACGCCCCGCGCGCCCGGCACATCCCGCTGGCCACGCTCGACGGCGCAACGCGGCGGCTGCCCCAGGGCGCGACGATCGTCGTCATGTGCGCCTCGGGGAACCGCTCGCGCGGCGCCGCGGCCCAGCTGCGCTCCGCCGGGTTCCAGGCGACCAGCCTCGCCGGCGGGATCGGCGCCTGGCGGGCGGCCGGCGGGCCGGTGACGACCCGATGAGCACCGCCGGGACGCCTGCTGACGCGCAGGACGACCGGACCACGCCGGGCCCCGTCGCACCTGAGACCATGGTGGTCACCGACGCCCCGCCGAACCCCGCCCCGGAGGCTGGTATGCACCTCGAACCTGCCGAGCTCACCGCCGTCATCCACCGACTGCGGCGCGCCCAGGGCCAGATCGGCGGCGTGCTGCGGATGCTCGAGGAGGGTGCCGACTGCGCCGACGTCGTCACCCAGCTCTCGGCCGCGTCCAAGGCCCTGGACCGGGCCGGGTTCGCCATCATCGCCTCGGGCCTGGAGCAGTGCATCACTCGCGGTGAGGACGCCGCGGGGATCGACCGCGCCAAGCTCCAGAAGCTCTTCCTCTCGCTCGCGTGAGCACCGGGGCCGCCGACGGCGCGGCACACGCCCCGACGGACGCGGCGGCCTGGGACCAGCGCTACGCCGCGGCGCCGCTCTGGGGCTCGTCGCCCAACGTCTTCGTCGTGCAGCACACCGCCGGCCTGCCGGTGGGCCACGCCCGGGATGTCGCGGCCGGCGACGGACGGCACGCGTTGTGGCTGGCGAGCCGCGGCTGGCAGGTCGAGGCGCTCGACTTCTCGGCCGCCGGGATCGAGCGAGGACGGGCGGTGGCCGAGCGGCTGGCCACCGAAGGCGCGCTCACCGGGTCGATCGACTGGCGGGTAGCCGACGCGACGACCGTCGAGCCGGAGCCGGACACCGCCGACCTCGTGGTCATGGCCTACCTGCACCTGCCCGCCCCCGCGGCCCGCGAGGCCATCACGCGCGCTGCCGCGAGCCTGGCACCCGGCGGCACCTTCGTCCTGGTGGCCCACGACCGGACCAACCTCACCGACGGCACCGGTGGGCCCCAGGACGCGGCCCTCCTGCCCGACCCGGGCACCGTCGCGGCGACGCTGACGGCCGCGGGGCTGCGCGTCACGGTCGCAGAGGTGGCGTCCCGGCCGGTCGACGGTGCCGACCGACCCGCCCTGGACACCGTCGTCGTCGCGGTGCGACCCGCGACGTGAACCCCAGGACCGCGAGCTGAGCCCCGGGACCAGGATCCCAGGGACCTGGCCCAGGCGGGTCTAGCCTCGGCTGTGCCGACACCCCTCCCGTTCTTGGCCATATACCCCCTGGGGTATGTTGGGTCAGGCCGGAGGCCCCGGCACCTGTCCCGACCGGGCACGAGCCCGAGAACGAGAACGAGGAGCACCATGAAGATCGTCGTCGTCGGTGGAGTCGCCGGCGGGATGAGCGCGGCCGCCCGGGCCCGCCGTCTCGCTGAGGACGCCGAGATCGTCGTCCTGGAGCGCAGCGAGTACGTCTCGTTCGCCAACTGCGGACTGCCCTACCACCTGGGTGGAGAGATCGCCGACCGCGCCTCGCTGCTGCTGCAGACCCCGGCCGCGCTGCGCGCTGCCCTCGCCCTCGACGTGCGGACCGGCCACGAGGCCACCGCCGTCGACCGCGCGGCCCAGCAGGTGCACGTGCGCACGAGCGCGGGCGAGGAGCTGACGCTGGACTACGACGCGCTCGTGCTCGCACCCGGCGCCACGGCCATCCGCCCGCCGATCGCCGGGCTCGACCTGCCCCAGGTGCACACCCTGCGTACCGTCCCGGACGCCGACGCCCTGCGCGCCCTCGTCGCCACCGACGCCCGTCGCGGCGTCGTGCTCGGCGCGGGCTTCATCGGCCTGGAGGCCGCCGAGGCGCTGCGGCTGCGCGGCCTGGACGTCGACCTCGTCGACCTCGCCCCGCATGTGCTGCCCCCGCTGGACGCCGAGCTCGCCCAGCTGCTCGACACCGAGCTCGCCGCCCACGGCGTGCGCACGCACGTCGGGGTGGCCGCCGAGTCGATCAGCGCGACGCCCGATGGCGAGCACGCCGTCGTCGTGCGCCTGTCGGACGGGACCGAGCTGACGGCCGACGTCGTCGTGCTGTCGGTCGGCGTCCGACCGGACAGCCGGCTGGCCGCCGACGCCGGGCTGGACCTCGGGGTCGGCGGGTCGATCCTCGTCGACACCGCCCAGCGCACCTCGGACCCGCACATCTGGGCCGTCGGTGACGCGACGACGGTCACCCATCACGTCACCGGGGTGGTCGCCCCCGTCCCGCTCGCCGGGCCGGCGAACCGCCAGGGTCGCCGCGCCGCCGACTCGATCCTCGGCCGGCTCACCGAGGCCACCCTGGCCCGGCCCGTCGTCGCCACCGCCGTCGTGCGGGTCTTCGACCTCACCGCCGCGGTCACCGGCGCCAGCCAGCACATGCTGCGCACCGCGGGCATCGAGCACCACGTCGTGCACGTGCACCCCGGGCACCACGCCGGGTACTTCCCCGGGTCCGAGCAGATGCACCTCACGGTGATGTTCGCGCCGGACGGCACCCTGCTGGGCGCGCAGGGCGTGGGCCGGGCCGGGATCGACAAGCGGATCGACGTCTTCGCCACCGCCCTGACCGCCGGGATGACGATGGACGACATCGCCGAGCTCGAGCTGGCCTACGCACCGCCGTACGGCTCGGCCAAGGACGCCGTCAACATGGCCGGGATGGTCGCGCAGAACGTCCTGGACGGCACCCTGCGCCTCTGGTACCCCGGCGACCTGGAGCAGGTCGCCGCCACCGCCCTCATCCTCGACGTGCGCTCGCGGGCGGAGTTCGCCGACGGCCACCTGGCCGGTGCGCTGAACATCCCGCACACCGAGCTGCGCGAGCGACTGGAGGAGGTCCGCACGGCTGCGGACGGGCGGCCGGTCCGGGTGCACTGCGCCAGCGGGTTCCGCTCCTACCTCGCCCACCGCGTGCTCGTCCAGGCCGGGTTCGACTCGGCCAACCTGTCGGGTGGGATGCTCACCCTGCGCGCGGCGCTGCCGGGGCTGGCGCTCGTCACGAACTGAGCTGTCGACCGATCGCGCGCGGGTCGAGCCCCAGCTCGCCGGCCGTGTCCAGCCCGGCCTCGATCCGCAGCCGCCACGCGTCGTCCTGGGTGGGCATGTCCTCGCGGAAGTGCCCGCCGCGACTCTCCGGTCGCATCGCCGCCGCCGCGGTGAGGACGGAGGCGACCTGGTGCAGGTTGGTCGTCTCCCACTCCGCGGTCTGCGGCGCCGCCTGCACCCCGGGCACCCGGTGGGCACGGGTCGGCACCTGCTCCAGGGCGGCACCGGCCCGGGCCAGGCCCTCGCCGGACCGGATGACCCCGGGACCCGCCGCGGCGATCCGCTGCAGCCGCGTGCGCATCGTCGCGGCGACGAGGGCCGCGGGCCCGGGTCGCTCGACCGGTTCGAGCTGCGGCAGCGCGTCGGCACCGACCCGGGCGACGACGTCCTGCGCCGCGCGGTGGGCGAAGACCAGGCCCTCGAGCAGCGAGTTGGAGGCCAGCCTGTTCGCACCGTGCACCCCGGTGCAGGCGACCTCCCCGGCGGCGTACAACCCGGTGAGCGTCGACCGGCCGTGCAGGTCGGTGAGGATCCCGCCGGAGTGGTAGTGCTGGGCCGGGGCCACGGGCACGAGGTCGGTGGCCATGTCGATGCCCTCGGCGAGCAGCCGCTCGTTGATCGTCGGGAACCGCCCGCGCAGGAACTCCGCGCCGAGGTGGCGCGCGTCGAGGAAGACGTGGTCCGAGCCGGTGGCGGCGATCCGCCGCACGATCGCGTGCGCGACGACGTCCCGTGGGGCGAGCTCGGCCAGCGGGTGCACGTCGGGCATGAACCGCAGCCCGTCCGTGTCCAGCAGCATGGCGCCCTCGCCGCGGACGGCCTCGGAGACCAGCGCGAGCTGGCCCTTGACCCCGGCCCCGAGCCACAGGACCGTCGGGTGGAACTGGACGTACTCCATGTCCCCGAGCAACGCTCCGGCGCGCAGCCCCGCCGCCAGGCCGTCCCCGGTGGCCGCCGCGGGGTTGGTCGAGGACGGGTAGACCTGGCCGATCCCGCCGGTGGCCAGGATGACCGCCCGGCCGAGCGCCGCGCCCACCCCGTCGCGGGTGCCCTCGCCGATGACGTGCAGGGTCACCCCGCAGACCGGCCCCGGCCTCCCGTCGGCGTCCGGCGCTGCGGTGAGCAGGTCGAGCACCAGCGCGTGCTCGATGACCTCGATCCCCGGGTCGTTGCGCACGGCGTCGAGCTGGGCCACCAGGGCCCGCGAGATCTCCGCACCTGTCGCGTCCCCGCCGGCGTGGGCGATCCGGTCGGCGTGGTGGCCGCCCTCACGGGTGAGCGAGAGCGCGCCGCCCGGCTCGGTGTCGAACCGCGCCCCGCGCCCCACGAGCTCGCGGACGCGGGCCGGCCCCTCGGTGACGAGCACGTCCACAGCCGCCGGGTCGCAGACCCCTGCCCCGGCGACCAGGGTGTCGGCCTGGTGCGCCGCCGGGCTGTCGTCCGGGTCGAGCGCGGCGGCGATCCCCCCCTGGGCCCAGACCGTCGAGCCCGAGGAGAGCTCACCCTTGGTGACGAGCAGCACGCGGGGCACCCGGGTGCGCAGGTGCAGCGCCGCCGTCAGCCCGGCGATCCCCGAGCCCACGACGACGACGTCGGCGCGCGCGGTCCAGCCGGGCCCCGGGGCGGCCAGCCGCCGCGCCAGCCTCATCGCCGGACCGCAACGGTCGGGCCGGTCGCCGGTGCCAGGCCGCTGGGACCCATCAGGACTCCTCACCGGTGATGCTCAGCACCACGTTGTCGATCAGCCGGGTGGTGCCCAGCCTGGCCGCGAGCGCGAGCAGGGCCGTGCCGTGGTGGTCCGCGGCGACGTCCTGGACCGTCCCCGGGTCCACCAGCGCAACGTAGTCGACGACGAGCCCGGGCTCGGCGGCGAGCACGTCGGCCGCGGCGCGGTGCACCGCCCGGGCCGGGCGTCCGGCGGCGGCGGCGGCCGCCGCGGCGGCCAGCGCCCGGGACAGCGCCGTTGCCGAGCGCCGCTGGTCGACGCCGAGATAGGCGTTGCGGCTGGACAGGGCCAGCCCGTCGGCGTCGCGCACGATCGGCACGGCGAGGAGCTCGACCGGCAGGTCGAGGTCGTGCACCATGGCGCGCACGGCGGCGAGCTGCTGGGCGTCCTTCTGGCCGAAGACGGCGACCTCGGGCGCCACCAGGTGGAGCAGCTTGAGGACCACCGTGAGCACGCCGTCGAAGTGCCCGGGACGGTGTGCGCCCTCGAGCCGCTCGCCCAGCGCGCCTGCGACGACCGTGACGACGGGCTCGCCCCGGTAGACCTCCTCGACCGACGGGGCGTAGACCACGTCGGCCCCGGCGGTGGCCAGCAGCGCGACGTCCGCAGCCAGGTCCCTGGGGTAGCGCGCGAGGTCCTCGGTCGGTCCGAACTGCCGCGGGTTGACGAAGATCGTCACGACCACCTGATCGGCCTGTGCCCTGGCCGCCCGGACGAGGGCGAGGTGTCCCTCGTGCAGCGCGCCCATCGTCATGACGACGGCGCGACGGCCCGTCCGCGGGGCCGCCAGCGCCCGCGCGAGCTCGGCCCTGGTGTGCACGACCTCGGGTGTCATCGGGTCTCCTCCCCGGCGATCGTGTCGAGCAGCCGCTCGGCCTGGCCGGCGTCGATCCGGCCGGCCAGCAGGGCCCGGGTGGTGGTGGCCCTGGCCAGGGCCCGGTAGGTCGGCGCAAGGTCGGCCGCAGACGGGTCGACCGCGGCGAGCCGGGACAGCTCGACCAGGTGGGCGGCCACCGTCCCGGCGTCACCGCGGACCACCGGGCCGGTGAGCGAGGGCAACCCGCCCTGCCCCGCGGCGCGCAGGGCGCCGTCCAGGGCAGCCCCGAGCAGCGGGGCCAGCGCGGCGCCGGGGTCGGCGACACCGGCCGCCGCCAGGGCCTGCGCCGCCTGCGCGACGAGGACGACGAGGTGGTTGGCCCCGTGGGCGAGGGCAGCGTGGTAGAGCGGCCGCGCCTCCTCGGCCACCACGACGGGGTCCCCGCCGATCTCGACGACCAGCGCCTGGCCGATCGGCAGCACCGGGCCGGGGCCGGTGACGGCGAACGTCGCCCCGACGAGTCGCGCCAGGTCGAGCGAGGTGCCGGTGAAGGTCATCGCCGGGTGGATCGCGAGCGGGATGACGCCCAGCGCCGTCGCCGGGGCGAGCACCCCGACCCCGTGGGCTCCGGCGGTGTGCACGACGATCTGGCCCGGGTGCCACGCGCCGAGCCGCGCGAGACCGGCGACGAGGTCGGCCAGCGCATCGTCCGGCACGGTGAGCAGCACCAGCTCTGCCCGCTCGACGACCTGGAGCACCTCGAGCGCCGGGACGCCGGGCAGCATCGTCTCGATCCGCTCGCGGCTGGCCACCGAGATCCCGCTCGCCCCGACGACGGCGTGACCGGCAGCGCGCAGCGCGCTGGCGAGCACGGGGCCCACGTGGCCCGCCCCGACGACGCCGACCCCGAGGCGACCGGGGGTCGAGTCGCTCACGCCGGGTCCGCCACGGGCGGCGGGGGCGGGGAGGGCGGCGGGGGCGGGGAGGGCTGCGGGGGCGGGAAGGGCTGCGGGGGCGGGATCGTGGAGGGTGCGGCGGCGGCGGGCGCGGCGGGCGCGGCGGGCGCAGCGGCGGCTGGCGCGGCGGCGGCGGCGGACGAAGCGACGACGGCGACGGCACTCATCCACCGCTCGGGTCCGGCCCCCGCCCGGGCGATCCGGGCCCGCTCGGCCTGGGCGCCGAGCAGGTGGCCGGCCGCCGCCGCGTCCAGGTGCGCGATCCGGGGGGCGATCGGCCCAGGGGTGGAGTGCAGCGCGACCGAGGCGAGGCCCAGCCGACGCTGGAGCGGACCCTGGTGCAGCCCGAGGGACTGGGTGCGCTCGTGCGGGACGACGATGATCTCCCGGACGAACCTGCCCCGGCGCACGAGCAGTGCCCGGTCGGTGATGGCGTACCCGCTGCGCCGCCACGACCACGGGTCGAGCCAGCGGGCGGACCGCGGGCAGGTGACGAACCCGCCGTCCTGCCCGGTGCCGGTCAGGGCGGCGTCGAGCAGCGCCTGCGGGTCGGCGACGCCGAGGTCGGGCAGCACGAGCCACAGCGCGAGCAGGGCCTCGGACCGGTCGCCGACCGGCAGCAGCACCGTCTGCGTCGGGGTGTCCGCGGACTGGTTGAACCCCGCGATGTTCGACTCGACCCGCCACCAGTCCTTGTCGCGCCACAGCACCGGCTGCTTGAGCCGCACCGCCTGGACCCGGCCGGGCGGGACCGTCTGGGCCCGCGACTCGAGCAGCCCGTGCCGCAGCCGGATGCCGTCGGGCGACTGGGCCACCCGGAACCCGAACTCCCCGGCGAACCGACCCCACAGGTAGCCGCCGGCGCCGAGCAGGGCGGGCAGCGCGCTGAACAGGGCACCGAACTCGCGCGTGCCCACCGCGACGCCGATCACCCCGACGATGCCCAGCACGAGCACGACGATCGCGAGGGAGCGCGCCAGGGAGGCGATGAGCCGCCCGGGCGAGACGGCGAGCAGCTCGCGTTCTGGCGCCTCCGGAGCCTCGGGCTGCTCCTCGGTCCCGAAGTCGACGCCGGCGGCCCGGGCCAGCAGCTCGTTGCGCAGCTGCTGGGCCGCGCCGTCACGCAGGTAGGCGATCTGCACGGCCGAGTCGCCGGCGCCGGCGACCTCTATGCGCAGCTCGGCGAGGCCCAGCAGACGGGCGAGCAGCGGCTGCACGACGGCGATCCCCTGGACACGGTCGAGGCGGGCGGTCCGCTGCTGGCGGTACAGGACGCCGGTCTGCAGGTAGACCGCCTCGGTGTCGACGGCGTACCGGGTCATCCGCCAGGCGATGCCGGCGTAGCCGAAGCCGACGAGCAGTGCGAGGCCGAACGCCGCGACGATGGGTCCCCAGCCCGCCCGCTCGACGACCTCCTGCACGCCGTTGACCGAGGTCCCGACCTGCTGGACGGTGATCGCCAGCAGGATCGCCAGCACCTTCCAGCCCTTGACCGCCGGGGTGACGGGGTGGACGCGCTGCCAGAGGAGGTCGGCGCTCACAGCCCCGCCAGCCGGGCCTCACCGCGGTCGGCCAGCCGGTCGCGCAGCCGGGCGGCCTCGGTCGGCACCAGTCCGGGGATCGAGGCGTCGCTGCTGGCCGAGGCGGTGTGCAGCTGGACCCGGGCCACCCCGCACCAGCGGTCGAACGGACCGGCCTGGACGTCGACGAACTGCATCCGTCCGTAGGGCACGACGACGAGCTGGCGCTGGAGCAGACCGCGCCGGATGAGCAGGTCGTCGGCCCGCTCGGCGTAGCCGATCGCCCTGACCTGGCGCGGGATGAGCAGTGCGATCCACAGGCCGATGGCTGCCACGGTGGCGGGCAGGGCCCACAGCCACGGCAGCCCGACCAGGGCGGCCACCGCCACCGTCGCGACGAGGGGCAGCCCCAGCGTCAGGCCGAGGGTGACGAGGCGCACCGTGACGAGCTGGGGGGAGACCGGTTGCCAGGCGACCCCGTCCGGGTCGAACGGGCTGCGGACGTCCGGCTGATCGGTCATGGATGCATCCTCCCACCGGCGGCGGGGCCCTGCGGTCAGGTCGTCACCCCGGCGGAAAGCCCGGACCCCGGACCGTCGTCCGGCGGCTTGACCTCGCACCACCGCTCGACAACGAGGCCGACGACGGCGAGCACCACCGTGCCCACCAGCGCCGCGCCGGCGGCCACGGCGACGTCCCGCCGCGCGGCGATCTCGAGGTCACCGAGGACGACGAGGACCTGCCCGACGTACCAGCCCGTGAGCAGCGCGCCGGTCCAGGCCGCCGCGGTGGCCAGCACCACCGTGCGGGCCGCGACGAGCGGGTCGAGGCCCGGCCGGTCACCGTGGGCGTACTGGCGCACCGCCCACCCCAGGGCGGCCACGACGCCGGCGATGAGCAGCACCACTGCCACCGACAGCAGCGGCGGCGGCAGCAGGGCCGTGCCCCGGCTCTCGACGACCCGCAGCACCCCATAGGTCAGGACCGTCGCGAGCGCCGCCGCGAGGAGCAGCCGTTGCCAGGCTGTCCGACGCATCAGCCACGCTCCGGCTGCGGGCTCCACCAGTCCAGCGCGAGCCAGCGGATCCCGTCGCGGTCGGGGGCGGTGCGGGCGAGGGCGGCTACGGGTCCGCCGCCCAGGCCGGGCAGCACCGCGTCGGGGGACACCTGGGCCCACGGCTCCAGGACGAACGCCCGTTGGTGGGCTCGCGGGTGGGGCAGCTCGAGGTCGTCATCGACGGCGAGGGTCGTCCCGTGCACGACGATGTCGACGTCGAGGGTGCGCGCACCCCAGCGCTCTTCACGCACCCGGCCGTGCCGGGCCTCGACGCCCTGGCAGGCGGCCAGCAGCGCGCGCGGGCTGAGCACGGTGCGCCCCAGGAGCACGGTGTTGAGGTAGTCGGCCTGCTCCGGTCCGCCGACCGACGCCGTCCGAGCGAGCGGGGCGATCGCGGTGATCTCCAGACCGTGCACCGCGTCGAGCTCGGCTACGGCCTCGCGCAGGGTCTCCTGGCTCGGTCCCAGGTTGGAGCCCAGGGCCAGCACGACGTCGACCGGCTCGGCCGGGACGACGTCGAGCGGGTCCTCGGCGGGGTCCGGGCCGACGAAGAGGAGCCCGCCGGAGATCGGCGCCTCGGGCGCGGACCCCTCGGGAACGTGCGACTCGGGAACGTGCGACTCAGGGACGTGCGACTCAGGGACGTGCGGCTGGGGGACGTGCGGCTGGGGGACGTGCGACTGGGGGACGTGCGACTGGGGGACGTGCGAGACGGACACCCCGAGGGTCGCAACCGCCGGGGCCGGCACGGGCGGGGCCGGCACGGGCGGGGCCGGCACGGGCGGGGCCGGCACGGGCGGGGCCGGCACGGGCGGGGCCGGCACGGGCGGGGCCGGCACGGGCGGGAGGTGCACGT
>Ga0105047_10004955_pt1 | contig 23047 bp, 19 predicted proteins | sample MAT04_FD_78384 | JGI IMG/M metagenome (GOLD analysis project Ga0105047, IMG submission 78384) | Freshwater microbial communities from Lake Fryxell liftoff mats and glacier meltwater in Antarctica - MAT-04 (megahit assembly) | ecosystem: Environmental > Aquatic > Freshwater > Ice > Liftoff... | reverse complement strand
GTTGCTGTTGCAGTAGCTGTTGCGGCCGCCTACCCGATCGATTTCGTCATCGGGATTACGGGCAACGTCGTGCCATCGGGCATCGCGTACTCCACGCGCGCGTCGGGCACGAAGCCCAAGGCTCGGTACAGCGGTTCGCCCGGGAGCGTCGACATCAGCGACAGCGTCGAGAAGCCGGCGCGCTCGGCGGCGGCGGTGCACATGCCCAAGAGTCGTTTGGCGTAGCCGCGGCGGGCGTGATCGGGGTGCACGTAGAAGGCACGGATGCGGGCCGGCGACATGGCTGGATCAAGGCGTGCATCGTCACGGGTCCCAAACTGATCACCGCCGAACAACGTCTGGCGATCGCTCCATCCGCCAGCGGTCACGATCTCGCCGTGCTGTTCGAGCACGAAGTAGCCGCCGTCGTGAATAAGACTGGAGTCCACGCCGAACACATGCGCCAACGACGACGCAACCTGCGCGTCGGTGTAGTAGCCCGCGGCCAGACGGCGCACGGACAGGTCAATCAGCGCGGTGAGGGCCGGCACGTCGGCATGGCGTGCCACGCGGCAATGCGGGGCCGCGGCCATCGCTTCCACGGCGCGCCAGCCGTCGGGCCACGCGCCGTAGCCGGCGCTTGCATTGATGTGGCCGGCTTCGCCCACATCCCACACACGGCTACCCCACGCCGTCGCGTAGCGCTCGGCCTGTTCGAACGTTACGTACTCGTCGTTGCGGCTGGCCACCACTGTGCCAGGGAAGGGGAGCGCGTGCAGCGGGACCGGGGCGAAGCCGGTAGGGCCGCTGGGATAGGCGGTCGCCAGCGGGTCACTGGGTGCCACCAGCAGTACACCACGCACGCGCATGAGTAATTCGAGGGGCGCTTCGCGCGCCCAGTGCGCGATCATGGCGCAGGCGCTGCTGTGTGCGGCCAACACCACATCGCGGGAGCTTTCCTGCATCACCTGCGTGAGTCGCGCGACCCAGTCGGCGCAGCGTGGTGCGGCCCAGTCTTGTTGCACGACACGCTCGACGAGCAGCGGCGTATCGGCCGACGACTGAGCCTGCCAGCGCGACTGCCAGTGCTCCGGGCCGGAGTCGTACAGACCGGGCAGCAGCAGCACGGTCACCGCCGCGTCACGCGACACCGATGGCCCTCGCCAGCATCGCCGGATCGATATTACCGCCCGTCACCACGACCATCGTGGTGCGGCCACGCGTCTCGACTTTGCCGGCCAGCAACGCAGCCAGTGCCGCCGCGCCGCCCGGCTCCACCACCAGCTTCAGTTCGCGCACCGCGAACGCGATCGCGGCCAACACTTCGTCGTCGGTCACGGTGAGACCGGCCCCGACGCGCGGCTGATTGATGGAGAAAGTGAACTCCCCCGGCGTCGGCGTCACGATCGCATCGCAGATCGAACGCGTCCCCGGCGCATTCGCCACGCGATGCCCCAACCGGAGCGACCGCGCCATGTCGTCGAACTCGGCCGGCTCGCAGGGATGCACCACCGTGCTCGGTGACACCGCTTCGGCCACCAAGGCGCAACCGGCGGTCAGTCCACCGCCCCCACAGCATACCAGGAGCATGTCGGGAGCATACCCCATCGCCGAGGCTTGGCCGAGCGCCTCGAGCGCCAAGGTGCCTTGCCCGGCCACGATGTACGGATCTTCGTAGGGGGGGACGAGCGTGAGCCGGTGCTCCTGCGCAATCGCGCTGCCGATCGCCTCGCGGTCTTCGGTATAGCGGTCGTACAGCACCACCTCCCCGCCGAACGTTCGGGTCCGTTCGATCTTGAGCGCCGGCGCATCCTTGGGCATGATGATCACCGAACGCATGCCCAGCAGCGACGCGCTGTACGCCACGGCCTGCGCGTGATTCCCCGACGAGTACGCGACCACGCCGCGCGATCGTTCGTCGTCGGAAAGCTGCAGCAGACGATTGAGGGCGCCGCGCAATTTGAACGAGCCGGTGTGCTGCAGCACTTCGGCCTTGAGCAGCACGCGCCCCCCCGCTCGCGCGTCGAGCGCCGGCGAAGTCAGCAGCGGCGTGACCTGCGCGTGCGGTGCGATGCGGGCCGCGGCGGCGCGGATATCGTCGATCGTCGGAACAGCGGGGAGCGTCGTAGGCATCGAGAATAATCTACTCCCCACTCCCTACTTTTCTCTCCGTCGTCGCTCACCACCACACGTAATCGCCCGTTCAAAGCGCGTCCGGGGACGCAGCACGTACCCATCGGCTAGCCCGGAGTCGATGGCGTTCCGGGCGGCCACGTACTGCGCCGGACAGGGCGCCCAGAGCGCGTCATCCATCGCGGTGGCCACCGGGGTTGGGATACCGGTGAACACCCAGAGCACCGCGATGAACCCGATCGCCAGCGCGAGGAGGGCGACGACTCGTCCGATCCGCCGGATACGACGCGGTGCCGGATCGCCCGGGCGCGGCTCGAACTGCATGGGATGGTCGGATCGGTCGGGCATACTGCAATATGGGCGCGCAGACGGTAGCTTCGCTGGTATCGCTGCCCCGTACAACGAGAACACCCACCATTTCATCCAACGACGTGCTGATCGACCTCGAACTGAGTCTCCTGGCCTTTCAAAGCCGGGTCCTCGCGTTGGCCGAAGATCACGCCGTGCCGTTGCTCGAGCGGCTTCGGTTTCTGGGCATCGTGACCAGCAATATCGACGAGTTGTACATGGTGCGGATGGCCGAACTGCGCCGCGCGGCCATCGATGAAGCGGGGCAGGCCACCGACCGGTTTCAGGTCGTGGAGCGCGGCATCGAAGCACTCCTCGCGCGGCAGTCACGTTGCGCAATAGACTGTTTGCGCCAGGCGGAGCAGGTGGGTGTGCGCCTGCTGTCATGGAGCGAGCTCACCGTCAATGAGCAGCATCTGCTGCGCGTGCAGTATCTCGAAGACATCCAGCCGGATCTGCGCCCGCTGGCGATCACGCTCAGTCCCGGGCATCCGCTGCCGCATTTGCCGCACCTCGGACTCTTTCTCGCCGTGCTCTTCCGCCGGGAAGCAGGTGAACGACTGCACCTGGCCGAGCACGATTTGCCGGTCGACATGCCGCGCTTACTGGCGGTGCCGGATCGCGTCGGCGCGGTGATCGCGATCGAAGAAGTATTGCGGGCCAACGCCCACCTGCTGCATCCCGGCACGATCGTCGACAGCGCGTATCTCTTCCGCGTAACACGTGGCGGCGACCTCCCCCTCATGGACGACGAAACCGGCAGCGTGCTCGGCGCCGTGGCGTTGGCCACTGAGCGACGGATGCACAACCCGGCGGTGCGCGTGGAGGTGGAGCGCAGCATGCCCGACGCGGTCGGTGCGCTGATCCTCGACACGTTGCGGCGTGAGGCGATCGGTCGCGACATGGAGCTCACGGTGGATTCGGTGCAGCATGTGGACGGGTTGCTCGACCTGCGCTGTCTGCAATCGCTGCCGCTGCCCGATGATCCGGCGCTCGAGTATCCGCCGATGCCGGCGCGGATGCCCGTGGGGGAGCGCTCCATGTTCACGCTGGTTCGTAACGGCGACCTGCTGCTACATCATCCGTTCGATTCCTTCGACGATAGTGTGGTGCGCTTTTTTACACAGGCCGCCGCCGACCCCGACGTCACGTCGATCAAGGCCACGCTGTATCGCGTGGGGAATCCGTCGCCCATCGTGGACGCGCTGGTACAGGCGGCCAATTCCGGAAAGCAGGTGGCGGTGGTGGTCGAACTCAAGGCGCGCTTCGACGAAGAGCACAACGTGCAATGGTCGCGGACGCTCGAAGCGGCCGGTGTCGATGTGACCTACGGCATCGCCGGCCTCAAGGTACATGCCAAGGTCGCCATGGTCACGCGCGCGGAGGGTGACATCTTGGTGCGCTACGTGCACGTGGGCACCGGCAATTACAATCCGCGATCCGGTCGCCAGTATACCGACCTCAGTCTATTCTCAGCGCGCACCGATCTCGCCGATGCGATGGACGTGCTCTTTGTCGGACTCACGGAGCGCCACGCGCCGCCGCCGGCGCTGCCGCATGGAGCGCTGGTTGCGCCGCATCAATTGCTGACCGGTTTGCTGGAGCGTATCGAGCGCGAGATCGAGCATGCCAATGCAGGCAAGCCCGCGCGGATCACGATCAAGATCAACGGACTCGGCGACCGCGAGATGGTGCACGCCTTCGAGCGCGCGTCGCAGGCCGGCGTGCAGGTGGATCTGATCGTCCGTGGCATTTGTATTTTGCGACCGGGCGTCCCGGGCGTCTCCGACCGCATCCGTGTGACGTCGGTCGTGGGACGTTTCCTCGAACATTCGCGCATTTTTCGCTTCGAAAACGACGGGAATCCTGAGTATCTCATCGGGTCATCCGACCTCCGCTCGCGCAATCTGCGTCGGCGCGTCGAAGTGCTGGTACCGGTGCACGGCGCACCAGAGCATGCGCGGCTCGATGCGATTCTGGAGGCCTATCTGCGTGACGGCAGCGCCTGGGAGCTGCACCCCACCGGGGAGTATCGTCAAACCGGTGATCGCGGCGCTCCTCCGGCGCAGGAGGCGCTGGCCTGATCGCGGGTGATGCCCGCATATTCTTCCGCGATTCTTCTTTCACAACGCGAGCCCGGGTTTCTCGACGATGATGCCAACGTTTCGTGCGCTCGCCACTCTTGCCGTGGGCGTCTCGCTGTCCGCCGCCGCCGGTGCACTGTCGGCGCAGGCGACGGCGATCCGGGTCAGAATACCCGGCAATCTGCGCCCTATGTTGATCGACTCCGTGGCGACCGTCCCGGTTTCCGTTCCCGGATCGCCGGCGCTGACGTTCCAAGCGGCATCCGCCGTGCTGCAGGAGCTTAAAGTGCCGCTGTCGGTCAACGAGCCGCAGAATGGTGTGCTGGGGAGCGGCGGCTTCACGATGCTGAGGCTGCTTGGTGGCGTACGACTCTCGAAGTACCTGAGCTGCGGCACTGGCATGAGCGGTGAGTACGCCGACGTCCGGCGCATCACGATGGCGCTATTCGTCTGGGTCGACTCGGCCGGTCCCACTGAAAGCCGCGTAAAGATCGGCATGCTCGCCGGGGCGCAGGACTTGGCAGGCGTGTCCAGAAACGCAATTCTGTGCGGATCGACCGGGGCGCTCGAGACGTTTCTCGTCGACGAGATTCGGAAACGCACGGTCATGCCGTAGGCGTCGTCACCATTCGTCGCGATGTGCTGATCAGCGCGTGACGGTGGAGACCATCGCGACAGACCCGTCGGTCGCGATGCTCATCGCCCCATCGGAAAGCAAGAGCACGCACGTTGCGCCGCTGCCGCTCATCATGCCAATAGCCGGCGTGCCGCGAGCGCGCTGCTGGGCCGCGAGTTCTCGAAATACCGGAAGCACGGCGGCGACACCGGCGTGCATGTCACTGACGACCGGTTCGAAATCGTTGACCGCGACCGCGGCCACGGCGTCCCAACTCGCGAACGACAGCGCAGGATAGGCGAACGCCTGCGCGCGCTCACCACGGGCCTCACGCGCCCGCGCGAACGCGCCATACGCGGCGCCGGTGTTCACGCCGTCGGCAAACGTGGCCAGCCACACCGCCGCCGGCGGAAGCGCTGGTAGCGGCAGCAGGCGATCACCGCGTCCCCAGGCCCACGCCAACGAGTGGCTGCTCACGAGAAAGGGCACGTCGGCCCCAAGGGTGCCGGCGAGGGCGAGCAGTCGCGCCAGCCCAAGTGGTCGCGGACTCATGGCTTCGAGGGCGCGGAGCACGGCAGCCGCGTCGGCACTGCCGCCACCGAGTCCGCCACCCACGGGAATCTGCTTCTCGATGACGATGTCCCAGCCGGTCTGCCATCGACTCGCTTCGGTGTACGCGACCGCTGCACGCCACGCCAGATTCTGCTCGACCGGTCCGAGGCCACCGGCGGGCATGGTGGGGCCGGCGCAGGTAAGCGCGGGCGTCATCGGGCCTACGCGTACGTGCACGAGGTCGTGCAGGTCGAGCAGCTGAAAGAGCGTTTCGATACTGTGGTAGCCACTGGCTTCGCGCGCCAGAATCCGCAGCACGAGGTTGATCTTGGCGTAGGCGCGCTCGGTGCGCGACGCGCACGTCATGATGGGGTGGCCTCAGGGCTCTTCCCGCTCATCGTCCCCACGCTGAGCCCGAGGCGTGCGAAGTACACGGCGCCGATGATCGTGATGGGAATGAAACTGAGCAGGTGGTACGCGAGCGCCCAACTCACGGCGAGCTTGTCGTTCACGCCGTACACCGCCAAGCCGAGCACCGACGACAGCTCGAACACGCCGAAGAATCCGGGCGAACTGGGCACCGCCACCGCCAGCGCCACCACGCCCTGCAGAAAAAACGCCGCGCTGATCGGGACGTCCATGCCGACGGCGAGAAATCCGATGTACATGGCGGCTGCATTGACGACCCAGTGGGCGATCGCCCACCCGAGCACGGCCAGAAAGCGACGGCCGTCGCGGAGCACGGCCAGTCCGCCCATCGCCTTTTCCACGAAGCCCACGATCACATCTTCGAAGCGTGGCAGCACGCGATGTGCGCCCCATCGCACGATCGACAGGACTCGCGGGGCTTGCATCACCATCGCGTAGCAGACGGCCAGGAGCCCGAGCATCGCCACCACGCCGACTTGGGCGAGTTCCGGCACGGTACGACCGGCCAGCGTCACCCCCGACGGAAAGCGCGGATCGAGCATGGCCGCGAACATCATCGCGAAGATGACGATCGCATCGAAGATCCGATCGACGGCGAGCGAACCGAGCGCCGTCGTGATGGGGACGCGCGGGACTTCACGCGTGAGCGAAAAGGCGCGGGCGAACTCGCCGGCGCGGAACGGAAAGACGTTGTTCATCATCATCCCGATGGCGGTGCTTCGCCACAACGGACCGAACGGAATGCGTCCCGCGACGGGCTCGAGGATCGTCCGCCAGCGCCGAGCGCGCAGCGGGAAAATACAGGTGCCGACGATCGGACTGAGCGCGAACAGGACCACGTTGGACGTGCGTAACACCGACCAGACTTCGCCGAGGTCGACACCCCTGAGCGTCCACCAGAGCAGGACCGCACTGAACGCAAACCCGAGTCCGCTTTTCCAATCCAGCTTCACCGCCTTCGCCTCCGTACAGGCGTCACGTAGTCACCGCGAGATCGAGCAAGTCGGACAATTCTTCGAACAACGAATGCGCCGCCGGTTCGGCGAGTGTTCCGCGCTGCCAATGCGTCTTGAGTTCGTCCCGTACTTTCCGTGCGCGCGTGATCGCCGAATGCCCGCGATAGAGCAGGGACTCGATGGGAATCACGGCGGGGGGGACCGCCGGCGCTGCGGTCGCAGCGCCAGACCATGTGATGCTCGCCTGCTTCACCTGCTGCGCCAGCTGCTGATCGGCGATCTCGCGATCCATCAGCAGGCGCGCGACACTCTGCACACTCTGGCGCTCGTGCGCCGACGCCAATGGCGCGCGCGCCATGCGCGTGGCGAGGTTGGCAATGCTGGCGGCGCCATAGCTTTCCGCCACATCGGCCAATCCCAACAGCGAGCGGCGCACCCCGTCGGCCAGCGCCAGCTGCGACGGACCGGCACTGCTCGTGGCCAGTGCCGCCGATTCGCGTGCGACGCCGTCGGCGGCAGCGGCAATATCGGTGCGAAAGCGCTGCGCCAAGGTGATCGGCGGCTCGGCGTTGCGCTGCAGGATGGCCGGCATGCCGTCGTCGGGGAAGAAGCGCGAGATCGGTACGACGACGGTCGCCGGTGACGCGGCCGGTGTGTCGGTGGCGAGATAGCCGGCCGCGACCGCGGCCAGCGCCACCGACTGCGTGCGACTACGGCGTTGTTCGACGTCGGTCCACACGCCCGCCCGCTCGACGAGCGAGCGCAGCTCCACCAGCGCGCCGCGCACGGCGAAATGCAGTCGCTGATCCCATCGCAGTTCGTGGTCGCGCAGCCCCGTGGCGATTCGTTCGATCGTCGAAGCCAGATCGGGAAGCCCGTCGAGGCGCGTCATCGTCGCGCTGCCGCGAAGTGCTCGTGCGTTCGTGAGGAACGCCGCGGCGTCCGGCGTCTGCTCTTCCGCGTCGGCCATCATCTGGTCGAGGCGGCCGAGATACTCCATCGCTTCCTTCTGGAAGAATTCGATGAGGGCGTGCGGTGCACTCATGCGCGGCAGCTCGGACGAAGAAGGTGAATAGTCAGAAGCGGTCGGCCTCACGCGCGTCGTCCATGGCCTGACGAATCTCGCGTACCGCTTCGGCCAGCCCGACAAAGATGGCGCGCCCGACGATCGCGTGCCCGATGTTCAACTCCTCGATCTCGGGAATCGCCGCCACCGGTCCCACGTTCTGCACCGACAGGCCGTGTCCGGCGTGCACGGCCATCCCCAACGACGACGCCAGCGCCGCCGACGCGGCCAGCGCCTGCAACGCGCGCGGATCTCCCGGCGCGTGCGCGTACTGACCGGTGTGCAACTCCACGGCGTCGCTGCCCAGCTCGTACGCCGCGCGAACAGCGGCCTCCTCCGGGTCGATGAACAGACTGGTGCGTACCCCCGCGCGTTTCAGACGCGCGATCGACTCCCGGAGATGTGACGCCGCCCGGAACAGGTCGAGGCCACCCTCGGTGGTCACTTCCTCTCGGCGCTCGGGCACGAGCGTGACGGCGACGGGCCGGAGCGTTTCGGCCAAGGCCAACATCTCGTCGGTCGCGGCGCATTCCAGATTCAGCGCGGTCGTGACCGTCGTAGCGAGCCGATGGATGTCCGCGTCCTGAATGTGCCGCCGGTCTTCGCGGAGATGAGCGGTGATCCCGTCGGCCCCGGCCTGCTCGCACAACACGGCCGCGGCCACCGGATCCGGCTCGGCGCTGCGACGTGCCTGCCGAACCGTGGCGACGTGGTCGATGTTCACATAGAGGCGCTGGTAGCGAAGCGACATCACTGGGGTATCCGGTAGAAGAACGTGTGGGGTACCTTTCTCCCCGACGAACGGACGGCACCGTTTTTGGTGCCTGTGAACGACAGGTCCTCGCGATGCCGCTCCGTCAAGTTGGTCAACACCGTGGGTAGGAGGCCTGCGTGCAGCGTAAGATGATGCGGAACCGTATGCTCATGTACTCTTGGCTGCTCGCCACGGCGACCGGCCTGAGTGCCTGTACGCGTGCGATCCAGAGCACCGAAACGTCGATCCCGGGCGCGGCGGCGCCGAAGGTGCTGTCCGATGCCCCAAACGCCGTCGGTGCGGCGACCGGCACGGCGGCGGTGGAAGGGTTCCTGAAGGCCGCCAAGGCGCAGGATCTCCAGACCATGAGCGCGATCTGGGGCACCACCAAGGGCGCTGCGCGTGATCATATGAAACGCGACGATCTCGAGAAGCGCCTCATCATCATGCAGTGCACGCTGACCCACGACAAATGGGTCTTCCTCGAGGATCGCCCGCGGCTGCAAACGGGCGGGCGTCAGGAGTTCCAGATCGAGATTTCACAGGCACAGCGTAGCGCCAAGACTTCTGTCCTGACGGTCAGCGGTCCCGGCGGCCGCTGGTTCGTGGAGGACATCAACCTCCTCCCCCTGAAAGAGTTCTGCCGCTGAGTGCGCGACCGGCGTCTTCAACGTCGGGAGGTAGCGTACTGGACTGGTGACGCTGGACACCCAGACTAGTATTCTGATAGCTCAACGAGCACCCCGCCCGTGGCGCTCGGATGGAGGAACGCGATGCGTTTCCCTTCCGCTCCCAGGCGAGGTGTTTCATCGATAAGCCGGAAGCCGGCGTTACGGCAGCGCTGCAAGGTGTCGTCGAGGTCGTCTACGGCAAAGCACACGTGGTGAATACCGGGACCCCGCTTGGCAACGTACTTGCCGATGGGCGAGTCGTCGGACTTCGCCTCGAGGAGCTCCACCAGCGATTCGCCGGCCGCCAGTCCCACGATGGCGGCACCGTCGGCATCGTCGAGGGGGACCTCGGGCAGGCCGAGGACATCACGGTAGAAGGGCAGCAGCTCGTCGAGGGCACGCACGGCGATCCCGATGTGGGCGATGCGCGTGCCGCGGCGTACGGAATCGGTCATGGTCGGTCGAGTCGATGCGGGCGTGAACGAATTCAGAAGTCTAATCCTGCAGACGGGCGCGAGAGCAACCGGTATGGGCCGGAAGCCGCGCCAACGGAGCACCTGATGGCGAACGCAGTTGAAGTGATGGATGACAACTTCGCGGCCGAGATCGAGCAGCACCAAGGGCTCGCGGTCGTGGATTTCTGGGCCACGTGGTGCGCACCTTGTCGTATGATTGCGCCCATGGTGGAAGCGCTGGCTACGGAGTACGCGGGCAAGGCGAAGGTGGCCAAGCTCGACGTGGACAACAATCAGCGGACCGCGGCGCGCTTCAACGTGCGTTCGATCCCGACGATCCTGTTCTTCAAGGACGGCAAGCTGGTGGATCAGGTGGTCGGCGCGGTGCCGCGCCCGGCGCTCGAAGCGAAGTTCAAGGAGCACGCCTGACCGACGTGGGCGACGCGCCCGGCTCGGCTGAATCGGAGGTTGTCGCCTCCGATCTCGCCGACCGGGCGGCGACGCTCTGGCCGTCCGCGGCCATCCCCGGGGCGTTGCACATCGTCAGCACGCCGATCGGGAATCTGGGAGACATTACTCTGCGCGCCCTCGCCGTGCTCAAGGAAGCGTCGGTGATCTGCTGTGAGGACACCCGGCACGCCAGAACGCTGCTCAGCCGCTACGGCATCGGTACGCCCACCGTCGCGGTCCACGAGCACAATGAAGCCAGCGTGATTCCGCGGCTCGTGGCCCGACTGAAAGAGGGCGAGGCGATTGCCTTGATCAGCGATGCCGGCACCCCGCTGGTCTCCGATCCCGGGGCCCGTCTGGCTGAGGCCGCTGCTGCTGCCGGCGTGCGCGTCGTCCCCATCCCGGGTGCATCCGCCGTGCTGGCGGCGCTCGTGGCCTCCGGCATGGTGCCGCATCCGTTTACGATGCTCGGTTTTCCCGCGCGAAAGGGGAAGGAACGCGAGGAGCAGCTGGCACTCGCCGCCCGTTTGTCGCATGCGGTCGTGCTCTATGAATCACCCAACCGTCTGGTCGATACGTTGCGTGACTTGGCTGCCATTGCCGGAACCACCCGCCCGGTGGCGGTGGCCCGCGAGCTGACGAAGCATTTTGAGGAAGTCAAACGCGGAACGCTCGAGGAGGTGGCCGCGTATTACGAGGGTACGCCACCACGCGGGGAAATCGTGATCGTTCTGGGTGGCGCGTCGGTCGTCGCCCCGAGCGAAGATGGTCTCCAAGCGGCGGCGATGTCACTGCGTGAAGAGGGTTTCCGCCCTCGAGAAATCGTGCAGCGTCTGATGGACGACCATGGTGCCAGCCGCAATCTCGCCTACCGACTCGCTCACGATACCTGATGCGGCTTCCGGCCCGTCGTTCCCTCCGCTTTTTCGTGATCGCCGCCGTTGCCGGTGTGTCGCTGGCGTTCACGCCGGGCGCTGTTTCGACCGTCACGGCGCTTCGTGGTCCCGGTCGTCTGGCGATCGCCCGCGTGCAGTACGAAGGCGGTGGCGATTGGTACGCCAATCCGTCCAGTCTGCCCAACCTGATCCGCGCCATCGCCGAACGCACCGCGCTGCCGATCGAGCGCGCGGAGGCCAAGGTCACCCTCACTGATTCGTCGCTGTTCGACTTTCCGTTCCTGCATCTCACGGGACACGGCGAGATGAAACTGAGCGAGATCGAGGTGAAGCGACTGCGTGAGTATCTCATGCGCGGTGGCTTCCTGCATGTGGATGACAACTACGGACTCGACGACAGTTTCCGTCGCGAAATCAAACGCGTGTTTCCCGATCGGCCGCTGGCGGATGTGCCGCACAGCCATCCGATTTACCATCTCGTGTACGACTTCGAGCACGGGCCGCCCAAAGTGCACGAGCACGATGGCAAGCCGGCGAAGGGTATGGGCATTTTCATCGGCAACCGACTCGTTGTGTACTACACCTTTTCCGCCGATCTCGGCAACGGATGGGAAGACGTGGGCACCTATCCCGATCCGCCGCTGCTGCACGAACAGGCCATCCGCATGGGCGTAAATCTGTTTACCTACGCGGTCACGAGCCGGGTCACGCCGTGACCGCCCCCGCGCTGCGTACGACCGCACTGCCCACCGAGACACTCGAGGCTCGACTGGCGCGCGAACAGTCCACGCTGCGGGCCCGCTCCACGGCTGCGGTAGTGCTGGGCGTGATCGGTGTGATCGCGCTGGCGCTGGTGGCCAGCGCGTGGCTGATGGCCGACGGTCGATGGATGACGTTGCCGCGCGCCGTGCCGATCGCGATGTGGGTCGGTGCACTGGCCGCGGCGGCCGGTCTGGTGGGGCTGCTTCGCCAGCGCGATGCCGATGTGCTGTCCCTCACTTCGCTGGCTGCCGCCATCGAACGTGAGCAGGCGTTGCGCTCGGGCTCATTGCGCGGCGCCATCGAAGTATCCGGTACCGGTGTGCTTGGCGCGCGCGCCTCGCAGGATGTGGCGCGGCGGCTGGCCCCCGGAACCCTCGCGCCTCTGGTGGCGCAACGTCTCGGACGTGGCGTCACCTTGGCCGGTGTAGCCGCCGCGATCACGGTGGGGGCGTTGTCGTGGTCGGCGCGTCGTGCACCCGATGGCTTCGCGGCTACCGTGCATCCCGTGCGCGCCTGGCGTGGTACGCTGTTGCCGGCGCTTGGTTTCGAGAAGCTCCCCACACTCGTGCCGCGTGGTATGCCGGTGACGTTGCGTGTGCGTGCAGAGGGGCGCAACAGCGTCACCATCTCGCGCCGTGCCGAAGGCGAAGCGTGGCGTGACAGCACGATCGTCGTGAGCGCTGATGGACTGGCCACGTTGGCACTCGGTGCCGCCTCGGCGCCTATCTCGGTGCGCGTGAACGACGGACGAGCGCCGGAGCTGAACGGCATCATCACCGTGGCCGACCGTGGCTGGATCGGTGACGTGGCGCTGTTTGCCGACTATCCGGCGTATCTGGGCCGCACCGATGAAACCATGGAGCCGGTGCCGCCGCTGCGCGTACCGCGCGGCACACGCGTGCGCGTGACTGCGGTGCTGCGCGGTGGTGCGCGCGATGCGATGCTCACGGATGGGCGTGATACGGTTCGCTTCCCCGCGTCGGCGAACGGCGCCGCGGTGTCGGCGATCATTGCGCTCGATCGCGATGGCAACTGGAGCTGGATCGCGTCGGCCACCACGCAGGCCGATGCCACGACGTTGCCGCCGGAACTGCCCGATGCCCTTGCGTTCACGGTCGTGCCCGACAAGGCGCCCGAGGTGGCGATCGTGTCGCCGGTATCGGATACCGCGATCGGTCCGACCGGCATCGTACCCGTGTACGTCGACGCCAGCGATGATCATGGCGTCAGCAACGTATCGCTGCAGGTCTGGCTCGAACGCGCCGGCGCCACTGGCGCGGTTACGCGGGAGCGGATCGATGTCGCGTCGCCGGCATCGCCGCTGTTCGAAGGCGGCGCGTCGATTGCGCTGGACGGGCGCAAGCTCGAACCCGGTGATCGCTTGCATGTCACCGCCATCGCCACCGACGATTCGCCGTGGCGTCAGACGACGGTCAGCGCCGAAGTGCTGCTGCGTGTGCCCAGTCTCACTGAACAGCGCGCGATGGCGCGTGCCCTTGCCGACTCGCTGGCGTCGCAAGCGCAGCGGCTGGCACAACAGGAGAAGCGGCTGCAGCAGAACACCGACGCCGCCGCACGGAATCGCGATCTGAAAGGTGGAGGCAAGCCCGAGGACGCGCAGGCGAACGGCAATGCCAAGAGCGACGGCGGCAAGAGCCAATCCATGAGTTTCTCGGCGGCCGAAAAGGCGAAGCAGCTCGCGCGCGATCAGCAGCAGTTGGGCGCCAAGGTGGATTCGCTGCGTCAGAATGCGAAGGAACTCGAGTCGCGATTGAAGAACGCGAACGCCCTCGACACCGCGCTGGCGTCACGCATGAAAGACATCCAGAAGCTGCTGCGCGACGCGATGACGCCCGAGATGCAGAAGCAGCTCGAGGAGCTCAACAAGAGCTCTGATCGTCTGAGCGGAACGGAAGCGCAGAAGTCGATGCAGCAGCTGGGTGAGCAGCAGAAACAGATGCGCGAGCAGTTGGAGAAGAGCGCCGAGATGTTGAAGCGTGCCGCGCTCGAGGGCGCGATGCAGACCCTGCGCGACGACGCCAAGGACTTGGCAAAGGAGCAGAAGCAGGCGGCCGACCGCATGGACGGGCGTCAGAGCGAGCGCCGTCAGAGCGACGGGGCGCCGTCCAGTTCGAAAGAGTTGGCCGATCGCGCCCGTGAACTCGAGCGTGAAGTGCAGTCGCTGGCCAAGCGCCTCGAAGAGGCCGGCGCGAAGCCGGGCGCTTCGAAGACGCGTGCCGCGCAGCCGCTGGTGAGTCAGGCTGCCGACGAGATGCAGAAGGAGGCGCAGAAACAGGCGGGCGAGCCGAAGCCGGGCGAGCCGAAGGCCGGTGAGCAGAAGGCGGGCGAGAAGGCGGGCGAAAAGCCCGGCGCCGAGAAGTCGAACGCGCAGCCGAACGGTGGGGAGGGGCAACAGGGGACGCCGAAGCCCGGGCAGCAAGGTGCACAACAAGGCGGGCAACAGGGTGGACAACAAGGCAATCCGGGCGACCAGGCCCGAAAGGCCGGCGACGCGATGGACAAGGCGGCGCAACAGCTGGCGGCAGCGCGCGACGCGCAGGTCGATTCGTGGAAGACCGAACTGTCGAGCGAACTCGATCAGTCGATCAACGAAACGATGCAGCTGGCGCGTCAGCAGGCGGAGCTGGAACAGAAGGCGCGTCAGCAGGGCTCGCAGGGTGCGCAGGGAATGCAGGGCGAACAGAGCGCACTGCAGCAGGGCGTGCAGCAGGCGGCTGAACGGCTCGAGAAGGCGGGCCGCAGTTCGTCGTTGTTGTCGCAGCGTTCGCAGAAGGCGATGGGCGAGGCGCAGCGCCGAGTGGAACAGGCGACCCAGCAAGTGCAGCAGTCGGGGCAGCCCGGTGGTAGCGAGCAAGCGCAGAACGCGATGAAGGATGCCAGCGAGGCGCTCAATCAGGCGCTGTCGTCGCTGGTGCGCGATCGGGAGAAGATGAACGGGGCGCAATCGGCGTCGGGCTTCACCGAAATGATGGAGCAGCTCAAGCAGCTCGCGCAGCAGCAGGGACAGCTCAACGGGCAGATGCAGGGGCTCAATCTGTTGCCCGGCGGTGCGAAGGGAGACGCGGCGCGGCAGCAGTCGCGCGTGTTGGCGAAGCAGCAACGTGACGTTGCGCGCTCGTTGAACGACGTGTCGGATGCCGATCAGACTGGTCGCACCGATGCGCTGGCCAAGGAGGCGCAGACGCTTGCGCAGCAGATTGAACGCAACGGGATCGATCCCGCGATGGCCGCGCGTCAGCAGCAGCTATATCGTCGACTGCTCGACGCCGGCCGCTTCCTCGAGCAGGACGAGCGTGACGATCAAGGCCCGCGCGAGGCGAAAGCCGCCAACGGCAACGGCGCGTCGGGTCGCGTGGATGGAACGCAGTCGGGCAAGGCGGCGAACAAGTTCGCGCCGCCTACCTGGAATGAGCTGCGTGGGCTCGGTCCTGACGAGCGTCGCATCGTGATCGAGTACTTCCGCAAGCTCAATGGCACGACGCCGCCGTAACGTGATCGGCAGGCCGAACGTGTCGCGTTGTCTCGCGGTTGCGCTGTCGCTCTCGACGCTCTCGACGCTCTCGGCGGCATCCGCCGTGGCATCCGTCTTGGCATCCGCCGTGGCGCGCGCGCAGGCCGTGGTACGCCCGCCCGCCACGCGTGTCGATTCGGCCGACGCGTTGGGCACCGCGCTCGACGCGGAAGACAAAGGCGACATGAAGACGGCGGCGCTCGCGTATCGCGCGGTGCTGCAGCGCGCGCTCATCCCCGGGAACGCCGACGGCGACAAGGTGGCGTTGTCGTTGCTCGGACTCGAGCGCGTCTGGGCTGAACTGGGCATGCGTGATTCCATCATTCCGGTGGCGCAGCGCGTGGTGCAGCTGCGTCCCACTGATCCGGTGGCGCGCAGCATTCAGTTACGCGCGCTGGTCGGCATCGGTCGCGACGACGAGGCACGCCTGGCGTTCACGTCGTGGCGGCGTGCCGCGGGTAACGACGGCGCGCCGTATCGTGAGTACGCGCGATTGCTGCTGCAACAAGGGCGGGCGCAGGCCGCCGACTCCGTCCTCGGCGAAGCGGGACGCCTGCTCGGCACAGGCGGCGCGCTGTCCGGCGAGGTGGCACAGCTGCACGTGGCGCTTGGTCGATGGAATGCAGCCGCGGTGGCGTTCCGCGACGCGTTGCGCGACGAGCCGTATCTCGAAACGGCGGCCATGTTCGCGCTGAACCGCGCCCCGGCGCCCGCGCGCGACTCCATTCGCACGGTGTTGCTGACCGAGCCCGCGCTCTTGGCGCCACGTCGCTTGCTCTCCGCGCTCGAGTTGGCGTGGGGCGAGCCCCGGCGCGCGTGGTTTGCGCTGTCGTCGGTCAAGGCCGATGATTCGACGTCGGCTGCGTGGCGTGCCTTCGGTGAACGTGCCGAACTCGCGCAGTCGTGGCTGGTGGCACGCGATGCGTGGAGCGCGGTGCTCGAGAAGCGTGGTGATCTCGAGGCGCAGCAGCGGGCTGCGCAGGCCGCGCTCAATGCCGGCGATGCGAACGGTGCGTTGCAACTGGCGCAGCGCAAAGGACCGGGCAGCGACGTGGTCCGCACCCGCGCCTTGCTCCCCATCGAAATCGCCGCCCTCGGTGAGCTCGGTCGCGCCTCCGAGGCGCAGCAACGCATCGAGGCATCGGGCAAGCTGCTCGACGAAACCGCCCGATCAACCATGGCGCGACCGCTGGTGAGCGCGTATCTGCGAGCGGGCGATCTGGCGCGCGCCAAAGAGGCCGTGAAGGGCACTGACCTCGAAGACGACGACGAAACAGCCGGTTGGTTGGCCCTGTATGACGGCGACTTGGCCACGGCTCGCAAGCGGCTCGTGCGCGCGGCCACCCAGCGTGGTGAGTTGGTCGACGCCCTCGGCATTCTCGCCCGCACGCGGGTCGATCGATCGCCGGGCCTTGGCGCTGCGTTTCTCGCGCTCGCGCGTCGCGATTCGGCTGGTGCTGCGGCGCGCTTCATCGCCCTGTCCGACTCCGTTGGAGCGGCGGCGCCGGCGCTGCTCTCCATGGCCGCGCGGTTGTCGCCGCGCGCCGGCGCGATGACGCTGTGGGATCGCATCATTGCGACCTGGCCCAGGAGTCCGGAGGCGGCGGAGGCATTGCTGGCCTCGGCCCGTGCGTTGCTTGCCGCTGGTGACAAGGCCGGGGCCACCACGCGTTTCGAAACGCTGCTCGTGGACTATCCCACCAGCGCGCTGGCACCACAGGCGCGCCGTGAACTCGAGCGGATGAAGGGGCAGGTGCCGCCGGCCATGTCTCTGACCGTTACTCGTTGAGCTCTCTCGGGTACATTTCAGTTATGCGCTCGTTCGTTGGTGCCACTCTCTGGAGCCGCGTGGTCGCGGCCCTGCTCGTTACCATGGTCTCGCTCACCATGGCGCGCTCGCTCTCGGCCCAGTCGATGCTGGTGCCGATGGACGACAGTCAGCGCAATCACCTGAAGGCGTATGGCGTCGCCTATCTGGCGCTCAAGAACGGGCAGAAGGCGGAGTGGCTGCTGAACTATCGCGGCGGTTCCTTTCTGTTGCCGGATTCGCCCGATCTGCGCCGTCGTGCCGCGCTCGACGGGGTGAGCGTCGAGTTGGTGACCGATGCGGCGGTGGCTTCGGTACGCGCAGAGGTCGCCGGCGGCAACATGGACGCCGTGGTGCTGGAGCGTGCGCCGAAGATCGCGATCTACCGTCCGGTGGATCAGCCACCCTGGGACGACGCGGTAACACTCGCCCTCACCTACGCCGGCATCGAGTTCACCTCGGTGTGGGATGATGCGGTGATGCAGGGTGATCTGTCGAAGTACGACTGGGTGCATCTGCACCACGAGGACTTCACGGGCCAGTTCAACAAGCTCTATCTCGCCTACCGCGACGCGCCGTGGTTCGTCGCGCAGCGCGAGCGTGACATCGCCATGGCCAAGCGGTTCGGCAAGGCCGACGTGCCCGCGCTCAAGAAGGCCGTCGCCGACAACATCCGTGGCTTCGTCGATCGCGGCGGCTTTTTGTTCGCGATGTGTGGGGCTACTGAATCGCTCGATCTCGCCATCGCCGGGTTCATGGTCGACATCGCCGGGCCGTTTTCCGACGGGAACCCGCCGGCGGCCGATGCCGACGCGCGGATGGACTGGACGCGCGCGCTTGCCTTCAGTGGCGCCCATGTGGAGCCCTCTCCGTACATCAATGCGCTGAGCGACATCGACGGGCATCAGGTGAATGTGCCGGCGCGTCGTCAGCCGTTGGGCACGTTCACACTGTTCGGTTTTTCGGCCAAGCTGGATCCGGTGGCGACCATGTTGGTACAGAATCACCGCTCGGTGGTGGCCGATTTCTACGGTGTGACCACGAGCTTCAATCGTGCCGTCATCAAGCCTGGTGTCACCGTGCTCGCCAGCGAAGACGGCGCGCCGTGGAGTAAGTATCTGCACGGGGATTACGGCAAGGGTTCGTGGACCTTCCTCGGCGGGCATGATCCGGAAGACGCGCAGCACGCCATCGGCAGCGCGCCGACCGATCTCTCGCTGCACCCGAACTCGCCCGGCTACCGGCTCATCCTGAACAACGTCCTGTTCCCCGCTGCGAAGAAGAAGCCGCGGAAGACGTGACCGGCAAGCGTGTGATGAAGGCCGGTGCGAAGACCATCGGTGAAACGCGTCTGTCCCCGAAGGCCGCGAGTGCTGTGCGTGTGGCCATCAAGCTGGCCGGTGGCAACGAAGTCTGTTTCGTGTGCACCGTCGACGACGAAAATCTGATCACGACGGCCCGTGTGGTGTTTCGCGGCGACGTGCGCAGTGTGCTCGCGCTTCCCGGTGTGGCCGAGCGCGGTGAACTCATGCTGCACAACCATCCGTCGGGGTTGCTCGAACCCAGTGACGCCGACCTCGAAGTGGCGGCGCGCATTCACGGCAATGGTGTCGGCTTCGCGATCGTCGACAACGAAGCCACGCGGGTGTACGTGGTGGCCGAGGTGCCGCGATCCAAGCAGAAGCTTCCCGTGTCGCTCGACGATGTCGACGTGACGCTCGGACCCTACGGTTTGATTGCGCAGACCATGCAGCAGGTGAGCGGGTCGCGTGACTACGAAGACCGGCCCAGTCAACGCGCGATGGCCGCGGCGGTGACCGAAACGTTCAATCGCGGCGGCGTAGCGTTGCTCGAAGCCGGCACGGGCGTGGGGAAGTCACTGGGCTATCTCGTGCCCGCGTTACGCTGGGCGGCCGCCAACGGCGAACGCACGATCGTGTCGACGAACACGATCACGCTGCAGGAACAGCTGGTTTCGAAGGATCTCCCGTTTCTGCAACGCGCACTCACCGATCAGAAGGTGCGCTTCGCGCTGTTGAAAGGTTGGCGCAACTATCTCTGCCTCATGCGTCTCGAGCAGGCGCGCGGAGCCGGGGCGGCGCTGTTCGACGCCGCCGGTGCCGGCGATGTGGAGCAGATCGCCGAATGGGCGGAGAAAACGCAGGACGGTTCGTTGGCCGACTTGCCCACGCCGCCGCGCCCGGATGTGTGGGATGAGGTTGCGGCCGAGCCGGATCTGTGCGGGCGCATGAAGTGCTCGTTCTACGACAAGTGCTTTCTGTTCAAGGCGCGCAAGGAAGCGGCGGCCGCCGATGTAGTGGTGGTGAATCATCATCTGCTGCTGTCGGACGTCGCCGTGCGACGTCAGGCGCAGAACTGGGAAGACTCGGCGGTGCTTCCAGCCTACAAGCGGCTGGTGATCGACGAAGGGCATCATCTCGAGGATGCGGCCGCGTCGCACTTGGGTAGCTCGATCACGCGACGCGCACTGGCGCGCCTGTTCAACCGACTCGAGCGGCGCGGTAAAGGGCTGCTGCCAGCGCTTGCCGCGAAGTTGGGGGGCTTCAGTGACCTGCACAGCGTGGCCAGTCTCGACCTCGTGCAACAGCGCATGGTGTCGAGCGCCGCCACGGCACGTGACCGCACGCAGCTGTTGTTCGAATTGCTGTCGGCGGTATTGGAGGGGACGGGTGCGCCGATTCTGCGGCTGACCGACGCATTTCAACAGCATCCGCTCTGGATCAATGGCATCGAAGACACGCTGGCCGAACTGCTGATCGAGATCGCGGCGCTGTCGGACGGACTGCGCTTGGTCACGGAGCGGTTGGAGAGCGATCAGAAGCGCAGTGAAGAGATGGCGCCGCTGCTGAACGAAGTGCGGGCCGTCACGCGCCGGTTGGCGGGCGCCGGCGATTCGTTGTCGCGTGGACTGCAGCCGCCGAAGGACAAGGATCCCGTGGTGCGCTGGATGGAGTTTCAGGGAAAGCCGGCCGCCACCGAGCGTAACGTGGCGGTGCATTGCGTGCCGCTCGATCTGGCGCCGGTGTTGCGTGACGATCTGTTCGGTCGCGTGGAAACCACCGTGATCACCAGCGCCACGCTGGCCACCGACGGCGGCTTCGGATTTCTCGAGCAACGCCTCGGTCTCGACGACGGAAAGTTCACGAAGCGTACCGCCGTGTTCGATTCGCCCTTCAACTATCCGCGTCAGGCGTTGCTGGTCGTGCCCACCGATTTGCCGGCGCCGAACGAACATCCGCGTGAACATTTCGCGGCCGTGGTGCAGCAGATGCGCGACCTGATCGTGGAGAGTGAAGGTGGCCTGTTCGGGTTGTTCACCAGTCATCGCGATGTGCGTGAGATGGCGCAGCAGTTGCGCGATATGGGCATGGATGGCCGCACGCCGCTGTTGGTGCACGGCGAAGAGCCGCGCGACGTGTTGCTGCAGCGGTTTCGCGATTCCGGTCGTGCGGTATTGTTGGGTACGGCGACGTTCTGGGAAGGCGTAGACGTGCCGGGCGATGCACTGCGTGGTTTGCTGATCGCAAAGCTGCCGTTTCGCGTGCCCACGGAACCCATGGTGGCCGCGCAGTGCGAGGCGATCGAAGCGCGCGGCGGTAATGCGTTCGTGGAATTCATGCTGCCGCATGCGTCACTGCGCCTGAAGCAGGGCTTCGGTCGCCTCATCCGTACCGCCACCGACTCCGGCGTGGTGGTTCTGAGTGATCCACGGGTCGTCACCAAGCGCTACGGACGTGATCTGCTGAAGGCGCTGCCGCCGGCGACAAGAGTGACGGGGCCGTGGGGTACGGTGCGGGCTGACGTGTCACGGTTCTATGCAAGCGGTCGGACGAACGGATAGCTTTTGGTACGTACGATTCCCGCCTCACGACTCAGGACCCACGAGCCTACATGTCTACTCCGTCGAAGATCGTTTGCGTTGGCCGTAACTACGTCGCGCACGCCTTGGAAATGGGCAACGATGTGCCGAAAGAGCCGATGTTCTTTCTCAAGCCGCCGTCGTCGATCATTCGCGATGGCGATGCGATCGTGCTGCATCCGATTTCGACGCACATCGAGTTCGAGGGAGAGATTGCGCTGGTGATCGGCAAGCGTCTCACGAAGGCCACCGAGGAAGAGGCGATTGCCGGTATCGCCGCTGTGGTGGCGTTGAACGATGTGACCGCGCGCGACTTGCAGCGCAGCGACAGTCAATGGTCGCGCGCCAAGGGCATGGATACGTTCTGTCCGATCGGCCCCGAGAACCCGGTGCCGGCTGATCTGTCGGGGATCACGCTGATCACCCGCGTGAACGGTGTGGAGTGCCAGCGGGCCACCGCCGCCGACATGGTATTCCCGATCCCGATGGTCATTTCGTTCATTTCCCAGTTCATGACATTGGAACCCGGTGATATCGTGGCCACGGGGACTCCGGCGGGGACGAAGGCGCTTCACCCTGGGGATGTGGTCGAAGTGGAACTCCTGGGGCTCAGTATCGTGTCGAATCCCGTCGTTGCTGGCACCTGAGGCAACGTTCAGGGTATGTTTCGGTAATGTCCACGATTCCACCTCCCCGGAAACGCGGTGGCCTGAGCGCCCGAGCGCGTTCCGGCGGAGCCGTGCGTGACAAGCAGCGCGTTTCGCGTGCCGTCCTCATCGCCGTGGGTTTCCACCTCGTCGTCGGCATCGTTCTCGTGCAGGTGCTGACCTTTGGCCACGGGATTCCCGCGTGGCTGCGATTCGGGTCGAATGAGCAGCCCCTCGAGGAGCGGCTCACGTACGTCGCGCCGCGCGAGCAACCGAAGCCGGTGGCGCAGGTGAAGCCGACCCCCACCACGACGACCACCACGCGACCGCCGGTGACGGCACCGGTGGTGTCGGGTCCTGTCGTGGTCACCCCGCCATCCGCGCCGCGCGATACCGGCAGTGGCGCTGCTGTTGGTCAGGGAGACGGCAGTGGCATAGGTGCGGGCGACCCCAATTTACGCGGTATCCGCCCCGGCTACTTCGATGGCCGCGTGTGGCGTGATCCGGTAGTTGTCGGCAATGCCGGCGGCGGCGGCGGCGATCGCGCCGACAATCTCGACAGCATCATGGGCTTCGTGATCACGCAAGCGCGTGATTCGCTCGATTCGCTCAATCGGGCGCAGGGACGTACCGGCCGCGCGCCCGGTGACTGGACCAAGACCGGCAAGAACGGTGAGAAGTGGGGCTGGGATAGCCAAGGCATTCGTTTGGGCAAAGTCATGATCCCGAACGCCTTGCTGGCGTTGTTGCCGTTGAACGCGGCGACCGCCGCCCGCATGAGCGGCAACATGACGCAGATGGACGCCGAGCGCCGCTTGTCCGCCTCGCGGGCGGACATCATGCGTATGTCCGAGCGCGGCATGGGCGACGCCGAATTCCGAAGGATCGCCAACGATCTGCGCGATCGTCGCGAAACGGAGCGGCGCAACCGACTGAAGGCGCCGAGTGCCACGGTCGCCGCCCCGTTGAAGAGCGGCGGCGACAGGTAGGGCTGCCTACGCGTCCTGCTTCAGGAACGCCACCGCCGCCG
>Ga0105047_10004954_pt1 | contig 23048 bp, 25 predicted proteins | sample MAT04_FD_78384 | JGI IMG/M metagenome (GOLD analysis project Ga0105047, IMG submission 78384) | Freshwater microbial communities from Lake Fryxell liftoff mats and glacier meltwater in Antarctica - MAT-04 (megahit assembly) | ecosystem: Environmental > Aquatic > Freshwater > Ice > Liftoff... | reverse complement strand
TGGTCGTGCTCGCGCGCCGATACTGGTTCAGCATTCCGTTCCGCGGGGTCAGTCTCTCTTGCATTGCCTACGCCGCCGCATTGGTGGCGAATGCGACCTAATCTCTCGCAGTCGCGCACTTGGCTCAAACTCTTGTGGTCGGCAGAACCCTGTGCTTTCCGGCGGGACACGACCAGGAGCAGACGTTCCCGTATCCGGCTAATACCGGGCGTTCCAGACGGTGGAAATAGCCACTGGTTTAGCTCTGAAGCCTATCACCCATCGGCATGGGGTGCTTTCGGCACGCCTTTACCAGCCCGACATCGATTGTCGAACTCCTTGGCCAGTGTCCGCAAAGGACTATCTCACACTCATTTGAACAGCTCAGTGCGCGCAATTTGCTTGGCTCGTTCCATGAAGTTTTGACAGTAGTCCAACTTCCGATGGACCATCATGCGCCTAACACGGTCACGCAACCATTGAATCAATTGCGGCTCGATCAAGAAACCAAATTGGAACCTGGGCGCCCGAGCATCGTCTGCTCAACCACGCAACAGGCTTGCCACACCATGAAAACTTTCGCCATCACCTTCGCCGTACTGCTTGCCACGCTTGCAGGCTCTGCAAACGTCCGCGCGGCCGATGATCCCCAGTTGCAAGGTCTTGCGCTTTGTCAGGACACATGGCTCAGCTGGAAGGACGACTCTGTGCGCATGGCGCGCTACGCCAACTACGTCCAGACGCAGTTTGAACAGAGCCCGTCCGACGGCGCCTTTGTGCCGAAGTTACCGAAAAGCGTGTTCGGCTGGCCGGTCGCACAGGTCTATCCGCAGAGTGTCGGCATGGGCGTTGGCTTTTCGCTGACAGTCAATGTCGATCACGCCCGGGCGCGGGCCATGATCGAAAGGCAGGTGGGCAAGGCGATGGAATGCAGCGACAGTGAAGGTGTTCGCGCGTGTGCGGTGGAACTCGGTGCCAAAAAGACGGCGGTGCTGATGACCGATCAAAACGGCGCCGCCAAGACCAGCCTCCTCGGTTGCTACTACTTCTATCAGCAGTGAAGGGCCTCCCTGCCTGCCCGGCTGCGCGGGTGCGACGAAGAGGGGGTTGTGCATTCCAATGAGCGAGCAACCACGCCTGATCGCGCTAGTCACGGTTCAATTTGTCGTGCATCCGCTGGGCTGGCCGCTGGTCGCGCACGATCCAGCGCGCAGACGAGGCAATGTATCGGGCCACGCAGTCCGGCCGCAATCTGGTCGTCGATGCGGGGGATGCCATCGCAGCCTGACGCTGCTCAGCCACTAAACTGCCGTCTCAACGCGTCCGCAACTGGCTGTGAATATACTGCCACACCTCGAGTTCGGGCTTTGGATGCGGGTAGCTGTCCTGCCGCGCGTCCCAGTCGAAGAAGCGCCTCAGGCAATCGATCATCGACGCATCGTCGGCATATGCGGCGCTCCTGTCGGGCCCGTCGCCGTAGTCTTTGCGGCGAAAAACGCTTCCGTCGAAAAACAGGTGTGAGCCTCCTTCCTTGCCGACTGTGAGGAAGCCCATGCCGCTGCGCAGGGCGTCGAGCACCTCTCGTTGCAGAACCACGACCGGCGCCATGTCCTCGACTACACACGCGGCCGCATCTTCAGCGGCAACGACTTTCAGTACATACTGCTCAAGCAATGCCCGCGGTGCGCTCGGCCAAGCGTGCGCACTATCGACGATGCGCAGCTGTCCGCACCAGTGCGCGAACCGGCGATCGCAGTCGGCGGTGAAGCGCTGCTCTTTTCCCCAGCGCCGAGGCGCTCGGCTTTCGTTGGTCAAACGATAGACATAGCGACCAATATCTATGGCGACCAGCTCGAGCCCTACCGTGCATGGGTGGCCGCCTGCTCCCGAGGTGCCGATGTAACGCAGCACGGGCGCTTTGATGTCGATTGGCTCGCGCTTTAGCAATTGGTTCGTCATCTGCTCCACCGCATACTGCATCACGGTCGGCGCATCCGCATGTTCGAAGTAGGCGCTGCGCGCGAAGTGCCAGTCGCCCACCGCGTCGGTCAGCCGGCTGAACTTCGGGTCATCCCAAAAATTCACCAGAACCTCCACCACGGGTGCGACGGCGCGCCATGTGGGTCGCCGATCTCGATCGTGTGCTCGCGTTCTTCTGCCGGATTCCAGCCATTCTCCATCAGCGCCGCAAGGTATTGCATGGTCGTGCGCGCCTGATAGTCCTGGTCGCGACGGGTCGCACGGCTCGCGTTGACCGCGAGCAGCGCTTTCACCCGCACGTGGTACGGATGCCCGCCATGTTCGATGCGAACGAGCCATGAAACCCCAGCCACGCTCGGGCCGTTGGGTTGTTTGAAGTGCGCGGCGAGCGCGCTCTCGATCGTCATTTGCATGCGATGTTCCTCACGGTGCGGCGACTGCGTCAATGCGATCGATCCGCACGACGATCTTGCCGGCGCTCTGGCTCTTCATTTCCACCCATTGCCCAGGTTCGATCCGGGTCACGGCGCCACCGATGGTCTGGCCGGCAACGTAGACCGTGATGCCGCGTTTGTCTTGCTGCGCGGCAGCCAGCGCCTGTTCGATGCCGCGCGAGGCGTCGGCGGCGCTGGCTGCGCCGGTAACCAGCGTCAGCGCCAGCGCTGCAAGTACATGGCGTATGGCCCGCGCACGAATGTAGGAGGTTTGCATGAGGTTGTCTCGGGTCAGAAGTTGAGGTGGGACTGATTCTTCCGCGCGCCGGTTTGATCCGCGTTGCAACGCGCGGGCCTTGCGTTTCGTTTGTGGCGTGCTTGGGTCAGCGCTTGCTGCGCTTGACTTCGAGTAGTTTGCGAGCGCGCAGAAGTTCGGGTGGCTGCTCGCGTCCGGCCGCCGCTTCTTCCGCGATCTGGCTGGAGAGTTCGTCGGCGACATTGCGCCCGTCGGGGCGCGCGCGAGCCATGTCAGCGCCAAGTTCAATCGCGATTGATAAGAGATCCCAGCGACGGTGGATCGTCAGTTGTACCGGCAGCGGGTCGCCATGGGACTTGCTGTTCAGGTCCAGGCCGTGTGCCGCTAGCAGGCGGAAGTTGGCAGGCGTCAGGCTGCGGATCACCTGGAACACCAGCGGCTCTTGCGGCGCAACGCCGAGGTTCGGATTTGCGCCTGCGGCAAGCAGTAGCTCGAGCAACGCAGAGTCGAAGCGCACACACGCGACCGGCATCGCGTCGTCTGCATGCGCGCCGAGCGCGAGTAGCGCGCGCACGACAGGCATTTCGCTGCCATTCGAAGTGCGCGCGTCGGGGCCTTCAACCGCGAGACGCATCAGCGTCATGTCCCGCCCCGGCGTGTTGACGTCCACCGTCGGGCCGATGCGCATCAGCGCCTGCACATCGCGCTGCACGACCGCAGCCCCCATCTGCTTCATCGCGTCGCTCTCGAAGTAGCCGGTGCCGTTGCGATTGTGTTCGACGCGTTGACTGATCCAGAGATACTCGATCTGTGATTTCGCGAACCAGAGCCCTGGCACAAGGACGATGAACAGTGCTAGCGACTTCACCGGCCACGATGCACTGAAATGAAACAGTAGCATCGCCAACCCGAGCACGACGACCGGCACCAGGACGAAGAAGAAAAAGCCCATCTCGCGGCCGCCATCGTTCTGGCCCCCGCGGTACTGCAACATCTTTACAAAGAAAATCATGAGCAGCGCCGCGTCAATTGCAGCGATAGACCAAAAGACTTGACCGAGGCGAATCATATCGAGGCCGCCACGCCCTGGCCGGCGTTCCACCCACCCGACCTGGCCTTTGCATCCGCTGGGCACTCGTCAAATGCGTGGAACGCGAAGGCAGAAGGATCTGCAAAGACATCGCCCTGCGTCCACGGCTCGACGCTGAGGCGGCGACTCGACGCATAGCAGGCAGAAAGTCCGAGCGCCGCGAGCACAGCGAGCAGCGGGTTCGGTCGAAACAGAAAATGAGAAAGCATGGGGCTACCCGGGGTTGGGCTCGGGCCGGATGCACAAGCAGCGCCAGTCTCTCCGTTGACTGTCGTGCGAGCATTTCAGGCTGCTCATCAATTTGTTTCGTTTGTTAGGCCAACGAACGAAACAATCCAGTATCCGAATGAAACCGAGTTGCAACGCGAGACTGCGACAGTCGTGCTGGCTTTTTTTCAACTTCCGACTGGTACTCTCATGTCTGCTTCCCCGGCTCTCTCCGTCCTTGCTTTCATCGTCGTCACGACGTTCTCGGTTGGTGCGCACGCGCAGGTCTCCGAGGCGAGCGCACTGTCGACTCTGCCGATTGGTGTGTTGTCGGCAGCGCCAATCGCGATCATCGCGTCAGGCGCGAGTCTGACCCTGCGCGCGGTCGAGGCCTCTGCCGACGGCACGACCTGGGTGCTCGAACGCGCCGCCGACGGCATGCGCGCATCGGTGAAGTTGGCGGGCAACGCGTCGGTCGCCGTTGGCACCAGCGTCCTCGTGACGGCGGTTGCTGCCGGTAACGTGTTGTCGGTCGCGGGGCAAGTGATCGCTTTCATCCCGAACGAGATCGGCGCCGCGCTTCTACACAACGAGCGTATCACGCGATGATCCGTCGATCGACCTTTGCGCTGCTGCTGGGCGCGGCTAGCTGCCTCGCCCCTTTGACGTGGGCTGGGCAGGCCTGCGAGTTGCAGGCAGTCGATCCGCAGGTGGTGTCAGACGGCATGACGCTGGCGGTAGCGACTGCGAAAGCGCTTGACGCGACCGGGGCAAACGTAGTGATGCTGGCGCGCGCCGGCCAAGATCTGAGTGCGTACCGGTTGAGTTACTCTCACCTCGGCTTTGCGTACCGCGAAACGAGCGGCCCTAAGCCGGTCTGGCGCGTGCTGCATAAGCTCAACCACTGCGCCACGGCGTCCTCGGCGCTGTACCGTCAGGGACTCGGCGAATTCTTTCTTGACCGACCGCATCGGTACGAAGCTGCCTTCGTCGTGCTCGTCCCCGAATTGCAGGCGCGACTGCTGCCACTGCTTAAGGACAACGCCCGGGCTGGCGTGCTCAACGAGCCGCGCTACAGCATGGTCGCGTATGCCTGGGGACAAACCTACCAACAGAGCAATCAGTGGGCGCTCGAGACGCTCGCGGTGGCGGCCGATCCGTCAATCTCCGATCGTCGACAGGCGCAGGCCTGGCTGCAGTTGAAGGGCTACGCGCCGACGGCGCTGACGCTGGGCCCGTTGAAGCGCCTCGGTGCGCGAGCAACGGCTGCAAACGTTGCGTTTGACGACCACCCGAACGAGAAGCGCTTCGCAGACCGCATCGAGACGGTGACAGTCGACTCAGTTTATGCCTGGCTGCAAAGCCGTGGCCTGGGTGCTGCGCCAGTGACGGTGCGCGCGAGATTGCCATGATCGGCGTGATGGCCGGAGTTGTCGGACTGCTGGCCGCAGGGTTTGCCTTCGGGTGCATCCGCATCGACTGGGCTGGCTCGCCATCTGCCCGAGCGGCGCGACGCCGTATCACGACGGCCATCCTGGTCGTGATCGCTTCGTTCCCGATCGTGACGTTGATGCTCGCAAAGCTGTTCAGTAGTGACCTGTTAGGCTGGATCTTCGGCCTGAGCCTGATCGCGGGCATCGCGCTGCTGCCTTGCGCAACGATCTTCTATGCTGGTCTGCGGGTGGGACGACGCTGCACCCGCGCCACCCGCGGCGGTGCGGCGACACACGATCCAAAGGCCAACGTAGTGGTTCAGATCGAGCGAGGCAGCGTCCACGCGAGCGACGAGGCGCCCTCCAAACACATCAGCGTGCCGCCCGACACAGCCGTAAGCGCAATGGTGTCGCTTGCGATCGCCGACAGGTACATGCCAAGCATCGCGGGCGGCCAGGCGACCTGGATCGTCGAATCATCCGGAGCTGGAGCTGGAACTGCATTGCGGCCGATCGCGGTGTGGGCACAGCAATGGCAGGAGGTCAAATTCCTCATCGCTGCCGATGTCTCGGTCGCGGCGCACTTTGGTACGGGGCTGTCGCGTCTGAACTTGAACTATCGCTGCCAGGACAATCCAAACGCAGTCTTGGCAGCATTGAAAACTGCGCGACGCTGACCTTCGTGCATGTGCGTGGCCGGGATTCGTGCAACAAGCTGCCATCGCGACCAAGGCAAATGGTGACAGGCGTGTCCGAATCGCATTCACCCGGGTTCCATGTCATGGGGCATTTACCAAAGCGTCGCCACCATTTCCCCATCCTTTCGCACTGACATACGCTGGGATCTCAGCTGGGTCCGCCGCTTGAAACGGAAGGTGATCCGAGAACGTCTCGAAGCCCGATAGGTCTCCGACGGGCGACCAAGCTACGTGCATCAACTGGGCACCTTGGCTGTCGTTGCGAGACGACTGTGTTGCGCAGGCCGTAACCAACGAAACAGATCGGCCCCATTATGGAAGCGCTGATGCAACGGGCTCCGCCGATGCTATGGGCTTATTTCCTAGGAGTCCTCATGAACCGTCAGCAAATCGATCTCGTGCGCCACAGTTTCGCGCTGGTGCAACCCATTGCAACGCAAGCCGCAACACTTTTCTACGGTCACCTCTTCGAGGCCGACTCGACGCTGCGCCATCTGTTCCGCGGCGACATGGCGCAGCAGGGCGATCGTCTGATGACCATGATCGGCGCCGCCGTCGGCTTGCTAGACCGGCCCGACGCGCTGATCCCGGTGCTGCAGACGCTTGGCGAACGCCATGGCGGCTACGGCGTCGTCGACGCGCATTATGCAACCGTTGGCGACGCTTTGTTGCTGACGCTCGAACAAGGGCTGGGCGACGTCTTCACGTCCGAGACTCGCGCTGCTTGGACTGAGATGTACGGCATGGTCAGCCGCACGATGATCGAGGCAGCGCGCATTGCGGAGAGCGTCGCAGCCTGAACCGATCTTCCATGCTGCTGAGCAAAAATCAGCTCGGCCTTGAAGAACGGATTGTCGGGCGCTGCGCAGGGTTTCGTCGGCGTCTTTGCAGCGCGAGCCGCTTGGCCAGTGCTGCATTACGCCAGACTGACGAAGCTTTTTTGTTAACCACTTGGAGGGATTACACATGGGAATTGCAGAGCGTAGAAAGATCAATGAACTCGAAGAACAAGTACTACCCGGTCGCGTCAAGGAAATCGAAGAGATCTGTGGCGCCGCGATACCGTACAAGGTCGACTGGGCGAGCTTTGCCGGCGACGCCACTGCCTTGAACTCTATGGACAATTTGTCTTGCCATCGACTCAACATGGCGCTGCGCATGATTTGCCAGGACGAAATGGGTAAAGAGGCGGTCCGTAACGGAATCAAGGAGGTCAGGCTCAGGAACGTTGTTACTCCCGCGGACCGCAATGTGGTCCTTGAAGATGGCGTGCTGACCATGCAGTGCGCCTATGCGCTGGGAACCCGTGGCATGAACAGCGATAGCGACATCCGTGCCTATCTCGAAACGAAACTCTAGCGCCCAGACGATGGACTGCCCGTCGTGCCGACGTATTGCCACCAAGTCAGTTTGGCGATCCGTCGGACCTCACCACTCGTTGAATGGCTTGTCACAATTTTTGGTGGCACGAAATTCGCTTCAATATCTTTATGTCAAGAGGACCCCATGAAATCATCAGATCAAGTATTCGTGTTGCTGAACCGCGCTTTCGCCGGATTATTAATCGCCGGGTTTGCCACAGTCAGCAGCGCAAGTCCAGTTTGGCGCGAGTCGAACGACTTGACGAGCACGCTTGACAACAACTGGTCCTACACAAGCGACTCTGCCAACAAAACCGCAACCGTGAGCTACACAAATCAGCAGGCAACCAATTCCAGCGCGACAAGTGGTCACTTCGGCATGTACCTAGGTTGGGCTTGGAGCTACGATTCGAGCGCCGCTGCGACTTCGCTGCCTTGGAACAATGATCGCCAGGCCTTCGAGAGCGGCGGTGTAGCCATGTCGATCAGCGGCGCCCCGGGAAGTCTTCTACTTGGTAGTGTTGTTAGCGACACGTGGATAGGCAACCCGTGGGGTCCGGGTTACGGCGAATCGCCGATCGCAACGCTTGGGTCGTGGGAGGTGCCATTCTTCGATTTCGGCGAAATTGCCGCTGGGGCGTCGGTCTCGTACAACATCGACCTCAACTTTTCGTTCGCAAATCAAGCAGCTTTCGACGATTGGAATCGTGCAGGCAGTTTCTATTTGGGTGCCCAGGGCGTCGAACAGATGTCGGAATCGACCACTGTTCCGGAACCGACCACTCTGGCGCTTGTCGGTCTTGCGCTTGCTGGATTGGGCTTTAGCAAACGATGCATTAGAGGCTGACCCGCCGCTCCAGCCGCAGTGTCAGATTTCAGGCGAATGAGCAAGCGCAGCTGCCAATGAAGAGGCCTAAACTTTCTGCGACCACGATGCGTGGGTTGGACCAGTTGCCAGGCTCTCGTTGATTCTTGTGCAGGACGAGTGCGCCAGCGCGGGTTGCGCCGATTTGGGCGACTGCCTTTCAGGAAGCTCGGGGCAGTCTTTTCAACTGAGCCGGCGATGGCATCTCTGACCACGCCATCAGCGCTTGTTCGGTCGCTTGGTCCTCCGCTGCTAGCCAGCGGTTCATTTCCGGTCCTGCGGCGGAGCCGTAAACGCGGTGCGAGACGACAGCCACCAGCCCCACGCCGTTGTGTATCAGGCAGCGTGCGTAGCTGGCTTCAAGCAGCTGCGGCGTGCCCAGTACGGCGAGTATCAGGTGCTCAGCCGGCCGTGTGGCCGTGCGCGGCGTGGAGCGGGCCCGCAGCAACTTGCCATGGCGCTGGTAGTTGCGCAGCACCTGATTGGCAAGATCAGCCAACTGCTCGCCTTGACGGACTTTCTCATGCAAGTTGAGGGTGATCATGTCACGCCACGACTTCAAATCGGTGTCCGGTGCGGCCGTGAACTCGTGCTGCGCGTCCTTCGACCAACGGTGAGCGAAAAGGGTGCCCCGAAAGGACAGCTTCAGCGCGTTTTCCTCTCCAGCACGTGCGGAGCCGGCTGCACCCGCGGCCAGCGCCAGCGCCGTTGTGAGCAGATCGCGTCGACTCCACCCGTTTAGGCTCAAGGCGCCTCCACGCGATAGCGTCAGCTTTGGCTTGCGAAGAATACTGATCATGTGGGTTCCAGAAGTACGGTGTGATGGTGGTCCGGTATGGTGGCTCGGCGCCGTATCAGACATGCTGCGCCGCGGTTTCATTCGTTACAGCCCTGACCGAGCCCCATACACGGTCAATGAGGCCATGGAACTGACTCCCCTTCTGCGAAATGGCAACCGGTAAGGGGTATTGGATACGAGCAGGTGCGCATAACAAACGAAACACGGCTAGTTGAAGTCTGCAACTCTGCTGATACCTGCGCGCGGCACAGTCACGGCATTCGCTCCTCAAAAGCCACGACCATGCCACTCGCAGTGCACTCTCCCCTATCCCGAGGCGGCGCATCTATCGTGCCGCGGTGAATACTCTCTCTTTTCGGGCCGACCTGTGCGTTTTCTGATTTGCATCCTTTTCACCAGCCTGTCGCTCACGGCCGTCCGCGCCGAGACGATCACACCGATAGACACGATCCAATCCTACTTTTCGTGGGCGCTTATGCGTCAAGCGAGCCCATTACCGTCGCCCAAGGAAAGAGCGCAGCTCGCAAAGTGGATTACGCCCGAGCTGTTGAATTTGTTGGACAGTGCGCTCATCACCCAGAATCGCTGCATCCGGTCGGCGCCGCCGGGTCAGAAACCGAATGTGCTCGAGGGCGATATTTTTGTCGGCAACGAAGAAGGTGCGACCGAGGTGGCATACCAGGAGCCGAAGCAGATTGGCGGAAAGACAGTCGTGGGTGTCGATATGGTATACGTCGACAAGCGTCGGCCCAAGGGCGATCGTCGACGGACGGTGGCCTGGCGGGATGAGGTCATTCTCGTCTGGATTGAAGGACGTTGGTATATCGAAGACATTCGATTCGCGCGCGATCGGTCGCTTCGCGCGACCCTGCAAGGATACAACGACGACGGAGCCCGTGAATGCATTGCACCTTAGCCAGAACGAAGATCGTGAGCGCGATGTTGCAAGTTGTCATCAGCGGCTGTGCCGGGCTGATGGTGTTCGCAGCACTTGCGTCACCCCCTGCACAGCCGCCCCAGCGCGAGTCAGTCCATCGTTGCCGAGTGGCAGTCTTCGTCAATGACCCTGACCCTGCAGGTCTGAACCTGCGCCGCACACCCGGCACAGAGAGCCAGATCGCGACCACCATTGTCGATGGCGACGCGATGCTCGACGTGACGGGCTCTTCGGGAAAGTGGTTGCGCGTGGAGCGCGTACGGGGCGCTGACGGAACGGTACAGTTCGTGGGCGAGGCGTGGATATTCGGTCCGCTTACCGCCGTGCGTGCGAATCGCGCATTGGCCCTGCATGCCGCTCCGCGGCAAACTAGCGCGGTCGTCACGACCATGCAGGCGGACCAGGTCGGCTCGGTCGAGGAGTGCGATGCCAAGTGGGTGCGAGTGCGGCACGGAAAATCTGATGGATGGATGGCGCCGGGTGACCAGTGCGGCAACTCCGTGACGACCTGCGTGTGATGGCCAGGTTCACTCTCAGGCGTCTGCTTGCGCTCTCGATCATCATGCCTTCACATGTGCCGGCGCCGCTATCCCGACAGGTACCGTCGAGAAACTACTGGAGCAGCTCAGAACGGACGCCCGGCCGTTCTCGACCGTGACCCGGAGAACGGTCTGTCATTCGACGCACAGAAAATTCACTTGGCCGAAAGCGGCAGCCCGCAATACCTGCTCATCTCAATGGGCGCCTGCATGTGCGGCCAAGTCAACTGCAGGTAGTTGGCCTATCGTCGCGGCCCTCAGAAGTGGGAACTGATACTCGAGACCCAGGGCTTCAGCTTCACCACGCGGACGGCTAAAAACCATGGGTATCGAGACATCGAAACCATGTCTCGTGACAACCGGGGGTGCGGGACCACATCCTGGCGTACATCTTTACCGGGAACACCGATCCAGCGGCTCCTGCGCGGCAGTCGGAGGTCCATTCCGGCGCCACCGGCAGGACCCACCGCGTGCAGCTTGTTCGTGGAACGTCATCGACCCATGCCGCCTGTATCTCTTCGTGTTTTGCCAATGCTTCAGCCGGCGCGTCATGGCTGTGCGGTGAAACATTAGAAACAAGCAAGGTGCCTATATGAAGTGCTCCAGCGACAAATGGCAGCGAAGCTCATCGCCTGACTTGTCAGTTCGAAGCTAGGATAGAAACCTATGAACTCTATTGATGTAGTCCCTTGATCAAGACGCTCTTTTTTCTCCTTCCTCTCTTCGTCGGCGCAAGCGCTGGATGGTGGGTTGGACGGCGACCTTCGGATTCGCGGCCCCTTGTGCTCGCAGGTGTCGCCGTGCTATGCGCTCCAGTGTTGCTGATTCTTATCTCAGATATGCTCGGCAGCAATGCGCTTGGCTGGTTCGGCGGACTGTCCCTGATGATCACGGTGATGTCCGCACCGCTGCTCGCACTTGCCGCGACTGGTGGTTGGCTATTGGCACGTCGTTCAGCAAAGCACGGTGAGTCGTCGGTTGTCAGCGAACCGGACCTTCCCCTTTCAACTGCGCAACCAACTTCCCTATCCAGTAAGTCCGCGAGCACGTCAACAGTCAGTCCTGTAACCGGCCGATGGCGCGAGCAACGCGGCTTGCTGGTCGTAATGGCGGGCGTGGCTTCGGCGTTCTGGGTCGTCATAACCATAGGATTTCGGCTGAATGATCAGAATGTCCCGGCCGAACTTGATGCAGGTCTGATACCGGCGCTCCTCGTCTTGATCACCACACTGACTCTCGGTGTGCGCTATTTGTGGCCAACCCACGGCATGTCTACGCCTGCACCACGTTCTTTCAGGCGATTTCCTCGCCTTCGATCCAGAGAAATGGCCGAATACAAGGCATGGCGTGCTGCAATTGCCAATAGTCCTCGCAGGAAACGGTACGCTGAAATGCTGGACGCAGGCGATGTATTCTGGACGCCTGACAGGGTTGAATACGACCTCGACCCGCAGGCCACGACCTGCTGCGTGCATCTCGCACCAATTGAACTGGCCATGCGTGAGTGTGGTTTGCGGGTGCAGCTTGACTCGATCAGAAGCATAAGGGCAAAGTGCCGGATCAATGCTGCGTTGCTTGCGCAGCGGTTCGTGTTACCGGACTGCGTTGTTTACGAGGAGCTGAACGCGTACGACCGTTCTACGGAAGACCCTCCTCAGGCCGTGTTGTCGTGTGCAATCTGTGGCTCGCGCGCGTGGGTAGTGCACCCACTTGAAGCCGCGCCTGAAACGCCGGTTTTTCCTGCAGATTAATCCATCACCGCTACGGCTGTGAGTGTGAAGCCCGCCTCATTCAAGCCATTGAGCGCGCCGGATGTCGGCGCCACATGGGCTGAATATTCCGCAATGCCGCATCCGCCGAGATTTGTGCCGCGCTGTCGCCTTTGCAGCGGACTGGCCAAAATAAATGAAACGTAGCGGAAAGTGTTTGAATTGTCGCTGAAACGCGGCTTTGGCACAATTTTCTTCATCGCTCAGCAGGTCTATTCCGGACCCGGCGAAAAGGAAAACTCAAATGAACACGAAACTGCAATCAATCCGTACCCTGGCCATGGCCTGTTCAGCGCTGACACTCGCAACAGCCGGCCACGCGGCGATCACCGCGAACGCTATCACCGCGAACGCTATCACCGCGAACGCTTTAGCGAATAACGCCTTGACAAACAACGGCCTGAGCCCTCAGGCAGCGGCAACCGCTACGCCGTCCGCGCCCGTCGGCGCCTACACTCCCAGCGTGAGCTGGAAGATGCCGGCGATTCGGACCAGCGTTCCGGCAGCGGACAATCGCTGAGCCGTTGAGTCCACGCGTAGATATGTCGACGCGACCGCGCTTGGCCGTTCTACTCGGGGTGGCGCTGGTGTTCGCGGCGGCCGCGCCTGCGTTCGCCGCTCTCCCGCCGACTCAGTGGCGTATAACTGGCGTGATCGGCAGCTCGGTCGAGATTGTCGACGCGGCCGGACAGAGACGGTCAGGACTTGGCCTCGCCGGAGCCGAGTTCACGCTCGGTGGCGATGACGACCCAAAGAGTGCGCTGCGCATGCGCATTGTCTCCGTTAGCGCCGACCGCGTGGAGGGCGTATTCTTGCACGAACTGCAAGCGCTCGGCGACTCCGGAAAATGGTACAACGTTTGCGGCGTCGATCGCGACCAGCGCCGGCTGGCACTTTTCATCGAGGGCCATGACCTGCCCGACGGTCGTCAGGTGCGCGTTCCAGGCGAGGTATCGATCACATGCACGGCAGGTGTACAGGGTAAATGTCTTCGCGCCGGCTACGTGCCATGGGACCGCAAACATGGTGCCGGCGGCGGCGAGGCCCTTTTCCAGACTTGCACGCGAATGTACCGTGCCGACTATTGCGGCGATGGCATCGGCTGGACCCAAAATGGCATGACCATCGACCCCTATGACATTCATGGCATCCAGCGCCCTGAAGATCCCGCCACGTTGCCGTTCGAGGCCGGTTGGGGCCCGAGCGGCGCAACGTGCGTGCATCACACGCGGGTGATCGAGCGCGGCGGCTTGTCGGATCTACTCGCTCGTTGTCCGCGTCTGGCCGCCATGCCTTCCGGAGCTTCGTGCACCCCAGCTACAGCGGCCGCCGGCGCGCTGATGTTCAATCGCTCGAACGATCACACGCTAAAACTGCTTAAACGATGAATAGAAAACCGGGCGAGTGGGCCTGGAACGATGAAACACGGGACCGCACGTTGAACCAGATAGTTCTTTGCCAATGACAACCCAGCCTCGCAACGCGCCGGTCGCCACACGAAGTTTCCACGCGAGGTATAGCAAGGCAAAAATGATCCTCGCCGGCATCCTCATAGCCTGTGCGTTACTGACGGTCGGCTTCAGAAGCCAATTCCTTATCGAGGTGCCAAACGGCTTTCCGATGGCGGAGTCGCTTCGAGCCGGGAACGACATCGTCACACTCATCCAGACGCTCGAACCCTATGTGCCGTCCCTGCACCGAAATCCAGAGAACGACCAGTATGCGGTTGCGCTATTTGTCTCCCCTTCGGATGGAAGTTCGCGCGGGAACATGATTCCAATCGGGAAGGGTTTTCGTTCCAGTGAACTTCGGTTGGCACGTGTTCTTGGCTTTGACGGCAGCACTGTCTGGTCCCTGCTGAGCCGCCTGGAGGGCGTGGATCCCAAGACGGGCAGACGTGTGGACGCCGCCGACCTGCGAGCGGCCAATCCAATGCTCGACGAAACGTGGGAAGATCCGCGGCGGTTGACTTTTGATTCGCGGCTACACGTCGCCACTGCCGACTACCAGCGGCTATTCGAAGTGGATCCGAAGACGCTCAAAGCGTCTCCTATTGTGATGGAGCGGGAAGTCGCGAAACGTCCATTGAGTACCCGACTGGAGAACTTGATGAGCGTAGACGCGCGTCCGTCGCCGACCAGATGGCTGGCTCTCCTTTCGTCCAAGGAAGCCGAACTTCACTACAAGCCAAAGTCGTGGCTGCAACCCAACACCCGCGCAGAAAACGCCAAAGTGATGCGGCGCATGTACGTAGGACAGCTTGGCCCGGAACTGGCCAAAGGAAAACGGGAAAACCGCGGCATCACCGCACTGACTTCCGACGAATACTTCAACGCCGCATTCATCCGTTCCAGTCCCGAGGCGCAGCCGATCCGCCTTTCTTCACCCGATGGCTTCCTGATGGCCTACACCGCAAGCTCGGCCTATGCAGCGACGGTCATGGTGGCGCGCGTGACCGTTGAGGGACAGGTTATCTGGAAAGCCGACACGGGACTGCATCGGTTTCTTCTTAAACAAATCCTGTCCGACGAAGCGTTTCCTGCGTTTGTCGGCACATCACCACCAGTGCCAGACAAGGTGTCCGAACCGATGCTGGTGATCATCAATACGCAAACGGGAAACGTTCTTGCCACTTCTCTGTGGCAATGAAGCCAGCTTCTGTCACGCGTTCAGTGTGGAGGGTCATTCTTGCGGTGCGATCGCCTGGGCAGTGCCAACGATTGCGTCGACACCCTGGCGCCAATAGTCAATCACGCACCTGAGCGCAAACCTTACTCGTCATCGCGCCGGGGCCGGGTGAATTAGAGTTTGCTCGGCTGGCAACCTGAACTCTTGCATTCGCGCAGTCTTTCACCAAGAACTTCTAGCCGCTGCCTCGTGGTTTTTGTCGCGCAATTCAAGTTAACAAAAAATTCGGCATCCATCTTGCGCGAACACGACGAGTTTCTGCCTTCGATCCATTCAAGCTGGCGCGTCTTGAGCGTGGCTCTGTCAGTCCGCGCGAGCGCAGCAGCTAATTCTCCATACACTTGGTTCAATTCTGCATCCGTTTGACTGTAAACCTTATTGAGGCAGTAAAGACCGTCGAAGCTGTCTCTGGGACGGTCACAGTTCTGTTGGGCGAGAACCATCGTCGGTGCGAGCAGAACGAACAATCTAGCGGCTGATATTTTCATATGCGTGTTTGAAGTTTTGGGTTCCTTGAGTGGAATGTAGTGACGCCGTACATCATGCGTGTTTCATCTACCTTCAGTCAGGTTTCATGCGTTGTATCAGACGAGCATAGAATCCAAGACTGCTCTCACTGCTTAGATCCGAGTTGGAATTGACCCAATTTTGTTGACGGTTCAGCGCGGCGTTGCGGCTGGCGCTCGATAATCGGCCCGGCGGCGCGTTTACACCCGACACTCGCGCGGCTTGGACCGTGAAGCACAGCATCGTCAGCTGCACAATGATAGAACCCGCGCGCGTGCCAGCGAGCTCCGACGGCTGAGAGCCTTCCTGATGCTGGTCAGCGCAGCAGTTGGGCGACCCGCGCGAGCAGGTCTTTCTTTGAAAATGGTTTATCGAGGGACGCGCAGCGTGCGCCGCGCAGGAATTCGCGTGCGTCGGGTGATAACGTGTCGCCGGTCACGAACAGCATGCTGCGTGCCAGGTGCGAGTGGTGCGCAGAAACCTCGCGCCACAGCTCCGCACCGTCCATGTCGGGCATGCGCAGGTCGGACACGATCGCGTCAAAACGCGCAGTCGCCAGCAGTTCCAGTGCGACCGCGCCGGACTCGGCTGTGGCCACGTCGTAACCCACGCCTTCGAGCATCTCTCGCATTACGTCGGCGAGCTCGGGTTCATCGTCGACAACCAGAACGCGTTGTTGCAGAGAAACGGCCATGTCGTGCAGAACGGCGGGGACAGCTTCGTTCTCGGCCGCGCTGCTGATAGGCAAACTCAGCCGGAAGCTTGCACCTCCGAGTGGAGAAGTTGGCTCCAGCGTGAGCGTGCCGCCATGCTCGCGCGCGAGAGAGCGTGAAACAGCCAAACCGAGTCCAGTGCCCATGCCTTCTGGCTTGGTGGTGAAGAACGGCTCGAAGACCTGGTCGCGCGCCGCGTCCTGCACGCCGGCTCCGTTATCGGAGACACGCAGCCAGACGCGCGGCTCGCGGCTCTCGCGCATTAGCTCCAAGCCCGTCTGCACGTGCACGCGGCGTGGGCCATGCGAGCCCGCAAGCGCCTGCTGCGCGTTGACGAGCAGGTTCATCACAATCTGGCCGATCTGATCACCGTCTGCATGGAGCTCGGGCAAGGCCTCCGCCAGCATCAGTTCAAGCCCGATATCATGGCTACGGTAGCCGTACTGCAGCATGTCGACCGCGGCCAGCACCATCTCGTTCAGCGCGACCATGCTGCGGACCGGCGGCCTATTGCGGGCCATGTTGAGGAAGGTTCGCACAATGCGGCCGCAGCGGTCGGCGGCTTCCCGAATGCGCTGAGCATCGGCCTGAAAGTCGGGATAAGCGTCACATTTCTCTTCCAGCAGGCTGGCGCGGCCCATCACGATCGAGAGCGGGTTGTTCAACTCATGGGCCACACCCGCCAGCAGGCTGCCCATCGCTGTCAGCTTCTCGCTTTGGCGCAGCGCCTCGCGCTGGCGCTCGATCTGTGCGGTGGCATTTCGCCGCTCCGACAGGTCGGCAATCGATGCGGTGTAGAAAACGCGCCCCTGCGCGTCGGTGCGCCATAGCACCATCTCCATCGGAAACTCGCTGCCGTCGGCGCGCAGAGCATGCATCTCGACCCGCTTGCCGATCATGCGCGGGGTGCCGCCGGCCCGCATGCGCTGCAAGCCGGCTTCGTGCGGGCTGCGGAAGCGCTCGGGCATCATCACCTCGCTGACGGGCCGACCCAGCGCCGCGGCGCGTGGCCAGCCGAACATCGCCTCGGCCGCGGGGTTGAACTCGACGATACGACCTAACTCGTCCGTCGTGACCAACGCGGCCAGAGCGTGGTCAACGATGGCAGTCTTGAGCGCTTCGCTGGTGTTCAGGTCGGCCAAGCGCGCAGCGAGCTCTTGCTCGCGCAACTTGAGGTCGGTGAAATCACGGCCGAACACCGCGACCACCTCAATCTCGCCGCCAATCGGGCCATACGGTATGAAGGTCTCGCGCAGGTAGCGCAGCCCGTGTCCCGGGTACTCGACCCAGCCTTCCAGTCGTAGCGCCTCGCCGGCGAACACGCGCGTGGCCAGCGGCTGGTAGCCGCTGTACGCCGCGGCGCCGACCACATTCGAAAGGTGATGCCCGATCACTTCGCTCGCGGTACGACCAAGAAAATCCAGCACCTCGCGATTCGCGTAAACGTAGCGGTGGCCGCGGTCGATCACCGACAGGCGAGCAGTGATGTTCTCGAGCAGCATGCTCGATAGAGATGGGTCAAGCACCGCAGCGGGCTCGTCGGCCCAGCGCATCATGCCGAGCGAGCTGAGCTCGCGTTTGGGAATCATCGGGTTCACCCTTGCGTCAGCCTGTCGCGCTTTCGGGCACGAAGACGTAGCCCACGTTGCGCACGGTCTTGATTAGCTCGGGTTTGTCGGGATTGCGTTCAACCTTGCGACGCAATCGCATGATGCGCAGGTCAATTGATCGGTCGAACACATCCCAGCCGCGGTTGTGTGCCTGCTCCATGATCTGATCCCGGTTGAGGGGCCGGTTCGGATGACGGGCGAACAGCGCCAGCAGATCGAACTCGGCAGCACTGATCTCGATGTCGACACCGTCGCCTGCCAGCAACCGACGTTCGTCGAGATCGAGCTGACAGGCCCCGAACGCGACGCGTCGCGTCTTGATTGCCGCCGCGGCCGCCGTAGGCATCTCGGTACTCATCGCCGCCGTTGTAATCTGCGCGCGACGCAGCACCGCGCGAACACGTGCCAGCAGCTCACGCATCTCGAAAGGCTTGGGCAAATAATCGTCTGCACCCATCTCGAGACCAACGATGCGGTCGATCGATTCGCCTGCGGTGGTCAGCATCATGAGGCCTGTCCGCGGGTGCCACTCGCGCAGCCAGCGCGCCAGCGAGAGGCCGTTCTCTCCGGGCATATTGATGTCAAGAATCGCCAACGCTGGTGCCTGTTCGGCAACCGCCAGGCGCGCCGTCGCCGCATCGGCGGCAGTGCGCACCGTGAAACCGTGGCGACCGAAATACTCGGCGAGTAACGAGCGCAGCTCTGGCTCATCGTCTACGACGAGCAAGGTTTGAGTAGGTGTACCTTCTGCTTGATGCATCGATGCAGCTCCAGCGGTGAGTTAGCGGTTAGCGCAGCCTATCGGTTGCATTGTGGGTCCGGTATTGGTGGCACTCGTTGCCCATGGGTCTGCACCAGGTAGTAGTGTTATCGCGTTGGCGCTCCGGCCCGGTGAATTGACCGAATGTGGCTCAGTGCATTGCTCCACTCGGTCCCCTGTACGCAGTTTAAGCTGGTCGGATGTGTCATGACGTCGATGTAGCCGGCACGTAGGCTGGGGCCGACGCTGCGCGTCGGCAGAGTTGTACCCGCATCATCGCTGCTCTGGGACTGTGTGGGTCTGTGGGACAACCGGTAAGCGGAGCCGTTGGACATACTGGTGACTTCGTCCTGTCGTGTGATTTCACGCTAATCGTAATTCTCGGCTCCGGACGTTTCGGCGCTGCTTCGGCGTAATTGGCGCTTTGTTTCAATTGTTGGAAAAGATGACGCGACGAACTCGCGCCGTGCATCGCGCGAGTCGCAAAGAGATTCAATTTGACTTGAGCTCGGTAGCCGAAAGTTGCACAGATTGGAGCAAATTGGCCAACCGGGCGAGCAGATCAGCCTTTGCGAACGGCTTTTCCAGGCCTTCGCAACCGGAGAGCCGGAAAAACTCGGCAGCGTGGCGCGACAAGATGTCTCCAGTGACGAATAGCAACCTTCCGCGCAATGAAGGGTGTCGATCGCAGATGTGGCGCCACAGCAGTGCACCGTCCATGTCGGGCATGCGCAGGTCGGACACCACCGCATCGAAACGTGCCTCGTCTAGAAGTTCCATCGCAACCGCACCGGACTCAGCGGTCGAGACTTCGTATCCTGCAGATTCGAGCATCTCGCGCATTACCCCGGTGAGCTCGACCTCGTCGTCGACCACGAGTACACGGCACGTAGCATTTGCATCCTCGCACTCAGGCTCAGGCTCAGTAGCTTTGGGCGAGCATGACTCTTCGGTATCACTGATCGGCAGGGTGAGGCAGAACGCTGCGCCGCTGGCGCTTGATGCGGCTTCAAGCGCCAGCTCACCGCCGTGCTCGCGCGCTATCGCGCGCGACACCGACAGGCCCATGCCGGTGCCCATGCCCTCGGCCTTGGTCGTGAAGAAGGTCTCGAAGACGTGCGCCCGGGCTGCCGCCGGGATGCCGGTGCCGTTGTCGACGACGCGCAACCAGACCTGAGCGTTTTGACTTACGCCAGTGCTCACTTCGACGCGGCGCGGCCATTCAACCAACGCAAGTGCCTGTTGCGCGTTCACAAGCAGATTCAGCAGGATCTGACCGATCTGGTCAGCATCGGCCGCGAGTTCTGGCAGGTTGGCGTCGAGCGCCAGGCGCAACTCGATATCGTGGCTGCGGTAGGCATATCCAAGCATATCGACTGCTGCCTGCACCGCGTCATTCAGCGCGAATGCCATGCGGCGCCGCGGCCGATTGCGGGCCATGTTCAGGAAGGTGCGCACAATCCGGCCGCAGCGGTCGGCGGCTTCGCGAATGCGCTGCGCGTCGCGCACGAGCGCCGGGTTGTCCTCGCACTTCTCTTCGAGCAGGCTAGCGCGACCCATCACGATCGCCAGTGGGTTGTTAAGTTCGTGAGACACGCCCGCGAGCAGACTGCCCATCGCCGCCAGCTTATCGCTTTGCCGCAGCGTGTCGCGCTGGCGCTCGATTTGCTGCGCGGCCTCGACGCGCTCGGAGAGGTCGGAGATCGACGCGGTGTAGAACACGACGCCTTCGGCGTCGGTGCGCCACAGCACCATCTCGATGGGGAACTCGCTGCCATCGGCGCGCAGCGCTTGCATCTCGAGTCGCTTGCCGAGGACGCGCGCCGCCTCGCCGGCTTGCATGCGCTTCATGCCCAGCTCGTGCGCGCTGCGAAACCGCGCCGGGATCATCACCTCGCCGACCGGCCTCCCTATGACCTGGGCGCGGCCGCGGCCGAACATCGCCTCGGCGGCCGGGTTGAACTCGACGATGCGGCCGGCCGCGTCGGTCGAAACGAGCGCAGCGAGAGCGTGGTCAAAGATCGCCGATTTCAACGCCTCACTGGTGCGCAGTTCGGCTTGGTTGAGTGCCAGTGCCTCCTCGCCCATGCGCTGCTCTGTGTGGTCGAGCCCGCACACCACGACCGCCTGCACCGGCCCGCCTACCGGGCGGTAGGGCACGTACCACTGCTCGCGATAGCGCCGACCCTGCTTCGCGTAGTCGGCCCAGCCGCGACGGTGCAGCGACTCGCCTGCAAACGCCCGATCAAACAGCGGGATAAGGGTGTTGTACACACTGGCATCGAGCACCTGCGACATGTGGTGGCCGATCACCCGCTCGGGCGACAGACCCATGAAACGCAGTGTCGCGAGGTTCGCGTAGCTGTAGCGACGATCGATGTCGACCACCGCGATGCGGGTCGCAATGTTCTCGAGCAGCAGCTTCATGAGCGCGGTGTCGAGCTCGGGAAGGGTCGACTCGGCATCGTCCCAATGGGCGGTCGACCACACGAGTCCGAGTCGTTCTTCGTTCATGCGATGGCTTGACTCCAGGCCGGTGAGCGCGCCGTCGTGGGTCCGCCGACCCACTCTCCGTGCGCTGCATCTGCCCGGCATTGTATCGCGCCGCCTTGCTTGCAAAGATGCCATCAGCACTTCGTCGAGCCGTTCAGATTGCGGGCGGCCATTGGCCGGTTCAAGGAGCGTCGTTCATAGGGGCCACGGTTAGCAGATCCGCGACCAAATAGATGTAATAGTCCGAGTGCACCGGGAGACCGGCAAGGAGGAAGTGGTGCAAGTCCACCGCGATGAAGGCATAGCGAACCACATCGGCCCCGAGCCGTGCGCAGGTATCCGCGAGGATGCCGGCGAAGCGTCGGTATCCGCCTTCAGGACGGTGCTCTTTGGGTTCACTCGCCTATTGAGCCGACCCCCAGCTTGTTGGCGGAATTGTCAAGCCTAGGCGAGGTCCGGTATGTATTAGCACCCAATCGAACCCATCACCTATTCTTTCGACGCTTTCTGAAGTCGTTCCCACAAGCAAAAGGCTTTGTCGCCCCTGGCTTGCCGGAAAAGGTCAAAGATCTATCTCAGTATCCGGTTATACCAACGCCCGGACCGTGGCGAGACGAGTTACAGAGTTGGTTCATAGAAGGGCTACCCGTTCTCAGTGAAACTGTCTGGTTTCACGAAAACACTGGGACGCTTTTACTGACGGATTTACTGTTTTCCTTTGGGGCGAACAGCACTGGTTTGGCGAAACTGGTCGCGAGACTTCTTGGCGTCTATGACCGACTGGGGATGTCTTTGACGATGAAGCTGATGACGAAGGACAAAGAGGCTCTGCGACACAGCATCGAGCCACTTTTGTCGCTACCCGTTCAGCGCGTCGTTCTGGCTCACGACCAGATCATTCAAGAACAACCAACGGTAAAACTCAGGGAAGCATTCGAGTGGTTGCGTTGAGGCCAACCCGGCTTTCAAGGCCAGGGTTGCCCTGGCGGCACTGCGAGAGGACAAGACGATGGCGCAGTTGTGCCAGGAGTTCGAGGTAAGCGCGACGCAAATCAACGATTGGAAGCGCCAATTGCTCGAAGGTGCCTCCAACGTGTTCGGCGGCTCGGCGCAGAGCCCGCCGGCGGACCTGGCGCCACTGCACGCGAAGATCGGCCAGCTGGCCCTGTAGATTTTTTAGTACGCGCGCTCAACAAGGCGGGACTGCTGAGCGCAAAGCGATGATCGACCGTGGCCACAAGCTGTCCATAACGCGCCAGGCGGCGTTGCTGGGGGTGAGCCGGGGGATGGGTACTACCTACCCAAACCTGTCAACCCGCAGGATTTGGCATTCGTGCGCCGTATCGACGAGTTGCATCTGCAGCACCCTTTCATGGGTGCGCGCATGTTGCGTGACCAGTTGAACAGGCAGGGCATCTAGGTCGGCCGGCGCCACGTCAGAACGCAGTTGCGCACGGGCATGGAAGCTCTTGCACCCCAGCCCGGCACCAGCAAGCGAGCACCCGGGCACAAAGTCTATCCCTACTTGCTGCGCAACCTGGCAATCACCCGATCCAACCAGGTCTGGGCGTTGGATACGACCAACATTCCCGATGGCACAGGGGTTCGTCTATCTCACCGCAGTGGTGGATCTGGCCAGCTGCAAGGTGCTGGCGCACAAAGTGACAATCACGTTGGAGGCCAGTCATGCGAAGGAGGTGATAGAGCAGGCGTTTGCTAGGTTCGGCACACCCGAAATTGGTCCGCGTCAACTATCCTGCAATCAGTGATAGTCGTCTTCGCGCAGGTGACGCACCGCCAGGACGGAGACCGTAGATGCGTCTTCGATCTCGAACAGGGCCACGTACCCACTGTGTCCGAACGGGATCAGCAACTCGCGCAAGAACGGGCTCTGACCGACTTTGCGGAAGGTGAAGGGTGAGCGGTTGAG
>Ga0105047_10004951_pt1 | contig 23053 bp, 23 predicted proteins | sample MAT04_FD_78384 | JGI IMG/M metagenome (GOLD analysis project Ga0105047, IMG submission 78384) | Freshwater microbial communities from Lake Fryxell liftoff mats and glacier meltwater in Antarctica - MAT-04 (megahit assembly) | ecosystem: Environmental > Aquatic > Freshwater > Ice > Liftoff... | reverse complement strand
TTCATGTCCCGAATCGTGGGCCGGCGCTGTGACAGTCGCGTGAAGCTCGGGCGACAATGCCGTTAAACTTCCTGCTGCTCCACCTATTCGCCGCCCAGATGCCGCAGTGCCTCGAAGATGGCGGGGAATACCAGCGGCAGACATTCGCCAATCGCGCGTGGATTGCCGGGCAGATTGACGATCAGCGATCGTCCGCGTGTGCCCGCCGTGGCCCGCGAGAGAATGGCCGTGGGAACCTTGGCGAAAGACTGCACGCGCATGATTTCGCCGAAGCCCGGCAGTTCCCGCTCCAGCACCGCGCGCGTGGCCTCGGGCGTGACGTCGCGGGGAGATGGCCCGGTACCACCCGTAGTGACCACGAGATCGCAACGCTCTTCGTCGCAGAGCCGGCGCAGCGCCGACTCGATCTGCGGGCGCTCGTCGGGAATGAGCACGCGCACCCATTCCACCGGTTCCGCGAGATGCTCCCCGAAGACCCGCTCGATTTCCGGCCCGCTGCGGTCCTCATAGACGCCGGCACTCGCGCGGTCGCTCAGGGTGACACGCCCGACTTTCATTCCTTCCGCTTCTCCGTCACGCGAATGCCTTCGATGACCATCGTCTTATCCACGGCCTTGCACATGTCGTAGATGGTGAGCGCCGCCACGCTCACGGCAGTGAGCGCCTCCATCTCGACGCCGGTCTTCGCCGTGGTGGAAACGCTGGCACGAACCCAGACGGCGTCGTCTTCCACGGTGAAGTCCACCGCCACCGCGTCGATCGGCAGCGAGTGGCAGAGCGGGATCAGTTCGTCGGTGCGCTTGGCCGCCTGGATGGCGGCGATCTTCGCGACCGTGAGCACGTCTCCTTTGGGCAGGGCCTGTTCCCGCAGCGCGGCGATGGTTTCGCGTCGGCAGCGGACGACCCCTTCGGCGCGAGCGGTGCGGCGCTGCTCCGGCTTGTGGCCCACATCCACCATCCGCGCACTGCCCGCGGCATCGAGATGGGAGAATTCGGAGTGAGGATTCACGCCGACAGCTTGCCAGCCATCCACGGTACGTCGAGTCCCGGCGCCGCTTTACCGGCCCGTGCCGTACTGCACGCAGACGTCTTCACCAGAGGTCACGCGATTCGTCGCCGACGCCTCGCGATCCGGGTGGATACCACGCTCGTAAGTCGCGGGCTCGTCGAACACGCACCGGGTACTGTATCCAAACGGAAACCGGAAGTCGGAGCTGACATGAACCCAGAGATGATACTGGTTGGCCGTATCCACCAGCCGGCTTTCCGCGGGGAACAGCTCTACCGCTTCATGTTCCGGCCCCACCAACTCATTTTTGATCTGCTGGAGATCGCGCCAGACTTTGCAATTGCCGGCATCGTGGCGGCGGATGTCCAGGTTGATAAAGGGCGGGGCGTAGTTGATCTCCACGTGATAGACATCGTTCTCAAAGATGTTCTGGGAACTCATCCGCTGGACGCTTTGCTCGACGAAGAGAACCCGCTCCGTCAAAGTCGGCGTGCGCCCGCCAAAGAAGCGCTGGAAGAACTCGCCAGGCTGCTGCAGCAGAGCCAGACGGTTCTCCATGATGGTCGCGACGCTGGGCTCGATCTTCTTGAAGGGCATCATGGCCGGACCTCCGCCATGGCAGACCTTGAGGGATGCATCCTACGGGAACCAAGCGGCGGATGGGAGTTAAGCGTGCTCATGCGTCGGGGGAGTGGCCGCATTCAACCGCAACGCCCTGGCTTGAACAAAAGTCTTGGTCTGTCGTGATAACCGCTACACGCCCATTTTACGCGCCCTGCTCCTGCACCCATTGCGCCGCCCGGCTGTAAAGCTCGGCCGCGTTCCGCAATTGGAGCTTTTCCTTGATGCGCGCCCGATAGGTATCGACGGTCGTCTCGCCGAGATGAAGCTGCTCCGCGATTTCGCGAGTATTGAAGCCCTTGCCCACCAGGTGGAAGACCTCCAACTCGCGATCCGCCAGCAATTCCATGCCGCCGGAGGCCTTCCGTCCGCTCTGCCCCGCCACCCTCGCCAGCATGGTGGAGGTCATTTTTTCGCTCAGATAAACCTCCCCGGCGAGGACCTGGCGAATCGCCTTGAGCAAGGTGGACGTGGCCTCGTGTTTGGTAATGTAGCCTTTGGCTCCCGCCCGCAAGACGCGCTCCGCGTAGAGCGTTTCCTCATGCATCGAGAGGACCAGGACGGGCACATCCAGCCCGTGCGCTTTCAGATCCTTGATCAGTTCCAAGCCGCTCGATCCGCGCAACGTGATGTCGATGATCGCAATGTCCGGCTGCGTCGCCTGGATGATTTTCATCGCGTTCTGGATGTTGTCGGCCTCGCCACAGATCGTGAAACCGCGATCTTTGGCGATCATCTGCGCAAGCCATTCGCGAAACATTTGGTGATCCTCCACGAGCATCACCTTTACGACGGGTTTGGAATCAGATGTTGGAGTCATTGGGGAGAGTAAGAGCACAGCGCACCTGGGTGCCCATGGATGGTTCGCTTTCTACCATTAATTCCGCCCCGATCAACCGCGCCCGGTAGCTCATCGTCCGCAGACCCATGCCGCGCGAAATCGGCTCGCTGGCGGCAAACCCACCGCCGTCGTCGGTGATCGTCATGGTCAGCCGGGCTCCTTCGCGGTGCAGGCGGAGATCGACCCGAGTGGCGTGGGCGTGGCTGAGGGCATTGTTCAACGCCTGCTGGGCAATGCGATAAAGATGCATGGCGACCTGCGGTTCCCCGATCCTCACATCCCCCTGAACTTCGAGAGCAGCAGTGAGCTGGCGCAATCGGTTCGTCGCGGTCACCAATTCCTCAAGTGCGGCCGGCAAGCCTTCGGAATCCATCTGCACCGGAAAAATGCCACGGGCCAGATCGCGAGCTTCCACGACCGCTTCTTTGAGCATTCGTTGAATGCCTTCCGCCGCTTCGGCTTCCGGCAGCGATCTGGCCTGCAGATCCGCTTTCAGACACGCCGCCGCACAATCGATCGCCACGAGATTCTGGCAAAGGCCGTCGTGCAAATCCTGACCGATCCGTATCTGCTCGTGCTCACTCACCCGCACGATCTCCTGCTCCAGTTCACGCGCCCGCATCATCGCCTCGAGGCGTCCGCGCATTTCCTCACGCTGCGCCCTCATGGCCGCGCCGCCGATCGCGACGAAAAGAAAATAAGCCAGCCGATTGAACGTCGCCCAAAGAAAGGCATGGGGCGTCCCGTACGGGTGCGTATCCATCTTGGCCCAAAACCAGACCAGCCCGCAGATGATCGCACAGAGGATGGCCAGACGGCGGTCGCCAAACCACACCAGCAGAAAAATCGGCAGGGCATAAAACAAGAACATGCTGACATCCCAACCACCGATGGAATCGAGCGCTCCGATGACTGCCACCAAGATCAGCGCCTCCGCGAACAACAACGACTTCGGCTGCGCTCGCAAGGCTTGGTTTAACTTCATGCCTGCGAAGCTAATCAAGGACTCGGCGACGACGCAACCGGTCGCGCCTGCTCCGCATTCACCACCGCGGAAACTTTTTCCCACCCGCGGCTGCCCGCGGTCGCGACCGCCGCCTCCCCAACGCGGATCGGCAAGGTCCGATCCCCCGTGGACAATGTGTGCATCAGTCCGCACTAGGCCACGCGATCTGCCACCAGACGCTCCCTTCCCGCTACCGCACTATCCGTGTACCCGTAGCGCGCATATTTCATGGGTTCAGAAAAAACGACCCGGTCCGCGAATCCAAACGGGAACCGAAAATCCGGACTGACGTGGACCCAGAGATGATACTGGTTGGCCGTATCCACCAGCCGGCTCTCTGCGGGGAACAGTTCCACCGCTTCGTGCTCCGGACCGACCAGTTCGTTCTTGATCTGCTGGAGTTCCCGCCAGTTTTTGCAGTCCCCGCCGTCGTGACGGGTGATGTCCAGATGAACGAACGGCGGGGTGCATCTGACCTCCACGTGATAGCAGTCGTTTTCAAAAATATTCAGCGAAGTCATCCGCTGAACGGCCTGCTCGATGTAGAGAACCTTTTCCACCACACTCGGCGTTCGCCCACCGAAAAAGGGCTGGAAGGCTTCACACGGTTGCTGAAACAGCGCGAGTCGTTGCTCCATGCTGGTCGTCACGCTCCGCTCGATTTTTTTGAAAGACATCATGGCTGGACCTCCCGGTTGGAGCGTCGTGGGAGGGGAACTCGGGCCGAGCCGGGCGTCGTGGGAACTGGGGAAAAATTCATACGCAATTTGGATTTAGCGTATTCAACCGCAGATGGTCGCCGTCGCCAAAAGTCTTGGCCGGTAGCGAAATCCGTGACAACGGAGCGACGTGCGTTGTAAGCCTACCAGTTGAAGTTCAGAAGTAAGACACGGCACTCTGCGCCGCACCGGAGCGCACCTGTGCCCGGTGGGATGGGCAGCAGCGCATTCGCCGCGACCAGCCCGCGGAGATCGCCGGAACTTTGCCACGCCAGTGGATGCGCCCGGAGTGCGCCATTGTCGAATGTCACGCGCGCCGGCCACCAAGTCTCGCGCGCATCGGGTTTCATGGGCAGGTCGGCGGCGAGCGCAACGTGCGCCAGCGCCCACGCCTGCGGACCGCGCTCGAGACATTCCAAGGCGAGGCGGATGGCGACATGAAAGGTGACGAAATGCGAGACGGGATTGCCGGGAATGACAAACGCAATCTGCCGCTCGCGGGTCGCGAAGACGAGCGGTTTGCCGGGGCGGAGATTGACCTGGCGGAAGTGAATCGTGAAGCCGAGTCGCTCCAGCGCCCGCACGCCGAAATCATAATCGCCGACGCTCGCTCCGCCGGAAATGAGAAGCACATCCCAGTCGTCCACCGGATGCGCCGTGACCAGGCCCGTGAGTTCCAGCAACGCGTCGCCGCAGCGCTCCTGCGCCAACAAGCGCGCGCCGGTTTCCGCAACGAGCGCGGCGACGAGGGTCGAATTGGAATCGCGGATCTGGCCCACGCGCGGCTGCGTCGAGGGATCGACCAACTCATTCCCGGTGGCGAAGTGCAGCACCCGCGGCGCGGGTGAAACGCGCGGATGGATGACGCCGAGTTGGGCGAGCAGCGAGAGTTCACCGGCCCGAAGCCGGATGCCGGCGGCGAGGAGCCGGTCGCCGCGCCGGGCATCTTCGCCGCGCCCGCGAATCCACGTCCTGGCATCGCGCTGCCGCGGGATCATCCACTCGCCGTCGCGCTCCACTTCCTCCTGGATGATGATCTGCGTCGCGCCGGGAGGAACCCGCGCGCCGGTGAAGATGCGCGCGCATTCGCCGATATGGAGTTCGAGTTCCGAAGATTGTCCCGGCTGAATCTCGCCAATGACGCGGAACCTCTCCGCCGTGTCACCCGCGCCGACCGCGTAACCATCCATCGCCGAGCGATCGAAGGCCGGCAGGTCTTCGGGCGCCAGCACGTCCTCGCGCAGCACCCGCCCTTGTGCTTCCGCCAGCGGCGTGACCGCGGGTTCGAGTGGTCGCACGGCTTGATTGATGAAGGTCCGGACCTCGGCGAGGGAAAGCAAGGGCATGCGATTTTGTAGCGGCGAACATCGTTCCCGGCTACATCGGAGCGATGCAAGTGATCGTCCTCGCCTTTGCCCAAGCCCGCGACCAACTCGGCTGGTCCGAGCGCATCGTGGAGTGTGAGTCGGAGGAAACCCCGCGCGCGGTGCTCGCCCGCGTGGCGCCGGAGTTGCACGTCGAGGCGATGCGGGTGGCCGTCGATCAGGAATATCACGCGTGGGATGCGCCGATCGGCGCGGCCATCGAGATCGCACTTATTCCACCCGTCAGCGGAGGCTAGCGATGGAAACGCAGATCGTCTTCACCGCGGAACCAATCGTCCTCCCACCGCTGGCATTGCCTTCGCGGGAGATCGGCGCGTGCGTGGAATTCCAGGGCATCGTCCGCGAAACCGAACAGGACCGGCAGCTTGCGGGGCTGCATTACGAAGCGCACGAGCCCATGGCCCGGCGGCATCTCGCGCGCATCTTCGCCGAACTGGGCGCCATCCATCCGTGCGCCGCAGTCGTCTTCATCCATCGCCTCGGCTGGGTCCCCGTCGGCGAAGCTTCACTGTTTGTCCGCGTGCTGGCCGCCCATCGCGGTGAGGCGCTGCGCTTCCTCGCCGAAGCCATCGACCGCATGAAAGCCGACGTGCCGATCTGGAAGAAACTCTAGTCCCCGAATCGCTCCACCACGGAGACGCACAACCCGATGAACGTCTCCTCCGCGAGACTCAACCGTCGCCCGCGCCAGTGCAGCACGCCCCAGCGGCGCTTGAGCTTGCGCCGGCCCAGCGGAAGGGCGACCAGCGACTTGTCCTGCAATTCCTTCCGTGCCGTCCACGGCGCGAGGATGCTCACTCCGAGTCCGAGTTTCACCGGTTCCTTGATCGCTTCCATGTTGCCCAGTTCGCGCAGGCTGTGCAGGGCGATCTCCTCCTTGCGAAAAGCGAGGTAACGTCTATCCGGGATTCACGGGGATCCTTCGACTTCGCCACGCCCGTCTTTCCGCCTCCGCTCCGCTCCGGATGACACCGATTTTGAGTGCGCTCTCAGATCGGCGACCGTGTTGCGTAACGACCGGCGCTCGTCACTGCAAGTCTTCGGGACGGTTCAAATTCCGAAAGGTGGAAAGGTGTGCGGCGGCGATGGGAAGAGCCTTTAACAGATCGGCTTCGCAAGCGCGCCTTGCGAAGTGCTGCATCGAGCGGTCGCCACTGGCCAAACATTCTTCGAGCAAGGGTAACACGGCTCGGGGATAGACCGCGGCCAGCGGTTCGAAGTGCTCGTTAATCCACGGAACCGCACCCGTGCCCGACGGTCGCGATTGCTTCAACAAGCGGACGAGAAAACCGGAATCGATAGCCGGCATGTCGATCGCCAGGACCAGCAGCAGCGGTGATGTCGCCCGGCGCAAGGCTGCGGCAATGCCCGCGAGCGGACCAAGCCCCGGCGTGGCATCGCGGACAATCTCGACGCCCGACGCGGCATACGGCCCATCCGATCTCCCCGAGATGAAAAGCTCGCTGGGTTGCGTCGCGCTGAGCGTGCCGAGTTGTCGTCGCCAAAGCGGCTCGCCGTCGATCAGCAACCCGGCTTTGTCCCAGCCCATGCGCGAGGATTTTCCGCCAGCGAGCAGGACCGCGCTGAAGGCGCAATTTGCCGTTGGCGGCGGGGGCGTAGGGGCGGCATCTTGCGGCACAAATCGCGATGACAGACCAGCCCGCCATCACCATCAAGCACCTCTTCATCTCGCCCGGTCACAATTTCTTCGGGCATCATGGCAAGCCGCCGGACAAACACCCGATGATCGAGGTGCCGGAGGTTCGCTGCCTCGCCGGGCGCGGGCTGGAAGGTGATCGCTTCCTCGATTTCAAGTCCGACTACAAGGGCCAGGTGACGTTCTTCGCCGCGGAAATTTATGACGAACTTTGCGCGCGTTTCAACGTGTGGGATACGCCGCCCTCGGCGTTCCGGCGCAACGTGATCACGCGTGGTGTGGATCTGAATGCGCTGATCAAGCGGGAATTCGCGATCCAGGGCGTGCGCTTTCTCGGCATGGCGGAATGTTCACCCTGCGCGTGGCAGGACGGGGCCTTCGCGCCGGGCACGGAGGCGGCGCTCGCGGGGCGCGGGGGGCTGCGGGCGAAGATTCTGACGGATGGCGTCCTGCGGGTGGAGTAGCGCGGAATTCCCATCGACGAGGCGGGCGGGTTCAGGCAAAGAATCCGCACTCACTCCCATGAAACGTTTCCTCCTCTCCCTGCTTGCTCTCACCGTCAGCGCTTCGGCCATCGATTTGCAGGGCGACTTCCAAGGCCCGCTCGGGCTGCAACTCTACAGTCTGCGCGAGACCCTCAAGAAGAACCCGACGGCCGCGCTCGATCAGACCAAAGCTCTCGGCTTTCAGTATGTCGAACTTTACAGCGGCGTTCCGCTGGAGCCGGAGAAGCTGAAGGCGGAACTGACCGCGCGCGGGATCACCCCGATCAGCGGACATTTCAGCTACGACGCGCTGAAAAAGGATCCGGCGCCATCGGTCAAGGCGGCGCAGACGCTCGGGCTAAAATACGCGGGCGTGGCGTGGATTCCGCACGAGATCGGCAGCTTCGGCGAAGCCGATGTGAAGCGGGCGGCGGCGGACTTTCACACGTTCGCGGAAGCCTTCAAAGCCGCGGGCATTCAGTTTTTCTATCACGTCCACGGCTACGAGTTTCGTCCGGTGAGCGAAGGTGCGAGCGAGACATTCTTCGACCTGCTGGCGCGCGAGACGAAGCCGGAACTGGTCGCCTTTGAGATGGATGTGTTCTGGGTTTTCCAGCCCGGCGCGGACCCGGTGAAGTATCTCGCGAAGTATCCGGGCCGCTGGCCGCTCATGCACCTCAAGGACATCCGTAAAGGCGCGCGCACCGGCGTCTTCACGGGCAAGGCGCCGCTGACCGACGATGTGCCGCTGGGAACCGGGCAGATCCCGTGGCCGGCGGTGCTGAAGGAAGCCGCGAAGGCGGGCGTGAAATACTACTTCCTCGAAGATGAATCGCCCACCGTGGACGCCCAGCTCCCGGAGAGCATCAAGTATCTGGAAACCGTCAAGTAGCGCCGCGCTTCAGCGCGTGCCGCGACCCTGCGGCAGGCCGGCCCCGGCGTCGAGTGTATCGACCGGCGGCAGGGCGCCGGGTGGATCAAGCACGGGCGCGGGCCCGGTGGTGTTCGGCATCCCGCCGCGCGCCCAACCCTCACGCTTCGCGAGGAGTTCGGCGAGTTCGATGGGCCATTCGGGGTTGGAGAAAAAATCCGCGCCGCCCGCCTCCTTGAGTTGCTGATAGGTGGAGACGAAGGCGCCATTTTCCAGCGAGTCCTTGATGCCCAGCGCGGGGTAGCGGCGGATCGCCTCCCGCTGCGCGCTCATGGTGATCGCCGCGAGGTCATCGGCCGATGGGGCCGTGGGAAGTGGCGGCACATTGGGAGTAGCGGGGGCCGGTTCCGAGCGCGCTCCGGTGACGCCCTGGGCGATGGCGCCCGGATCAATGATCTCGACCACATTCAGCGGCAGGCCCACCTGCAAATCCCGAATCGCGAAGGTGGCCTCGCCCGCGCTGGATTCGATGAAGGGAAAAAGGTCGCCCGCCTTGATCAGGAAAGAACGCCCGCCGATGACCACCGTCGAATCCTTGACGACTTTGACCTGCTTGCCCGGACCCTCAGGTTTGGAAAGGGCGAAGGACTGGGTGAGCAAAGGCACCGCCAGCGGCGCGTCGGTCGAAGGCGTGACGACGGTCGGGACGGGCGCGGAGGCGGAGCGCGCGACCACACCTTTCATCGCCACGAAACCGCTCTCGACCAAGGGAATGGCCGCGCCGAGCAGGCAGACCAGCGCCAGCGCGAAGAAGCCGCCGTTGCGCTGGCGGAAGACATGCAGCCGGGCGAGGACGAACAGCGCGGTAAAAGTGAGGAGCGCAGTGGCAAGGGAAACCGCGGCTTTCGACCCCGCAAAAAAGAGGGCGGCGGTGAGGAGCACCAAGGCTAACAGGAGGGTCGCCACTCCCCAGAAAAGGTTCCGCGGACCGAAGCCTTGCTCGCGCAACGCAGGTATCTCGACGTAGCGCGGGAGGATTTTTTCCTTCCGTTCCTCGGGCGCCGAGGGCTCGGCGAGCTTGGGCAGATAGGAGCGGGGGGACTCGGGTGTTTTCACGGGGCGGAAGAATGCCACAGGTTTTCTCTGTGAAAAGAGAAACTACGTGGCCGTCGCCCGGGATCAGAAATACTCGGTCATGCCGTCGTAGGCATGGCTGACTTGGATGTCGTGGCCGAGGCGTTCGAGGATTTGGCGGGTCAAATGGAGCTTGGATTCGAGGAAAGCGTCGTCGTGCATCGGATCGTGATGGGTGATGATCCAGCGGCGCACGCCAGCCATTTTCATCAGCGCGCAGGCGTTGGAAACCGAGCTGTGGCCCCAGCGGATTTTCTTCGGGTATTCTTCGCAGGTGTACTGGGCCTCGTGGATGACCACATCGGCGTTGGCGAGGAAGTCGATCATGTTGCCGTACGGCACGACGAGCGGATGGTCGCGGGTCAATTCATCGGGCGGACCGGTGTAGCCCTGGAGGAATTCATTGTCCGGCACCCAGGCGATCTTCTTGTCTCCGATCTCGATCTTGTAGCCGACGGTCGCGCCGGGATGCTGCGCGAACTCCCACGAAATCAGCGCCGAGCCGACGGGGATGGGATTCTCCGCGAGATGGCGGAACTGCAAATGCGAGTGCATGTCCTCCATCTGGACGGGGAAATATTCGCGGTCGAGCTGGCCGCGGAAAACCGACTTGAGATCTTTGCCGAAGCCCTCGGCGCCGTAGATGATGATCTCGACTCCGGGCACGTAGGCCGGCGCGAAAAAGGGGAAGCCCTGGATGTGGTCCCAATGCGTGTGGGTGATGAAAAGGTGGAGCTTGCGGCGCTCGCTGTTGAGCACCTCGATGCCGAGATCGCGAATGCCGGAACCGGCGTCGAAGATGAACTGCTCGTCGCCCAGCACGACGGACAGGCACGAGGTATTGCCGCCGTGGCGGAGGAAGCGCGCGCCGGGCGTGGGCGTGGAGCCGCGCGTGCCCCACAGGCTGAAGCGGGCGCGCGAGGTATCGAGCACCGGCGCGAAACAATCGCCGGGCGCCTCCAGGCTCACGGTCGGCGCGGGAAATTCCGGCACGCCTTTGTAGCCGCTGCGCCGCGCAAAGAAGGTCTCGACCCGCTCGACGAGGACCGCCGGCTCAAAGGGCTTGGTCAGGAAATCGAACACTCCGAGGCGGGCCGCCTCATCGTGCTCGGTTTTGAAATCCTTGGCCGTGCAAACGATCACGCCGAGCCGGGCGGTGCGGTGTTCGTCGCGCAGCGCTTTGAGGACTTCGATGCCATGCATTTTCGGCATCATGATATCGAGCACGATAAGGTCGGGCAGGCTCAGCCGCGCTTTGTTCAGGCACTCCTCGCCGTCGCTGCTCGTCTCGACCGTGTAGCCCGCGGCTTGCAGCGCCTGCGTCATTTTGAAGGCGATGACACGCACGTCTTCGGCGATCAAAATACGGCCCTTCGAGGGCGGCGGAGTGCTCATACCGGCGGCGAGTGAAGCAGGAAATGGCCCGGAGGAAAGATGAAAGCCGAGGTCATGCGCCGCCAAATTTTCGCAGCGCCGCCGTCAGCCGGTCAAACTCGCGGAGCAGGGTCTCGGCTTGCGCTGGAAGCTCGCCGGCGGACTGCTCGCGACCCATTTGCTCCAGCCGCCGGGCGGCGGCGTAGGCGGCGGGTGCGTGGGACTCGCCGACCAGTCCCTTCAGCCCGTGAGCCGCGTGCTCGATGGCGGCGAAGTCCTGCTTTTCCAGGCCTTCGCGCAGATTGCCGAGCAGGCGCGGCGCATCGACATCGAGGCACAGCCGGACCATTTCCGCGAGCACCTCGCGATTGCCGCTCATGCTTTCGAGAAGCGCCGTCTGATCGAAGACCGGGGTGTCGTGACGCTCCGCGGGCTCCTTTTTGGCAGCGGTGACGTCCGGGGCGATTTGTCCTTCCATGATGAAACCCGGAATGACTGCGGCGATTTCGCTGATCAATTCCTGGCGGCGCATCGGCTTGGCGACGTAGCCGTCCATCCCGGCGGCGAGACATTCTTCGCGGTAGCCTTTCATCACATTCGCGGTCATGGCGATGATCGGGACCCGACCGCCGGTGTCGCCCTCGCGCTTCCGAATTTCCGCGGTCGCCTCGAACCCGCTCATGCGGGGCATTTGCGAATCCATGAGGACGAGATCGCAAGGCTGCGCGCTGAAAGCTTCCACGGCTTCCAGTCCATCGTGCGCGACCATCACGGCGTGGCCCCACGATTCCAGATTCGCCACGGCGAGGCGCTGATTTACGGCGTTGTCTTCGGCGAGCAGGATGCGGAGCGGGCGCTGCCGCGGCACCGCGGCACCTGAGGCGCTGGCTCGGCGGCGAGGGCTGGCGCCGAGCACGCTGACGATCGTGTCCATGAGCATGGACTGCTTGATGGGCTTGGCGAGGTGCGCGCGGATGCCGAGGCGCTCGCAGTGCGCCACATCCTCGGGGCGGTTCGACGATGTGAGCATGATGACGCGCGTGTCGCGCAGCTCCGGGCTTTTCTTCATCCACTCCACCAGACCAAAGCCGTCGATTTCCGGCATCATCATGTCCGTGACAACGAGCGTGATCGGCTGTCCTTCCCGCCCGGCCTGCTCCAGCGCGACCATCGCGGCGGCCGCAGAATCCGCGACCCGGACTTCCATGCGCCAGCTCGTGAAAAGCTCGCGCAGGATGTGACGGTTCGTGGCGTTGTCATCCACGGCGAGGACGCGCAGGTGCTCCAGTTCCGGAGCCGTCTCCGGCGCCCGCTCCGGCTGCCGGCCAAAACATGCCGTGAAGCTGAACGCGCTTCCCTCGCCCACTTCGCTCTCCACGTCGATCTCCCCGCCCATGACATTGACGAGCTGGCTGGTGATCGCGAGGCCGAGGCCGCTGCCGCCAAAGCGCCGCGTCGTCGAGCTATCGGCCTGGGAAAAAGCTTTGAACAGGCGGTCGCGCGCCTCGGGCGGGATACCGATGCCGGTATCGCGCACGGTGAAGCGGAGCATGACATGCTCCGCGCCGGCACCCGCCGTTTCGACGAGCACCGAGACCTCGCCCTGCTCGGTGAATTTCAGCGCGTTGCCGACCAGGTTGACGATGATCTGGCGCAGCCGGTGCGGATCGCCGGAAAGCGCGTCGGGCACGTCGGGGCGGATTTGCAGTGCGATCTCGAGGCCGCGCGTGTGGGCGCGGACACCCAGCGCCTGCATGGTGTCGCCGAGCAGGTCGCGCAGCTCAAAGTCGGTGCATTCGAGTTCGAGCCGGCCGGCTTCAATCTTGGAGAAATCGAGAATGTCGTTGAGCAGTTCGAGCAGGGTCTCGGCGGAGCTTTTCACCATGTCGAGATACTCGCGCTGGGTGTCGGTCAGCTCGGTATTGAGTGCGAGTTCAGTCATGCCGATGATGCCGTTCATCGGGGTGCGAATCTCGTGGCTCATGACGGCGAGGAAGTCGCGCTTGGCGCGGTTCGCGGCGTCGGCCTCGACGGCCAGGCGCTGGGCTTCGGCGGTCTTGATTTGGAGTTTTTCGTTTGCCGCGAGCATGGCCAGGTTGCTTTCCACGAGCTTTTCGCGGCTTTGATCCTGCGCCCGGATCATGCAGCGCAACGCCTCGGCGAGTTCGCCGATTTCGTCGCGGCGCGGCTCGACGGTCACGGGCGCATCGAGTTCGCCGCCCTCGATGGCGCGGGCCGTGGTCGCGAGCGCGCCGAGCGGGCGCGCAATGTCGCGAATCAGCACCCAGCCCAGCGCGGAGACGAGGAGCAGGCCGGCGGCACCGAGCGCGAGCGAATGATTGATGCGCCGGTTGAGGCGGGCGATGCGCTCATTGAGCAAGTCGCTGAGCACGAGGCTGACTTGCGTGGCGAGCGCGTAATCGGCAGCGAGGCGCACGGTCATGGCTTGCGCGAGGTCGGCCGAGCTGAGGCCGAGCGTCCAGGTGGCCAGCGCCTCATTGAGCGGGTCCCCGGCTTTCGCGCCGGTCGAGGTGGGGAGGCGCAAATGCCGGCCGGCGCCGGGCGCGCCATCCCAGGCCTTGGCGAGGGATTCATCGGCCTGCGCGTGGAGGAAGTCGATGAGCGCGGCGGTGCGCAAGAGTTCGTCGCGCAGCTCCGCCCGGAGCGGCTGGCCGGGCGTGCTGGCCGCGAGCCGGCTCCAGGCCAGCGCCACCTGCTCGGCGTGCTGCGGGAGTTTCCACAAAAAGAGATCGACGAAGTAATAGCTGCCGAGTTCAGGATCGAGGGTGAGTTCCGAGAGGTCGCCGACTTCCTTGAGGAGATTGAGCCCCTGGCGGATGACCTCCGTGCTTTCGTCCCGCACCGCCGCGGATGGCGGAAGATCGAGCAACTTGCCGCAACGGTCGCGCAGCATCGGCCACTGGCCGGCGAGCTTGAGCCGGGTGCGCAGGCGGGCGTCCACGGCGTCGAGCGTGGCGAGGTCGCGTTCGAGATCGGCGCGGGCGGCGGCCCGTTCCTTTTCCAAAGACGGCGCGCTCAAGCCGCGGAAACGCTGGAGGTTGCGCAGGAAATCGAGCAGCGGACGGCCGTACTCGACGCCGATCAGTTCTTGCCGGGCGGTGGCGATGCCGAGGCTGTGCACGGAGGCGATCAGCGCCCAGCTCACGACCACCAGCGGCAGGAGAAAGACGGCCCCGAGAAGTGCAAGCTTTTGCCAGACGAGCAGGTTTTTCATCGCAGCGTGGGCGGGAGGATAAACAGGCTGCTGGCGGGACGGCGATGCACAATTTTCGGACGAGGCGCGATTCCAGTGAAATCGTCGCGAGGTCTCCCGTTGCTCCCCGCCCGCCTTGGCGTATGGTGCGCGGCTTGGCGCATTTCATGATCGAAACCAGAGACTTCAAAAAAATCGTGCAGCGGGCACTCCTCGTCGGTTCCTACACCGAGACGAGCGAGCGCGACCAGGCGGCCAGCCTGCTCGAAGAGCTGGAGGAACTGGTCGATACGCTGGGCATTCCCGTATTCGACCGAATGCTCGTCTATCATCGCGAACAGCATGCGCGCCTGCTCATCGGCACGGGCAAGGCCGACGAAATCGTGGGCCGAGTAAAGGAGCAGGGGCTGGACGTGATCGTCTTCGACAATGTGCTGACGCCGAGCCAGCAGCGGAACTGGGAGAAGCTCGCGGGCGTCGCGGTCATCGACCGCCAGGAGGTGATTCTCGATATTTTCGCGCGGCGGGCGCAGACCCGCGAAGCCCGCCTCCAGGTCGAACTCGCCCAACTCGAATACTCGCTCCCGCGGCTGACGCGGGCGTGGGGACATCTCGTCCGGCAAGGCGGCGGCATCGGCGCGAAGGGCGAAGGCGAGTCGCAGCTCGAACAGGATAAGCGCCGCATCCGCAACGCCATCGACCGCTGCAAGCGCGAACTCGAGCAAGTCCGCGAATCCCGCGCGACCCAGCGCAAGGATCGCAAGCGCGCCCCGGTCCCCAACGCCGCCATCGTCGGCTACACCAACACCGGCAAATCCTCACTCCTTCGGCGGCTGACGGGCGCCGAGGTGCTGATCGAAGACAAACTCTTCGCGACACTCGACACCACCACCCGCAAAGTGGCCCTGCCCAATAAACAGCCGCTGCTACTCACCGACACGGTGGGTTTTGTCCGTAAACTCCCACATCGTTTGGTCGAGGCTTTCAACGCCACGCTCGAAGAAGCAGCGCTCGCCGATTTCCTCATCCATCTGCTCGACGCCAGCCAGCCGGAAGTCATCGAATTTTACAACACCACGATGAAGGTCCTTGGCGAGTTGGGCGCAGACGAAAAGCGCATGCTGATTGCCCTCAATAAGGTCGATAAAGTGGAAGATCCGGCGGCGCTGGCCAGCTTGCGCCGGCACTTCCCGGACGCGGTTTTTCTCTCCGTCCACACTGGAGAAGGGCTCGACGAGCTGGTCGAGCGCATGGCCGAGATGGTGGCGAATGGCACCGTGACCCGCGAACTGCTCATCCCGCAGTCCGAAGGGGGGCTGCTGGCCCGTTTGCACCGGCAGGCGCGGGTGCTGGAAACGACGTATGAAGGCGACGCCGTGCGGCTCGTGGCGGTCCTCCCGGCCCGGCTCGCGGAAACCCTCGCCGCGTTCCTCATTGGAAGCCCCGCAGAAAAAGCTTCCGCCGAGATAATTTTCACAGACAAAATCCCAGCGACCGGATAACAACTCGCACCGTAACGGGACTAGAACCTGCTAATTTTTTCCAAACCACGAAGGTCTCATGTCATTCCTTGATCGATTCAAACGCAAAGGCGCGGAAGAAAACGCGCCCCAGGGCGCGCCCGATACGAAGGCTGAATCGACCCCGGAAGCCGCGCCCACAGTCCCCGCACGCAAAGTGGATCCTGCCGTGCAAATCGCCGCGGCCGCAGTCGCCGCGGGCTACAATCCCGATTTTAAACTCCCACCAAGGAAGGAGAAAGAAACGCCGGCGCCTGCTCCCGTCGAAACCGGGCCGCAGCACGAAGTGATTTTGGATCTGGGCGACTTCCTGTCGCGCCTGCCCACGCAGATGCTCAAGGACGAAACCCACGATCCGAAGATGCCGCTCACCTTCGATATCGCGGAGCTCGCGGATCGCATTTCGCGCGGCCAGACGACGATCTCCGTGAACGAAGTTTATCGCCGCGTGCCGAGCATCTTCCGCGCGGAAGTCCTGTCCTCCGACACCACCGAGATTCGCTTCCCGTGGCAGAAGGTGATGAAGATGCTCACCGCCTACAAATCCGCGACGGGCGGTCCCGCACCTGCGGGCCTCACCTCCGCCGCAGCGGAGACTCTCGCGGAGAAACTTCGCAGTCGGCGCGGCGTGCGCAATATTATCCCCGGCGGCCCTGGCGATAGCTCTGCCGCCGCCGCTGTTCCGCCGACCCCGATCGCGCCGTGGGCGAAACCGCCGGAACTCGTCCTGCCAACCTCAAACGCCGAGGAAGACGAGAAAATGACCAAGGAAGAGGCGCTCAAGGCACGCGATAATTTCCGCAACCTGCTGGCGCGAATCAAAGGCGAATTCGAACGCCACCTTGCCGCCGGGGATCATCAGCGCAAGGCGCTCGCCGAGGAACGTGAAAGAGTTCTCGTCGATCTGGTCCGCGCGCGGAAGGAAATCGACGATCGGGTCGAGCAGGTCGAGTTTGAAAAGAGCGTCGCTTCCAAGAGCACGGATAACCTCACCAAAACCCAGCAGGAGCGGGACGCGTTTAAGATCGAGCTTTCCAACCTCAAGGTCGAACTCAGCAAACTTAACCAGCAGAACGAGCAGCGGATCAAGGATTTGGTCGCCGAGCGCGATGCCCTCGCGCAGCAGCAGGCCAATCTTTCCAAGCAGATCACGGAATTCCAGAAACGCGGCAAGATCGGGACGATGCTCGCGGTGGAAGCTGCCCCGACAGCCGCAGCCGCAGCGGGCGCGGCGGCCGCCGAGCGATCGCAAAAGGAATATCAGCGCCAGCTCGAGGAATTGCAGCGCCGCAACAATGTCCTCGAAACCGGCCAGCGTGAAGCCGCGCAAGAACTCGGGCGGGAACGTGAGGCCAAGATCAAGATCGAACGCCAGCTCGCCGCCGCCGACCGGCTGCAGCAGGAGTCGGCTGCGAAAGTGCAGGAGATGCAGACCACCCTGCAGCGCGAGCACGAAACTGCCGCCCGCAAGCGCGAAGCGGAAGCTGCGCGGGCGCTCAAGGAAGTTCAGGAACAGCTCACCTCTCTCCAGGCCGCCAACCAGAAGCTCCAGGCGGAATCCGAGGAAACGCGCAAGAAATTGACCGCAGCCGAGGAAGCGGCCGCGAGTGCAGCCGCCGCGCCCGGCGATTGGGAAGCCCGTGCCGCCGCTCAGTTCGAGGCCGACATCCAATCCTATCGCACGCGGATCAAGACCCTGCTGCAGGAACGCGAAGCCTTGAGCGGCGACAAACAAAAGCTCGCAGAACAGCTCGTCGCCCGCACCCAGGAAAAAGAAGCGCTCGCCAACGCGGCGGCTGACGAAAAACCGAAAGCCGATGCCATTCAACTGGTCACGGAGAACGAAAAACTTCAGGCGCAGGTAAAGGCTTTGCAAGCCGAGCGGGACGGGCTGGCGGCGAACGCTAAAACTCTCGACGCCAGAGTCGCGGGAGCGGCGGCGGCCACCGTGGCCCTGCAAAAGCTCGCGTCCGAAAAAGAAGGCACCGAGGCCGAGTTGGCCAAGCTCAAATCCCAACTCACGCAAGCCTCGGCGAAGCATCGGCAGGAACTTCAGGAATTGCAGGAACGGCACGCTGCGGAGCTGACCGAAAAGGAATCGACAGTGCAAAAGCTCCAGGCCACACCACGGAGCGATCCGGCGGAACTGACGCAGCTTCGCGCGGAATTGGAAGCGGGCCGGGCGGGCAGCACCGCGACGATCAACGCGCTGAAGGAAGAATCCCGGAAGGCTGGCGCCGAACGGGACGCGTTCACTGCCGAACTCGCCAAGCTGAAGGCGGAGCAGCGGGCGAATCAGGATCGGCTCGAAGGCGAACTCGCCGCCGCGCTCAAGGCGCGGGAATCAGATTCCAACGCCGTTGGCGAATTGCACGCTGCGCAGGAGAAATTCTTTGCCGAACAGAAAACCCAGGGCGACCAACTGCGGGAAGAAGCCCGGAAGGTCCAAGCCGAGCGCGACACCCTCGCTGCCGAGGTGACCCGACTCAAAGCGGCGCAACAGGCGAGCAAGGAGCGGTTCGAAGGCGAACTCACCGCCGCGCTCAAGGCGCGCGAGTCGGAGTCCAAGACCCTCACGGAACTGCGCACCTCGCAGGAAAGATTTTTTGCCGAGAAGAAAGCCCTGGCCGACGAACTCGCCGCCCTGCGCGCTTCCCACATCAGCGCGTCCGACGCGGCCAAAGCCGAGACGGACAAAGCTCTCGCGGAATTGGGCGCCAGCGAGACCAGGCTCTCTGGCGAAAAGACGGCGCTCACCGACGAACTGACCGCCCTCCGCGCGGCGCACGAGGCCGCTTCCAATTCCGCCAAAGCCGAGCACGAAAAGGCTCTGTCGAAATTGCGCGCCCGCGAGGCCAAAGTCGCCGCTGAAAAAGCCGCGCTCGCCCAGGAATTCACGGCCCTCAAGGCCTCCCACGACACCAGCTTCAGCGAGGCCAAAGAAGCCCACGGGAAGGCGCTCGCCGCACTGACCGCTGACCGCGACGGCCTCCGGGAAAAACTCACCACGTTCACCAAGGAACTCGAAGTCCTCCGCAAGCAGCGCGAAGAGCTGGTATCCGGCCGGGAAACCCTGACCGCCGAAAATTTCGCGGCCCGCAGTTCGCTGGAGAAATCGCTCGCCGAAGTCACCAAACATCGCGACGACCTCCTGACCAAGATCGAGATCATGGCCAGTGAATTGACCGGGGCGAAGCAGGAGCACGGGCTCGCTTTCGCCGCTCTGGATCGCGACCGCGATTCTTTGCGCGCCGCGAAAGACGTGATCGCCGCCGAGTTTGCCACCACGCGAGCTTCGCTGGAAAAGACGCTCGCCGAACTGCACACCAGCCACGACACGCTGGCGGCTATCAAGGCGGAAACCGAGCAGCATCTCGCTACAGCGTTGCGCCGCGGGGACGATTTGCAGAGCCGGCTCGAGAAGACCTCGAATGCGCTCGCCGAAACTCAAGCCGCGGTCAAGAAGCTCGAGGAAGCCGCCGCCAGTCAGACCAAGGAACACACCGAAGCGCTCGCCGCTCTGGTCGGTAAACACGAACGCAATATCGCCGCACTCGCCGCGGAGAAAGACGCCGCGCTCGCGAAACTCACTTCCGAAAAAGCCACGCTGATTGCGGAGGTGGACGACAAGATCACCTTGCTTAAAGCGGGGCATGAAAGAGCGGTGCATGGACTGCGCGATGAGAAGTCCGCAGCGATCATCCGCCTGACCGAAGAAATGAACGCGACGGTCGGCGCACTGACCGTGGATCGCGATAAGGTGCGCGACGCGCTCGCCGAAGCCGAACTCAAGTATTCGACGGAAATCGGCTCCCTGCTCGAAGCCCGCGACAGCGCGCAACGAGACAGCGCCGCCGTCGCCGAACGTCTGGCGGCCATCTCCGTCGAAGCGGATAAGAAGCAAGCTCAGCTCACCCAGGAGCGGGACGCCAGCCTCGCGGAACGGCAGAAACTCGCCGCGGAACTCGAACAGGCGCGCGAAACCCACAAGGCGCAGGCCGGCGTCTTCGCCAGCGAATTCAAGACCGTGGTCAAGCAGCGCGACGACGTCATCTCCCAACTCGAAGCGGAACGCAAAAATCTCGCGGAGAAAACGACCGCCTTCGAGCGCGACCGCACTGCCCTGGCCACGGCGGAAAGCGAACTGAAGGCGCGCACGGAACGCGAAATTGCCCGCATCCGCCGGGAACGCGACACCATCGCCCAGCAGCGCGACTCCTTGAGAAATCGCATCGAGAGACTCATGGACGATCAGCGCCAGATGCTCGATGAAATGACCAATCAGGCCGCTTTCACGGCCATGAAGCACAGCGAGAACACGGCGCCGGTCGGGGAAGCGCCCAAGCCCCCCGCAGCCGAAGAACCGGTCATCGCGCCAAAATCTCGCGAACCCAAGACCCGCGAACCGCGGAAGGAAGCGAACGTGATCGACATCACGGAGGCGGAGATCGTCGCCCCGATGCAGGGTGAAGAAGGCCGCTTGAAAATCCCGCGGGTCCGGCCGGTGATCATTCCTCCGCCGCAGGTTCGGAGTCTTTGAAGTCCCGCAAAGCCGGCCGCGCGCCCGCAACCCGCCGCTGGTGGTGGTGGCTCGGGGGAGTCGCGCTGGCGCTGGCCGTCCTCCCCATTCTTCAAGTGGCGTTCGTCCGCTTTTGCGATCCGCCCGCCACCCCGCTCATGTTTGTCCGACAGGTTGAGGCGCGCTGGTCAGGCCAGCCTTTGCCCGGACGCCATTACATTTGGCGACCGCTGGCGGAAATCTCGCCCGACTTCCTCAAGTTCGTTTTCATCGCCGAAGACCAGCGCTTTTTTCAGCATCACGGGTTCGATTGGCGTGAAGTGGAAATCGCCCGCAAACAGGCCGAGCGCACCGGCCGGCAACCGCGCGGCGCCTCGACGATCAGCATGCAATGCGCCCGTTCGCTTTTTCTATGGCAGGGCCGCTCGTGGGTTCGCAAAGGGCTGGAAGCTTATTACACGTTTTGGATGGAGGCACTGCTTCCGAAACGCCGCATCCTGGAACTCTACGCCAACGTCATTGAGATGGGCGATGGCGTGTATGGCATCGAAGGCGCCGCCCGTGCGCACTTTCAAACGAGTGCCCGCGCGCTCCGTCGCGAGCAATCGGCCGCCCTCGCCGCCATTCTGCCCAACCCGCGAAAATGGAATCCGCGCGAGCCCTCACCGAAACTCGCCGCGCGCATCGCGAAGATCCTCCGGCAGGAACGCGCCGTCGCCTTCCCGCCGGCCGGCACGCCCTAACGATTTAAACAATGTCGTAGCCGCTCCGCGTTGCGACCGGTGGAGAGGCGACTCTGTCCGTAAGACCTACCGCTCGGGCGAACGCGGAACCCCGCAGGCGGCACGTCCCGCTCCGCGGGACGGAGCCGCCTTTACATCGTGGCTACACATGCAATAGAACGCTCCTAAAAGGGCCACCACCAGCTTTTGCGCGGAGCGGGTTTTGTCGCGGCGGACGAGGGATCAAACGACGTCCATTCGATCTGACCGGTCGAGGCATTGTATGTTCCGCTGGCGCGAGGAGGTGGCGGCGGCGGCGGGGTGGCGGCGGGGGGCAGCGCCGTCGCCGCGACCGGAGCCGATGGCGCGGGCCGAGCCTTGCCACGCGAATCCGGGGCCCTTTCCTCCCGCGCTTCGACCCACTGATTTTTTTGGATATCGAAATAGCGACCGTCGCCCTGCCGTTCCGCCGGAGACGCCGCTCCCGATGCCCGCGTCGCGGCCGAGGGTTTCCGCGCACGCGGCTTCTGGCTGTCCTTCGGCCACTCAAACTCTCCGGTCTGCGCATTATAGACGCGGCCATCGCGACCGGTATCGAGCAATCCTCCGACCGGATTTTCGAGCGAGTTGCAGCCGGCCACGAGAACGGACGCGACGAGGAAAAATGCGGGGAGCGGGAATTTCATGAACTTGGAATGGGACATTGCCAGAGGAATGGCGCATCGGATACCAAACTGCGCGCCACCAACCTTCAACCTATAAATCCCCATCCCCATGCTTTCCCACGTCGTCATTTTCTGGACCAAGCCCGAAGTTGCCAACGCCGCCGATGAATTGATCGCGGGAGCGGAGAAATACCTCCGTCCGATCCCCCTCGCGAAGAACTTCCATGTGGGACGCATGGTGCAGAGCCATCGGGACGTCGTGGATCAGAGCTATCAGGTGGCCCTGAATATCCAGTTCGAGGGCAAGCAGCAGGAAGAGGAATACCAGGTCCACCCAGCGCACCTCGAATTTGTCGAGAAGTCCTTCAAGCCGAACTGCTCCCGGGTCGTGATTTACGACTTCGAATAAGCCTGCCGGCCGCCGCTCATTCGTGCCGCGCCGTTGCGGCTCTGGATTCCAGTCCAGGTTGGGGCTGATAGGTGCCCGCCCCATGGAAATCTCCCGCATCGCACTCCCTACCAGTTGGACGAACTCTCTGGCGACCTGGGCTGTTGCGGGCTTGTCCGTGGTGCGCGCGATTCACGTCCGAGCCGCGGAACAGGCGGTCGTTAACGAAGCAAATTTTCCCGCATGGCGGGCACTGGCCCGCGTCTCCCGACGCAATGTATCGGCGCCGACCGTATCGGGCGTGACACGAGGCGCAGAGGGGTTGCTCCCGATGCAAGACCATGAGTTCGCGCATGGTCATCTTCGCGATACGCATTCAAAAGGCCGAGCGCTTCGGTCCCCTGCCCGATCCAAAATCGGAAACGCCCGCCGGCATACCGACCGACTATCAGCAGCACAACCGTCCCGCTCACGACAACCTGCCCGTCATCCTCGCTGAGCAACGCCGAGGCGTAGCCCACGGGGGGCAAGCACGTTGGGGTTGAGGATAAAGGCTAGTCGCCGACCCTGCGTTCGCTTCCGAGCGCACTCTCTCCCGTGAGTTCTGCAATTTCTCCCGCCAAACGTTCCGCCTCCTCCTTCAGCTCGCCGATCTCCCTTTCCAGCCCCGCGATCTGCCTCGCCACCACGCCGACCAGCATCTCCGGCTGCTTCGCGGTCAGCTCGTAGATCTCGAAATCGGGACTCTCGCGGAGGCGGTTGGTGGCCTCCAGCACGTTGAGAATCTCCAGCTCCAGACTCTCCCAGAGCTTGCGCAACCGCGCCACCTGCTCCTCCTCGCGGACGGGTAGCGCACGCGCCCTCGCGTGCCGTGCCCGGCGCCCCCGCCGGGCAGCGGGCCAGCGGTGCGGAGCTATTCACCA
>Ga0105047_10004948_pt1 | contig 23066 bp, 22 predicted proteins | sample MAT04_FD_78384 | JGI IMG/M metagenome (GOLD analysis project Ga0105047, IMG submission 78384) | Freshwater microbial communities from Lake Fryxell liftoff mats and glacier meltwater in Antarctica - MAT-04 (megahit assembly) | ecosystem: Environmental > Aquatic > Freshwater > Ice > Liftoff... | reverse complement strand
CGATCGGCGGCCGATCGGGGCCCCTTGGGGGGGTGGTGGACGGTGTGCCGGCCGATCGGGGGCCGGAGGGGCCCCTTGGGGGGTGGTGGACGGTGTGCCGGCCGATCGGCGGCCGATCGGGGGCCGGAGGGGCCCCTTGGGGCCCGGGGGGGAGCCCCCGGGGGCGGCCGATCCGCGGCCGGAGGGGCCCGTCAGGCGACCGCCACCTCGATGGAGTGATGGCCACGCGCTCCGTCAGGCGCAGGGCGCGTGCGCTCCTCGGTCTGGACGACGCCCTCGCCGTCCGTGGCCCGGACCCGGATGGTGTGTCGGCCGGCGGGCGCGTCCCAGGCCAGGAGCCACTGGACCCACGCGGCGGTGGCCAGCGGGTTCGACAGTTCGGCCTGCTGCCACGGCCCGTCGTCGACGCGCACCTCCACGGCGCTGATGCCGCGGTCAGGGGCCCACGCCACGCCCGCGACAGCCACGGGCCCGGCCGCGACGCTGGCGTTGTGCTTGGGCACGTCGATGCGTGACTGGGTCAGGATCGGCGCTTCCTTGGCCCAGCCGAGCGGCACCCAGTAGCCGTCGAACCCCTCGAGTGTCGTGAGCTCGATTTCCTTGATCCACTTGGTGGCGCTCACGTAGCCGTACAGGCCGGGGATGATCAGCCGCGCGGGATAGCCGTGCTGGGCGGGCAGGGGCTCGCCGTTCATGCCCAGCGCGATCATCGGGCGGCGAGCCGGATCCATGGCCCACGCGGTCGGGAAGCCGGCCGTGAAGTCATCCACGGAGCGGCCCACGAGCTGGGTGGCGCCCGCCTGGACGCCCGCCATCTCCAGCACCGAGCGAAGATCCACGCCGCGCCACAGTGCATTACCCACGAGCTTTCCGCCGACCTCATTGGAGACGCACGCGATGGTCACGTACTGCTCGAACACGGGCATCGCGGCGAGCTGGTCGTAGGTCAGCACCACCTCCCGGTCCACCATGCCCTTGATGGTCAGCGTCCACGTGCTGGTGTCCACGCGCGGCACCACGAACGCGGTATCGATGCGATAGAACTGGTCCGTGGGCACGACGATGGGCGTGATGCCCGCGACCGCGAGCTCGGCGCCCGGCGGCACCTCCACGGCGGGCCCTGCCACCTCCGGCAGCGGCTGTGCGACCGCCGCGGCAGGACGCGTCTGGAGCAGGGTACGGCCGAGGGCACCCACCGCGACGCTCGCGACGGCCACGGCGCCACCCCGGATGAGGAAGCCGCGACGGTCCCAGTCGGGCATGGCGGCAGTGGCGCGAGCCGCCGGGTCCATAGCCGGGTCCCCAGCGGCGGTTCCGGTCCGGGTCCGTCCCCAGGCCGGCGCGCAGGCCGCGAGCAGCAGCCGGAGGGCCACGATGGCCGCGCCCATGGCGACGACCGTGGTGATCACCGCGAGCACCGGGTCGGTCAGCGGCTGGCGCAGGGCCGCGATGAGCCCCACGGCCCCCGCGATGCCGAATGCGAACACGGCACGCCCGAACGATCGTCGTCCGAGGACGCCCACCAGGCCCGCGATCAGCGCAGCCGCGGAGACGATCATCACGTCCACGACGAGTTTGTCCGCGTCACCGAACAGCTCCACCATCAGCTGCTTCGCGCCTGGCGGCTGAAGGGCCACGATGAGGTCCGCGATGGCGATCACGAGCGACGGGGCGCCGCTCACGAGGGCGGCCATCATCTCCGCGACCGCGATGGCCACGAGGGCGGCAAGAGCGCCCGCGACGAACGCGGCGAGATCGGCGCCCCGGGGGGTGGAGGTGGGTCGGGTGGCAGCGCGGCCGGGCAGCGTCTGGGTGCTCATGGTCGAGATGGAACCATCCTTGTGTGACGTCCTGACGACGGCGCCGGCCCTGATGATGAGGCGTTGCCGTCAGGTGTCCATACGCACGGGAGGTCCGAAAGGATGGAGCCGATCAGGCGGCGGGGGACGGGCCGGGCACGACGGACGCGGCGGGGGACGGTGACGGCACCGGATGCGATCCACCCAGGCCGGCCACGACCTGCGCACGGAAGTCCGGCATGTCCCATAGCTGGCGCGTGAAGTCCTTGGCGGCCTCCGCGCTCAGGTGATTGAGATCCGACGCGGACCGGTCGTTCCACCAGTCGCCGTACGACTCGACGAAGACGATGTCCTGCCCGATGGCCGCCTCCAGCTCGGCCGCGGCCGTCTCCCGGTCCGCCTCCCAGTCCGGGTTGCGCGCGATGAGCTCGTCCGTGTACGGCTTCGTGAGGGGCACCTGGACGAAGATCACCGAGCCGCCGTTGGCCGCCACGAGCTCGGCGAACGCGCGGAAGTCATCCGCCTCCGGCTGGTTGAAGCCCGGGGTGACCCGGCTCTGGGCATAGTCGCGATTCGCGATCTGCTGCTGCAGCCGTCCTTGGTTCGCAGGACCCCGCGCGAAGAACCCGTCCGGCCGCAGCCGTCCGCGATTCGCCTTCATGCCGAGCTGGGAACCCGAGATGGCGGCGCGGATGACCCGCTCCGGCCGACCGTGCCAGCGCCAGGCTGCGGACACGTGGGCCAGCTCGCAGTCGATGCGGTCCACGATCTCCGTCTCGATTCCGCAGCCCGCAAGCTCCCGGCCCAGGGCGGAGCTGAGCAGCGTCGGTCGGCCCTCCGCGTCATTGACGACGCCGGCACCGCCTCCTCCCCCGCCCGGCCGGCTCTGGGGCGGCACGAGGCTGGACATGGAGATGTCGATGATGACGACCTTGGGCATGCGACCCTCGCGGGCGATGAGGTCGAGCAACAGCGTGTTGGTGTACGTGGAGCTGGCAGGCTGCCCGAAGTTGTAGACCGGGACCTCGCGGCCCAGCTCTCCCTCCAGCAGCTCTCTGAGCACGACCGGCTCGACCCCCGTGGCGATCTGCGAGTCGCCCATCAGGAGCACGTCCTGGGGCTCCAGGTCGCGGACATTGATGAGCCCGATGTCCAGCTGCTCGCTGTGCGATGGGGCCGTGGGCAACCGGTCCGTGGCGATGAGCGCCCGCACGAACAGCTCCAGGGCCAGGAACGGCCCCACGAGCAGCACGATGGTCACGAGCAGGACGCGAAGGCCGCGGCGGCGCGTGCGCCGGCTGTGCGGGGTGGGCATGGGGCTCAGCTGGTCGCCGGCCGTGACGGTCATCTCAGAACTCGAAGTAGATGAAGGCCGGCGCGACGACCGGCAGGAGGAAGATCACCAGCGCGAAGGTCACGCCGTAGGTCGCGAGGCGTCGGTTCGGGCCGGACAGGGCGATGCGCCGGAAGGCGTCCGCGAACCCGGTCCACTGGGCGGCCATGCCGACAAGCACCGCCACGATCACCCAGGACGCCGGCATCGCGCCACCGTGGATCGTGAACATCTCCCGGAGATAGCGCACCGCGTGATCCAGGTCGTCCGCGACGAAGAAAACGCGCACGATGACCACGAACGCGAACGTCACGCCCCAGGCCGCCCACACGGGCAGATGCGGCACGTGGGGCTGCTTCTTCCACCAGCGATACCAGCACAGGGCGACGCCTTGCCAGAAGCCCCACAGGATGAACGTCCAGCCGGCGCCGTGCCACAGGCCGGCCAGCACCATCGTGAACATCAGGTTGGCGTAGGCACGTGCCTCACCCAGGCGCGAGCCACCGATGGGAAAGTAGATGTAGTCGCGCAGCCAGCGACCCAGCGTGATGTGCCACTTCTTCCAGAAGTCGGCCATGTTGGTCGCCCGGTAGGGCCAGTCGAAGTTCCTGGGCAGTCGGAAGCCCATCAGCCGGGCCGACCCCAGGGCGATGTCCGTGTAGCCCGCGAAGTCCAGGTAGAGCTGGAACGTGAAGGCGATGGCGGCGACGACGAGGCCGATGGTGGAGAACCGGGCGGGGTTGGCCATGGCATCCGCCACGGTGGGCGCGAGCAGGTCCGCCATGGACTTCTTGAGCATGCCGCTGAGGATCAGCGGGCCGGCCTCCACGAACAGCCGACCCTTGAACGGGCGCGAGTGGTGCAGCTGGGGCAGGAACTCGCGGGCGCGCATGATGGGACCCGCCACGAGGTGGGGGAAGAACATCACGAACACCGCGAAGCGCAGCGGGCTGGGCTCCGGCGCGCGGCCCCGGTGGATGTCCACGATGTACGCCACGAACGTGAACGTCACGAAGCTGATAGCGAGCGGCAGGATGATGCCCAGCGTGCCCAGGTCCAGCTCGTCGCCCGTGACGACCGTGACCAGCGACCAGGTGGATCCGAGCACCCAGTCGAGGTACTTGAACAAGCCCAGCAGCAGCAGGTTGGCGCTGACCGCGAAGATCATGGCTCGGCGACCGTCGGGGCGGGCCACGTACCGGCCCATCACCCAGTTGAACGCGATCAGGCCCAGGAACCCGGGCACATACACGATGTTCCAGGTGCCATAGAAGAACAGGCTCGTGGCCAGCAGCCACCAGTGGCGCAGGCGGGTCGGGAGCACCCAGTAGACGCCGACGACCAGGAGCAGGAACAGGACGTAGCCGAGCGTGACGAAGTTCATACGCCGGTGATGGTCCTGCTGGCATGCGCGGCCGTCTGCGTCGACGCCGGTTCCCGGATGAGCACGAAGACCCCGATGGATGGCCGATGGGCGAGCGCCGGGACGAGCCCGTCACCTGCTGGCATCGGGTCCGGTCGCGAGGCAGGCGGGAGCATACACCGTGCCCGCTCAGGACGGGTCCGGCGGCATTCCGCGGAGGGGCCGGAATCCCCGGCCGGCAGGGGCCGGGTGCCCCGACGACCTGTCAGGAGCCGGGGGGTAGCATCAGAACCCGACCCGCCGCACCCAAGGGATGACCCCCGTGCAGAACCCGAGCTCCGACCCCGCCGCAACCCGCATCGACCCCACCGCTGCGTTGGCGGAACCCGCCACGGACATCCTCCGGGCCGGCCGCCGGACCCTGGGGGCGTTCTTCGCACCGCGCGCCCTGGCGCTCATCGGCGCCACCGAGAAGCCCGGGTCCGTGGGACGGACGATCCTGACCAACCTCATCGCGAGCCCGTTCGGGGGCACGGTCTACCCTGTCAACCCGAAGCGGCGGAGCGTGGTGGGTATCGCGACCGTGCCGTCCGTGAGCGCCATCCCGGAGGCCGTGGACCTCGCCGTCATCGTGACGCCGCCACCGGGCGTGCCGGGACTCATCGAGGAGTGCGGCCAGGCGGGCATCGGCGCGGTGATCGTCATCTCCGCGGGCTTCAAGGAGGTCGGGCCGGAGGGCGCGGAGCTGGAGCGCCAGACGGTGGCCGCCGCGCGCCGGTTCGGCATCCGGCTGATCGGCCCCAACTGCCTGGGCGTGATGAGTCCCGTGACCGGGCTGAACGCGACGTTCGCGGCGGCCATGGCGCCCCGCGGCCGGGTGGCCTTCGTGAGCCAGAGCGGTGCACTCGTGACGGCGGTCCTGGACTGGGCGCTGCGCGAGAAGGTCGGCTTCTCCTCCATCGTGTCCCTGGGGTCCATGGCGGACGTGGGCTGGGGCGACCTCATCGACCACCTGGGCAACGACCGCGAGACCGACGCGATCGTGCTGTACATGGAGACCGTGGGCGACGCGCGCTCGTTCCTGTCCGCTGCCCGCGAGGTGGCGCTGACGAAGCCCATCATCGTCATGAAGCCCGGCCGGACCGCGGAGGCCGCCCGGGCCGCTGCCTCCCACACCGGGTCGCTGGCGGGGTCCGACGAGGTGCTCGACGCGGCATTCCGGCGCGCCGGCGTGCTGCGCGCGGAGCGCATCTCCGACCTGTTCTACTTCGCGGAGGTGCTGGGCAAGCAGCCACGACCCAGGGGACCGAACCTCACCGTCGTGAGCAACGCCGGTGGGCCGGGGGTCATGGCCACGGACGCGCTCATCACCGGCGGTGCCCGCCTGACGGCGCTCACGCCAGAGACGATGGCCGCCCTGGACGCCGTGCTGCCGCCCACCTGGAGCCACGGCAACCCCATCGACATCATCGGCGACGCGCCGCCGGAACGGTACGCGGCGGCCCTGGAGATCGCGGCGAAGGACCCCGGCTCAGACGGGCTGCTGGTCATCCTCACGCCCCAGGCCATGACCGACCCCACGCGCACCGCCCAGCAGCTGCTTCCCTTCGCGAAGGGCCTGGGCAAGCCCGTGATGGCGTCCTGGATGGGCGGCCAGGACGTGGAGGCGGGCGCCACCATCCTGCGCGAGGCGGGCATCGCCCACTTCCCGTTCCCGGACAGCGCAGCACGCATGTTCACGGATCTGTGGACCTGGCAGCAGGACCTCGCGTCGCTGTACGAGACGCCGACGCTGCCCGAGGACGAGGAGCGTGTCGTCCACCGGGACGAGGCGCACGAGGTCATCGCGGCCGTGCGGGCGGAGGGCCGGACGATCCTCGCGGAGTCCGAGTCCAAGGCGATCCTGGCGGCCTACGGCATCCCCATCACGGAGACCCGCGTCGCGCTGACGGAGGCGGACGCGGTCACCGCAGCGGAGGCGATCGGCTTCCCGGTGGTGCTCAAGCTCTACTCCCACACCATCACCCACAAGACGGATGTAGGCGGCGTGAAGCTCAACCTCCGGGATGCCCTGGCGGTACGCGAGGCGTACGCAGCGATCCGGACGGCCGTGGCACAGCGGAAGGGCGTCGAGCACTTCCTGGGCGTCACGGTCCAGCCCATGATCGACTGGGCGGGTTACGAGCTCATCGTGGGCTCATCCGTGGACGCCCAGTTCGGGCCTGTGCTGCTGTTCGGCCTGGGTGGTCAGCTCGTGGAGGTGTTCAAGGACCGGGCCCTGGGCCTGCCACCGCTGACCTCCACGCTGGCCCGCAGGATGCTGGAGCGGACGCGCATCTTCGAGGCACTGAAGGGCGTGCGGGGTCGTGAGGCGGTGGACATCGCGGCGCTGGAAGGGCTCCTCGTGCGCTTCTCGGAACTCGTCGTGGAGCACCCGGAGATCGCGGAGATCGACATCAACCCGTTGCTGGCGTCCGCCGACCGGCTCCTGGCCCTGGACGCGCGCGTCATCCTCCACCCGGCGGACCTGCCCGCCGCCTCCCTCCCCCGCCCGGCGATCCGCCCCTACCCGCTCCAGTACCGGGGGTTCTGGACGGACCGGACCGGCGAGACGTTGTGCATCCGGCCCATCCGGCCCGAGGACGAGCGGCTCCTGGTCGACTTCCACCGGACGCTGTCCGAGCAGTCGATCTACCAGCGCTACTTCGAGAACCTGGGGTTCGACCAGCGCATCGCCCACGAGCGGCTGATCCGGGTCTGCTTCACCGACTACGACCGGGAGCTGGCACTCGTCGCCGAGCGCCGGGATCCGGACACCGGCGCGCCGGAGATCGCTGGGGTGGGCCGGCTGTCCAAGCTGCGTGACGGCATCTCGGCGGAGTTCGCGACGCTCGTCTCCGACCGCTACCAGGGACGTGGCGTGGGCACGGAGCTGCTCACCCGGCTCATCGACGTGGCGCGCCAGGAGGGGCTGGCGCGCATCGTGGCGGAGATCCTGGAGACGAACGGGGCGATGATCCGGATGGCCCGCAAGGTCGGCTTCACGCTCACGGGCGAGCCCACGGACGGCAGCGTACGCGCGGAACTCGACCTCACCAAGGGCTGAGACCGGCCGTCTCTGCTACCAGCCTCTCGCCCAGCGGTCCCGCGCTGCCGTGGTGAGCGCAGGTCGGAGGTTGCCTCGGATGAAGCTTTCCCCGGTCGGGCACCGCGCGGTCGTGGTCGCGTTCGCGGCGCTCCTGGTCACGACCGTTGCCGTGGGTGCGCAGTCCCCCTCCCCGGTCGCGTCGGCGGTTCCGCCGGTCCAGCTCGACGGATCGTGGGTGCCGATCGCCGACGCGCCGATCGCCGGCCGCTACGGCCAGGCCGCCGCCTGGACCGGCACCGAGCTGCTCATCTGGGGCGGGTCACCCGGGCCGCGCAGCCGGAACGACACAGTCACCCGTCGGGAACGCGGCGGCGCGGCCTACGACCCCACCACCGATATGTGGCGCTTCATCGCACGCGCTCCCATCCCGAACCTGCCCGTCCAGGTCGCGGCCTGGACGGGCACCGAGCTGCTGGTGTGGGGTCGACCGGACCGATAGCGGGCGACGCGTCATGAGGCGATCGGCGCAGCGTACGACCCCGCGACCGACACGTGGCAACGGCTATCCGACGGACCGCTCACCGCGGATGGCCAGGTGACCGGGGAATGGACCGGGACGGAGCTGGTCGTGCTCGACGGCATCACGGACTCCGAGCCCATGGATACCACCCACCGGCTGGCGGCGTACGACCCGGCGAGCAGGACGTGGCGACGCCTGCCCGACCTGCTGGCCTCGGCGCCGTGGTCGGTCGGCCTCGCCTGGACCGGCGCCGACCTGTACGCGCTGGCAAGCCCGAACCGGGGCACGTCCGTGCTGTATCGGCTGGACGGAGATGCATGGGTGCCGATGCCGACCCCGCTCGACGGCCTGGACACGGAACCGACCATGCTCTGGACCGGGAGTGGACTGTACGTCCATGGGGCTCGGGCGCTCGACGACCCGGCCGCGGGGACGTGGCGAGCGGCGGCCCCGGTCGACGGCTTCGGATGTGGACGGGCGGCCTGGACGGGCACCGTCGTGTTGAGCGGCGGCGGCCCGGCGTCTCACCCGGCTGCCGACGCATGGCTGACCATGCCCGCATCCCCGGACCGCTCTCGCGAGTACGAGTCGGTGGTCTGGACGGGCGACCGGATCATCGTCTGGGGCGGCGGCGATGGCAGCGACCGCATCACTCTGGAGCCGGACGGAATCGCGTTCATCCCCGCCGCCGCGCCCTGACGCGTCAGCCCAGGCAGCGGAGCGTCGAGCAGTCCGGACGGGCGCCCGTGAGCCACAGACCGTACAGGCGCTCCGCGCCGTCGAGCGCATCACGGACCGGGTCACCCGCGTAGTGGTCGCAGGTCGCGACGCCCAGCGTGGACTCGCAGTGCTCGTGGGTGACGACGTCATGCGCCGCGACGAAGAACGCCTCGTGATGCCGGTGGTAGGCCCGCCGGTACTGGAGCTCGTGGTGGCGGAGTTCGTAGCGGTACTCGGAGCGGACCCACCGTCTCGTGCCGGCCGGCGCCCACCGCTCGAAGATCTCCAGGTCGGTATCCTGGGCTCGCGGTGCGGACGGGAATCGCCACTGGAGGTCGACGACGAGCGACCCGTCTGACTCCAGACCAAGCGTCACGGTGTCCGCGTCGTCAGGTGGCAGGAGCGTCATCGCGAACGAGTCGAGCCGCTCGACGAGGTCCGCGACGTACACCAGGAGCGCGTCCCGGTTCGCGGCGATCAACGGGGGGTCAGCTCGGCGGGCTGCGGGATTCGCTCGTCCTGCCCGACGACGACCGTCCGCCGCGCCGGCTCGACGATCACTCGACGTCTGCCAGGGCGGTAGCCTTCACACCATCGCTCGAATGCGGCGATCGGAATCCGCGTCAGGCGCGGCGAGATGCGCAGCGCTGGCAGCTCACGCCGGTTGACGAGCTCCAGGACGGCATCGTCGCTGATGCCCAGGATGGCCGCGACCTCCTTGGGCGTGTAGTACATGCGCTCCACGTCAACCTCTTCTGCGGTATCGCGATCATACCGTAGAAGCGTCGGTCAGTCGCGCTTGGGCGTGACGGTCTCGCGCCAGGAGTGCCTGGGCGCCCAGCCCAGGACCTCGCGCGCCTTGCGGATGGACAGCAGCGTCTCGGTGATGCCCAGGTCGGCGTCCATGGGGATGTCCCCCAGGACCTCGTGGACCAGGTCCGCATTGGGCGTGGTCATGATCGAATCGGCCGCCGCGATGGTGAACACCTCGGCGCCAGTGAGGTCGCTCTGGAGCGCCAGCCGGCAGGCCTCCGCTGCGTCCCGCACGTCGATGTAGGCCCACAGGTTCCAGTGCCGGGAGCGCGGGTCCGGCCAGTAGGTCGGCACCAGCTCGTAGTCCTGGGGCTCCAGGATGTTGCTGAACCGCAGCCCGATGAACGGGATGCCGTGGCGCGCGTGCATCAGCCGAGCGAGCTCCTCCGAGACGGCCTTGCTGATGGCGTACGCGCTCTGGGGCAGCGGCGGCATCGCCTCCGTGACCGGCAGGGAGGGTGGCTTGACGCGGTCGAACGGGAGGCCGAACACGGTCTCTGAGGACGCCCAGACCACCTTCTGCATGCCCAGGTGCGCGGCCGCCTGGAACACGTTGAACGTGGACACCGTGTTGTGGGCGAAGCGTTCGGCGCCCGTCACGTGATCGTTGTCCGGCGCAGGGTTGGCGGCCAGGTGGATCACCGCGTCATGGCCGTGCATGGCAGCGAAGGTGGCGCCGTAGTCGGTCAGGTCCGTGAGCACCGTGGGCGCGTCCTGGTTGGGCGTCCGGTCCAGGTTGCGCACCGTGTACCCGTGGCGCTGAAGGTCCTTGACGGTCTCGCGACCCGCCTTGCCGGAACCGCCCGTGACGATGATCCGATCCATGCCATCCCTCCCTGAAGCGGCCGTGGCTGTGGCGCCATCCGAGTAAGATTCGCCGTGATGACCGCGCGTCGTGACCACTATGTCGTGCTGGGCGTGCCCCAGTCCGCCTCCGCCCGCCAGATCAAGGAGGCGTTCCGCAGGCTGGCGCGTGCGCACCATCCTGACACCAACACGGATGACGTGGCCTCTGAACGCGAGTTCACGCGGGTCGCACGCGCGTACGAGGTGCTGGGCGACCCGGCGAGGCGCCGCGCGTATGACGAGCGGCACACCCGGGGCCGGTTCGCGGGGCCGGGCGCGGGCGGGTCGCAGGCGATCGTGGTCGAGGGGTCGGGACCGGTCTACCACCTGGACCTGGGTCACCATTCCGACTTCTACCAGGCGGGCGATCCGCTCTCGGTCTCGGAGGCAGCGACGCTCGTGGCCCGCAACCCGGCCCTGCTCAGACGGGCGATCCGGGACGGCCGCCTCGCGGCGTCGAAGAGCCCGGACGGCTACCTGCTGAGACGCCGCGACGTGGAGCGGCTGGACCGCACGGTCGCACGCCGGAAGCGGCGGCCGGGCGGTGAGGCAGTGCTGGACGATGACATGCTCGCGGCGGCCGGGTCATGACCGGCGCGGTGTTCCTGGAGACCGCACGACTCCGACTCCGGCGGTTCACCGCGGAGGACGCCGACCTGCTCGTGGGCCTGGACGCCGATCCGGAGGTGATGTTCTTCCTCACGGCCGGTGCGCCCACGTCGCGCGAGGAGATCGAAACGGACCACCTGCCGGCGTTTCTGTCCTACTACGAGCGGTTCGCGGGATACGGCTTCTGGGCGCTCGAGGAGCGGGCCTCGGGCGAGTTCCTGGGCTGGATCCACTACCGACCCCGGCCGACCGACCCGACCGACGAGCCCGAACTGGGCTACCGGCTGGTGCGGTCGGCCTGGGGCAAGGGGTACGCGACGGAGGCATCGCAGGCCGTGATCGACCACGGCTTCCGCGAGCTCGGCGTGCGGCGAGTGGTGGCGGAGACGATGGCGGTCCACCAGCCCTCGCGGCGCGTGATGGAGAAGGTCGGGATGCGCCTGGTGCGCGAGTTCCACGCCGACTGGCCGGTGCGCATCCCCGGTGACGAGCATGGTGACGTGGAGTACGCCATCACCCGTGAGGAGTGGGCCGCGCGGCCGTGACCCACCGGAGCCGTGTGGCGGTTGGGTGCGCAGGCGGTCCTGGCGCTGGGCCGCCGGCTCGTTGACGGGTCATCGACTCCCCGAATCGGGCCTCGCGCGCTGGTTCCGACCGTTGACCTGCCGAACCAGGTGATCCCGGTTCGTTGACAGGACACCTCGGCGATCATCGGCTCGTGGACGGCGCGGATGGGTCGGGTGACGGAACCGGACGTCCGGCGACTGCGCCGTTGACGGACCGACTCCCGGCGGCGTTCGGCCGGGATCCGGCGGGACCGCTCCACGACCCGGATGCTGTCCTGGCGCGTCGGCCGCCCGGACAACACGGCTACCCCGCGGCGTCGCGCTCCTGGAGCGCCCGCCAGACCCGCTCCGGGGTGAAGGGGGCCTGGCGCAGTCGCGCCCCGGTCGCCCGGTACACGGCGTTGGCGATGGCCGCCGCGACGGGGTTCAAGGCACCTTCACCGCCACCCTTGGCGCCGTAGATGCCCACGCCGTCACCGCGCTCCACGAGCACCGTCGACAGCTCCGGGATGTCCGTGTGACATCTCGGAGGTCGCGGTCTCCGACGCCTATGACCGCTCGGTCATCGAGACGGTCAAAGATCTGGGGGTGTACGAAGCCCTCGGTATCCCGCTGGAGTAGTCGCCGCCGTTCCACACTTGGTCACCGCCCCCTGGGTCCGCTCAGGGGGCGGTGCTGTATCTGTCGACAGGATGCGGGTTCCTGCTTGCCTTCCGGTTCTGATTGGATACAATCGCACTACCGATGGCCCCATTCTCCGGAGCCCCACTGCGACGTCCGATGGAGGGATGGATGGCGATCGAGGAGGTCAGCTTCTACAGCGGTGGGTCCCGCCTGGCGGGCACGCTGAAGCTGCCCGAGGCCGGCTCCGCTCCCTTCCCCGCGGTCGCCCAGGGTCCCGGCTGGCTCGGCCTCCGGGGCGCCCGGCTCTACCACCCCTACCACGACGCCCTGCTGGCGGCCGGCATCGCGGTGCTGGTGTTCGACTACCGCGGCTTCGGCGACTCCGAGGGCGACGCGAGCTACCTGGACCCCATGACCCAGGTCGCCGACTGGCTGGCCGCCGTCACGTACCTGGAGACGCGTCCGGAGATCGACAGTGGGCGCATCGGCGCCTTCGGGTCCGGCGGCACGGGCGGCGGCAACGCGATCTACGCGTCCGGCCTGCACCCGCGCATCAAGGCGGTCGTGTCCCAGGTGCCCGTGGCGGACGGCCGCGACTGGATGCACCGGATGCGCCGGGAGCACGAGTGGCTGGAGTTCCACGCCTCCATCAAGGCGGATCGCGGCCAGCGCGTGGTGACCGGCGAATCGGTCCTGGTGCCGCCGCGCGAGGGCATCATGGTGCCCACGCCGGAGCGCCGGACGACGACCATCAAGAGCGACGTCGACGACCGCGTGCCCAAGCTCGTGCAGCTGGCCTCCGCGGAGGCCATCTTCCGGTACCGGCCCATCGACGTCGTCGATCGCATCGCGCCCCGGGCGCTGATGATCATCGCGGTCGAGCACGACGCCACCACCCCGGAGGACCACGCGTCCGCGATGTACGAGAAGGCGCAGAGCCCCAAGCGGCTCGTGGTCCAGACGGGCACCACGCACTACGCCGCGTACGCCCAGTACCAGGCGATCGTGAACCCCCGCATCGTGGAGTGGTTCGAGCGCTACCTGGTGGGCGGCGAGGTGATCATCCACGAGGACGCGGCGGACACGGGCATCACGTACCTGTCGCGCCCCGCGGCCCCGGCCAGCACCGGAGGAGCGGCATGAGCCAGTACGACATCCTGATCCGCGGCGGCACCCTTGTGAGCGCGGAGGGTCGCACCGTCGCGGACCTCGCCATCCGGGACGAGCGGATCGCGTCGATCCTGGAGCCGGGCGCGGACGTCACCGCGGCGCGCGTCATCGACGCCACCGGCAGGCATCTCCTGCCGGGCGCCATCGACGTCCATTCGCACCATCGCGAGCCGGGCTACACCCACAAGGAGGACATCGTCACGGCCACGTCCGCGTGCGCCGCGGGCGGTGTCACGACCTCCTTCGCGATGCCCAATGTGGAGCCGCCGCCCAACTCCGCGGAGCGGCTGGCCGCGATGATCGAGCTGTACCGACAGAAGGCGATCATCGATTGGAACATCAATCCCGCGGGCACCATCCCTGGGAACCTCGCCGAGATGGCGACCATGGGCATCGCGGCGTTCAAGGTGTTCATGGTCGTGGACACGGGCCGCTCGTACCCGCACATGCCGGGCATCGGCGTCCACCATCACGGCAAGCTGCTGGAGATCTTCGAGACCATCGCGCCCACGGGCGTCGCGCTCATGGTCCACCCCCATGACCAGGAGCTGATGGACCATATCGAGCACCAGTTCTGGGACCGTGGCGAGCGCGACTTCCGCGCCTATGCGAAGGCGTACGCCGCCTACGACGGCATCATCTGGGACACCGCGGCGGCCCTGCTGCTGCGCCTCCAGCTGGCCACCGGGACCCAGCTTCACCTGCTCCACACCCAGACGAAGGGCGTCGTGGACCAGCTGCGGGCCGCCAAGGCGCGCGGCCAGCACGTCTCCGCGGAGATCAACCCGTGGGCCGTGCTGCTGGGCAACGACTGGGCGAACATCGAGCGGCTGGGCTCGTACGCGTTGTCCTATTGGGTGCCGGAGGAGAACACCGAGCCGCTCTGGGAGGCGCTGGGCGACGGCACCATCGACCTCATCAGCACGGACCACGGGCCACACACGCGCGAGGAGAAGGAGCCAGGCTGGACGGACGGCTGGAAGGCCCACACGGGCACGCCGTCGGCGCAGTTCTACGTGCCCATGTTCCTCGATGCCGCCGCCTCCGGCCGCATCAGCCTGGAGCGCGTCGTGGGCGCCACGGCCACGGAGCCGGCACGCATCTTCGGCCTCACCACGAAGGGCCGGCTGCACGTGGGCTGCGACGCGGACATCGCCATCGTGGACCTCGATCGCGAATGGGAGATCACGGACGACGCGGTGCTGTCCCGGATCGGCTGGACACCGTTCGCCGGCCGGCGGATCACGGGCGCCATCGACCGCACCCTGGTACGCGGCGCGGTCGTCTACGAGGACGGACAGGTCACTGGCGCGCAGGGATGGGGCAAGCAGGCCCGGCCCAGCCGCTGAATTCGGACGCGCACATCGCGGCAGGGTGAGCCAGGTCGGGCTGCCGGTCCACGGCCTGCTCGTGCTGGCCGGCCCTCCGGGCACCGGCAAGACGACCCTGGCCCACGGGCTCGCGGACCAGGCGGCGCGGCTGCTCGAGGGCCCGCCGCTGATGTTCGTGGACATCGACCCCCACAGTTTCCCCAGCCAGCTGCTGGGAGAGTCGCAGCGTACCGTCGCGCGCCTGTTCGAGCGGACGCTGCCGGACCTCGCCAAGCGTGGCCGGCCCATGGTCGTGCTGCTCGACGAGGTGGAGGCGCTCGCCGTGAGCCGCAACGGGGCCTCCCTCGAGACCAACCCTGTGGACGTCCACCGGGCCACGGATGCCGTGCTGGCGGGCGTGGACCGGGTGGCCTGGCAGTGTCCCAACGTGACGTTCGTGGCGACCACCAACCGCCGCCTGGGCGTGGACGCCGCCTTCCTGTCTCGCGCGGACGTGGTGGAGGAGATCGGCTACCCCGGCGCCGACGCCATCCTCGCCATCCTGCGCGACACCCTGGCCGAGATCGCTCCGGACGCGCTGGCGGACGAGGCCGGCCTCCGGGACCTCGCGGACGCGTGCGCGGCCGCGGACGTGGATGCGCGCCAGGTCCGCAAGCTCGTCCTGCGCGCGGTGTGCTCGCGGCGTGACCTGGCGCTGGCCCCGGAGCGCCTCACGGTCGCGGACGTGGCGACGGCCTTCACGCAGGGCCGGCCGCCCGTCGAGGCCCGCCAGGGAGCGTGAGCGCGTCGAGCGCCGTCCCGCTGCCCGAGGCGTCGCCCCCGTCCACGGCGGTGCCGCGCGAAGCGCTGCTGCTGGCGCTCTCCATCTTCTTGTTCATCGCCGCCACCAACATCCTCACGCCGCTCATCCCGCAGGTGATGAACGACTTCGATGTGAGCATCACCGTGGCGGGCCTGATCGTGGGCTCCTACGGGCTGGCGCGTCTCGCCGTGGACCTGCCTGCCGGCTTCCTCGCTGACCGCGTGGGCTATCAGCGGCTGTCGCGCATCGCCATCGTGCTGCTCATCATCTCGTCCTTCCTGGGCGCGGTGTCGCCCACGGTGGAGGTGCTCATCGTGTCCCGCGTCGGCAGCGGCATCGCCGTGGGCATCCTCGCCACGGTCATCCTCGCCGCGCTCAGCTCCACCGCCACGAGCATCAACCGGGGCAAGGTGATGAGCCTGTTCCACGTGGCGAACAACACGGGCATCGCGCTCTACCCCATGATCGGCGGCATCATCGGCCTCGTCATCGGCTGGCGCGCGACGTTCACGGTGACCGCGGTCCTGGCCATCGTGGGGTCGCTCATCCTGCTGCCGCTGCTGGGCCGGATGACGTTCCCCACCGCGAAGGGTGGCGCACGCAAGGACCAGGTGGATGCAGCGCGCGTGCTCCACGGCCGCCGGCGCACCATCGCGGTCCTGGCCACCAACTACGGCGTGGTGGCGAACATGATCCACCGTCATGGGTTCCGGAACACGATCCTGCCGCTCTACGCCGCCACGGTGCTGGGCCTGGGCGGCGTCTCGATCGCCACGGCCATCGCCCTGATGTCCATCACGGGCCTGCTGGTGGCGACCGCCGGCGGCGTGCTGGGCGACCGGATCGGGCGCCGGCGAGTCATCGTGGCGGGCCTCGCCGGCGTGGCCGCGGGCGACCTCGCGTTCATCCTCACCAACGACCTGCTGACGTTCCTGCTGGTCGCCGCGCTCATCGGCTTCGGCGACTTCTTCACCAGCTCCCAGACGGCCCTGCTGTCGGAGGTGGTGCCGCCGGAGGAGCGCACCCGCTCGCTGAGCCAGTATCGGTTCAGCGCGGACCTCGGCGCGCTCATCGGGCCCATCACGCTGGCCCTGATCATGGACCGGACGTCGGCCACGGTCGCCATCGTGGTCGCGGTCGGCGTGCTCATCAGCGCCTCGATCGCCGCGTTCGTGGGCGTCCCGCCGGATCATCCGGGCGCCGAGCGACCCAGCGCCCCGGCCCCCGCCCATGCCTGACCACCCGCTCGCCGCCGTCCCGCGGCACCCAGCGCATCCCGGCCACCGCACGGTGGCCCCTACCGGAGGCACCCATGTCACCCGACGACGTCATCGCCACGATCGATCCCCAGGAGGTCGTGGACCTCGCGCTGGCGCTGGGCAACATCGACTCGCCCACCGGCAGCGAGGGTCCTGCGGGCGAGTATGTCCACCAGTGGCTGCTCGACAATGGCTTCGCGCCCCGGCGCTACGCCCTCATCCCGGAGCGCTTCAACGTCTCGGCCACGATCGACGGCTCGGGCGGCGGCTACAGCCTCATCTACAACGCGCACCTGGACACGACGCTGCGCACGGATGCGGTGCTGTCCGCGCGCGACCCGCACGACCCGCTGTACCACTCCGCGTGGGTGGACGGAGAGGACATCTACGGCGACGGCGTGGTCAACGACAAGGGGCCCATGGCGGCGTTCCTGGTCGCGGCCAAGGCCATCAAGGAGGCCGGCTACCCGCTCAAGGGTGACCTCATCGTGAGCGCGGTGGCGGGCGAGATCTCGCGCGAGCCGGTCGAGGAGTGGCAGGGGCCCCAGTACCTGTCCAAGGACCTGGGTGCGCGCTTCATGGTCACCCACGGCGCCGTCGCGGACTTCGCCATCGTCGCGGAGGGCACGGGCTTCGGCATCGTGGGCGTGGAGCCGGGCAAGGCGCATTTCAAGGTGACCGTGTTCACGGATACACCCCGCTACTACACGCCCTACCTGCCGCGACCGACGGGCATCGTGGACGCCCCCAACGCGATCGTGCGCACGGCCGCGGTCATCGAGGCGTTCGAGCGCTGGGCGTTCGCGTACCAGACGAGCCACACGTACGATGGCCCGCTGGGCCGCATCGTGCCCAAGGCGAGCATCAACGCCATCCGCTCCGGCTATCCCTACAACCTCACCAGCGCACCCCAGCTGTGCTCGTTCTATGTGGATACCCGGATCCTGCCGGGCGCCAACCCGATGGACCTGCGCGAATCGCTGCGGGCGCTGTTGGCGCAGGTCGGCGTGGAGGGCACCGTGGAGCTGTTCCTCTACCGCCCCGGCTTCGAGGTCAAGGGCGCCGACCGGCTGGTGGAGACCGTCCGCCGCTGCCACGACCAGGTCTTCCCCGACCCGCCCATGATCGTGGCCGATCCCGTCACCTCCATGTGGCGCGACACGAACGCGTTCAACGAGCTGGGCATCCCGGCCGTCTCGTACGCGCCGCGCTCGGCGAGCCACGCGGCCAAGAAGTCGTTCAAGGTCAAGGACCTCCAGGCTGCGGTCGTGGTCTACGCGCGCATCGCCATGGACCTGTGCAACCAGGTCCGGCGACCCGGCGCAGCGCTCGGCGCTCACCTCAACGCGTCCATCGCCCAGGGCGTGGCCGACCGCATCAACGGCTGACGCCGCGACCACGGCCGGCGCCCCGGCGGGCACACCCGCGGCCGAGTGCTGACGCTGGTCGCGGTGCGCGCGGGCCTCAGCCTCGGGTCAGCGGATGTCCAGGACGACGGTCTCGAACCCGTCCACGACGACCGGCTGCCGAGCGCGGGTCTCCGCGGCGAACGAGGTCCCGTCGGGCGACTCGAGCACCAGCTGTGCGAGGAGGTCGTCGCCGCGCGGCTGGGATGCGAGCAACCGCAGGAGCGCCTTGAACCCCGCCGGGCAGGACTGGGGATCGAAGTCGCACGCGGTGCCCAGGCTGGCGCCGCCGGCGACGCCCACCATTCCGAAGCCCTGCGCGTCCGCCGGGATCGTGAGCGGCAGGTTCACGACCCGCACGCCGCCCGAGCGCTCGCGCAGGAAGACCCGGAAGACCAGCGAATCCCCCGTGCGGACGCGCAGCGTCTCGGGCAGGGCTCGGAAGGCGCCGCCGTTGCGGGAGACGGCAAGACGAGCGATCCGGGCGATCCGAACCGCTTCCTCGACCTTGGCCTCCACCCGCACGCGCGTGATGCGGACGTCCTCGGTCGCCGCGTCCGTGATCCGGCCGAGCAGCGAGTCGAGCTCGCGGGCCGACTCGTACTGGATCGAAAAGCCGCTCGCGATCCGGTCGGCCACGATGAGCGTCCACGGGTCGCCATTCGCGCGCTCCCCGTTGACGGTGATCTTGAGCACAGCCGTGCCGGGCCCCTCCCGGTCGGTGACCGAGATCATGTCCGCGTACAGATGCTGGGGTGCGACGTAGGACATCCAGTCAGCGCGCGTCACGAACGTGCGCCCCGTGCGGGCCACGCCCAGGTCGAGGTCGCGGACGGCGGCGATGACCGGCAGGAGCGTGGGCGTCTCACCGAGGTGGGCCCGGATACCGGCCAGCCGGTCCTGGTCCAGGACGCCGAACGGGTCACCGACCGAGGCGAGCTTGAAGGGCCCGAACGTGGGGTCCTTCACGATCGCCAGCGATGTGGCGTCGTTGGCGCCGAAGGAGGTCGGCCCCGTGAGTGCCAGCGGGTGGCCGAAGGCCAGCGCGCGGTCTCCGCAGACCCAGGTCGTGGTGCCGATGCCCCCGACGCTGACGTCGCCATAGGCGATCATCGCCGCGAAGTTGCCGCCCGGCATGGGTGTCGTGAACGCGCCGGCAGGTGCGTCCGCCCTGGAGCCGCGTGTCACGCGTGCACGCACCCCAGCCGCGTCAAGCCGCTCACCGAACAGCGTCCGGCCGCGCTCCGGGACACCCGAGATCGCGATGGGCACCGCCAGCCGGTCGAACTCGCCGGCCGCCGCGACGGACCGGCCCGTGCGCGCCGTGAGCGCCGAGCGCAGCGACCGTGACAGGCGTGTCGGGGTGGGCCGGGTCGCCGATTCCGCGGCCCTCGCCACGGCGGGGTCCGGCAGCGTGAGCAGCTTCGCCATATCCTCGGCGGGCGCGAGGCCGCCGATCTTCGATGGACCCGTCGAGAAGCCGTACGCGACGGCGCCCACGAGCTTGCCCTCCACATACACGGGCGAGCCGGACATCCCCGACCAGATGCCGTCGCCGGCGGCCACCACGCGGCGGCCGGGAAGGTCGCTGACCTCCACCATGATCATGTCGCGGCCGGGTGCCACCCCATCCGGGTAGATACCCAGGATCCTCACGCGGAAGGGCTTCGGGGTCTGGCCGCGGACCACCGTCCAGCCGGTCCCCACCTGCCCCGTGGCGACATCGGCGAGGGGCATGACATCGGCACACGGCGCGTTGGCGCCGGTGGGTGCGGGAGCTGCGGCGGCCGCCGGCGCCAGGGGCACCAGGAGCGTCGCTCCGAGGACGAGCGCGGTCGCGCCGGACACCCATCGGCGGCCTCGGACCAGGGAGATCGAAGACACGGGTTTCCTCCGACTCTGTCGCGCACGTTCGGGTGCTCCGGCGGCGCAGACACGCGGAACCCTACACCCGGCGATCGAGCGCCGTGGTGGTGCGGCGCCGCCGGGCGCCGGGCGGCCCGTTCAGGACTATCCTCGAAGGGCATGTGGCGTCCCCCGATCCCCCACTCCGCCGCCATCGCGGTCGGCCTTGCCGCGATCGTCCTGACGGGCTGCAGCGCGCAGCAGGGTCCGCGTCCGACGCGCTCCGCGGATCCGTCCGCGAGCCCCATCATCGAGACCGACGCACCGTTCTGCGGGGCGCTCGATGTGCTGCAGAGCGAGCACATGATCCTGCGCGAGATCAGGCTCCGGCCCGCCAACCGCGGCGCGCTGGACGATCAGTTCGATCAGTTGGACATCGCCTGGCAGGACGTGCGTGATGCCGCGCCGCGAGGGATGGCGGAGCAGTTGGATGCGCTGGACTGGGCGGTCATCGACCTGGGCCTCGCGGTGGAGGACTACACGACCACGGATCGCTTCGAGCAGGCGGCGGACCACGTCCTCCGGCGCGACATCACCTTCGCCCGGGCCATCGCACGCCTGCGGGCACGCACCACCTGCGCGCCCTGGGCGCCAACGCCCATTCCCGAGAGAACGCCCACACCAGCCCCGTCCACTCCGGCGTCGCCCGTCGGCCCCGGATCCGCGCTGCCATCCACGTCGGCGTCGCCCGCGCCCTGACGGCCTGCTCGCGACACCCCGCAGGTCCAGCGTCAGTCCAGGGCGGCCATCAGCTCCGCGTGGTGCGCCCTGAGCCACGCGCGTGCCTCATCCGTGCGCGGTGCGTGCCGCCGCACCATCGCCCAGAACGCGGGCCCGTGTCCGCGCACCGCCAGGTGGGCCAGCTCGTGGACCACGACCGCGTCCAGGGCGAAGGGCGGCGCCAGCAGCAAGCGCCAGTTGAAGGACAGTGAGCCGTCCCGGCTCGCACTCCCCCAGCGTGACGTCTGTGCCCGGATGGTGATGCGCCCCGGCGCCACGGCCATGGCCGGCGCGCGGGCGGCGATCCGGTCGGCCAGGACCCGCCGCGCTTCCGCACGCAGCCAGCCCTCCAGGAGCGCCGCCGGATCCGCGGTCCCGGCACGGCCCGCGTGGATCAGCAACTCGCCGATGAGCCCGTCCGCGTCGGACGTGAGGTGCCGCTCCACGCGGGCGCGGCCAGCGCCCATTCCCGGATCGTCCGGGCCGGCCAGTCGCACGACGTGCGGGATGCCGTTGACGTCCAGGCGCCGGCCAGCCACGAGCGCCGGTCGCGCGTCGAGCCGCCGGCGCATCGCGGCGACCCTGCCCAGCTGGGTCTGCACCCAGTCGAGGTGCTCCGCGATGAGCAGCGCCGCGGCGCGCTCGGGGGCACGGCGTGGCAGCACCACGACCAGCTCGCCATCGCGGGTGACGGTCAAGCGCGCCCGCGACGCGCGGGGGGAGCGACGGACTGTGTGCGGCGGGAGCTCCGTGGTGGGGGGCGGCGCGGATGGATCAGGCATCCAGTCGCATCAGGCCATCGGCTCGGCCAGGCGCAGTTCGCTGTCGGCAGCGCGCAGCGCGTCGGCAAGCCAGGTCGTGAGGAGCGCCAGGTCACCGAACGGCACCACGCGTGGTCGCGCCCACAGCGGCGGGTGGTCGGCGTTCACGGGTCGTCCCCCATGGGAGCGAACGGTGCGAGCGTCACGCCGCCCTGACCGAACGCCAGGCGCACGGCGGCCGCGATGGCCGACGCCCCCGCCGGCATCGAGGTCCATCGTGGGCGCGCCCGTGGCCATGGACGGCGGCAAAGGAGCGCGGCGAGAACGTGGCATGCGCCCATGCTACGGGTCGAGCGGGCCGGACGCGATGGGCGGGTATGCCTGTCTCCGACGGACCTCGGGCGCGCATCCCCGCCGACGCGGGCTGGTCGCCACGCCGCGCCGCGGTGACCCGGGCTGGCCGCCACGTTGCGGCGGGGAGCTGAACCCGGTGCTGGTGACCCTGCCGCCCGCTGCGGATCGCAGCGGTGTCACGAGGCACCCGGGCAATCCTGTAGGCTCCCGACGGCATGGACATCCTGTACGTCGGTACCCTGCCGCCCCATCCGGGCGGATCCGCCATCGTCGCCGAGCAGGTGCTCCCCCGACTCGCGGCGCGCGGCCACCGCGTGCGCGCGGTGTCCGGCTGCACGCGGCCCGTCGCGGAGCAGGAGGCGGTCGACCGGTCCGCGCTGCCCGGCGTGGAGACCTATCGCTACCCGATCGCGGCCAACGTGACGGACACGTCGACGCTCACGCTCCCGATCCGGCGTGCGGAGTGCCCCGGGCTCCGCGGCGCCAGCCGCCGCGCGCTCGCAGGTGGATGTCCGGATGTGGTCATCGCCGGTCGCGCCAGCTTCACCATCGATGCCGCCGTCATCGCCCGGGCGCTGCGCGTGCCTCTGGTGCGTATCGAGCATTCGCGTCGCACCGGCGCGCTCGCGTCCCGCGATGCCGCCTACGTCGCTCGGCTGAACCAGGCCATGGGGCGCGTGGCGATGACCGTCCTCGTGGCCCGCAACCTGCTGGAGGTCCACGAGGTGGGGCCTGCCGTCGTGGTCACCAATGCTGTCGAGACCGACCGGTTCCGCCCACAGCCGCGGGATCGTGCCCTTGCGGCACGGCTGGGCATCGCCCCGGATGCCGTGGTCGTGCTGCATGCCTCCAACCTGAAGCCGCTCAAGCGTGTGGCGGACCTCGTGGCCGCGATGCCGGCCGTCATCGCGCGGGTGCCCGGTACGCGCCTCGTGATCGTCGGGGATGGTGCCGAGCGGGTCGCCGTGGAGCAGGCGATCGCTGCGTCTGGCCTGGAAGCCGTCGCATCGGTGGTCGGCTGGCAGCCTCGCGAGCAGATGCCCGCGTGGTACGCGCTCGCGGACCTCGTGGTCATGG